>Ga0182018_10000518_pt1 | contig 49895 bp, 41 predicted proteins | sample 812P2MmetaG_FD_120490 | JGI IMG/M metagenome (GOLD analysis project Ga0182018, IMG submission 120490) | Permafrost microbial communities from Stordalen Mire, Sweden - 812P2M metaG | ecosystem: Environmental > Terrestrial > Soil > Wetlands > Permafrost | place: Sweden: Stordalen | collected... | reverse complement strand
AGTGAGAAATCATTCACACGCCGCGTTTTGGCCGACCTTTAGATCGGTCAAACCCCACGTAAGCCAAAATTCGGCAGCGCAACACGAATAAAAAGGAGGCTGTGCCATAATGCAACGTCGCGAGTGCCGCTCTGGGAATGTGCCGACTCGCAGATTCCAAAATACAGAATGAATAGAAATCATACGCGCTGGTAGGAACGCCGGGAATCACAGCCGCCTGAAACAACACACGCGACCAACGGAGAAACACGACACATGAGTTCGACCAGGCCAACCAAGACCGCTCATTTCACGCCTCCAGATTGGCGCACCATCCTCCAAGCGCATGCGCGAATCGCGCCACACATTCACCGCACGCCGGTACTCACATCGAAATCAGTTGACGCGATGGTGGATGCGCGGGTCTTCTTCAAGTGCGAGAACCTGCAAAAAACGGGCTCCTTCAAAATTCGCGGCGCGGCAAATGCGATTTTTTCGCTCAGCGATCGGGAAATCGCGCACGGCATCGTGACGCAATCGAGCGGCAATCATGGCGCGGCGGTCGCGTGCGCCGCCGCGTGGCGCGGCGTTCCTGCATGGATCGTGATGCCCAATAATTCCTCGGCGGTGAAGCGTCTGGCCATCGAAGGCTACGGCGGCCGCGTCACGCTATGCGAACCGACGATGACCTCGCGCAATGAAGCCTCGAATCGAATCCAGTCCGAAACCGGCGCGCTGATGATTCACCCCTACGACGACGATCGCGTGATCGCCGGCCAAGCGACAGCCGCCAAAGAGTTCCTCGAAGAGATCGGCGATCTGGATGCCGTCTTTGCTCCGGTCAGCGGTGGCGGCTTGCTCAGCGGGACCTGCCTGGGCGCGAAAGGCATTCGCCCAGCGGTGCGAGTCTACGGCTGCGAGCCGGCGCAAGCCGACGATGCGTTTCGCTCGCTTCAGACCGGCACTCTGCAGGCGCAGGATTCCAGCAACACGATCGCGGATGGGCTGCGAGCATCCCTTTCGGCGCGAACCTTCGCGATCCTGCGCGAACAGGTTAATGGGATCCTCCGCGTGACCGAGAAGGAGATCATCTCGGCGACCCGCCTGATATGGGAGCGCATGAAAATCGTTGTAGAGCCATCCTCAGCTGTGGCGATCGCGCCACTGTTGAAGGAGGGTGTCGTCGCCGGTCTGGCTTTGCCCGCGCGTGCCGATGGCGGGAAACCGAAACTTGGTGTGATTTTCTCCGGCGGCAACGTGGACTTGTCGGCGCTACCCTTCTGAGCCCATCCTGAATGACGGTGTTGGCTTACGCAACCCTAGGCCTCTCGGAGAAGGTGTGCAGCTCGTGGCCATCGGTTTGGTTCTTGGTCTGATCGGAGCTGGAACCTTGACGCGATTGGTGCGCGCCATGCTGTTCGATGTCAGCCCGTTCGACCCAGCTACTTCGCTACGACCTCGGTCATCCTTGCGGCCGTCGCATTTCTTGCTCGCTACGTTCCGGCGCGGCGTGCAACCCGCGTGGATCCTCTGGTCGATTTGCGCGAAGATGAAACACTCCGGCCTTCCGCGAAACCGGGGCGGGTCGGCTCCTACACTGTCCGGGGCCTGCTCAGCGGTTACTCACGTTACGGCCTGCATGCTCGCCAAATCGCCTAACGACTCTCTGCACCCAGAGGGTTCAGCAGTCTCGTTGCCTCCCCTGCTGGTCTGATTGCCACCGGGTGGAGTGAACCAGTTCCCGGACGGGTTTACCCCGCCGTGGACCACCGCCCTTTCTGACGGCGCACCCGGTAAAGCCGACTTAGCGACTCATCACTATTTTGGGGTGACTTGACCAAGATTTCGTCGCTTTCCCTGAGATCGATTGGTTTGTCAACACTGCCGCACTGCGGTATCCTGCCTTCAGAAACCTGCATTTGGAGGCGGCCAATGACTCAATCCCTTACACCCCTAGAGTCGCTGCTCTTCGACATCGTCCTTGCCACACTGGCCGTCGGCCTTCCTATTCTGGTGGTGTTGTCAATCCGCTTTCTATGGGACCGTAACTTGAACCTTGGCCGTTCGAAAGAGCTGGAAAAACTCATTTGGCAGTTGCACCGCATCGCCAGCGCAACGGAGCACCAAATGAATTTGTCATTCCCGGCCGTTCAGCCGGGCACGGAAGAGCCGCGCGATCTCGCCTATCTACAGGGGCTTGCTGTCCAGCAAACGGATGCCACCCCGAGCGTTGCAACACCCGGTGCTGATGCCGCAGCTCTGCCGCCCCCCAATCGGCCTACCCCGCAACATCCCGTGACTCCACCGCCAGCCGCCCAGCAGCCCTCTGTTCCGGCGCTTGAACGTCGCGAGCCTTCTGCCGAGGGCACGCGCGCCGGTGTCAACTCCATGTTCGGCTTGTAGATTTAGTTTTTCCTCGTCATTCTGCATGGGCGAACTTGGATAGTACTGCGTTGCGTTTACCGACGCCGTTCGAGCACTCGCCAGTTCGGTTCGCGCCCGGATCACGGTCCGATGGATTTGCGCCGTCGCACCGCGATGGCGCAACGGTTACAACCGCTTAGGATCGAGTCGTGTCAGCGTCCCACATCGTGCCGATCATCTTTGGTGATCAATTCCACTTTTTGTGGTGCGCCACGATCAGTTTGTGTCCCAGCTCCGTGAACAGCCGGCTCACCTGTGGCGAATGTGTTCCCGTCTCCGGGGCGATGAGACTCCGCGGTATCATTAACGGTTATTGGGCAAGTGGATCGGACGCGAAAAACATTGTGCGAGTATCCGGCTAGCAGGAATTAGCGAGCCGAGATAGGTACGAGGTATTGGCGGTCACTGTTTCAACCAGCCTTGTAACTGCAGCCAGTCGGCAAACCTGTCGATCCAATGATCCGTAGGGAGGTTTTGTTTTCGCACTCCGAAACCGTGGCCACCCTTCGCGTACATATGCAGCTCGGCCGATTTGTGCGCACCCGTCCATTTCTCGTATAGAGCGACGCTGTCGGGCGCCAGTCCGAGCTGATCGTCGGTCGCCGCCGCAATAAACATCGGCGGCGCATCGGCTGGAACGGGAGCATCTTTAAACATCCCCGCGGCTCCATAGATAGAGGCTACAAAGACGGGTCGACCTTCGGGTACGTAACGGAAAGCAACTCCGGCAGCGACGGTTCCACCAGCGGAGAAGCCGATGATGCCGACGCGGGCGGGCGACACGCCCCATTGCGACGCGTGCTGCCGAACGTAGGTGACCCCGGCTAACCCATCGGCTATGGACAACGGAACGATCCTCGTTAGGAACTCTTGATATTTCTGCTTCTCTGCAAACAGCTCCGTGAATTCCTGAGTGGCGTCGTCCCCGGTGTGCGCGAGGCGGTACTTCAACACAAAGGCGGTCACGCCTTTCTGGGCCAGGTCCCTGGCTACATCGGTGCCTTCGCTGGCGATGGAGAGGGCCATAAAACCACCGCCCGGACAGATCACCACGGCCGTTCCGTTTCTCGTCTCCGGAGAAGGTTTGAAAACGGTCAGGGTTGGCTTGGTCACGTTGGCGACGACTTCGGTGTTCCAAAGCTTCGAGAAGTACTCTTTTTCGGGATAGTTCTCTTGTGTCGAGCCCGGCGGCGTGCCGGGGTAGAGGGGCAGGACATCTTGAGCGGCTACGCAGGTCGCGAGGAACAGCACTACGCAAAAGGTTCGAACGAGGAATGCTTTCATCGCCGTTGAGTCTAGCAAAGAGTCGTGGGTGTGGTTGTCGGGAAAGGGTTGGAACCGTCAAGTGATCATCGGTACCTTAGCCGTGATGACCGCCGGCCGCGGTCGTCGCGGCGTTCTCGCATCGACGGCCCACATGAGCAGAAGCGCCGGACGGTTTGGACGGCCCTACCGAAGTAGTTCATCCTCTTTTCGTTGTCTTCAGTATGTTGCTCGTCCACCGCTGAGATCGAAAACAGCACCAGTTGTGAAAGAATTCTCCTCAGATACCAGCCATGCGACCATCGAGCTCACTTCATCAACTTCCAGAAAGCGTCCGCGCGGAATGCGCGAGAGCATGAAATCAATGTGCTCCTGAGTCATTTGCTCGAATATACGAGTGCGCGCGGCCGCGGGAGTAATGCAGTTGACCGCGATATTTTTGTTCGCAGTTTCTTTTCCGAGTGATTTCGTGAACGCTATCACTCCGGCCTTTGAGGCGCTGTAGGCCGACGCGTTGGCATTCCCTTCTTTGCCTGCAATCGAAGCCACGTTCACAATGCGGCCGTAGCCCTGCTCCAGCAAATGGGGAATGATGGCGCTACAACACAGAAAAACGCCGGTCAGATTTATCTCGATGACCTGTTTCCATGCATCCAGCGGATACTCCCAAGCCTTGAGGTTCGGGCCGGCGATACCAGCGTTTGCGACCAGGATGTCGATTCGGCCGTGTTTGTTCAAAGCGGACGTCGTAGCCTTCCTCACACTCTCGGCCGAGGCGACGTCCACCACTTCGCTAGACACTTCGCCTCTACTGCTGAGATCTGCTTGAGCTTTGTTCAAGAGAACTTCATCTCGATCCCAGAGCGACAATGTCGCGCCCGAAGCAATCAAACGGGATGCGATGGAGAAGCCAATGCCTTGCGCTGCTCCAGTGACGACTGCTTTACGTCCCTTTAGATCAATCTGATTCATGATTCCTCTCTGATACTGTCGATCAGGCGTAGGACAGCTTATCCGCTGCCGGCGCTCCCGATGACCGTCAATGTACATGATGTCCTACGCTAGGCTATCCTGTTTTCCGAGGAGAACATGAGCGTGCAGCCGATCATCCGCGCCATATTTCAACTGCTGTTTGCAATCCTTCTCTCCCTTCCAGCCCTGGCCCAACAACCCGCTGCTTCCATCCCTTCCACGGGCTCCGGCGGGCTGGATCAGTACCGGGCGTCGCGAATTGCAATCTACACGGACGATTTCGGGCAACTGGCGCGCTATCGGGAGGCCAACGCCGCGCTCGCGCCGCCGGCGGTGGGCGAAAGCCGAGTCATATTTCTTGGTGACTCCATCACCGACTACTGGAAGTTACCAGACTATTTTCCTGGCAAACCCTATATCAACCGCGGTATCGATGGGCAGACCACGCCCGAGATGCTCGTGCGTTTCCACCAAGATGTGATTGATCTGCACCCCAAAGTAGTGGTCGTACTCGCGGGAACCAACGACATCGCCGGCGTCACCGGGCGCACGCCTAACGAGGACATTGAGGCCAACTACGCGTCCATGGCCGAACTGGCGCGCGTGCATCGCATCCGGGTGGTGTTTGCGTCCGTTCTCCCCGTGCACAACTACACGCACGATGCTGAGGAATCTTTTGCGCTGCGCCCGCGCGATAGAATCCTGGCGCTGAACAAGTGGCTGAAAAACTACTGCGCCAAGAACGGCTTTGTGTATCTCGACTACTTCAGCGCCGTAGTAGACGAGCGAGGGATGCTGAAGCGCGCGCTGGCTGACGATGGGCTGCACCCGACGGATGCCGGGTACAAGATCATGGCGTCCCTAGCGGAGCAGGCAATTCACAATGCAGTAGCGGAAAACAGAGCACAATAAGGTGCATGCAGTCGTCTCGGGCTGGTCCTCGGAGAAGAGTCGAGGCGCGATCGTTAGCGGCTAGGACATATCACCAAGAAACAGTGCGTCTGCTGCACTCTCCTCCTGCTCTCGCATTCCCGCTAATCAGTCCTCATGAGTCGGCTTGTAGAAACTAATCGCGACTGCTTCCGGTTGCTGGCAGCCCGCGAGTAATCTACATGCCTGAGCCACTTATCGGCAGTTAATCCTCCGGTCGTTTCTTTTGTGATAGCATTTTCGCCTCTAACCGACGGAATTCGCTGTTCGAGCGACGCAAAACAATAGTCGTCAGGTCGGTTGCAGAGGCATTCGCAGATGAACGCGACTGCGACTGCCACCGCCGAGCAGCTGTTGAAGGAACTTGGCATCCATTAAGGAGTCTGTATGTCTGGCGAGAAAACGGCAATCGTCACGGGAGCGCAGCAGGGTATTGGGGCGGGTTTCGTGGAGGGCTTCCTGAAGGAAGGCTACAACGTCGTCGCAACCTCTCTCGAGGTCAGTCAATCGATGACGGCCACACCCCGCTTGGTTCTCGTCGATGGCGACATCGGCAAGCAGGAGACCGGCGAAAAAGTTGTCGGGGCCGCGATCAAGCACTTCGGAACCATCGACGTTCTCGTGAACAACGCGGGGATCTTCCGCACCAAGCCGTTTACGGACTTTACGACTGAGGACTTCAATGCCTTGGTCTCCACCAACCTGTTGGGTTTTCTGTACATCACTCAGCTCACTGTGAACCAGATGCTGAAACAGAAGTCGGGGAACGTTGTGACCATATCTGCGTCGCTTGTCGATCAGCCGTTTGTCGACGAAAAGGCCTCCGTCTCGATGATGACGAAAGGGGGCCTGAATGCGCTGACCCGGAGTCTCGCCATCGAGTACGCAAAAGAAGGCATCCGCTTCAATGCTGTGGCCCCCGGCGTCGTGAATACACCCCTGCACAAGGATGATTCCCAGGACGTTCTCAAGAAGTTTCAGCCAATGGGAAAAATCGTGGAGATAAAAGACATTGTCGACGCCGTTCTCTACCTGGCGCGGGCAGGCCAAGTAACCGGAGAAATCCTGCACGTAGATGGTGGGGCTCATGCTGGCCGTTGGTAGCCGCCCGACCGTTTTTTAAATGCAATTGGAGAAAGAGGCACAAACTTGAAAGGGCAAATCGCAACCCGCGAAGGTTCTCTGCCCGGCAGCGCCGAGCAGCGGTTAAAGGAACTTGGCATCCAGCTCCCGGCGCCGCCTGAGCCGTTTGGCACCTATGTGGAGGCGGTGCAGACGGGCAATCTGCTCTTTCTGACCGGGATGCTTCCCACGGAAGGGCGTGGGGCGAAATTCATTGGGCGCGTCGGAGCGGAGCTCGATGTGGAGGCCGGGTGCAAGGCGGCGCACCTCGCGGCGCTCAACGTCCTCGCGGTCGCGCGGAAGCATTTGGGATCGCTCGACAAAGTGACGCGCATTGTCCGGCTCGGTGTGTCGGTGGCCACTTCGGGAGATGTCCGGGAACAGCCGAAAGTCGCTGATGCCGCTTCGGAACTGCTGCAAGACGTGTTCGGAAAAGACAAGAATCCATGCCGATTGGTGTATGGCGTCGCCAGCCTTCCGCTCGGCACGCCGGTCGAGTTGGAAGTCATTTTCGAAGTGGCGGGTTAGATACGCTCAAAACGATTCCCTTCGTGATCCGCGAAAGATTGCTACCGGGTGGAGGGAACCAGTTCCCGGACGGGTTTACCCCCGCTCCTGGACCACCACCTTTTCACGGCACTAGCAACCTGTCGAAGACGCGGTTAGGCCTTATCGGGAGTCTATCACTAAGGTTTAAGTCGCTCGAAGCTAGTCAACCTTGGCTGGCGGATAGCTTTCGATGTAGTTCCCGTCTTCACAACCGTAGTACGTGCATATGCGCGCGGTGAAATCGACATCGTAGCGTACGACCCCGGCGCGCCAGCAGGCCGGCAGGAACTCCGGAAAGCTGCTCTTCCCAGCTTGGTCGGTGCGCAACGCCGCGATGAGCGCTTCTCGATCGAATGGTGGCACATCCACGGTGCCGGATAACAGCGGGGTACCTTGGGTCACGACCGGCCCTTTTTGAGTTAAGTAAACGCTCTGGCAGGCGGGCAGAAACCAATGATTGCGCAGCACCCCTGCGCGCCGAAGGGTCTCAGCGAGAAATGGGAAGCCGCCGACCTTTGGGCGACCAGCAAGTGCCTTTTGTTGCGCGGCCTGTAGGGCTTCTATCGCTGTGCTCACGGTAATATTCCTTCGCAAGAATTGTGAAAAGATTCTAGCACCTAATTCTAAGGCTCGATTGAGGCGATCGATCTGGAAACTCCGCGAGGCACACGCGGACGGGTCGCCTTGTTGACTCGGCGTCGGTTAGGGCAGGAGCTCCGTCCAGTGAGGCTCTCGGCGCGGGCAGCTCCAGACCGATGTGAACGGAGCGGCGCTATGCGCGTGGCCACGTGGCCGAGATAGAGCACTTCGGTCGGAGAAGTGGAAGCGCTAGTTCAAGTCTCCGGTATCCGGCAAGTCAGGGATTGAGCGGTGGAATGCGGAATCGTTCCTAGTTGTTCGCGTTCCTCAGAACCAGCACGAGTATCCGTCCGTCGGAGTGAAACTCGCCGCCCGTGGCCGTCTTGGCGGTGATCAGTGGATCGGCCGGCACAACATGATCCCGTTGGACGACGAGACCCGTTCCCGAAAGCGTGCCATTGACGTATTCGCGCTCGCCATCAATCGCGGGGTCGATCTTGTGCGTCAAACCGTTATTACGCTGATCTCGTTCAAACCCAATATCGTGCGTAGCTGCCACGCACCACAACAAGCGCCCGTCAATCTCAAACGGCGACTTCCAGACGCGCAGATGATTCCGGGACATGGCCACTTTCACCGGTTCGGCGTGCGCGAATCCGTAGTCCTGCGCGCGGTTGAAAAGAAACAGCGTACTCATGGGCATGGTCAGATAGTCTTTCTTCTCCAAAGAATCCAGCACGGCATTCAGGGCGGTATTTCCCACCGCCTTATCCACTTGTACCCAACCGCCCGTGGTGAATACCTGAACCACTTGTTCTTGCGTTCCTACCATTAGGATGTTCACCATGTCGCCGGGTTTGCCGGCGGGATCCGAAACACGACGCGGGATTTTGCTGAGCAGATCAGGCGTTATGCCTGGCACGCGGGTTTCCACAGGACCCCCAGCATTTGCGGCATCCTTTAGACCTTCGTCGAGGACTTCAATTTTTGCGTGGAAGCCTCCGTCAGCGGTTGACGCCTCGGTCATACTCTGATTGATTCCTAGAAATAACCGCCCTGCCACCGGGAGCTGGTACTCCTTGCTTGCGCCTACCAGAAAGGCTTGGGCATAGGAGTCCGAACCGACTCGTCCAATTAGCGCGCCGTGGCCTGCGTCATTCACCGCATATTGGTGAAGCAAGTCAGCAAATCCGCGCGGGAGCCCGTCTGGACCAAACGTTCCCAAGGTCCGCGATTTTCCCTGGTACGAGTCATCAGGCGGGTAGGTGATTTTCCCCGTGGCGGCAAAGCGCAGCTTTGCTCCACCGTGCAGATCAATCTTCGTGTCTACCCATTCACTTTTCCCAGGCACATCGATCTCGTATGACTTGGGGCTCTCCACCTTCGCAGCCCCCGCTCGCGTCGACATAGTCGGAAACAATATGGCTGCCGCCGAACACGAAAATAGAGCAATGAAAAGCAGGAATCTACCCATCATGTGAACTTCTCCTGTTTGGAACGCGGAACGGATGAGCTTCGAACGAGCGGAGCCGATAACGCGAGGTTACACCATTTCGGCATCGGAGGCGAAATACATGGCTACCGCCGATCTTTTGAATCCATTCCACTGCTACACGCGCTTCAGGCAGGAGCGCTATCCTTAGCGGCTACCAGGTTTCTAAATAGCGGGTCGTCACGGAGGATTTTCAGGTCCGGATCATTCATGGCCCAAGTAGCATTGGAGTAGCCTGATTTAATGCATCGCTGGAACATCTCCAGCGCGTCTGCTTTCATCGCAAGAGAGCCGTAGGTGCAAGCGGCGTTGTAGAGCACGTTGGAATCGTTGGGGCGCATGGCGACGGCAATGCGCACGTGCAGCACGGCTTCTTCAGGTTGGCCCAAGTACGCAAGGTCCGCGGCTAGCAGGATGCGCGCGCGGACATCGTCGGGAAACTGCCGCAGCTGTAGTTCCAGCACTTCCTTTTCCCGCTGGCGCAAGCGCTCGGCGTCCGCCATGCGTCCGAGAGTCTCGAAGGAATTGATCAGCGGAACCAGGGCGTTGTAGTCGCTGCTCACGATTTCCAAAGCGCTCTCGGCCAGTGCCACGGCTTCTTCGTATCGCTGGGAGGCAAAATAAGAGCGCCCGAGAACATCGTGCGCTCCTTCGCATTCCGGCCGCAGTTCGATAGCCCGGCGGGCCAAGCGGATGCTTTCGTCGTAGTGATGCTGAGCATATTGAATGCGCGCTCTCGCGGAGAGCACTTCGGGGAGATCGGCCGCCAGCCACTCCGCTTTTGCGCAAGCGGCCAAGCCCTTCTCGACAAACTCCGGGTTCGGACTGCGGAATTCGTGCATTCCGCCCCAGACGTGGGCGATCCCCGCGTAGGACAACGCGAAATTGGCATCCAGCTTCACCGCCTCCTCATACATCGCTAGAGCGTATTCGAATTGACGCTGCCGGAGATAACTGCGGCCGCGCAGATAGAAATCGTACGCTACGGGATTCGCGGTGGGCTTCTTGGCGATCACCTTTTCTTCTTGCGGCGAAAGCTTGATCTCCAGGGCTTTCGCAATGCTCAGAGAGATTTCTTCCTGAATCGCGAAGACGTCTTCCATCTGGCGGTCGTAGCGTTCGGCCCAGATCGAATGCCGCGTTGCGCTCTCGACGAGTTGCGTGGTAATGCGCAAACGGTTTCCGGCGCGGCGGATAGACCCTTCGAGGACGTACATGGCATTCAGTTTTTCGCCGACTTGTGGAGCGGTTACCGGCTTGTCGCGGAAGGCCAGCATTTCCGATCTCGGAAAAATCTCGATGCGCGCAATTTTGGACAGCTCGGTGATGATGTCCTCGGTCATGCCGTCGCGGAAATATTCGTCTTCCTTTGCGCCGCTCAGATTTTCGAAGTACAGCACGGCGATGCTTTTCTTGGTGGCAACGGGTGGGCGTGTCGCAACGGCCGGCACCGGCGCGCTTGTCGAAGAAACGCGCGCGTCGGAGTCGCTGCGACCGGACGACGAGTCCAGGTCGCGCTTTAATCGCTTGAGGTCGGCGCGCAACTCGGTGGCGGTCTGGCAGCGAAGGTCGCGATCTTTTTCCAGGGCCTTGGCAATAATGCGGTCGATCTCGGCAGGCATCTTGGGATTGATACTGGTGACGGGCCTGGGCGCGTCGTTCAGGATGCCATTGAAAATGATCGCTGCGGTGCTGCCGCTGAAGGGTAGTTCGCCGGTGGCCATCTCGAAGAGAACAATTCCCAATGAAAATAGATCCGTGCGGCTGTCTAATTCCTCGCCCCGGGCCTGCTCCGGACTCATGTAGGCGACCGTGCCAATGGAACTGCCAGGGCTTGTCAGGTTTTCCTGGGTAACGCCGTGACCTTCGGTGCGCATGGAGGACTCGTGGAACGTCTCATCCGCTGTTCCTCGTCTGGTCTCGACCTTGGCCAGACCGAAATCGAGGATTTTCGCTTGACCGCGTTCGGTGACAAAAATGTTTGCGGGTTTGATGTCTCGATGAACGATGCCTTTTCGATGGGCGGCGTCCAGCGCGTCGGCGATCTGAATCCCCCACTCGATCACTTGTGTAGCAGCCATCGGCTTGCCAGCGATGCGGTGCTTCAGCGTTTGGCCCTCAAGCAGCTCCATCGCGATGAATGGCTTGCCGTCGACCTCACCCACGTCATAAACGGTGCAGATGTTCGGATGGTTCAGCGCCGAAGCGGCTCGCGCTTCTCGCTGGAACCGGTCCAGCGCCTGGCGGTCGCCAGCGGTCTCCGGCGGCAGGAATTTCAGAGCGACATTGCGGCCCAGCCGGGTGTCCTTGGCGTTGAAAACGATTCCCATACCGCCGCCGCCAAGCTTTTCCACAATTTTGTAGTGAGAAATGGTTTCGCCGATCATGTTTGCCAGTGATCTTAGGATTGCGCAGCGCTAATGTCAAAGCATGTGGAATAGAGGCCCTGAAACCAGACTGAACGGATTTCCCATGCCCGGTGAGGGGTATGGACTCGGAGTGCGAGTCCTTATAGGATTGCCCACATGAAAAAAGTGAAACCCAGCAGACGCGCTTCCCGGGCGAAGAACACCGGCGCTCCGAAAAACTTTGACGAATACCTTGCTGGTGCCCCGGAATCAGCCCGCAGCAACCTGAACAAGCTTCGCGCGACAATTCGGTCCGTTGTGCCACCGGCGGCAACTGAGACTATCAGCTATCGGATTCCGGCGTTCAACAACAAAGGAGTCCTGGTGTGGTTTGCCGCGTTTTCGAGCCACTGCAGTTTGTTCCCTACCGCATCTGTGATCGAAGCGTTTAAGACCGAACTCAAGGGCTTCTCTACATCCAAAGGAACCATCCACTTCCCCACAGGCAAACCATTGCCGACCACGCTGATTAAGAAATTAGTGAAAGCACGGGTTGCGCAGCACGAAAAGAAACGGCGCTGACTGGGCTTCCACCGAGATCGTTTGTGATTTCGAGTACGTTTGAAGGGCGCGAAAGGACACCGACTCGGGAGCGTAACAAGTCGTGCGGAATCAGGCCTCCAGTCATCGGACCCAGAAAACCGCCAGGTCCCTCTCAGCAAGCTAGGGCCGGATACGATCGCTAGCGAATCCAGACCGGGCTGGCCGCCGGCTCGACAAAAACTCCTCGTCCAGATCGTTTAGTGAATCTTTTGCAGGAGATACATGAGCAGGTCCGCGTACACCTGTCTCGTGTCTTCATCCACAGGGCGAGTTTGTTGCGAGGGGCAGGTATCGAGCCTTCCAGCGAGGGGTAAGGTAAACAGCCAAATGGAGAAGTCCACAGTTTTTACCGGCGTGGAAAGACGCTACGCACGCACTATGCAGTGCGCTTGCGGATTGACCTGGAGCGACGCCGCACGAGGACGTTATTGCACAGTGGCGGTCAGGTTGGTGGGAGGATTCGGCTTGCTCGCAGAGGCGCCGACAAATTCGTAGGATCCCGCATCCCACGCGCCGGTCGACGGGCGTGTTCGGGACAGCCGTGTGATTGGTTTGGTCGTACGTCGCACCGCCGTAGCCTTTTGTGCAGGCCGCCGCGGCAAGAGAGTTACCGATTCCAGCACAAAACGAAGTCAACCCAGGCCGTAGGCGAGGGACTAATTGAGGATAGGAGTGAGCTCTGTACCTGCTGGGGCGCCCGGACAAGCCTAGGAACGAAGTTGAAGAATAGAACACGCGTCGAGCCGGCCGACGGCCCTACGAGTCCAACTCGCATTCTTGGGCCCGGCTTGCCGAAGGCGCTACCAGGCGCCTTCTTTGCCGCCCCACCACCAGATGAGTCCAAGTGTGGCGGTGGTTTGTTCTTTGCTCAGTAGACCTTGCGTGCTGCTGAGGAACGATGGTTGATTGGAAAAATCGCGGCGCCATTCGTAACGCATCAGAAACCCTTCGCTCAACTTATAGTCGAATGTTCCAGTGGTCTCTTTAAGAGCCTGAGTCAGTCCGCTGAACAAACCGCCGCGGTCGGAGAGATATTCGGCGCGCGCCGCTGCGGCAAAGTGTTTCGAAATTTCGTAGCGAGCGTAACCCGCGGCCCCATCCACACGAGACGGCGCGGAGGACTCCCCTGGCGCTTGATTGCGCCACAGGCGCTGAATGACGTAGTCGCCCTCGAGCGCGAAGGTCCATTTGGGCGTGGCCTGCCAGCTTACGTAACTGTCGAAGATGTGGAGGAGACCGTTTGGCGCCGGCGTAATCGCCGTGAACGTCAAGCCCGGTTGGACGGGGATGGGATTTGTCGGCGCGGACACGACGCGGTCCGGATGTTCCTGGCCGAGATAATAGTTCGCCACCCAGGTCACGGATTTCTTGGGTTTCGCCGTGAATCCGAACAGCTGGTCTTTGAAACCGTTGGTGGCCTCAGCCTGGTTGGTCCCGTTCACGATCCAATAGTTAAGAGTGAAGCTGTCGTTCACCGGATAGGCCAAGCGAACACCCATGTGATAGAAGGGCAGAAAATCGAAGAAGTACGCACGCGAGTAGTTCATCTGATCTTTCGTGTAGTTGCCTTCGATTCCGAGCGAGCTGCTCCATTTTCCAAAGTCGATGGTCAGCCCGTTGCCGACCGGTGCGACGTACGTTCCGTAGGCTTGGAAGATATTTTGATAAATCGCTGGCCGGGGTTCGTTTGCGGGATTGCCCTGCAAGGTATCAGTGGCTTGCCCATATTGCAGATCGAGCCGAGCACCAAAGCGGCGCCCATCGCTCACGTCAGGCTCGTGATCGAAAATCACATCCGCCTGGTTCAAGCTGAAGTTGTTGCTCAAGACATCGTAGGCCCGAAGCAAATTCACGCGCCCGACCGGAGCATTGAAGTTGTAGTCGTAGTAGCCATCGAGAGTGAGATTGATGGTCGTGTCGCGCAAGAAATTAAGTCCCTTTTGGTTCAGCGGTACTGGGGCGGACGAATCGGGGTTTGCCTGAGCGGTGTTCGTATTGGATGTAACGGTTGCGTTGCTCACCGTGGACGCTACCGCACTACTATTCGCAGGAGCCGATGCAATTGCCGCATTCGCAGACGGCGACGCCGCCGAGGCATTCGCCGTTAGGAGGCGCTTGAGTTCCGCGACTTCTGCTTCCAGTGTCTCGACACGCCGTTCCAGGTCTGCAGGTTTCTCTGGTGCTCCCGCTTCCGTGCCGGACGCTAGCTGGGCTTTTCCTTGCGCGCGTAAGGTATCGACACGCACGAGAAGCAGCGCGATCGCGCACAAACAAATTATGGGAGCCGCCCGGCGGGTGAATGGACTGCGACGGACGGCTCGATCCTCTATTTTCGTTTGCATCGGTGCGTTCCCTTCTTGCGGTGGCTCACGGTAAAGGTCGAAAATGCGGATTGTGGAGGATGCATCGTATGAGTTTGCCGTCCGTAGAGCAACGAGGATAGCCGCGTCGCGCATTTTCGGGAGACAACCGCGTCCGCAAGCTTCACCAACGATACGTAAACTCTCGCGCGCGTATATGAATGCGGAGTGAACGATCCTGGCCGCAGGTCACGCAGCCCGGCCATTGGGCCATAGCTCCGTTTCACCCGCGAGGGAACCGAGTTGAGTTATATTGCCCTGCGAGCTGGCACAGCAGCATTACGGGAGGCATCCTTTCATGTACAACCACATTCGCGGATTGGCATCAGCATCTCTAGTGGTCGCCGGGACGATCGTGCTTTCCCTGTCCCTTGCCGCGCAACAAGATTCCCAGCGCGTGCCGCGACAACTCCAGCCGCCTGCCAACGAGCAGTTGCTTCTCCAGGCCCATGCGACAGGCGACCAGATCTATACATGCAAGAGCGAAGCGGCACAATTTACGTGGACGCTGAAAGCTCCCGACGCGCGGTTGTTCGACCAAGACGGCAAGGCGTTTGGCAAGCATTTCGCCGGGCCTTCGTGGGAAGCCAACGACGGCAGCCGGGTGAGCGGTAAAGCAGTCGCCAATGTGCCTTCTCCCGATCCCGATTCGATTCCGTGGCTTCTGGTCACCGTCGTCGGGCACAGCGGCAACGACGGCATACTCTCTCGCGCCACGACGATTCAGCGCCTCAACACCAAAGGCGGCAAAGCCTCTGCCGCCGGCTGCGATGCTGCGCACTCCGGACAGGACACACGCGTGCCGTATTCGGCGGACTATATTTTCTATGCGCCGAAATGACGTCGAGTGGAGGCGAATTCGCTGGAATACTTGAGGGGAGACGCTCATCAGCGGATCCAAAGCTGGATTCTGAAGGCTCCGCAGTAAGCACCGGCTCAGCCTCTACCTGTTTCGCCGCAGCCGGAACTAAAATGCGAAGGGCCCCACGCGCCGAGGTTGGCTCGTGGGGCCTTTCTTTTGCAAACAAAACCAGAGGCAAGCCGCATTTGGTCGGGGGTGGTGGGTTGCGGCTTGCCCCCAGGGCGAGGCTTGCGAGGCGGGCTTACTTCGTGGCCATCGCGACTAGAACCTGCTCGGTTCCACCAGGTCCCTGCGCGATCTCGTTGTGCGGGAGTTTGGGTGCAGCGTAGCGAAGGTCGATGCCCAGTTCGGCAAGGTACAGGTCGCTAACGACGCGCATTCCGTTGCGGTGCTGAATGGTGAGGCTACTGGAGGCGTCGCCTTTCTTCAGTTCGGAAATGGACGTCAGGACCATAGAGGTGCCGTTCGGTCCGTGAATGACGATCTGCGCTGGAAGCACGCTGGACTTCAGCGAGAAAGTGTATTCCCCGGCCGGCAGTAGCGCCGCGGCCCAGCGGACGTCGTCCGGCAGGGTGAAGCGGCCATTGTAGGCGTTCTGCGCGGCGGCGGGTGCGGGAGCGGAGCAGACGGCGACCAGTGCGATCGCGATGATGGTGAGGATGCGGCTCAGATTATTTTTCATGGTTGTTCTCCTTTTCGAAGCGTTGTGCTTAGGCGCACGCTTTACTGCAAGCATGCGAAAGGCCGCGCAAACCTGAGCCGTACCGCGGATGAAAGGATTGATGGTGAAGGACTTGTGAAAATGGGGCTGGCGCAATGTCCTGAAGTGCTATCCGATCGGTTAGGCGTGACTATCTGCAGGGATAGAGCAGCAGGAAAAAAGCGCTGATTCGACGCAGAGGACGCGGGGATGCGAAGACAGAGGTCGTAGAAACGAAAAGAACAAAGCTCGCCGCCGAGCTCAGGCTTTGTTGCGTTTTTTTAATGTCAGGCGGAGATCGAGGTTGCGGATCAATCGGTGGAGGTAATTCGAATGCACGCCAAGCAATCGGGCGGCTTCGGTGATTTTTCCTTCGGACTGATCCATGGCGGTCAGGATGAGCTGGCGTTTCAGTTGGCGGACCGCTTCGTGGTAGGTCGAGGAGCGCATCGACTGCGCGGGAGTCTCGTGCAAGGTTTCCGGCAAGTCCTCGGGAAGAATCATTCCCGACGAGCCGAGGACGACGGCGCGCTCGATGGCGTTCTCCAGTTCGCGTATGTTGCCGGGCCAATCGTATTGCGAAAGCAGGGTGCGGGCGTCCGGCGAAATCCCCAGGACACGGCGATTACATTTCTCCGCATATTTGGCCGCGAAATATCCGGCCAGCAATGGGATGTCTTCCTTGTGATCGCGCAACGCAGGCATGGTGATGGAAACCACATTAAGCCGGTAATACAAATCCTCGCGAAACGTGCCGTCCTTGGTGGCTTTCTGAAGATTCTTGTTGGTCGCAGCGATGACCCGGATATTCAGGGGCATCGAGCGCGTACCGCCCACGCGCATGAAATCGCGTTCTTGCAAAACGCGCAGCAGCTTGGCTTGTAGCGCGGGGCTGATCTCCCCCATTTCGTCGAGAAAGATCGTGCCAGCGTTGGCCATCTCGAGCTGTCCGCGTTTTTGGGTGATGGCGCCGGTAAACGCGCCGCGTTCGTGTCCGAACAGTTCGCTCTCCAGCAGAGTCTCCGTGAGCGCGGCGCAATTGATAGCCACAAAGGGCTGATCTCGGCGCGGGCTGTTGCGATGAATCGCGCGGGCGGCGAGTTCCTTGCCGGTGCCGCTCTCGCCGTAGATCAGCACGGTGGAAGCCGTGACCGCGACGCGTTCGATGAGCTGGTAGACCTCGCGCATGCGCGCGCTGTCGCCGACCATGTCGTGATCCAGATTGACTTCGGCGCGCAAGCGGAGATTCTCGCTGCCCAGCCACTCCACTTGGCGCGCGCTCTCAATGGCCATAGCGGCGACGCCGGCAATCGCGGTCACCAGGTGCAGATCATCTTCGGTGAAACGCACCACCGGATTCGCGGTGTCGAGATAAATCAAGCCGACCACTTTATCCAAATTCAACAGCGGAACGCAGATCAGCGAATGCACCGGCGGCGTGCGCGGCGTCTCGCTGGGATCGTTGCTGAGGATGGCGATGCGCTCCTGAACAACTTGCTGTGCAAGATCGCGATCGACGTGGACTGGATGCTGCGGGCCCGCGACACGGTCCCAGGCGACCACCGAGGAAAATTCCGTGGGGTCGGCTCCGGCGAGAATGGCGCCGCGTTCGGCGGGGACCACATCGAAGATCATGCCCAGTAGTTGCCACTGCAGCGATTCGACATTGCGAATGGAGCCGATCGCGGTGGCGATCTTCAGCAGCGTCTGCAAATCGCGCGCCGTGCGTTCCCCAGTCGGAAGGGCCGCCAAGGCTTCCGGGTGGAGGTAGCGCGCGTCCTCCCGGCGAAGACGGGTAGTGGCCGCTGCATTCGTGGAGCTGTCGCTCAACTCGACGGGACTTGCATAGGCCGCGGTAGCCTCTTCGCGCAGAAACAGGAACACCGAACCGCCGATTACGATCTGGTCGCCGTGGGCCAGCGGGCGCTCCAGCACGGGAAGGCCATTCACGAAAGTGCCGGATAAGCTGCCGAGGTCCTGCACCATGCACTGTTCCGATCCGAAGGCGATCTGGCAATGTTGCGGGGAGACCAGGCTGTCGTCGATAATCAGGTCATTCGAGAGTTCGCGCCCGATCGACAGCAGTCCGTCCTTCAAGGGAAAGACCGAGTCGCGCAGGGGACCGCTAATGGCGGCAAGTTTTGGGTTCACAGGTTATGGCGGCGCCAAAGACCCAGCCTTCTCCAGAGCACGGGTGGGTTGGCTGCGTAGTTTACCGCGACTCAATGTCGTGCGCCACTGGTCTTAGGAACGGGCGCGCATGAGTGCCTTGCCACTGTTTTCTCGATCGGTGGCGCTTGGGTTACTTTGGGTTCAACACCTCGGCCCAGTACTTTCCGTTGCGAACCTCGCAACCCATTTTTCGATTTGGCGCATTGTCGAAATTTTCACTTGCGGGGCCTGCAGACGGTGGTAGGCTTCCCCAATAGGTAGGTCGGAGGTAAGAAGTGGGCGCAGCAGCTAGATTCTCGGGCATTGAGTCACGGCGAAGCACGCGGATTGACCGAACCGTTCCGCTAGTTGTGGTCGGCCAGACCAAGCTGGGATTGTCATTTCAGGAACGGACCTCGGCGGTGAGTTTGAACTTGCACGGCTGCCGCTACCCGTCTCGCCACGACTACGCAGTTGGGTCGTGGATCGGACTGCAAATTCTGGAGCCGAATGGCGAATCCAGTACTCCGGTCATGCGCGCGCAAGTGCGGTCTATTCATCCTCCCATGAGTCCGCGCGAGTTGTATCAGATTGGCGTGGAACTGGAATCGCCGGCCAATGTCTGGGGCGTGCCTGCACCTCCCGAAGACTGGCAGAAATTGCTGGGAGTAAACGGTTCGAGGATACAGGAAGCGACCGCAATAGCTCTCGCGCGTGAGCCCGAATCCGCGCCGGCCGCTGCCGCGCCGAAACCCGCGCCGGCTGACCCGGAATATCGAAGCACCGGCGTCACCGCATTTCCTGCGGCGCCATCTGTAGCCGCGACGAAGCCGGAGCGCGTAGTTATTACTTCGGACCAACTGGTGGCGGCCGTCCATGGCAAATTGCAAGCGGCGGCAGAAAAGGCCGTGCACACCGCGATCAACGATCACCTGATGGGCGCAGTGCGTCAGGCCCTGAGCAAGATCGACGACGTGTGCAAAGCCAGCGTCCATCAAATCGAAGAACACTCCGAGCAACGCCTCGAAACCATGATGCGCACGGCCCGCGAAGAAGTGCTGAGCCGCATGGAAATGCGGCTTGCGGAAGACCGAACGCGCTGGGAAGTTCACCAGGAAGAATTCCGAGGGCGTACCCAAGAACTTACCCAACGACTCGAGAATTTAGCGGCCGACACCCAACGACACCTCACCGAAGCGCAGCGAATATTGGAAAAGGCCGGCAGTGAAGTGGAACCGCGGATGCGCGAACAGCTGGCCGCCTCCATCGGGCGCGCCACCGAGGATTTTGAAGCGGCGGCGACGCGCGTTTCCGACCGACAACTGGTTCGACTGATGGAAGACAAGCTGATGGTCACCCGCGAGGCCGCGGCGCAGATGGATGCCTGCAGCGCGGGAGCCCGCGCGCAACTGCAAAGTTCCGCGAACACCACGATGGAAGAATTCAAGCGCCAGTCGGAAGTTCAGGTGGACTTGATCATCTCCGAAGCTACGCAACGTGTCATGTCTTCGCTCGCGGCACTGGATGCCGAAAATCGTGCGGCGTGCGAAGCGCGCCGCCGTTCGATTGAGAGCGACGTGGCTCGGGCCACCGAGCAATCCACCGAGCAATTCCGTACCGGCATGAAGGCGTTTCTATACTCGTGCCTGGTAGCGGCTGTGGGCGCTGTGGACGAGCACGCAAAAACCACGCTGGACAGTTTGAAAGATTCCGGCAAGTCCATCCGGGAAATTGCCGGAACGGGCAACGGTTCCGGCGAGGGTGCGGTCGCTTCGGCAAGCGAAGTAGACTCCGAGCCGCACGCATCCTGACGTCCCCGTCTTCCGATTAGCTTCCCTGCGCAAATCGGGTTCGTCTAGGTGTGCCAATCTCCCGATTGGCGCCCAACTTGGCGGCAGCGCCGTCCCGCCTTACAGCACAGGAATAGGGCCAAGCCTGAACAGCCGCGTTACTTCCCGCCATCGATGCTAAGAGGCCCGGAACCAAAGTACGCGATCATCAGCGCGGCTCCCAACATGGACAAATTCTTCGCGAACATCGCTTGCTGGGTGTGCGCCAGGGACGGATCCTGCAGTTTCCAGAACGCATGCATGATGAAGGTGACCGGCAGAAGGAAGCCGACCAGCAGCCACGCGCCCCAGCGCGCTTGGTAGCCTGCGGCGATGCTCAGCCCGCCGGCCAATGCCATAACGCCGGAAATCGGCACCAGCAGGCCGGCCAGCGGCGTGCCCAACCGGGCCGCGTGTTGAATACCTTCTCTCGAGAAATGGCGGGGAGCCGCGGAGATGAAGATCAGAGCAAATAAAATCCTGCCGGCGAGCACGACGTAACGCATCGAATTGGTCTCCTTCTTTAATGATACTTCTATCACTACAAGTGATCGTTGTATCATCAACAGCGAAGGAAGTCAAAGGGAGCTGCGCATGACCTACTCGTTCGAAAAGGAACTAAGCGTTCCCCGCCCACGACGCGGGTCGCCGACGCAAACGCGGGAACGGCTGATCGCGGCCGCCGCCCAGCTTTTCAACCGCCGGGGCTACCATGGCACGGACTCCAACCAGATTGCACGGGAAGCGGGCTATTCGACCGGTGTTTTTTATAAGCATTTCGCCGACAAGCGGGATATCTTTCTGGCGGCCTACGAAACCTGGGTGGTATCGGAATGGAAAGGGGTCGAGGAGGAGTTGTCGCTGGGAGGTCCGCGCAGGGAAATCGCGCGTCGTCTGGTGGCGTTAACGGTGGATTTTCACACGCGCTGGAAGGGCCTGAGGACATCCTTGATCGAACTAGTCTTTGCGGACGTCAAGGTCAGACGTTTTTATCGCAGCCAACGAAAGAGGCAGCTCGATCTGATGGCCAGGATTCGCGGCAAGATCGGTGCACGGCACCGCCGCCGCGAAGACGACGCGATCCATTTGTTCACCATGGAACGCACCGGTGACGCGATTGCGCAAGGCGAACTGCGGGACCTGGGCCTCGATCGCGAGGTGATGATCAAAGCGCTGGTCGACAAAGTGGCGGAACTTTTGGCGTAGTACATGTTGAGTCGAGCGGAGAAGGATTACAGCTGCATTCGGTCCGGCAGGAAATCCTCGAGGTGGTGCGACGGGCAGGGCTTCAGTTTACCCAGAGGGATGAAGGGCCATGCCGCAAGCACTCCGTTTCATCCGGCTTTGGCCGCTGAGGACAAGTTTACGTGTCGGCGCAAAAACTCGGGAACGGCTATGGCGCCTTTTTCATTTTCGTTGCGCCCAGGCCAGGCCGTCGGGTTGTTTGCCCGTGGGAATCTCGCCGGCGATTGCCAGCGTTTTCAAATCGATGACCGCGACTTTGTCTTTTTCGCTGACGGCTACAAAAGCGCGTGAACCGTCGGCCACGATCAGAATGCCCGCGGAGCCGCCTCCGACATTCAGCTGCTTGATTTCTTTGTGCGTCGCGGCATCGAGAACCGTCAGGTTCGAACCCTTCGACGCAGCAGCCTGCGCCGAACCCGGCGGGCCTCCCCCTAGGCCGGAAATCAGAACGCGTTTGCCGTCGGGCGTGAACTTCAGGCGGTTTGCATGATTCGCGGAAACTGCAAAGGTTTGCACCGCTTTTTTGCTGGCGATATCGATGATGGTTACGGTTCCATCTTGCGCGTTCGCTGCCCAGATTTCCTTACCATCCGGCGACACGTCAAAACCCTCACATCCTCGGCCCGATGGGACACTCGTTACCTCCCATGTCTTGCGAGGACCTCCCGGTGGCGGACCTCCCGGCCCGGCGCCAGATGGCGGACCTCCGGCAGCCGGCCGGTATTGCGGCGGAAACGAGGGCATCACTTGCTCGATGATGCTGATGGTGCCGGAATTTACGTTCGACGTCACGATGCGGTCCAGGCTTTCCGACACGTTGACCATGTGCGTGCGGTCCTGGCCGGTGCCGAGAATCCAATCGATCGTCTGGGTGGCGGGATCGTAGCGACCGAAAGCTTTATTGGTCTCCACGGTAAAGTAGAGTTCGCCGCCCGCGAACGCCAGGCCGTGCGGGGAGCGCAGCGCGCCGAGATGGATCGGCGCCAAAGGCTTTTGAGCGACAAGATCGGCTACCGAGATCGTGTTTAGATTGCTGTCAGCGCCGCCGTAGTTCGAGATGTACGCCACTTTTCCATCGGGAGACGCGACGATCTCGTGCGGATCTTCCCCGACGGGAACTCGGGCGACAATCGTCAAGCTCGCCGGATCGACAATCGCCATAGACCTGTCGCTTTTTTCGAGCACCAACAACGCGGGCGACGGAGTTTGCGCCGAAGCCCAGTTGCTGGTGAGCAGGAAAACACAAAGCGCAACACCTCGGCAAAACGATGGTCGTCCTGCGGTGGTCGCTCTCATATTTGTACTTCCTTTCTACGGAAGAAAATTCCAACGAAAGAACACTTCTGGGGAACCCCCGGAAGCACAGGCACGGGGCACGGAACGTCGCGACACAGAGCAGAATGCGCCAGGCGGCGCTGGTTAACTCTGCAAAGATAGCCTAAGCCCCTGCAGATTTTTCTTTGAGCTTGAGTTTGCCTTCCGCCTTGTTTTCTTCCAGGAACTCGCGCAGCTCTTTCGCGGTGTCCAGCAGACGAATCCACTGCTCGTAGTACAGCGTCACCGGAAACCGGCCGAGGCCGTAAACGCTCACGCCTCCCTTTTCGCCGACGCGGAAATCCAGTTGACCTGTGCGGCGCCCCGGCGATTGCTTTTCGAGTTCCGCGAGACGCGCTTTGAGTTCTTCATACGACGGTTCAGCCATGTGTCCTCCTCAATTCGTGGGTAGTGAGTGACATTATACTCAAACTGCCTGCGTTCGATGGAATCCGAGGTCCGTCAGGATCGGAACGCCCTCGTCTGGACCGGAACTAACTCGCCGAATGAGCGCGAAACTTTTGTCGCCGCTCCGGGTTTCCACTTAGACCCTGCGCACGGGTCAACGTACCGGTGTACCAAAGTTCCAGCGACAGCACGATATCGCCGGGCTAGCATGATTGCGTCAAAATCGATCGCGCAAGCGGAATTCCCTCACAGACCCGGGAACTACATAAGGGCCGCGAAGGAAAAGATAAGAAGAGGTGGAGTGCCCCTCCAACGGACTCCCTTTGAGGTTTTTGACCCGTGTTATCCCCAGCGATCGCGTTGTCAAAGTGGGGACGCGTACGGCATCGACGCAATGTGGGCAACCATTCCCAAGTAAAATCTATCTTGTAGTCATGGATTATTTCCGCGGCTTTGAGGCTTGGAAGCCGCATGGTGCACGAAAGCAACAAATCTAAGCTCGTGGGCGGGTTCATGAAGATCAATGGGTTCCGAGTGCGTCGAGGCGTGATTCTCGGTTGTTCCCTGCTGGCATTGTCGCTGACCTGCTGGAGCGCAAGGGCGCAAACTGCGGACGCCCAGGCAGCAACCACAACCGCTACGCCGCAAACGCCGCCGGTGCCCGCGCGTGTCACGCAGACCGTCGACCCCGGCAACCTCGTGACGCTGCGAGGAAACGTGCATCCCATGGCCCGCCCCGAATTTGACCGCGGTCCCGTCGCGGATTCCGAACCCGCCAATCGCATGTCGCTGCTGTTGCAACGCAGCCAAGATCAAGAGATTGCGCTACGCCAGCTGCTCGAACAGCAGCAGGACAAGAGTTCGTCGAACTATCACAAGTGGTTGACCCCCGCTCAATTCGGAACTCAATTCGGTCCGGCAGATTCGGATATTCAAGCGGTGACCGACTGGCTTACCTCCCTTGGTTTCAGAGGAATTAAGGTGAGTGCGGGCCGCACCACGATTGAGTTCTCCGGAAACGTCGGCCAGGTGCGCAACGCCTTTCAAACCGAAATCCATCACTACCTTGTTAATGGCCAGATGCACGTAGCGAACGTCACCGATCCGCAGATTCCCGCGGCGCTCGCACCCGTCGTGGCCGGCGTGGTTTCGCTCAATGACTTCCGGCCGAAGTCGCAAATGCACCGGTTGGGAACATTCCGTAAGACGAAAGCGACCGGCGAGGTAAAGCCGCTGTTTACGTTCACAGGTTGCGGAACGGGCGGAACGCTGCCTTGCTACGCGGTTGGACCCGGTGACTTTGAGAAAATCTACAACGTGCCCCACGTACCCTCGACAACCGACGGCACCGGCGTGACCATCGCCATCGTCCAGGACTCCAACATCAACGTGGCCGACGTCACCTCATTTCGCAACCTTTTCGGCCTTCCCGCGAACTTCAGCTCCAGCAATATTATTTTGAATGGACCCGACCCCGGCATTCAGGGCCCGAATAGCGCTACCGGCGATGAAACCGAAGCCGACCTCGACGTCCAATGGGCCGGTGCAGTGGCTCCGGGCGCTACCATCGATCTCGTAGTCTCCGAGAGTTCCGATAGTATCGGGACCGCAGGCACCGACCTTTCTTCCATCTATATCATCGACAACAACATCGCCCCCATCATGAGCGAGAGTTTCGGGGCCTGCGAAGCTTCTCTTGGAACGACCGGAGAACCATTTTATATCGCCCTGTGGCAGCAAGCTTCCGCACAAGGCATCACCGTGATTCTTTCCGCCGGCGACAGCGGCTCCGCAGGGTGCGATCCGGCTGCGGCACCCGCCAATCAGGACGTTGCCACGCAGGGACTCGCGGTGAGCGGACTGGCATCGACAGCGTACAACGTCGCGCTTGGCGGGACGGATTTTCAGAACGGCGCTGTGCCGTCGCCCTACTGGAACACTACGAACGCCGCGACCACGCAAACCTCCGCGAAGTCCTACATTCCGGAATCCACCTGGAACAATTCCTGCGCGAACACGGCCGTTGCCGGGAACATCGCCCTGAATACCTGCACAGCGGCCACGATCAACGCCAACAACAATTCAAGCTCAGATAACTTCGGCGTCGATCTGGTCGCCGGTGGTGGAGGCCCGAGTAGCTTTACAACCCTCAATCCAAAGCCCGCTTGGCAGTCAGGCGTTACCGGTAACCCGACCGACGGCGTTCGCGATGTCCCTGACATTTCCTTTTTCGCCGGAAATGGCTTCAATGGCAGCTTCTACATCATTTGCGAAATGGACGCCAACGCCGGCACCGGAAGCAACACCAGTTCGTGCGACCTGAATTCGCCGTACAACGATTTCCAGGGTGTGGGAGGCACATCGGCCGACGCTCCCGCCTTTGCTGGAGTGATGGCTCTGGTCAACCAGAAAACCGGGCAGCGCCAGGGCAACGCGAACTTCGTGCTGTATCAGCTCTATAAGAAAAATACGGCGGGGACCATTTGCACCTCGAACGCCGCTTCGGTCGCCGCGACCGGCTGCATTTTCTACGACACCGTGACCGGAAATAACTCCGTGGCCTGCCAAGGTGGCACAACCAACTGCAGCAACACCAGCACCGCCGCGAATCAATACGGGATTTTAGTCGAACCGTCTAGTGCTACCACTCCGGCTTATGTGACCACCGCAGGCTACGACGTGACCACGGGCCTCGGGTCACTCAACGTGGCGAACCTGCTGACCGCTTGGTCGACCGCGACTTTCACTGCAGATACCGTGGCGATAACCAGTCCCGCATCCGGCTCCGTGAGCATCAAGCATGGTTCCGATGTGGCTTTCACGGTAACAGTAACGCCGGCAGCCGCAACGGGAAATGTCACGCTCATTGCCGAGCCGCCCGGGAATCCGCAGTTGGGGATTGGAGCGTTCTCGCAGGGCACATCGACCGCACTCAGTAGTGGCTCCGTAAAGATCACTACGAATCTGCTGCCGGGCGGAGCGAGCTATCCGGTCGTGGCAAGTTACGCGGGAGATGGTACCTACGCGCCGGGAACGTCCGCGCCGGTGACCGTGACGGTTACGCCGGAGGCAAGCGAGACGGCGGTGAATGTCGTAACCTTCAATGCAAGTAACAATCCGGTCATCAATACTGGCAACTCGATCTCGCTGGCCTATGGCTCGGCCTATATCCTCCAAATCACCGTGTCGGATAGTTCCGGAAACCAATGTGCAACGCAGGCCGTGGCTTGCCCAACCGGAACGGTGACACTGAAAGATGGAAACAACCCGGTGAATGACTTTTCCGGCGCCAACACGACCAAGCTGAATAGCTTGGGATTCGCGGAAGACCAGCCCGTGCAGCTGGCCGGAGGTAGTCATCCCCTGGTGGCGACGTACGCGGGTGACAACAGCTTCACGGCGAGCACGTCGCCGACGCAGACCGTCACGATCACAACCGCCCCGACAACGACAACCGTTGCGCCCAGCGCCTCAAATGTCGCCGTCGGCCAGGCGGTCACCTTGACGGCCACGATTGCCACGTCGAGCAGCGGTGTAGGGCCCACCGGAACGGTCACTTTTAAGTCCGGAACCACGACGATCGGCACCGGCACGGTGACAGGAACAGCCGCGGTCTTAACCGGAACCGGCACGAACGCCAGCGGAACCGCCACGGCATCGGTGACGTTCTCAGCGGCGGGAGCGCAAACGGTGACCGCGGTCTACTCCGGTGATGGTAACTATGCGGCTTCTACTTCGCCCGCGATCACGGTAACCTCGGCTGCCGGAAGTCAGGTAACCACCTCCGTGGTTACGGCCAGCGCTATGAGCATAAGCTCAGGCGGCAGCGTAACGCTGACCGCCAAGGTCACGGGTACCAATAACAATGCTGCGGGCCCCACCGGGACCGTCCAATTCATGAATGGGACCACCGCACTGGGCACTGCGGCGACGTGCACTCCCACGGCAGGGACGAGCACAACGCCGGGAACCTGCACCGCCACGCTGATGACCACCCTATCGTTACTGACGCCGCCAAGCGGATCGAACCGCGCACCTCGTTCGCCCTTTGGACCGATGTGGATTGTCGCGGGATTGCTGTTGTCGGCAATTCTGCTTGGCTTGTCGCGGCTGCGGGTCGCACCGTTAACCCGGCGGCTCGGCTACGCTTGCGCGGGCGCGCTGTTGTTCGCATGCCTAGCCGCGGGAATCACGGGATGCGGTGGAGGCAGCAGTAGCGGGGGTGGGGGCGGCGGCGGCACTACGCCACACACCGACGCCATTACAGGGGTATATAGCGGCGACGCCACGTACGCGGGTTCGACGTCCGCGGCCGTGAGCATTTCAATTCAATAAAGAACACGGCACACAATGACCGGGCGGCCGCGGAGTTTGCGGCCGCTCTTTCTTTTTGGCGTGGCAAAGAACGTAGTGAGAGTCGCGGCACAGCGTTCAGGCTGTGCGCCGATGTTAAGGCTGATAAACCTAGCGGACGCAACGCCTGCTGAGTCGTGGCTAGTTGATGGAGGGTGGAAAGAAAACGTTCCAGAACACCGGTGAAGGCGTCGAGAATTCAACAGGCACCAGCGATCCGTCGCCCGTAGTCTGCGGCGGTCGGACCACCTTGGCTTCGACCTTATTCTGGGTCTTGGTGTTTTCGATGGTGACCTTGGTCCCCTCGGCCAGCGGCTCGGACATGATGATCATCGCACCGCTCGCACTCACGGTGTGAGTATTGCCCTGAATTGGCGGCTTGCCATTGACGTGAATCACCACGGCTATGCGCAGCAGCACCCGCTGCGCACGGCGGCGTTCTTCCGCGGTTGGCGGGCGGTTCAGGGCCGGACGCGCCGACGGCGCCGGCAAGGGTTTCGTATTCGTCAAAGGCTTCATAGTTCCAGACCCCAAAAGTCCATCTCCGGCGCGACAAGCTCGACGCCGTATTCCCAGCCGCCTTCCGGCCGCTGCGTTCCTTTCCAGACAATCACGGCGGAGTTGCTGGTCTGCGTCGCGACATTTGTTAACGCCACGCGATGCTCCAGCTTCAGGTCGTGCTCCAGCACCACCATGCACCCGTAAGGATTAACGACGCGCGTATGAGCGTCCGCGCTACACCGCCGCCCTTTTGGATCATCCCATTCCAGGCGAATCGGCACGCGCGAGTTCATGCGGTGCCCGCGGCGATTTTCGCTGTGGCGGGGCACAACCTGCTTTAATTCACGGCTCTTTACAGGCATCTATCCCTCGATTAGGCCATGCTAAAGTTGAGAGCAGAGACGGTCAATGGTACGCGCGCGAGGTCTCGTACCATTGTGTATCTGGTCGAAAGGACAGGTTGGCCCGTGTGGCCAGGTAATTTGTGAAGAGTTTGATCGTGAATGCGGATGATTTGGGCTGGACCGAGGGCGTGAATCGGGGAATCGCCGAAGCCCACCGGAACGGCATTGTGACCAGCGCGTCGCTGCTCGCGAACGGCTCGGCGTTTGCCTCCGGCGTGGAGGTGGCGCGGTCGACGCCCGGGCTCGGGGTGGGCGTGCATCTGAATTTGAGCGACGGCGCGCCGATCGCCGCGCGGGAGTTGGTCACCAGCCTAGTGAACGACCGGGGCGAGTTCGAAGGCGGGCCGGAAAACTTGCTGCTGCGGGTTGCCCGGGGTGGGCTGGCGCTACACGAAGTAGAGCAAGAGTGGGAAGCGCAAATCGAAAAAGCGCGCGACGCGGGAATTCAGCCCACTCACCTGGACGGACACAAGCACGTCCACATGCTGCCGGGACTATTCGAGATTGCGCTCCGGCTCGCGAAGCGGTACAGCATCGGCGCGATTCGCGTTGCGCACGAGGCGTCGAGCTTGCGCGCAGCTCTCTCGACCGGCGAAGAACTGCACACGGCAGCAGTGCTGAAGCAGGGCGTGCAGGCGCGTGGACTGAAATTGCTGGCGCGGGATGCGCGGGAACTGGCGGAGCGCGCGGGAATCTCCACCGTAGACTATTTTTGCGGCATCGCGCAGACCGGGGAGATGACCAAGCAAGGCGTCGCACAACTTCTGCGAAGCTTGCCGGATGGCACCACGGAATTGATGTGCCACCCCGGTTACGCCGATCAAGCACTGCGGAATACGCCGACGCGCTTGCAGGGTTCCCGCCAAACCGAGTTACAGATTTTGACCGACGTAGAGATCAGAAATCTTGTCGCCTCCCAGGGGATTCGCCTGATAGACTATGGACTCGTAGCCAGCGAAACATGAGAAATGACTCCACAATTCGCTACTCCTTGGTCGTTCCCTTCTTCAACGAGCAGGAAAACATCCCGCCGTTGTACATGAAGATCACCGAAGTGATGGATGCCATCGGCGAGCCTTACGAGTTGATCTTTGTGGACGACGGCAGCCGGGACAACACCTTCAAGGTCTTGTCGGATATCTACGAGCACGATCACCGCGTCAACATCGTGCGCCTGCGGCGGAATTTCGGGCAGACCGCGGGCCTGAAGGCCGGTTTCGATTTCGCCCGTGGCGAGATCATCATTTCGATGGACGGCGATCTGCAGCACGACCCTGAAGAAATCCCGCGCTTCCTCGAGAAAATCGAGGAGGGGTTCGACCTGGTCAGCGGCTGGCGCTACGCCCGCCGCGATCACTGGCTTATGCGCCAGGTTCCCAGCCGTGTGGCCAACTGGATGATGGCGAAACTCTCGGGCATCGATCTGCACGATTTTGGAACGACCTTCAAGGCCTACCGCCGCGAAATCATCCAAGAAATTCAGCTGTACGGCGAGTTGCACCGTTTTATTCCCGCGTTGGCAGGTTCCACCGGCGCGCGCATCACGGAAGTGCCGATCACCGACCTGGCCCGCAAGAATGGCAAGAGTAATTACGGCATCGGGAGAACGTTGCGCGTTTTTTTGGATTTGATCATTGTGAAGTTTTTGCAGGATTACTCCACGCGGCCGCTGCAGTTCTTTGGCCTTCTGGGCGTTAGCGGCGTCTTATTGGCCTCATTGGACGCCGCATATCTCTTGTACGAGAAACTCGCGCACGGTGTCACGATCATGACGCAGCACGGACCCCTCATGCTCGCAGGAGTCGCCCTTTTTGTGAGCGGCGTGCAGTTTGTCTCCATGGGGCTGCTAGGCGAGATCATCGCGCGAACTTACTACGAATCCCAAAACAAGCCGATCTACGCCCTCCGCGAAGTAAAAAGCCACCGCAAGGAAATGGGCGACTCGACCGAGCAAACCCGCCCCTCGGGCAATTCCGAACGCTAGCAATCCCTAGCAGCGCCGGGTTCGCCCTGAGCGTGCGAAGGGTATCCTGCCGGCTCCTGGCGATCGCGCCTAAGGCAGTTTTCACCGTTATACTTGCAATGCATATCAAAATTTTTCGCCCATCCTGCCCCGATGCGCTCAAGATGAATCAGAATTACGCCTGTGGGAGAATCGATTCATGAACCGCGAACAGTTTTATGCGCTAATGGGTGGCGAAGGCACGCTCGACTACGAGCTATACCTGAACACCAAGGCGCTGCTTGCCTGCCAGTCCAATTTCGACGAACTATGTAATGCCGACGAACTGCAATTCCAGATCGTCCACCAGGTTGAAGAACTATGGATGAAGCTGATCGCCTACACGCTCCTCGACATCGACGACTACCTGCAGCAGGAAAATACCAATCGCGTGATCACGCTGTTTCGCCGCGTGCACACCGCACAGCGGCTGATGACCCAGCAGATCGCCCTGCTCGAAATCATGTCGCCGAAAGAATACCAGGCCATCCGCCAGCGCCTGGGCAACGGCAGCGGCCAGGAATCGCCAGGCTTCCGCGTGCTATTGAAGATGTACCAACCGCTGTGGGCGTCGTTCAAAGAACACTACCTGGACAAACACGGCCTGACCCTCGAAAAAATCTACGACTCCGAATATTCGCACGGAGACGCCTACGTAGTAGCTGAAGCCCTGGCCGAGTTCGACGAACTGTTCCAGAAATTCCGATACGAGCATATGCAACTGATTCACCGCACCATTGGATTCGGTTCGAAATCGCTGAAAGGCAGGCCGGTCGAGATCCTCGAAGAAGGCATGCGCCACAAATTTTTTCCAGAACTGTGGGAGATCCGCGGCGAAATGACCGACCGCTGGGGCGCAGTGTACGGGACAAAGCGCGACCCGCTAGGCGGCCATCACTAGCGCCGCACCCGCCCCCAACTGTCAACCCGAGCCTGCCTGCCGCAGGCAAGCGGAGCAAGGGATCTGCTTTTTTCAAAAACCCCGACCATCGCTCACCCGGTGCCGCTTCACGGCGCGATGCGCCGGTAAGCACCCCGAAAAAACAAAAGTGGCTCGCCGTCGAACACTTCCGTGCTTTCCACTTCACCAATAAAAATGGTGTGGTCACCCGCGACGTAGGATGCGGCAACATTGCAAGTCATATGGACGAGAGCATCTTCGAGTAGCGGAATCCCGGCCGGTGTCCACCGATAGCGAATCCCAAGCTTCGTCTCCGTTTCGAGGTTCTCCTCGGTTTGCGCGAAATATCGCGAGATAGCCACCTGGCTTTCCTTCAAGATGTTGACGCCAAAGCGGCCTTGTTTTTTCACCATAGGCAGCAGGTGCGCGCGCTGGTCCACGCAAATCAACAGCAGCAAAGGCTCCAGCGAAACGGACGTAATCGAGTTCGCGGTCATGCCATGAACGCGCCCAGGAGTCCTTTCAGTAGTGACGACCGTCACCCCGGTGGCAAATTGTCCGCAGGCTAGGCGAAACTCGGCTGGAGTAGGCGTTTTCGTCGGCATCTGTAGGATTTTCGAAGATATCATACCGGATGGTGGGAGCATCTAGAGAGCACCAATCGGCGATGAAGTGCGTATTTCGGCAGCGGCGTACGAAGGCCGAACGCGCAATGACGGCCGTCACAACCAGCCAAAAGCGTGTCATCCTGAGCGGAGCGAAGGATCTCAACGATCGCACCCTTCACAAATGCAGATATGCTGGAGCAAAGTCGAACGAAACGGAGAAAGCTGATGGCTCGGACAGTTGCGATTTTAGGTGGCACCGGACCCGAAGGCACTGGACTGGCCAACCGCCTGGCGCGGGCTGGCGAGCACGTGGTGATCGGCTCGCGCGATGCGCAACGGGCGCAAGAAGTGGCGAAGCAGTTGCGAGAACAGATCGGCGGATCTGCCCAAATTGGCGGCACGGATAACGCCTCCGCCGTTTCCCAATGCGACGTTGCGGTGCTGACGGTTCCCTTCTCCGGGCTGACGCCATTGCTGAAGCAACTGAAGACGGTGTGGAAGCCGGGGACCATCGTCATCGACACCACCGTGCCGCTGGCCGCTTCAGTTGGCGGCGCGCCAACGCGCATGCTCGGCGTCTGGCAGGGCTCGGCTGCGGAGGCCGCGAAAGAACTGCTGCCGCAAGGCATCAGCATCGCCGCCGCGTTCCACAATCTCGGCGCGGCTCTACTGACCGGCGAAGCGGCGGTGGAGTGCGACGTCTTGGTCTGCAGCGATGACGATAAGGCCAAGCAGGTGGCGACCGAGCTAGCCGAAAAAATTCCCGGCGTGCGCGCGCTGAATGGTGGAAAGCTGGAGAATGCGCGAATCGTGGAGTCGGTCACAGCTCTTCTGATTGGGTTGAATATCCGTTACAAGGTGCACAGCGCCGGAGTGCGCTTCACCGGATTGTTTTCGTAGCCGACACTCGCCTCGCAGCCGTTACAACACCGACGTCGTGCGGGTTTGCGATAGCTTCTCCGTGCTTAAACGAGTCCGTGTAGGTACAGCCAGCTTGGCAGGCACGGGTGTGCCCCATCTCGGCAAGATTGCGGACTTCCTGCCCCACACTTAAGTCCTTCCTACAATGTCAGCAACGCGCGAGCGAGTCTGCGTTTGTCGGTGCGTTTTTTCATTACTGTAGGAATGACCGCCACTTCCATCCCTAACGCCTCGATTGTCTCTGTCTGCGACTGATCCGTAGGATCCGCCACAAACTTCCCGGTGAAATCAGAATAGAGTTTCGCAACGCCTCGAGCCGAAGATTCGTAGCCAAGCTGCGCTAGCATTTTGTCGGACGGACCTTTCAATGATTTGCCGCCGACGATCGGGCAAACGGCAATGACGTCTTTGCGGCGCGCACGAAGGGCTTCGCGGATGCCGCGAACCGCAAGGATCGGACCAATACTGATCAACGGATTGCTGGGGCAGATGATAATGCGGTCGGCGTCGCGAATCGCTTCCAGAACGCCGCGCGCGGGGTTGGCGGTTTCCACACCATCGAAACGAATGCCGCGCACGAGGGGTTCCGCGCGGCGTTTCACCAGATACTCCTGAAAGTGCAGCTTTCCTTCGTTGGAATCAATGATTGTCGGCACCGGCTGGTCGCACATCGGCAGAATCGGGGACTTCACTCCCAGCGCGGTGCGGATCGATTCGGCGGCATCCGTGAGTGACTTGCCTTCGGCGAGCATCGCCGTTCGGTGAATGTGCGTGGCAAGGTCGCGATCGCCAAGATTGAACCAGTTGACGCGGCCGAACACCGCGAGCCGCTTGAGCATGTGAAACGTCTCGCCCCGGAAGCCCCAGCCTTTAGCGGGATCGATGACCCCCGCCAGTGTGTACGTCACGATGTCGAGATCCGGCGAAATTTTCAGCCCATGGAGAACGATGTCGTCACCGGTGTTGACGATGGCAGTCAGGCGCGATGGATCCATAACGTCATAGAGGCCGAGCAGCAACTTCGACGCGCCGACGCCTCCGGCCAGTGCCGCAATTGAGATTTGCTTTGCGTTTTTCATGTGGAAAATAGGATGTCGTCAAACGCGTCGCGGCTACACTGCGAGACCCTCGGCGTCAGCGAGTATGTCTAGACGCTTGCGAATCGCAGCGGAAGCGAAGTCGTCGCTCCGAATAAATTCCGGATACAGTGCGAGGCGTTCGCGGAGAGTGAAGCCGCGCGCGTTCGTTTCGACTTCAAGCTTGCTGATTTGCGGCCAAGCAGCCTCCGGATTGATGAAGTCCTTGGTAACCGGCGAAATGCCACCCCAATCATTAATCCCGGCCTCCAGAAGCCGGGGAAAATCGCCATAACTGAGATTGGGCGGCGCCTGAATGTTCATGTGCGGTCCGAGGACGAGACGAGCAACAGCGATGGTGTGCAGCATGTTGTCGAGTGAAGGCTCCGGATGATTCGCCATGGGAATTTCCGTCTTGGCCCGGAAATTCTGCACGATCACTTCCTGAATGTGGCCGTATTTTTCGTGCAACGTACGAATCGCGAACAACGAGTCAATACGTTCCTCCAGCGTCTCGCCAATGCCGATAAGGATTCCCGTAGTGAACGCGATGGAGAGCTTGCCGGCTTCTTCCATAGTGCGCAGCCGCAGCGCCGGAACTTTGTCGGGCGCCTTAGCGTGGGGCAGATCGCCGCGCATCAGTCGTGTGCTCACGGTCTCCAGCATCAACCCGACGCTGGCGTTCGAATTTTTCAGACGCTCCAGCACGGGACGATCCATCACGCCGGGATTCGCGTGGGGCACAAGTCCAGTGCGGTCGAGGACGAGCTCGCACATAGCGGCGAGGTAGTCGAGCGTGCGCGTGAAACCTTGCTCGCGCAAAAATTCGCGCGCCTCCGGGAAGACCCGTTCGGGCTGGTCTCCCAGACTGAACAGCGCTTCCTTGCACCCCGCGCGCCGCCCTTGCTCCGCGAGAGCAAGCACTTCGTCCGGAGTCATGAAGTGCGCGCCAGGCTGGCCCGGATCTTTGCGAAACGTGCAGTAACCGCAATAATCGCGGCAAAGCGTGGTAAGCGGAATAAAAACTTTTTTCGAGAAGGTTATGGTAGTTCCCTTCCCGTGGGCGCGAACAGCCGTCGCGGCAGCCAACAACTCCGGCAAAGGAGCGTTCAGCGCGAGATCGAGCGCGGCATCGCGACTTAGCCGCTCACCCCCAAGCGTGCGGTCGAGTGCCGCATCGATGGCCGTACTCACACCGTTCGATGACTGTTCTTCGCGCATGTTGATAATGCCCGCGCGCCTCAGCGCAGCAGACCGACCGCTTCAGGATGCCACCTTCGCAAAGCGTTTGCCACCAGGCCGGGCCTGTGGCGCGGGGCGAAGTCCGCGGAGCCCTGTTTACCCCGAGCTTCGAAGGTGGTTTTCCCCGCGCCACTCATTGCTAGCGGAAAAGATCTTCATTTGCCGGACGAATGATCCGCGCTGCGGGATCCTCCGTGAAGCGATACCGGTACCCGCGAACGATGACCGCTGGTATCGCCGCCGCCTTGAGCATCAGCAGCCCAGCTGTAGCGGCCAGCTCGTCAGCGACGGCAATAATCGTCGCGTGCAGATCCTTTCCGTGAAGATCGCGCGTCCCCCGCAGATCCAGAAGCGCCGGAACCCCGGCGGCGCCGATCGCAACATTGATCAGGCCGAGCCGCCAAGGGCGGCCAAACGTGTCGCTGATGATGACCGCGATGCGCTTCCCCGTGAGCTTGCGAAGCGCGGCGGCAAGGCGCCGAGCGCTGGCGTCAGGATCGCGCGGAAGAAGCGAGACGACGTCGATGCCGGGAATGTTGGACTGGTCCACCCCGGCGTTGGCGCAGACAAACCCGTGATGCGTCTCGACGATCAGCACCGGACCGCTGCGCACGATGCGCCTCGATTCCCGAACGATGACTTCGATCAGCCGCGGATCTTTTTTCAGTTTGGCAGCGAGCTGAAGGGCTTGGGGCGACGCAGTGACGTCGGCGAGTTTCGTTAGGCGGCCTTCGGACTTCGAAACAATTTTCTGCGCAATTACCAAAACGTCTCCGTCCTCGAATTTGATCCGAGCACGACGAGCGGCCGCAACGATTTCCGCCGCCAGGTCATCGCCTTCCGTAAACTCGGGCAAGCCAGGAATCGGAAGGATCTCTACGGACCCGGCGGCGCGAGGCAGTTTCTTGACGGAAGGCGAATGCTTGACGCGTTTGCGCATGAGGGCGAAGCGTGAGTTTATGCCAAGCGCGATGAGATTGCATTCTGCGGGCCGAGCTAGCCAGCGCATCGTGAACGGCGGTCATCAGACCCAGTTTCGCCTTGAAATGATCGCATGCCAGCCGTCAAGACTGCTGAGTGATCGAGACAACACAAGGTCTAACTCTTGGTTCAATGAGCGGCTGAACTGGACGCGAACAAAAACACGGCACGACGGCTTGCGTCGTGCCGTGCGCTTAGTTGCTTGGACCTGCTGCTAACGGTTGCTCTTCGGCGGTTTCTTGTCTTTGTCGGAGTTCGCCGGTGGCTTGTTGTTTTGTTTCTCCACTGCCTGCTTTTGTTGCAGCTGTTTTTGCTGGGTGTCGTGTTTCTTTTCCAGGTCTTCCAGCTGCTGTTGCTGCTTCTGTTGAACCTGCAGCTGTTTCTGCTGGTCATTCTGCGTCTGGACCTTCTGTTGTTCCTTGACCTGTTGCTGCTCGACTTTCTGGCGCTCCAGATCCTGTTGCTTACGCAGATTTTCGAGCTGTTGCTGATGCTGCTGCTCGAGGTTCGCGTTCGCGTTCACGTTCGGACGCGCGCCCTGCGGCCGGTCGGAATAGGTACGCGCAGGAGCGTTTCCGGCGTTGTTGGGCACGTTGGGCCGATTCGCGTTCACGGAGTTGTTCGGCTGGACGGGACGCGCCGCGACGTTGCTATGCGGCGGAATGGGCGTAACCGTATGGACGACCGGCGCGATTCTCACGTTCGGTCGAGCCGCGGCTTGCGTATTCGCCGGCTGCAACTGGCGGTATTGCGCGGCCGCGATGGGTCTGCCACCGTTTGCGCGAATGGCGGCCTGCTGCCGGTCGAAGGAGACAGGCGGCGGAGGCGGCGATGTCTTCGCGACTACCGCGCGATTGGCAAGTGCTGCCGGGGGCCGAACGTTCGACACCGCGCCTGCGCCCACAAAGGCTTGTCGCGTCGGCGGAATCGCCGGAGCGGCGACCTGGGCACTGACGATTTCGCGCTGGTCCACGTGAACGACGTTGCGGGAAACGGATTGGCCGGATGTGAAGCTAGCGCCTGATGTCGCAGTAACGGCGCCGTTCACGTGCTGGTTCACGTAGGTGACGTTGGTCACGTTCACCTGCTTGTTGACCACCACGGTGGTGTAATAGTTGTTGACTACCGTGGTTTCAACGCGCGTGTTGGTGACGTTGATGTTGGTGACGTAGGCGCGGCTCACCGGATACGAGGGCATGTAGACTTCACGCGGCCCAAGCGGGAACCAACCGACGTTGACTCCAACACCGATGCCAAAGTGCGGACCACCTACCCACGCCACAAGCGCGGGCGCGTAGACCGGACGCACGTAGGCCACGCCGACAACCGGCGCAGGTGCGGGCACCCATCCCCAAACGCCACCCACTACGACCCAGCGGCCATAGTGGAACGGAGCGAAGCCCCACGGTTCGTCTTCCACCCAGGTGTAGCCCCAGGGCGCGATGTAAACCCAGTGACCGTAGTGGTACGGCGCCCAGCCCACCATCGCGGTGTGCGGGAACCAGACCGTGCCGTAAGCAGGCACGGGCCGCCAGCCCCCGTAATCGTCGAGGTCTTCGTAGCCGATGACATCCGGCGAAACATATCGCGCGGAGGAGGAGTGGTCTTCGCGGCTATCGCGTTGGTCGCACCATTGGTCAAAATCGTCCTCGCCGGCGATTTCCTGGACGTCGGCGTTCAATTGATCGGTGCCGGTGAAGGTGGCGGTCTGTTGCGGGTGTACGGAATAGGCTTGCCCGCCGCCGGTGACTTCGCCCTCTCCACCGACAACCGATACGACTGTGGTGTCGCCAGCTTCGTTCACGCTCACTCTGTAAGTGCCGGGACGCAGAACCGAGAACGCGAGATTGGGCGTGTCGATCTCGAACGTCTCATTCTCCTCGAGGCGCTTGACGCGAACACGAATCGTGCCTTCGGTGATCTGAATCTGCGCGACATTATCGGTGAGGTTCAGGAAGGAGAAGCCGGTGGTGCTGCCGATACGCAGGGATGCCGACCCGATGTGTAGTTCCGCGCGGGAATCGTTGTCGGCCCAGAGTTTATCGCCGGTGGTCATCGGGCGGTTGATAACGGCGTTGACCCAATCGTCGGTGCCGGCGGGATTGAACGATACGGCTCCATCGGTGTGACTCAGGCGCGCTACGCGGGTTGGTGGATCTTCTTCGTCGTCTGCCACGGCGCGCAACGGGCTGAGAAAGGCGACTGCCAGCAGAAGGCTGAGCAGAGCGACAAACTTGGGCGCGAGTTTCCTCATGTTTGATTCTCTCCTGGATTGCCACGCGGCGGGCTTGGATGCGCCGCGGATCTTTGGGCCTGAATTCGTGCGTGCCAGAAATGCAGGTTGCTTCCAACAGTAGCACTGGTAGCCGCATAGCCCCGCGTGTCTAGCTATTCCCCATGTCGAAACAGGAACTCCGGCCATACTGCATCGCTCTTTTTAACCCGCCAGAAAGAAAACAGTTGTAGGGCTTTGCGCCCGCTGGCACGCGCTCATCAACAAAAGGCCCGCGCTCCCGATGAGTGCGGGCCGCACGAGTCCGAGTTCCGATTTCGTTTAGTGGTGTCCGCCGCCGTGGGAGCCCCCACCACCCCCGTGAGAGCCACTGCCGCCGCTGGAACTATGCGAGGGGGCGGGAGCGGTACGTGCTGGCGCGGAATAAGAGCGAGACGATGGGTAGCTAGACCGAGGCGGCGAGTAGCTGCGGCTTGGCGCGGAATAGGAGCGAGAGGCTGGCTCGTAGGAGCGTTCGCCGCTCGAAGACTCCGAATGGGACGCGCTGCCATTGGAACCAGAGCCCGCCCAGGGCGGACGATTCGAGTGGGTGACGCGCGCGGGTTGCGTCGAGCCAGTGTTGCCCGCCGTCCGACTGGAGTTGCCGAACCCCTGCGGCGCGGTGCCGTGATCAGTGGCGTTACCCTGCGCAGCCCAGCTGCGCCCGCCGTTGACGGTGCGATTCGCCGCGGCGCCGGTATTGGCTGAGGCCGCCCGACCCTGCGATAACGGATTTGAGCGAGCGGTCGTCTGCGTCCGATTCGCGAAATTGCCGCCGGTACGAGCCGCGGACAGTCCATTCGGGCTGGCGGCGCGAACCGGAGTATTCGACGCCGCACCAGACGGAGCCGTGCGAGCCATGACCGAGCGGTTTTGCACCGAGGAAGGCGGCGTTGCGCGGGCTTTGAGATTTGCCGCGCCCAACGAACTTTGTCGCGAGGCAGCGAACGATGTACGGTTGCTGACCTCGGCTCCGCGCAACGAAGCTTCGGTGATATGCGACGCACCACGATTGATGGCTTGGCCGCCAACGAAAGCGCTGCGCGAAGCCGCCGTGACCGCCGCTGCGTTGTGCGCATAGGCATAGTTGAAATTGTGGGCACCGGCATTCAGCGTGCCGACATTACGGATGACGGTGTTATGAAAGTTGATGTTGGTGACGTAAGCGCGGCTGGCCCGGAAGCCCGGGTAATACGGCTCATGAAAGCCAAGCGGGAACCAGCCCACACCGAAACCTGCGCCAAAACCAAAACCCACTCCAAATCCAGGCCCGCCCAAAAAGCCCACAAACGCGGGACCGTAGAAGGGACGAGCGTAAATCGGACCTGGGCACCAGCCCCAACGAGTGCCAATGAACGCCCAGCGGCCATAGTGATATGGCGCGAATCCCCAAGGCTCATAGCCGATCCAAGTCCAGCCCCAGGGACCAACATAATTCCAGTTACCGTCGCTGTACGGGGCCCAACCTGGTTCGACCTCGTTGGGATACCAGACCGGACCGTAATCCGGCTGTTCGCTCCAGGTACCGTTGTCGTCGAGGTCAGCCGTGCCTGGGACATCGGGGGAAACGTATTTCTGTGAAGTGGAATTGTCTTCGCGGAGATCGCGCTCGGCGGCCCAGCGATCCAAGCCGTCGGGAGCTTGCGCGGCAGTCACTTTGTATTCGGGGTTATCAACGCCATCGAATTCGGCGCGATCGCCAGCATGTACCGGGAAAGTCTTGCCGCCCGCGGTGACTTCGCCTTCGCCGCGAATCGCCGTGACCATCGTGGCATCGCCGCTTTCGCTGACATCGATACGAAACGCGCCTGCCTGCTTCACGGTGAAGGCCAGGTTCGGGGTGTCCACCTCGTAGGTGTCGCCTTCGCGCAGCTCGCGAACGCGGAAATTCGCGGCGCCTTCGGCGATGCGCAGCTGCATGATGTTTTCGTCGAGATTCAAGAAAGAAAGAGCGGTCATGCTGCCCATGTGGATGGAGGCTTGACCCGCCTGCAACTCGGCTCGGGAAGCTTTGTCCGCCCAGAGCTTATCGCCCACGGTAACAGGGCGGTTCATGGCAGCGCTTCCCCAGTCGCCTTGGCCACCAGGCTGAAAGGAAACGGTGCCGTCGAGAAAGCTGATGCGCGCTACCCGCGATGGGGGGTCGCCGGCCGGGTCGGCCGAGGCACTTGCGGGGTCGGTCGGAGGATCGGTTTCCTCGGCGCGGACGTTCTGGGTAAGGAAGGCGAAACAAAGAAGACCGGCCAGGCACAACAGCACCTTCGATAGCAAGTTCGATGTGCCGGTAGGAGCCAATGTGGTCTTCATAAGGGGTCCCTGTTCTTGCCCACATGATTGGATGCGGGTCGGGAGCGTGGGGTCCGAGTTGGGATGCCGCTGGACATCTTATAACTCCCAAGGCATAAAACACGAAAGTGGAAAAGAAGTTGCTTGCGGCGGAAAGTGCAGCCGGGACGTTAACCAGTCGGGAATCGCACCGCCCTCCCTATTTCTTGTAACTGTTCATTCTAGGAGGATTAAGATCATTTCCGGTGAAACACTTTTTTCAAGCATTCATTCTAAACGACTTACGAGAAACGCAGCAAAGCACGTCCTCGGGTTGTGGTGTCGAGCACTCGTTTCGAGCCGTTACGGCGACGTAGAAGGTGCGGGCGCAGCAGGAGGAAGGGCCTGAACTTAGGGATGGCTCTTGATCGGGAATAACTGACCCTCCCCAAATCTGTACCACCGAGCAGGCGATTCTTTACTGCAATTTCTCTAAAGTAGCACCTTGTCGGCGCCTCTGCGCTCTGGGAGAATGCATGGTCATGAACCTCAAGTGGTTGGGATTAGGAGCGATCGCCTTGGCGGCTGCTTCCGCGACGCCCGCGCAGACGTGGCGGCAAGTGGGTCCTCCGGGAGGCACGGTTATCTCCCTGGAAGCGGATCCCCACGATACGAATAAGCTGTATCTGGGCACGTCGGACGGGCACGTCTTCAGTTCGGTGGATGAGGGCGGGCACTGGCAACTTTTGAGCCGCATCGGCAACGGCCAGGACGACGTCGTCACTCACATTTTGGTGGACCCGCGAGATTCGAACCGGCTTTACGCGAGCACCTGGGCGCTGTATTCCGGTGGCGGCGGCGTATACCGCAGCAACGATGCGGGACGAAGCTGGCAGGTGATCGGGCTTGCGCATGAAACGGTACGTGCCATCGCGCAGTCGCCGACCAAGCAGAACATTTTTGTGGCCGGGACGCTCACGGGCGTGTATCGCTCCGTGGATGACGGGGCTACCTGGGAGCGCATTACTCCCGCGCATCACGACGACCTAAGGAACTTCGACTCCGTGGCATTCGATCCTCGCGACGAGAACATTATTTATGCAGGAACATTCCACCTGCCGTGGAAGACGATTGACGGCGGCAAGACCTGGTTCCCGGTGAGCAAGGGCATGATCGACGACTCCGACGTGATGAGCGTCGTGGTTGACCCGGCGAATCCGGACAATGTACACGCAACAGCGTGCTCCGGCATTTACCACAGCACGAATGGCGGGACGCAGTGGACCCGCTACAACGGCATTCCTTTCGTGTTCCGCCGCACGCAGCTGATCAAGCAGGATCCTCAGCATCCGGATACGTTGTATGCCGGCACGACCAGCGGCCTTTGGAAGACGACGAATGAAGGCACGGAATGGAAGCGATTGACGCCTGGCGATTGGGTGATCAACGCAATTATTATCGATCAAAAAAATCCACAGCGCGTGATTCTGGGCACCGAGCGTGAAGGCGTGCAGATCAGCGACAACGGCGGCGTGACGTATATGTCGGCGAACGTTGGCTTCCATCACCAGCACATTCTGGATGTGGCCATGGATCCCGAACATCCGGAACGCGCTTTGGTAGTGCTGACGTTTGACACCAACGCATTTCTTGCCACCAAGGATGGCGGCACGACTTGGGCGCCACTTGGACCGGGCCTGAAGCGCACCGATCTGAAGCACGTTTATGCAGCACCGACGGGCTGGTGGGCTTCGCTCAACAACGGCGGCTGGATGAAGTATGAAGACACCAGCGGCAAATGGGTGAAGGCTGGATTGTTTGCACCGGACGCGCCGGAGGCTCCAGCGCCAACGAAGGTGACGAAGATCGTCAATGGAAAGAAGACTACGGTGCTGGTCAAGAAGCCGGCGCCGAAAGCCAAAGCGCCCACGATTCTGGCGTTCCAGGTCAACGACATGGTTTTCGCCGGCGATACGTGGTTTGCTGCGACAACCGGCGGAGTGGTGATTTCGAAGGACAGCGGCAAAACGTGGAAATCGCCGGCGAAGGATGAGCTGGTGAAGCAGCCGACGCAATCGCTGGAAGCTTCCACGGATGCCTCACAGATCTGGGCGATCGCTCAGCACAATCTGCTTTACTCCGCGGACGGTGGCGCGCACTGGGACGCGAGAGAACTCCCGTTTGCTTCGTCCGGTAACTTGCGGCTGCACCGCATCGACGATGCGAATCTGTTCATCACCTCGAACATGGGCTTGTATGCCTCGAAGGACTCCGGACGCAACTGGAACCGCGCGGACATTCGAGACCTGCAGTTCCAGGACGTGGCCGGCTCCGGCAGTGCGTTGGTGGTTTCGTTGCAGCGGCATGGGCTGATCGCGTCGTCGGACGCGGGCAAGTCCTGGCAGCATGTGAACACCGCGTTCGCCGAGGGATATGTGCCCGTGGTACGCGTGCGGCGTGACGGCACGGTGGTTGCGGCATCGGCGACCGAGGGGCTTCTGGAATACCAGCCAGAGGCGCCGCGAGCGGCCGATAGCAGCGTTGGAGTTTCGGCGCTGGTTCCCGCGTCTGCGACTGGGTCACAGAAACCGAAGCAGTAGATCCTTACTAACGGCGTTACTTCGGGGCGTTCCGGCTTAAGGCGGGAACGCCCTTTTTATTTTGCGGTGGCGCGTGCTGACGGGTCGCTGAAATGGGGCGCGGGGTGCTGTGCCCTGCCAGGGGCGGCTGGGCGGTGACTTGCTCCCTTCCTCGTTTTGCTTGCATCTGGCAGAGAGAAAGTATAAGAGGTGCCTGCCGGACGTAGGTTTGTCGGCAACTCGATCCAGTCTGGAGATTCTCATGAAAAAGCTACTGGCTACTCCTCACGACGGTGTCCTGACGCTGATGAGGTTGGTTCTGGGGATTGTGTTTTTTCTGCACGGTTGTCAAAAGATGCTGGGTCTGTTTGGGGGTTTCGGATTTTCGGGCACAATGCACTTTTTCACCGGGATGCTGCACATACCGGCGCCCTTCGCATTCCTGGCTATTTGCGCCGAGTTCTTCGGAGGGTTGGGACTGATCGTCGGGTTGCTGGCGCGGATCGCGGCGTTTGGTATAGCCGTGAATATGGTTGTGGCCGTGTTGATGGTGCATCTTCCAAATGGGCCGTTCATGAATTGGTATGGGAATCAGAAAGGTGAAGGGTATGAGTATCATTTGCTGGCCCTGGCACTGCTGATCGCCATTGCGATTCGCGGAGCTGGAGCATTTTCTGTGGACGGAGCGCTGGCTGCCAAGGTGAACTGATATGGGGACTCCGAGTATGAGCGTCGAGAGCGGGCGTGGCATCGAGCGGGTCCAGGCCCTGCTTGGATTTGACGAAGGAATCGAACATTTTGAGAAGTTGCTCGCGGCACGAGGGATGACCGTGTTTGCGAAGATCAATTTCACCTCCGATGCAAAAAAATCCGGGCTGGAGATGCCGCGGATGTTGTTGATGGTTTTTGGGAATCCAAAGGGTGGCACGCCGGTGATGGTGGCGGCGCCTGGTTCGGCGCTGGACTTGCCTTTGAAGGTGTTGTTCTCGCAGGACGCGGACGGGAAGGTTTGGCTTAGCTACAATACGCCGGAGTACTTGGCGGGACGGCACGATATTCCGGCGGATTTGGTAAAGAATATTGCGGGGATTCGCGGGTTGGTGCAGGCCGCGGCGAAGGCGTGAGGACGCGCCGCTGGTAACGCTTTACGTTGAGGTCCTTCACGCATCCTTCACCGACGCCTTCAGGATGACAGAGTTGGGATTTTTGGAATTTGCTTGTGTCTGGCGATTCTTGCCCGCTGTGAATCTTTGCGCTTAACTGACGTGCACAGCCAGGAGCGCTGTCCCACTGGATCGCCTCAAACCGGGACGGCTGACCCGACCAATGCGGAGCGGGCTGCGCCGGCGTTTCCGCCGATCTGGTAGCCGACGCCTCGAACGGTTTGAATCAGCGGTCTGTCGTAGCCGGTATCCACTTTTCGTCGCAGATAGTTGATGTAGACGTCGACCACGTTGGTCATGGTGTCGAAGTTCAGCTTCCAGACCTGCTCGACGATGGCCGAGCGCGTCACCGGCTGTCCGGCGTGGCGCATCAGGAATTCGAGCAGGGCGAATTCCTTGGGACTAAGATCGATGGCGTGGCCACCGCGCTGCACCGAGTGGGAAACACGATCGACGGTCAGATCGTCGATCGCCAGGACGGCGTTACTGGGACGACCGCCGCGGCGCAGTACTGCGCGAATGCGGGCGGCGAGCTCCGCGAAGGCAAAGGGCTTCGCGATATAGTCGTCGGCGCCGGCGTCCAGACCCCGCACGCGCTCCTCAACCATAGTCGCTGCGGTGACAATCAGAACGGGTAAATCGGGCTTCTTCGCCCGAATGTTCCGCAGAACATCCAGGCCGCTGGTCTCGTCCGGACGGCTTAGATCGAGGAGAACCAGATCGTAGGATTGCTCGGCGGCGAGGCGCTGGGCCCCGATTCCGTCGGACACAACTTGCACGGCGAACTGTTCTTGCACGAGCCGCTGATGAAGAAATTCCGCCAGCGGAGCGTCATCTTCGACGACAAGAATACGCATGAGCGCACACTCGGAGAAATAAATTTGGAAGGGGGTAAAAACAGTTTGGCGGCGATTCCCAAGAGTGTCAAGGAAACAGTTCCAGTTGTTAGCGGAAACGCCATCGCCGGTTTCCGGGGTCCGAGCGCAACATTATCGTGGAGGAGCAGAAAAAGCATCGAGCGGAGAAGGATTGAGAATTACGACGTGCACGCGGCGGTTTCTGGCTCGGGCCCCCAGGAGTGTGTTGGGAGCGACAGGACGAAATGCGGCGTAGCAAGCCACGGAGAGGCGCCGCGGTTCGAAGGCATAACCTGGCCAAGGACGTGCACGTTTCACGAGGCGGGCAGGCGGCAGCGCGATTGTCACCTGCGCGCCCGGAAGAAGTCCTTTTGTCTGAGCGCGCCGCCCGTGGCGCGGATAAGGATGTTCTAAGGGCGAGGACAGAGTTGGAACCTCGTTTCGGATCGGGACCAGGTTCGCTTTTGGAACGTCAAGAGAATCAGGTTGCCAGCGTCGTGAATTTCGTGGAAGGCAGCAGCCAGATCTTGGTTACGCGTACTTCACACCCCGGGGGGATGCGTGCCGTCGCGACGAAATGATGCGAATTCAAGAAGTGCACATCTTGCTGCGGCACGCGATTCTGGCATTCGTGGAGACGGGGCTACTCCGGCGGTGAGCCGAGCAGAATCGAGAGTATCGATCATGAGCGCAACTGAGAAACGCTACGTATTGCTCGACCGGGACGGCGTCATCAATCGCAGGATGCCCAGCGGCTACGTGACATCGTGGGATCAATTCGAATTTCTGCCGCGGGCGCTGGAGGCTCTGCGCCTGCTCGCCCTCAACGGCTATACAGCGCTGGTTGTTTCCAACCAGGCTTGCATCGCCGAAGGGCTGCTTGGTTCCAGGGACCTGGATGCCATCACCCACAGGTTCCTACTGAAGGTGGCTCTTTCTGGAGGGACCATCCCACGGGTGTACTACTGCCGACACCGCGCCGCGGACGAGTGCAATTGCCGGAAACCTCGGCCAGGGCTACTTCGTCGGGCGCGTGCGGAGCATCGCTTTGCGCCCGAAGCGACATTTTTCGTAGGAGATTGTCCCGGGGATCTGCGGGCGGCGGACGACCTAGGTTGCTCCATGATCCTGATTCGCTGGACGGCCTTTCTCGAGATTCGCTGCGCGCACGAGGAATCGCCGATCGTCGCCTGTAATCTCTATGAAACAGCGGAACTCATCCTCGCGGCCCAGTATACGCAGCCGCGCGAGGCCGCGATGGCGATGCATTAGGCCTGCCATGCCGACACTCGCACTCTCGACCATCGTGCGCGACGCAGCGCTTTCGCTGCCGGCTTGCCTGGAGAGCGTGCGCGGGATCGTCGACGAAATGGTCATCGCCGACACCGGCTCGACGGACGAAACGATCGAGATTGCATTGGGATTCCGGGCTCAGGTGATTCCGGTGGCGTGGACCGACGACTTTGCAGCGGCACGAAACAAGGCGCTGGCGCCAGTGAAGAGCGATTGGGTGCTGATCCTGGATGCTGACGAGCAACTCGACCCGTCCGCGGCGCAGCACATCTGTGCGCTCATTGGCGACGAATCCATGGCCGCTTACCAGGTACCGATTCGCAGCTATGTATCAAGTCTCGAAGATCGCATCTGGGATCGTGCCGCCAAACCGAATGATTCCGAATTTCCTCCCGCCAAGAATTATCCCGCGTACGTCGAGCACAAAAACATCCGCCTGTTCCGCCACCTTCCTGAGATTTTCTTTGTTGGTCGGGTACACGAACGCATCGATCCCCAGTTCCTCGAAGCAGGGCTGAATCTGGGCCAAGCTCCGTTTTGCATCCATCATTTCGGGCTGGTGTCGAACGCCGAAACGCGCGCGCGCAAGAATCATTTCTATCGCCGGCTAGGTCGCGCGAAGCTTCGCGAGACACCGCAAGACGCACAAGCGTATCTCGAGCTGGGAGTGGTTGAGCTCGATGATTTCGGCAATCTCGACGAAGCGCTCGCCTTGTTCGTACGCGCGTGCGAACTCAATCCCCGCATGGGCGTGGCATGGTTGTTTCGCGGAATCACGTTGAGCAAACTGCGGCGGCTCCGGGACGCGCTAAGGTGCTTGTCGGAAGCGGAACGTCAGGGCCACCTCACCTCGCTCGTGTACGAGGCGCAGGGAGACGCTCATTACCATCTGAAGGAATACCCACGAGCGTGCAAAAACTACGACCGCGCGGTACAGCGCAACTCTGGGAATCCGCTGCTGCAAAGCAAGCTGGGGCTGGCGATCGTGCGCGCCGGGAACATCGAGCGGGGCCTCGGTCTAATCCGGCAAGCCGTGGAGTGCAAGCCGGCCGCCGGCGAATTGCACGACCGGCTGATTCTGTCGCTGGTTTGGCTCGACCGCATCGAGGAAGCCGGCGCGGCTGCCGAGGCAAAACTGAAGGCAGCCGAACACACCGATGCCGTAGATTTTCTTCGTGCGGCGAGCCTGTGGGCCCGGCTGAAAAATTGGCCGCGAGCAGCGGCTGTTCTGCAAGTCGGGCTGCAACGTCATCCCAACGACATCACTTTAGGCCGCAGCCTATCTGAGGTGGCCCGCACAGCGGATGTGCCCGACTCTGCAACCGCTGAACAATCAAGCGGTTCGGAACGCCAAAAGCTTTCCGGGTTCCGCCGATAACAGCTGAGTACGTAGGCACCGCCGAAGCGAAGTGCGAGCCAATCAAAGGCAATCAAGGGTCAAGCCCCGCGCCCCAACGGCTCGCGGCCGCCGATAGTGCAAACCGTCGAACCGCGTGAACTCCAGGCTGGGGAAGTTAGTGGCTGGCGCCCAGCGAGCTCTTCGCGGCGAGTGTCCCTTTGGCCAAATCTTTACGACTTCAAATCTTGGGAAGAACGATTTATCAGAAAAAGACTTCACCGGAATAATTACAGAACCCGGCGCGGCGGACGCGGAGTCACGAACCATGATGCGGAGGTCGGTGGTTCCCGCCGTCTCTGGGTCCGGCGAGCACCGACATCTTAGACCGACGGCTTGCCCGCATCCACAGGTCTTGCCGCCGTCACAGGCACGGTGGCTTGGCCAATGCACTCCCAAACAAATTGTCGAACGCCGGTTTAGTTGTTACCGAGATAGGTGACGTGAACGTAGGTCCCCAGCCTCACGTTATAGGCCAGATACCAACCGACATGGTCGGGGTCTTCGTAGCACCGCGCACTCGATAAGGCGCCCCTTCGAGGGCTCGATCTTGCCACAACTCTACGGGCGGCGCTTGATTTCGAGCGGATCAACGAGCTTGAACCTCAGTGGGGTCTCGGCAGCCAAGGTAATGTCCCGGTTACCAGTGAGTCCGGCGCCGCCAGTGCCCGCCGCCGCGCCGATGAGGCCGCCGATCAGAGCGCCTTTGCCACCGCCGGCAAGACCCCCGATAAGCGCTCCGCCCCCCGTGCCCCCACCGACCAGACCCGCTGTGCGCTTCCCCTTTCCGGTGCTGGTTTCTGTAGGCGCCGTGGTTTGGACGTTGTAGTCCTCATTTCGGACGCTGACGCTGGTGAGCGTAAGGGAGAGAACGGCCGCGCCTTTGAATCTTCCTGCAGGCTTGGCGTCTTTGACGATGCCGGAGGCGCGTGCGCCTTTGGGAATGGCAACCTTGCCGTCAACCTGGATGGGTATTTGCACGGTGGCGGAAAACGCCTGACCTGGAGTGCTGATCTTCGAACCAACGGCTTGGTCGAGAACAACCGAGATGACGGTGTCCGCGGGGATGATGAGCGGCTTTGGCGGTGGAGGTGGGGGCGCGGGTTGTTGCGCCGCTTGCGAAGGAGCCGAATCCGAGCCTGCTGGTGCGGCCGCATCGGGAGCAGGTGGCGAAGTTTGTTGATTCGCTGACTTCTGGCAGCCAACTACGACGAGCGCGAGCGCGAAGCACACCAAAGACAAGTTTACCGACAGGGCGCGACGAGGATTCATGATACTACCTCCGTTTTCGAGGCTGGGGTGAGTCAGAAAGCGTGCGTTAAAGATACTAGGATTGGAATCGAAGTCAATTTGGAATGATCGACGAGCAAAAACGGCGCTAGATCGCCCGCGATTTAACTATGAATGCTTGGTGCTTCTAAGCAAACGGTGAAATAAAACCTAGAGTTTATTCGTGATGTGCGGATAGCCGAATGGAGCGGCGCGCCCGACTCGGCGATCGACTCTCCGGGCGTCTTTCCGGTAGTTCCATCAACGCCAGCGTTCCGGACAGCCAGCTACTCACCAATGCCGCTGGCAGCGCCTTTGGCGCGTTGCAAGACCTTCACTCCTCGCTGATCTCGAGGAACAATATCGGTACGGCGGTCACAGCGCGTGTGTCGGTAGCAGAGGGGGAGTCGGACCGAACGTTGAGGTCCTTCGCTTCGCTCCTCCGCATGATATCTATGCGGATGTGACATTGTTCCCCTGCCTGAAGGCGGGGGCTTCTCAAGCAACAGGGGCTGACCGCCCCGCTGTTTGCGCTTGAAGGCGTAGTCCACGCCCTAAGATTACCAACGCTGCCGCATGGTCACGCCCCATGGTTAAACCGCACTCGCAGCGATGCACTCGTTCCGAGAGCGATTTCTTTTCCAAGGCGTGGCAGTTGGGGCATTCTTGACTGGTGTATTTT
>Ga0182018_10000517_pt1 | contig 50000 bp, 60 predicted proteins | sample 812P2MmetaG_FD_120490 | JGI IMG/M metagenome (GOLD analysis project Ga0182018, IMG submission 120490) | Permafrost microbial communities from Stordalen Mire, Sweden - 812P2M metaG | ecosystem: Environmental > Terrestrial > Soil > Wetlands > Permafrost | place: Sweden: Stordalen | collected... | reverse complement strand
CCGTCCCAGGTCGCGAGCGCCGCCGCCTCGGTCGGGGCCTTTGCGCTCGCCTCAGGCAGCGCGGACAGCGCCCTCATCGTGAACCTATCGGCGGGCGCCTACACCATGCAGATTTCCGGGGTCAATAATTCCACCGGAGTCGCCCTCGCGGAAGTGTACGAAGTTCCGTGAGGCCGAACCCGACAGCCTAAAGGAGTGCGCGCCCTATCCCCCGGGCATCGCCTTGGACCCGCACCGCGGCGGGCGCCTCAGCCTCCGGTGAAACCCTCCATCGTTCCGTTGGCCGGCGGTGCCCGGGTTGGCTTGCCGCCCGTCCCGGCAGCGTTCGCACCAAAGAGAGCGCACGTGCCTTGAAGACCGGTCTCATCATCGGATTCATTCTAACCGGGCTGCTCGTCATCGCGTGGCCGATGGGCGTCTTCGCGAGCATCTTCCTCTTCGACGCCCCGATTCATTCGGACCAGGATGAAGCCGTTCGTTACGGCGCCGCTGGCTCAATCTTATTTTATCCGGTCATTTGGGGAGTCGCGCTGGCGGCCGCGATAAAAACGCTCAAAAAACAAAAATTGAGGCAGTGTGCGGCGTGGATCGCCGCCCCTATCCTCTGGTTGTTTGTTCCCATTTCACTTCTGGGAGTCTGGTCCAGCCCATCCCGAACAGGCCTGCAGGATAAAATATCCGACCAGACGTCCTTCCAAGATCTGGCGACCGATAAGAGGGGCCTTAATTTTCGAGTGCGGGTAAAAGCCTACAATGTCCTGGGCCGGGAGGCGGTCCGGCTGCCGGAGCCCGACAAGCAGCAGGCCCTTCTTCTCCTGATCGGCGGCTTGAGCGATCCGGAGCTGGCGGTGCAAACGGAGTCGGCCATCGGTCTCGGGGCCCTTGGCCCCTATGCGGAGGCGGCGATTCCGAAGCTCATCGAGCTCGCGCGGCGAAGTCCAATGGCAATCGAATCCCTCGCCGCGGTTGGAAAAGCGCACCCCTCCCTCGTCCTCCCGGAACTGATCCGACTGGCCCATTCCTCGAGTGACAACGGATGGCGGTCGGTGAACGCCGCCACCATGGCGGTGAGCGCTTTGGGGACCTACCGAGACCAGGCGGATCAAATCGTCCGGGCGATCAAGGACTGTTCGGACGTCGCCTCCGCCAATTTCCTCGGGGTGTGGCTGACCACGATGACGACGCTCGACCCCCATTCGACCTATTACGACCCGGCGATCCTGGAACGTCCCATCGTGACCGTCCTGAAGGCCGACCGCGCGAGTTATTTTGTAAAATTCAAGGCCCTCGAGGCGCTTGCCGCCTCAAACAAGATCACGCCGATCGAAAGGGAATGTGTTGCCTCGGTGGCCGAGCGCGGGGGGACACCCCGGCTTCGGGCGGCCGCCCAGGAAATTCTCGATTGCGCCGCCAAGCAGTAGGGTTCGGGCCTTCGGCGACGACCCAGCCGCCGCACCGCCTTTCGCTCCGACCTCAATCGTCGTGGCGTTCGGAAACGAGTGGTTGAACACCCCATTGGAGTCTTCGCGGAGCGGAGCTACAGTTCGGGTCGAAACCCACCGCGACCCGATGATCAAAAAACTTAAAACCGGCGGCTATCGCCTGTATTCGCGGAAGAAAAACCCAAAAACGGGGAAACGCCGGAACCTAGGTACCTTCAGTACACGCGACAAAGCCGTACGGCACGAGCGTGCGGTGCAGTTCTTCAAGCGCCGCGGATAGCCGCGGGATGGATCGGTCGCCCTCGTGGGCCCGCGCGCCCTTCGGGCGGCATCCCAGAACCCGGCGGTCATTTCTCCGGCAGAACCCCCAGGGATTTCAGTTCGCCGACCTCGATCTGACCCTCTGGAATCACGTCGCGGATCAACCCCTTGGTGTCCCTTCCGAAATAGGGAGAAGCGATCCTCAGCATCGTCGGCAACTCCCGGTCAAAATCATTGCGCCGCTGGTCGATGCTGAGCCGCGTCATCCAAAGAAGCTTGGGCTTCTTTTCCTTCCACATCATCTGAAAGTCGTAGGCCATCAGGACGACAAAATAGCGGCTGTGCTCCACGTCCGTGATCTCATCCTCGACCTTGTGTCTGAGCGCCGTGGTTTGGAGGCCGTAACCATAATCCGTGCCTATCATCCCGTCTCGGGTGTAACCCAGGATGCCGGCGTTTTGATAGTCGATCATGTCGCGCTCGCGGTCCTGAAGGAGGTAAAACCGGTCCGCTCCGATAAAATCGGGAGTGAAACCCATGTCCGCGGCGCCTGGCGTGACTCCCCAGTACACCATGATCAATAGCTTGGTCTTTTCCGGATCGCGGGCCGAGACGTACTTCCTTTGCGCTAGCATCGGCGCCACCGCATCGGCGATGCCGGTGAAATCCAACTTGTCGATTGTTTCGTCCTCCATGATCCAGGGCAAATAGCCGCCCCGGCCAAAAGCATAGGCCTCGGCCATGAGCGAACCATCTGCGGACCGCGGGCGGACATAATCAGGGCTCGCCTCCGAATCGACCGCTACGATCGCGCTTGCCCGCGCCTCTAGGGGGGCAGCAAGCGCGGCGCATCCCAAGAGTGCCGCGATGGCCGCATTGAAGCCTCGCCATCCGGCCATTCTTCGATGAATCGCATTCATGGGGGCTACAGGAGATAGACGCCTGCGGGTCATAAAAGTCCCTTATAATCATCGCGGCCCCGCCCTATCTCCTTCACGGGAAGGGGCTCGCGTGCCTTTTCGATCAGAAAGGTGCGGCCCCGCGAACGACGGCGGATTCTCGTTGCCCACCCCTATGCGAACCCAACGGGGCTTCGTTCCGCAGGGCGGCCCGCCGATCCCCCCCAACGATCGCCCATGCCGGACGCCAATCCAATGCGTGGCCGGGGACAGGCGGCGGCCGTCGGACTTCTCCCGGCGCTCACTCCTTTTTTTTCTGACGCCCGCAAAAGCTCGGAACCATACCGCGGGCAGGAGGTGGCTCGCACCCGTGCATGCGGCCCCACGGCGAGACGGTCGCACCCCAGGATTAGGGGTGAACGATATAGCCGGTCGCCTTCCAGGATCCGTCGGGCTCCTTCATGAAGGCGACCGACTCGACTGCATGCTTAAGATTCTCATAGGATGACTCGTACTGGCACAGGACAAATTTCCCCTTCATCACCTGATTGTTGATCATCGGATCGGTCTGCAGCAGGGCGGACGCCAGGGTGCGCTGGTTGCATTTTCCCAGCGGTTTGCGCGACCCGTTCAGCGCCGAAACCCAGTTTTCCAAGGTCATATGCGTCTGGAATAACTGCGATGCGTCTTTCCAGCTTCGCTCGTAGTCACCCGCGTCAATTTCGCCGAGCCAAGTGCCCGCGCTGGCGATTGCCGCCGATTTCGGATCGGGCGAGGCACTCTCCGACGCGCGGGCGGTTTTCAAACCCACGACCGCCGTCAGCAGGGTGGAAACCAGGCAGACCAGCAGGACGTGGGGGGACTTGTTCGGATATCTTTGGATCATGGTAATGCGTCGTTTGAGGTGTTGAACGGTTTCGACTATGGCAAAGGCCCCGAAAGGCGCCCGGGAATCCCGAGTATGGCGAAGGGTCTGCAACAATGCGTCCCCGTACGCCTGGCCGGAATCGTCGCGCATCCATTTTACCGCGGCTTCGTCGGCGGCCTCCTCCCGATAGCGCGCCCAGGCGACCGCGCCGAGGTGGGCGAACGGATTGAACCAATGGAGGGCCCGCACCAGCGTGAGCAGCCAGTTGAAGGGCACGTCGAACCAACGGAAATGCGCCAATTCGTGTAACAGGACCGGGCGCAATTGCGCGGCCGGCGCCGAGGACACCAGGCGGGCCGGAAGCAGGATGCGCGGCCTCAGCCAGCCCAGGATCGCGGGCGACGGAACGGTGCCCGAAATGACGAGGCCGATGGGAGCGCTGACGCCCGTCTCAGCCTTGCAGTCCTCCAAAAGCTCCAGCAGCGCATGGTCCGTGGAAAGGCGTTCCCCGTTCCAGCGGCGCGCGGCTCGGGCGGTCTGGATCGCCACGAGCGCCAGATAGGCGATCGCCCCGGCGATCCAAACGCCAAGCGCGATCGTCGCGGGCGCGACACCTGATCCGGCGGAGCCGGCGACGGCCGCCGACGTTCCCAGTGAGGCCCAATCCCACACCGCCCGGATCGCCGGGATGGGGCGAACCGCCGGAAAAATCGGGATGCGGAGGGGCACGAGGAACGCCAGGGGCACAAAGCCCCACCACCACCGCCGCGAGGAGGCGCTGATCCTTCCCGCAAAGGCCCTGTCGAGGGCGATGACCACCAGCGAGACCAACGAGCCCCGCAAGGTGAGTTCAAACAGGACGTTCATCACTATTTCCTCCCCTTCCTCAATATCCGCTCCAGCTCCTCAAGGTCCCGCGCCCCGAGTTTCCGGGAACGCGCAAAGTGGGCGATCATGGGCGACAAGGCACCGTCGAAGACCCGGTCGACGAAGGATTCAGTTTCCTCAGCGCGGAGTTGGTCCTCGGCGACCGCGGGACGGTACAGGTAGGACTTGCCGACTTTCTCGAAGAGGAGGGCTCCCTTTGAATGGAGCCGGTTGAGAAGCGTCTTGATCGTTCCCGCGCTCCAGGCTTGGGACGAGGCGAGTGCGGCGACGATCTCATGGGCCGTGCACGGCGACCGCCGCCAGATCACCTTCATCACTTCCCACTCAGCGTCGGATATGCGGGGCGTTTTCAATTACAGATGTAAACGCAGATTCGTTTACATCTGTAAACAACAAAATGGAGCGCTCCCAGAAAAATTTGGAAATCCGTCGAACCCATCCGTGCGGCCGTCCCTTCCCTCCTCACAGGACCGCGGCCCCGCCGGGTGAAACCCCCGGGGCGCAATCCGCCTTCAGGCCGTCTACGCTATCATGAGGTTCAACGCCTCCAACGCCGCCACCTTGGCATCGCACTGGGAGGCCTCGTACCCTTCCTCAAGAATGATGCCGCCGGATCCAATGACGGCCCAGCGCCACACCTCGGGCTGCCTGCGCTCCGTCAGCGCAAAGCTTGCGTCATCGTCCGCGGAGGCCACCTCGAGGGTGGAGAGGGAAAAAACGCAGCAGGCGGCGGCGGACGCCGCTTCGGAATTCGACGAGATATTTTCGAACGCGCGCCAGTTGAGTGTCACGCAGGTCGACGTCGCGGGGTGAAGTGTGGTGATCATGGTGGAGAGAAATTCTAAGTTCTGCTCACATAGTAACGGAAAAAAGGAATAGGTGACATGGGGTGAAACCCGTTTTCGCTCGCCCGTCTGCAGGATGCAAATTCCCGGGACGAATCGTCTGCAAAGTGCCCGCAACGCCGCGGCGTTCGCGCGCACGACCCGCTCCCTAGGGCTCGCCGCGGGTCTCCCCGCGAGCCCGGGGGTTGGGAACGAGGGTAGGCGTTAAGTTCTTCTCCCCCAATCTGCGGCGATACCGGACACGAGCCATGGCGAGCCCGCCCCCGCCGTTTCAATCCCCCGAGGAGGTCACATGGAGTGAAGCGCGATCCGGTTTCCCTCGGTGTCCAGCACGATGGCCCGAAAGCCGTAGGGTCCGATCGACTCCCTGGCCTGGAGGACCTTCCCGCCGCTGGGCTCGACCGCCTCGATCGCCTCGTCAAGGCGGCCGTGCGCGTTCAGGTAGACCAGCGGCCCGTCCGCCGACGGCTTGACGCTGTCGCTCAGGTAGAGGCAGCCCCCAACCTCGTCGTCCTTGTGGGGGAACGAGCCGATCGCCATACCGGGAAATTCCACTTTCTCGACCTGGCCGCCGAGGATGGCGGAGTAGAACCGGATTGCCCGGTCCAGGTCCAGCACCGGAATATCGACCCAAACAAGTTGATTGGACATGGATTTTCTATTCTAATTTCCCGGCGTTGAATTCAAGCGTAATCCCGATCGGCACCGGACCAGGAATGCCCCGCCGGAGCGTCGAGACCCTCCGGCGGCCCCGCGGGGAGGGACCCTCGGCGGCGCGCCCGCAGCCCGCCCGTTGAGATTCCAGAACGATTCCGATGAATTTCTCCCACCCCGAGGCGGATGTCTTCGTTCCCCAGCCGGGTACCGCGCCTCTCGAGGTCCTTCGGAAGGTGACGCACCTGTGCGTCGCCGCCCATCAGGACGACATCGAGATCATGGCCCAATCCGGAATCAGCGACTGTCTCGACCATCCCGGCAAGGCCTTCGGCGGCGTCGTCGTGACCGACGGCGCGGGGTCGCCGCGATCCGGGGCCTATCGCTCCCATACCGATGAGCAGATGCGGAGGGTGAGGAGGGAGGAACAGAGGGAGGCGGCAACGCTCGGGAAGTATGCGATCCAGATTCAGCTCGCGCACGCGAGCGCCGACGTGAAGCGATCCGGGCATCCCGGGGTCGCGGGCGACCTGGCCGCACTGTTCTCCTCCTGCCGGCCCGAGGTCGTCTATCTCCACAATCCCGCGGACAAGCACGATACCCATGTCGCGGTGCTCCTGCGGTGCCTGGAGGCGATCCTTTCCCAGGCCGAGGACCGGAGGCCGACGCGGGTGCTGGGATGCGAGGTCTGGAGGGACCTCGACTGGCTTCCCGACACCGAAAAGGTCGGGCTCGATTCGGGCCGGCATCCCGAGCTGGCCCGGAAACTTCTGACCGTGTTCGATTCCCAGATCGCCGGGGGAAAACGCTACGACACCGCCGTCATCGGCCGGAGGTCGGCCAATGCCACCTTTGACCTGGCCCACGCGACGGACCGCCTTTCCGGAATCACCTGGGCGATCGACCTGACGCCGGTGATTCGTAGCGGGGGTCCCTCGGTGCGGGACTTCACCACCTCGCTGGTAGCCCGGTTCGGCGCCGACGTCTCGCAGCGCCTGAACACCTGGTCCTGACGGATTGTTTTGGGTTCACCGCGGCCTCCACCCTCCCCTCCCCGCCCTTTACCCGCATAAAATTCATGGCCCACAGGATCACCCAAGCCCCGTTCGGAACCATGCCCGACGGCACTCCCGTCGAATGCCACACGCTCACCAACGCCCACGGCCTGGTCTGCAAGGCCGTGAGTTACGGCGCGACCATCACCGAACTCCATGTCCCCGACCGCGACGGCCGGCTCGGCGACGTCGTCCTCGGCTTTGACAACCTGCCGCAGTACCTGAACGAGAGCCCGTTTTTCGGCTGCGTGGTGGGCCGGTTCGCGAATCGGATCGCCCGGGGACGCTTCACCCTCGACGGGCGGACCTATTCCCTGCCGATCAACAATCCGCCGAACACGCTGCATGGCGGCGACCGGGGGTTCGACAAGGCGGTGTGGGCGGCCCGGGCCGCGGACAATCCGGAGGGTCCTTCCCTGGTCTTCGAGCACATGAGTCCGGACGGCGACCAGGGATTCCCAGGTACGCTCAAGGTGAGGATGACCTACACCCTGACTCACGGAAACGAGCTTCGGATCGACTATTTTGCCACCACCGACCGGACGACGACCGTCAACCTGACGAACCACAGCTACTTCAACCTCGCCTGCAAGGGCGACATCCTGGGGCATGGCCTCCGGCTTTCCGCCAGCCGGTACACGCCTGTCGACGCCGGCCTGATCCCGACCGGCGCGATCGAGGACGTGGCGGGGGGTCCCCTCGACTTCACGGAATCGAAACCCATCGGCCGGGACATCCGCAGGCTTGCCGGCAGCACGAACGGCTACGACCACAACTTCGTGATCGACGGCGGCGGGACGCGTCTCGTCCTGGCGGCGAGGGTCCACGATCCCGAGTCGGGCCGGACGCTCGAGGTCACGACGGACCAGCCTGGCGTGCAGCTCTATACCAGCAACGGGTTCGACGGGACGCTCGTCGGCAAGCGGGGCGTTGCCATCCCGCTCCACGGAGCGTTCTGCCTCGAGACCCAGCACTTTCCCGATTCCGTGAACCAGCCCTCCTTCCCGACGACTCTGCTGAGACCCGGGGAAAGCTTCCGCAGCACGACGATCCACCGTTTTGCGGCGGAGTGAACGGGTCAGGGGGCGGATAGCCAGAGACCGCACCCGAGCGCCGGAACCTCGAGGTCGGCCGCAACCTTTCGGGTCGCTGCGCGGCTGCCCGGGTGAAGAAACCGGTCGTGGTCGGCGATCGGCTTCCAATTTCCCGAGGTGGCCACGTTCCCGATCGCCAGCGTGACGTCGGCCGTCGTGGGATTGATCGCATACAGCAGGCGCTCGCCCCCCTTGGAGAGGTCCGCGTTCAGGACGACCGCGAGCGCCTCGCCGCCGCCGTTGAAGAACTGGAAATAGCCCTCCGATGGCCGGCTGAAATGCCGCAGGAGCCGGCCCCGCGCGCCCCGGCGGAATGCGATCCAGTCGGCGAAGTATGCGTGCGTCCCCAGGTTTCGGAACATGCGCTTGTAGTCCAGCGCGTTCAGGTCGCCGCGCAGGTAGGTGTTGCCCATGCCTCCCTTGGAGCGGAGGAAATCCTGGCCCGCGGCGAGCATCGGGATGCCGATCGACATGAAAAGCACCGACGCCATCAGGTGCGTGCGGCGCACGTCGTTCGGGGTCGGGTGGGTGCCGTCCGAGCCGGGATTCTCGGTGATGGCGTCGATCCAGGTCTGGTCGTCGTGGGACTCGGTGTAGTTGACGGTCTGGGAGGGCCACTTGGCGAAATACCACGGCGAGCCGCGCAGGAAGTATTCGAGCCGGTCCGCAGGAGCCCGGCCGCGCACATAGTCCCGCAGGAAATCCCTGAACCCGTCGTTCCAGGACGCCCAGCCCGTGTCGCGGAGCGCCCCGGCAATGTGCGCCCGGAAGCTCCAGGGCTCCGCGATCAGGATCACGCTGGGCTTCACGCGCTTCAGCGCCGCCTCGATGTCCTTCAGCACCTCGACCCCGATGAGCTCGGCCAGATCGAACCTGAACCCGTCGATCCCGAAGGTCTCGATCAGGTGCGTGCAGCTGTCGATGATCAGCCGCTTGGACATGGCCGCATCGGCGCGCAGGTCGTTGCCGCAGCCGCTCCAGTTGGCCAGGTTGCCCGCCGCGTCCTGCTCAAAATAGTAGAGCCGGTCGATCGACATGAGGTGGGCTGGCTCGCCCACGTGGTTGTACACGACATCGAGGATGACCGCGATCCCTCGTGCGTGGAAGGCCTTCACGAGCTCCTGGAGCTCGCGGACGCCCGAGGCCTCGGCCGGCGAGAGCGAATAGCTGCTCTCCGGGGCGAAGTACCCGTTGGTCATGTAGCCCCAGTGGTACTCCTCGGGCGTCTTGTTGTCGAATTCCTGGACGGGCTGGAGCTCGATGCAGTTGACGCCGAGGTGGTGCAGGTAGAAATCGGGGCTTTCGACCCACTTGCGCAGCCCGGCGAAGCCCCTCCGCTCGACCGCGGTCGCCTTGATCGGCGCGTTGGCGGTCAGGTCGCGGATGTGGGCCTCGGCAATGACCAGGTCCTGCCACGGCGGCGTCCGGAAACCCGGATCGGAGCGCCCGACCCATTCCCGCTCGAGCACGATTCCGGGGCCGACGCGGTCGACGGTTGCGAGCGCGTACGGATCGAGGACATCGGTCGCCGTGGAATACTTGCCGGTCCTCCCGTCGACGCCGTCGAGCGAATACCAGTAAAACCAGCCGTGGAGATTGCGGTCGAGCTCGACCTCCCAGACGCCGGACGCCCCGTGGGCATCCTCCCGGCGGACGAGCGGGAACAGGTTGGCCTCCCCGCGTTCCGAAAGGTCGTGGCAGGCGTGGAGGGTCACCGACTCGGCCCTGGGCGCAAAAATGCGAAACGTCGTGGACGACCCGGAGACCATCGCGCCGAGCGGAAGGTCCGTGCCGAGGTCGAAAAAGAAATCGCCGGGGACGAGCGGGAGGGACCCCCCGGACACGGCCGCGCCCGCCGCCACCGTCCACGCGCCCGCCAGGTCCAGGCCTACCCCGAGCTCGAAGCGCCACAGGTGCGCCCCCGTCCGCTCCGGATCGATGAAGCGGTTGACGTTGCCGGTGTCGTCCCGGACAGAATTGGGCGCGTCGTCCTGCGGGGGAAGCCACTGGTTCTCCCCCGTCACGAACTTGAACCGCCGGTCCTCCCCGATGATCACCCGGGCCGACGGCCCGGTCCAGAGGAGCACCGGGGAGCCGTCCAAGTCCACGAGCTTCAGGCGCCAGGCCTCGTCTCCCACCGCGGCCTGCCAGCCGTTGAACGCCCCCGCAACGTAGACCTTGTCCACCGCCTGGTTGATCCCGTTCGCCCGCCTGAGGGGAAGGGCGAAGGACAGGGTCTGCGCATCGGGCATGAAGTACCGGTAGGTCTTCGCCGCCGCCAGGTCGGGCGCCCTCCTCGATCCGGTCACCTCGGCGCCCCCCGAAAGCGCGATGGCCGGACCGGCGGAAGAGTCCCAGTTGCGGTCGAATTCGACGATCCCCGAGGAAAGCGAATCGAGCCAGGCGCGGGTCAGACGTGGTGCGGATTGGGGCATTCCGAATGGGTAGAGCACAGACCATACCCTCCGGTTCCGCCGGGCGGCAAGCACCCGCGGGGAGATTGCTCCGGAAAAATGCGGACGACATGGAGATCCGGACTTGATAGGATATACTCCTTCTGCAAGCACCCGAGCCATGCGCATGACCCACACCCATATGTATTCCCGCTTCGCCGCGAGCGACCCCGCGTGGAATGGCCGGTTTTTCACCGGGGTCCTCACCACGGGGATCTACTGCCTCCCGTCGTGCAAGGCGCGCAAGCCGAAGCCCGAAAATGTCCGGTTCTTTCCCACCTGCGAGGCGGCCCGGGAGGCGGGCCTGCGGGCGTGCCTCAAATGCCGTCCCGACGACTTCGCCCGCGGCGCCGATCCCGTGCTGGAGACGATCGAGGCCCTGGTCGCCGAGGTGCGGGCGGACCCGGGACGCTTCGCGGACGCCCGCTCGGTCGTCCGGCGGTCCGGCTTCGGGACCACCCGCTGCTTCGAATTGTTCCGCCAGCATTTTCATGCCACGCCCGCCGACCTCCTCGTCCGGGCGAAGATCGACCGCGCCCGGCAGCTTCTTGCCGCGCGGGACACCCCGCTAACGGATATCGCCGCCGACTCGGGCTTCGAGTCGATCTCCGTGTTTCACGAGCATTTCCGCTCGCTGAACGCAATGACGCCGTCGGCGTACCGGAACCTGCGCACACCGGGGTCGTTTCGCCTCGATCTGCCGCCGGGCTATCCCCTCGCCCACCTGCTTCGCACGCTCGGACGCGATCCGTTGAGCGCAACCGAGCGCCTGGTCGGAACGACCTATGAGACCTCCGCGGACCTGAGCGGGACTCCGGCCGTGATGCGGGTCGCGTTTGCACAGGGCGGCGCAACGGTTTCGCTGGAGGCCGAATCCCCGTTGGCCGCGGAACAGCGGTTCGCGGCCCATCGTCAGGCGGTGGGGCTCCTGGGCCTCGACCAGGATGCGGGGGCCTTCGCGCGCCTGGCGCGCCGCCTCGGCGTATCCCGGCTCGTCGCAGGCCGGGCGGGCCTTCGCCTCAGCCGCACCCCCAGCGTGCTCGACGGGCTCCTCTGGTGCATCATCGGCCAGCAGGTCAACCTCGCCTTTGCCTGCGCCCTCAAGCGCCGCCTGATCGAAAACCTGGGAACCCGGCTCCCCGGCGGATTGTTCTCCCTGCCGTCCCCGGCGGCCATCGCCCGTCTCGAGCCCGCCGACCTCCGCCCGTGGCAATTCTCGCGGCCGAAGGCCGAGTACCTGATCGGCGCCGCCCTGCAGGTCGCCGACGGCACGCTTGACCTCGCCGCGCTCCCGGGAATGTCGGCGACACGCGCCGAGCGCACCCTCCTCGGCGTGCGCGGACTCGGTCCCTGGTCGGTGCACTACCTCATGATGCGCTCCCTCGGATTTGCGGATTGCGTCCCCATCGGGGACACGGGGGTCACGAGCGGACTCCAGACGCTCTTCAAGCTGGAGGAGCGGCCCGACGCGGACGGCACGCGGCGCCTGATGTCCGTTTTCTCCCCGCACCGAAGCCTGGCGACCGCCCATTTGTGGCAGATCAACCGACCCGAACCATGACCTCCAACCTTCTTTTCCACGTCTCAAGCTTTTCCACGCCGCTCGGCGCATTCTCGGTGGCGGTCGATCCCTCCGGGGCCGTCGCGGCCGCGGTCTTTGGCGGCGAAGGTTCGGTTCGAAGCCGGCTCCCGCGCGGAACCTTCGCCCGCGACCCGCGGCGCACGGCCGCCGCGCGGGAGGAGATCGAGGCCTGGTTCCGCGGCGCCGCCCGGGAGTTCTCGGTCGAGCTCGCCCCCGCGGGCACGCCCTTCCAGCGCCGCGTTTGGGACGCCCTCCGGCGGATTCCCTTCGGGGAAACGCGCTCCTACGCCGACGTGGCCCGGACGATCGGGAGCGCGGCGCGCGCGGTGGGGCGCGCGAACGGCAGCAATCCCATCTGCCTCATCATTCCGTGCCACCGCGTGATCGGAGCCGACGGCTCGCTGACGGGCTACGCCTTCGGCGACGAAACCAAGCGCCGGCTGCTCGAGTTTGAACGCAGCGAGGTCAGCGCCCCGCCGACGGGCGCACCGCGGCGATGAATTCCCTGAGCTTGGCGTGATCCTTCACGCCCGGCGCGGATTCGACGCCGCTGTTCACGTCGACAAACCGGGCCCCCGAGCCCGCGAGCGCCTCCCCGATGTTTTGCGGCGTGAGCCCGCCGGACAGGATCCAGGTCTTTTCGGGATGGCCAGCATGGTGACGCCTGAATTTGGGCCAGTCGCCCGTGCGCCCCGTTCCGCCGAACAGGGACTCGTCAAACGTGTCGAGGAGAAAGGTCGCGGCCCGGTCGAGCCACGGCGCAGGCACGTCGCTCGACGGCGGCAACTTCGGGGCGAGCCAAAGGTTCTCCTCGCCCACCTCCCCGGTCCACTCCTCAATCATCTCGACGGGGCGATCGTGGCGGAAATGCACCTGGAACCGGTCGAAGCCCGCATCGCGGAGGACCCGGAGCGCGGCCGGATCGGGCTCCACGGTGACCGCCACGGTGGGCCTCTTCGGCAGCCGCCCGGCCATCGAGCGGAAATGGGCGAGCGTGACCTGCCTCGGGGACCGGGGGTACAGAATGAACCCGAGAAAGTCCGCCCCGCAGGCCGCCGCAAAAGCGGCGTCCTCGAGGGACGTGAGACCACACACCTTGACTTGGACTGCGTCGTTCATCGGCAGCGCGCAGCCTAACCGAATGTCCTCCCCGCTTCAACCCCTCAGCGGAAACGCTCAGGAGAGCTTGCGCACGAGCTCAAGCACGAGTTCCTCGATCCCGGGACTCGGCGCCTCGAAATCCACCCGGAGACCGGCCTTGCGCATGGTCTCACTGGTCTGGGGCCCGATGCTCCCGAACAAGGGCGCGGTCGCGCCGCTCGCGAGGCGGAGGGACTCCCCCTGCTCGACAAAGCACTGGGCCGAGGAGGAGCTCGCAAAAAGAACCGCATCGGCGCCCCGCCCTCGGAAGCCAGCGGCCTGGGGATCGGCCGAAAGGTCCACCGCCTCCGTCTTGTAGACCTGAAGGCAGTCAACCATGGCGCGCGCCGCCTCGAGCCTCTTCACCAGGGTGTCCCGGTTGAGGTTGCCCGTGATGACGAGCACCTTGCCGCTGTCCATGCTGCCGGTCGCGATCAGCTCGTCCGCAAGGGCGTCGGCCGTGGCCTTGTTCGGCAGGCACTCGACCTTTAGGCGAAGGTGGGCGACGGCCTTCGCCGTCGCGTCGCCGACGCAGGCGATCCGGATGAGTCCGAGCGACCGAATGTCGTCAAAGATCCTGAAGAATTCCTCAAAGAAGTGGTGGACCCCGTTGGCGCTCGTGAACACCAGCCAGTCGTAGGCCCCGAACTCCAGCATCACGTCGGCGAGCGTCTGCTTGGAGATTTCGCTCGAAATGCGCAGGACCGGGATTTCAAGCACCTCGGCGCCCAGGGAGACGAGCCTCGAGGCGAGCTCGGACGCCTGGTCCCGCGTGCGCGTGACCACGATCCGCCGGCCGGACAGGGGAAGGTTTGCGGGATCAGTCACGGCTCACTTCCACTGGAGGCCAAACTCATCCAGGATCCGGGCCGCTGCCGCGGCGGGCGCGGCGAAGTCCCCGGCGCTGAGGGCCGTGGTCTTTAACCCGACCGATTGATGGAAAAAATAAAGCCGGTCCGCCGTGGCGTAGGCGCCGAGCGCCGTATGGCAGCCGCCGCCGAGCGCGGACTGGATCGCCCGCTCGAGGCCGATCCCGCGGGCGGTCGAGGCGTCAAAGACGCCCGCAAACCGGCCCTCGTCCACGGAACGGCATTGGACGGCGATCGCCCCCTGGCCCACGGCGGGCACCATGCTTCCGACGCCGATCGGATGGAACTCAAGCCCCGGCCAGGAGGCGATCCCGAGGCGCTCGAGGCCCGCCGCGGCAAGGAGGGTCGCATCGGCGATCTTCAGGTCCGCAATCTTCCTTAGCCGCGTGTCGACGTTGCCCCGGATCTCCACGAAATCCAGTTTCCCAAAAATCCGGGCGGCCTGATGCCTGCGCCTCGGGCTCCCGGTCGCGACGGAATTGAGCCCGTCGACGCCGGAGCGCAGGATCAGCGTGTCGCGGGGATCGTCCCGGGGCAGGTAGCCCGCCGTCGTCAGTCCATCCACGGTCTCGCCCGGGAGATCCTTGGCACTGTGGACGGCAACGTCCGCCTCCCCCCGCAGCACCGCCGATTCCAGTTCGCGGGTGAACAGCCCCTTCCCTCCCTTTTCCGCGAGCGACCATTCCGCCTGGCGGTCGCCCGTGGTGACCACCTTCAGGAGCTCGCAGTCGACGCCCATCCGGTCGCGAAGGTAGGCGGCGACGCGCCCGGCCTGGGCGAGCGCAAGCGGGCTCTTGCGGGTCGCGAGGAGGAGTTTTTTTTCCATTCCCGTGCGCCCCATCCTGCCGGGCGGATGAGGGGGACTCAGTACGCCGCCTGCACGCCCTTCAGGTTCTTCTTTGACATCCAGGGCATCATGCCGCGCAGCCTCTGCCCGGTCTTCTCAATCGGGTGGGCGGCGCCCCGCTTCAGGAGCCGGTGGTAGTTCTTCAGGCCGCCCTTGTACTCGGCGACCCATTGCCTCGTGAACTTTCCGGACTGGATTTCGTTCAGGATCTTCTTCATCTCGCGCTTCGTCGCGGCGTTCACGACCCGCGGTCCCCGCGTGATGTCGCCATATTTCGCGGTCTCGGAGATCGAGAAGCGCATCCCCGCGATTCCGCTCTCGTACATGAGGTCGCAGATGAGCTTCAGCTCGTGGAGGCATTCAAAATAGGCCATTTCCGGCTGGTAGCCGGCCTCGACCAGGGTCTCGAATCCCGCCTGGACGAGCGCGCTGGCGCCGCCGCAAAGGACAGCCTGCTCCCCGAACAAGTCCGTCTCGGTCTCCTCCTTGAACGTCGTCCTTAGGACGCCGGCCCGCGTCGAACCGATCCCCTTCGCCCAGGCGAGCGCGGTCTGCTTCGCTTTCCTTGAGCGGTCCTGGAAGACCGCGACCAGCGCCGGCATCCCCTTGCCCTCGACATAGAGCCGGCGGACCATGTGTCCCGGGCCCTTGGGGGCGACCATGATCACGTCGATGTCCTTGTGGGGCTTGATGAGGCCAAAATGGATGGAAAGGCCGTGACTGAAGATCAGGGTCTTCCCCTTGGCCAGGTTCGGCAGGATGTCCGTCTTGTAGACGCTCGCCTGCTTCATGTCAGGAAGGGCGACGAGGATCACGTCGGCCCGCCGCACGGCCTCGGCGGTGTCGTACACCTTGAACCCGTGCTGCTTCGCGACCTGGCGTGACTTGGACCCCGGATAGAGGCCGATGATGACCTTGCATCCGCTGTCCTTGAGGTTCAGCGCGTGCGCGTGGCCTTGGGAGCCGTATCCCAGCACGGCGAGCGTTTTGTTTTTGAAGACGCCCAAGTCGGCGTCTTTGTCGGTGTGAACTTTTGCGGGCATGAATGGGTCGGGGTTTCGGAACGGGTCACTTCTTCAGCGCGAGCCGCCCGGTCCGGGCGATCTCGAGGATCCCAAAGGGCTCCAGGAGCCCGAGGAACGCGCTCACCTTGTCCTCGTCGCCGGTCAGCTCGATGATCAGCGTGTCCAGGGCAAGGTTGGCGATGCGCGCACGGAAGATCTCCTTGATCTGCAGGATCTCCGGACGCGCCTTCGCGTCCGCGCGGACCTTAACGAGCACCAGTTCGCGGGCGATCGTCTGGCCGTCCTTGAACTCCAGCACCTCCACCACGTTCACGAGCTTGCGCAGCTGCTTCGTGCACAGATCGAGCGCGGCATCGTCGCCCTTCAGGACAATCGTGATCCGGGAAAGCGACGCGTCATGGGTGGGCGCGACATTGAGGGAGTCGATGTTGAAGCCGCGCCCGGAGATCATGCCGGCCACGCGGGCCAATACCCCGAACTTGTTCTCAACGAGGACGGAGATCGTGTGTCGCATGATGGGCTCGTGGTGGGCCCGCCTCTGGGCTGAACCCAGTGGACGGCGGGTCCAAAGGTCAACCAAGCCTGGCCCCAAAAGGGAAGCCTAAACGGACGGCCTGGGTGCGGCCGCGACACCTTTTTTTCGAATCCTTGTCTCATTGGGCCGCCTCCAATCGTCATGAGGATAGGACGCCCTCCATTTTGTCAAAATAACGCCTCCCCCTTCGAATCCGCAACCCAAGCTGCCCCGTAGTATCTCCAGCCAACCGAACCTCCCCGATTTTCCCCCTGATTCAACATACTGCGCTTCCCTTTTTTTTATGATCGCCGCAATCCTCGTCATTTTCCTTCTCACGCTGCTGGTCGGCCTTGATACGTCGACTCCCGCCTCGGGATCGGGACGCCTGGCGTCGGCAGGCATGGACCAGAAGGTTGACGACAATAAACCGATGCCCTCGCGGCGGGTTTGTTTCATTCGATCGATGTGCGCCGCTTCACGCGGTTCGTCGAACTAACCTCGGCCGACCGGGGCTCCTCGCTCCCGAGGGCGCGGCCGCGGCTCCGAAATCCCCCGGCCTTGTCCCTGGGGTCGGCGAGGCCTCATCGAATTCCGTCCAGAGCCGATGTCCTTCCCGCGGCGACATCGCAAAACCCCCGTCTTCCTGTCGGAATTCTTTACATTATAAGTCCGCCGCGCACAGCCCGGCCGTCCGCCGTTGGAGCAAATGCCCAAACGCCCGTTCCGACGATCGGGACAGATCCACGTCGATCAGAGGGTTTTCTCCAACAGTGGGAGAAATCGCTCAATTCCATCCATCGCGGCGGGGACCTGTCCATACCGGATCGCCCCCATATGGGCGTAGAACCCTTCCGCATGGGGATCACTCTCCACCTTCAGGCGAACCGCGCCCGCAGCGCGGGCGAGATTTTCAGCAAACTCGAAAAGGAGACGCCCGGTTCCCCTTCCCATCTCGGACGGCAAAACCCAAAGGTGATCTACATACGCCTCCTTATCGCGTAGAATGAGCGCGACAAAACCTGTCATCCGGCCATCCCGCACCGCCGCATACGTCGGGGTTGAGCCGACATACCCCGGGGTTACGGTGAGCCGATCACTCCAGCGACAAAGCCAGCTGTCGGGGTAGCCCCAAGATCCCTTGGCTTGGTGGGCGAGAGAGGACAGTTCGGCGGCGTCCTCCGGACGGGCTCTGACGATCTTCATCGTGCCCAAATCAACTTTGAATTGTTCCGCGCAGGGATGGGGCAGATCCTTCCTCGCAGGCGGCATATTGGACGCAGGTTTCGGATCCAACGATCGGTCGGGCCACGTTTCGAAATCTTTGGACCGTTCGAAGCAACCCCGACCTAGGTCGTCTCGGATCGCGAAACCGAGGATCGTGCCTCATTGGCGTCGGTGAATATTCTGATCCCCTGCTCTACTTCCAGCTCGCGGTACGTCGCAAAAACGCGCCCAAGGCCAAATTGCACTCCGGGCGTAACAAGGAAAGGCCGCCGCGAATCGGCGGAGAAAATATTCTGCTTTGCAAGATTCCGAACATCATCGCAGGACAACGCCATTCCCGTAGCTTGGCGGAAATCGATGATCTGGTTAAACACCGGCTTAAAGTCGGGATGGCCGATTAGTCGATCCACGTGGCTCAGCGCGTCGCCAAGGGTGAACACACCGGTGGCCTCCGAGAAAACCGTTTCGCGCTCAGTATCTATCGTAAAATCCGCGGGCATCTTGAAATTGGCCTATTATCGAAGCGGTCCGCGCCAGGGACGGAACGACTCCCGGATCGCAGGTCGAGCGCCCGAAGCACGCATCGGACCCGGCGAAGGATCGGCCCGGATATTCACCGGGTGAAAACGTTTAGGACGATGAAGATCCCGAACTCAAGAAATAGGATGGCGCGCCATCTCCTGTGGCCGCTTGGACCAAACGGGTCCCACGGCGACGTCGCGCCTTTGGCCAGCAATCTGCCTATTTCTTTCCTCGAAGTAAAAAACCGCCCCAAAAGCGGGCCCGCCCGCGTTTTTAAGGCCACGGCGCTCCAGAGGCCGAGCGACACGACGGTCGCGGCGAAGACGATGGCTCCTATGTCTGACGGTCTCATGCGAGGTTTCCTTGGCTGACGTTGAGGTGATCCGCGCTAGCGAAGGCGAGACTCCGGCTCCGCAGGAGAATTGCCCGGGGCAGGCGTCGGATTTGGCGATGGGTTGGGCATGGTTCGTAAGCGTATCCAGAATATGAGACTTACGATCAAAAGGGCTGCGACTGAAACGAAAAAATCGCCAAGATGGCCCAGACTGCTGCCGGAAAGGGCCGGCAACCACAGTGAATACAAGAGCGTAAACGGGACCATGACGATCCAAATGGTGATGAGCCGCCTTCTCGCCTTGGCTCGCGCATCCGGAATCGTCGCGATTCTCTTGTCCCCTTCAACCTTGGCCACCCGAAGGTAGGCGACAACCAGCACCATCGGAATGAAGGCCGCGAGCAGGATGACTTGCTGAACATCCCTCGAGATCCCCAATGGACGCGAAAACAGGTTGACGAAAAGCAGCGTCGAAAGTGCCGTGGACGAAACGGTCAGCTTTGTGCGGGCGGTCATCGGTTGCCGAAAGTTGAATTGATTCGCGCTAAGTCCGGTGCGCTCGCCCCGCAGGAGACGTGCCTGAGGCCGGTGTCGGATACGAAGATTGGTTCGGCGTTCCTCCCAATATTGTCCAATAGCTTTTCGACACTTTCCTGAAGAGCGCCATGTAAATCGAAGAGTTCCGACAAATCATGGACCTCAATGGAGCGAATGGTCATGGCACGACAAACGTCAAAATGACCCGCGGCTAAGGCTGGCGTTCGCCGCGCCTTGCACGAGGCGAGACCGGCTCGGATTTCGGATCCGATGGTTGGTTAGGCGGCCTTAAGTTCTGTCCCATACAAGTGGCTATCCAACGGCTGTCCCGCCAACTCCAAGGACCGCACATAGTGAAATCCCAAGTGCTCCAGCAAACGAATCGACCTGGTATTCTTCGGAGACACCACGCCATAAATAAAAGGCACCATCAACGATTCCCGGGCATACCGGAGGGTTTCGCTCGCCGCTTCCGTCGCATAGCCCCTTGACCAAAACCGACGCAGGTACGCAAAACCCAAATCAGGATGGTCGAGCCATTCGCGCTTCACCAAACCGCAAATTCCTATCGGTGCGGTCTCTTCCAGTAACTCCACGAGATACAATCCGAATCCATGGCGCACATAGCTCGTCGCATACTTCTCCTCGATGTACCGCTTCGCATCCGCAACCGTGCGAACACCCCGATCGCCAATGTTAGCAATATATGGCGGCTCGTTCATAAGCTCCACCAAGAAGGCCGCGTCTTCCGGAACAAGATGTCTCAATGCGAGTCTAGGCGTGTCCAGAACAGGTCTCATGCGGTCACCCAATGTTGGGAGGAAACGCACCTGGCGCGAGCCCCGGATCCGGTAAGCGGTTAGGCATCATTCTTTTTTCTCGGAATTTCTGTCGCTAACAAAACAGCCGACGACCAACAAAAATCCCGGGATAAAGCCTAGCATAATGTATTCGATCGGCACGCGGTTGGGTGCGAAAGCATCTAGACCGAGAAGGATTCCGATCGAAATGAACCATATGCCAACACCGACGCATGTCGCCGTACCCAACGGCTTCCCGCCGTATCGGCCCCTCATTTTTCTTTTCTCTATCGGGACACGAGCTTGAGACAATGAACGGCACCCAAGTATAACGAACCAAGTTCCCAAAGCTAACTGGAAGGTCCTCTGGCGCATAGATGATAATGTTATCCCTGCCTAACGTCCTAGTGATCCGCGACGGCGTATGGAGCGGCTCCTGCGCTAGCAGGAGGCGTGACAAACCAAGACGTCGGATCCGGTAGTTGGTTAGGCACGATCTTCATTTTCCCCAGAATATCGGCCACGGATAATGTGCTAGCGAGAATGCCGCTATGCCCGAAACAACTTGGCTTGAGTCGACCAACTGAATCCACATTTCGATTCGGTCGGAGCCGATCTTCCCGTCAGCTTCGTATTTCCCTCCAGGCGATGCCTCAAATGCAACTTTTCGCCATCCGCCCCCTTCTGGGCCGAAGCACTCGATCTCTACAACATGTCGCCCTGGATTTAGATATATGAGCTGATCGCGCGCAACCATTGTCATGACGCTTACTCCATCCACGCTTCGCAAGTTAAAGCCGGACTGACCAACTGTATCTTGATCATATCTCTTATTTGCAAGCGTAGCCACCCTTTCACGGGAATCCAAGACGGCTGGCGTATAGGTCTTAGGTTCATACCGAACAAGAGTCCGCGTACTCAGGCAACCGCAGAGGGTGAGCACCCCAAGAAACAGTAGCGAAGGATACTTCATTCAAAGGCCTAACGTTGAGGTGAACCGCCTTAACGAGGGCGCGACTCCTGCCCCGCAGGAGGCGTGACCGAGGCAGAGGTCGGTTCCTACGATTGGTTAGCCGCGTCCAGATCGCGGAGTGCTTCGACCGCTAGGCGATCTAGATTTTGTTCGTTCGCTGGTACGACGATGTGCTCTATAGCGTCGGCAACTGCGGAATCCTCAAATTCCTGCGACCAGCTTACGACTGTTCCAATCTCGGAGGGAGTAAGACCAATGGTAAGGCGATACTTTGGTTTCGAAGGGTGCTCCACTACGACCTTCGCAGGAGCGTCGATTTCGGAGAACAAATTTTCGCTTGGATAGTTTGCGCCATTTGGTCCGTGCATTACCAACGACCACCGACCGCCGTTTTTGAATTCGCAGATGTTGAAGGTATTGGAAAATCCCGAAGGACCCCACCAACGCGCCAAGCGTTCGGGGTCGCTGAATGCCGCGAATACACGCTCGGGGATCGCTCTAATTTCTCGGGATGTATTGAAGGTTTTCATCGAAGGTTTGGTTGGCGATCCGAAGGCCAGGTACCACAATTTTTAGAACGCAGATTTGAAGCGGCTAACGTTGACGCGATCCGCTCTAACGATGGCGCGACTCGTGCACCGCACGAGGCGTGCTAGAGGGAAGAGTCGGATCCGGGAAATGGTTCGGCGCCTCTCGGGTCTCGTTCAATCCGTTGGCGATTGCTTCAATCGACTCGCGACGCCTGCGAATGCGAGTTGCATCCTTAATCTCTTCCGTTGAGACCCAATGCGCCATGTTTGAATGGCCACGCCCGCCTCCTTGGCCGCCCTCCGTTTTTTTGTGCTTCGCTATGCCCATATTGTTTATTCGCCGAACGTTGAGGTGATCCGCGCTAATGAAGGCGCGGCTCCTGCCCCGCAGGAGGCGTGCCTGAGGCAAGCGTCGGATCCGGTGAGTGGTTCGGCTTCTTCATTTGTCGTCAGCGATCAAATCTTCGATTTTAAGGGGCTTCTCGGCGCGCCTAACGTGAAGGATGTAAACCGATTCTTCATGTACCCGGTAATAAAGCCAACACGGTTTGATCCAGACCTGACGATAGTTTCTGTAGTCAAACTCTTGTATGGGGCGACCGAGGCGGATAAAGCTCTCGAGTTGGTCGGTTGCCGCAAAAACTCGAGTTGCTACGGCTCGGGCAGCTTCAGGTTTATCCAGCGCGATGAAATCGACGATCGATTCGAGCTGCGCCAAGGCTGGCTCCGACCAGATTACTTTAGCCACCTGGACAAGCGGCGCTTCGCGTCCGCCTGAGAGAGGATTCGACCATCGCGAATCGCTTGCTCTCCCAAAGCGATACCCTCCACAACCGAAAGGCGGCGATTCAGGTCATCGTATGCTTGCACGTCGACCAAGTACGCTGCGGGTTTACCGTGCTGCGTGATAAGGATAGGACTCTTTTCGCTTTGCAGGCCCGCGATTATCTCTGTGGCGCGCCGCTTCAAGGTGGTTACGAGTTCAGTTTTCATGAATGATACTTAAGTGCCACATTGCCGTTCGTCAAGACTGCTACTGAGTCTGCGTTGCCGAACGTCTCGATGATCCGCGCTAACGAAGGCGCGGCTCCTGCACCGCAGGAGACGTGCCTGAGGCAAGCGTCGGATCCGGTGAGTGGTTCGGCGCGCATTTCAAGTCGGCATTATTTCCAGTGTCAGAAAATAGTCTTTGTATCCAACAGAACGCCAAAAAGCGATGGCGCTCTGATTCGAACAAAGTACATCCACGGTCAACCGAATCGAACGCTGCCAGATTTCGTCCTGCAGGAGCGCGAAAGCGGCACGGCCAATACCCTCGCGCCGTTTGTCACGACGGACAAATAGCTGGCGAAGATAAATGAGCGTCGGCTCGCTCTTGAAAAGTGCATACGCGACCGGATCAGGATCCGAAAAAACGACCGCCCGATACTCGCTTGCGAGCCAGCCCTTCATTCTGTCCCCGAGCTCCGATACATTCATTGAGTTGCGATGATCCTCGTCTTGGATAAGCTGGTGTTTCCACTCGCCGAGCAATCCGAGATCCGATTCCGAAGCGTATCGCCAAGCAAGGTTCATTCGTTCGCCGAACGTCCTAATGATTCGCGGTGACGGATGGCGCGCCTCCTGCAACAGCAGGAGGCGTGACAGATGGAGACGTCGGATCCGGTAGTTGGTTCGGCATCTTGGGCTTTCTCGGCACGACAACCTCCATCGTCCGCGTACTGTTATCGCTCGATCGAAATGTCTCAATGACGAACCGTTGCCCAACCTCAACTGTATCGCCCAAATGGCGTAACTTCATCACGCCAAACTTCGTAACCGGTACCTTATCAATCGTGACGATCCGGTCGCCTGCTTTGATACCCGCAGCGATGCCTGGCGACAAAGGATCGAGCTCGTCGATCTGCAGGAAATTCACCGAGTCCATTCCAACAAGAAACTTGAATGGGTTAATCCCGATAGACGCGCGCTTGATGCCCAAAAAACCAAATGGGCTTTCCTTTACTGTATACGGTGCCATTTGATTAGGCTGCTCCGCCGACGACGTGTCGGCGTGGAGTGCCAACGAGGCTTGGAAAGCCAGCATGCAAATGAGGAATGAAGCTTTCATTGTTTGTCTGCCGAACGTTGAAGTGATCCGCGCTAAGGATGGCGCGACTCCTGCCCCGCAGGAGGAGTGCCTGACGCAAGCGTCGGATCCGGTGATTGGTTAGGGATGTATGTCGATTCCGCTTCGAATCGCGAATGTGCTTCGATCGCGGTCATAGATCGAGCGCATAGCGAAGTGCCGCCTTCATTTCCGAATATTGCGTCGCAGTAAGTCTACCGAGCCGACGACGCAATTTCTCACTTCCGACCGCCATTGTTCCCTGGACGTTTGCCCAAGAAGACTCGCGAAGAAACGAGTTAGCGCCCACTGCTACCTCATACTTCGAATCTCGATTCTTTGTTGTAAATGGGACGCACAAGCACAGAGCTCGAGGCGCGTCCGGATCGTGACGCGAAACGACCACCATGGGTCGCACTTTGGCGACTAACCCTAGATCCACGAGATAAACATCCCCTGGGATCGGACTCATTCGTCGTTTCGGCGCATAACTGAACCGTAGTGTTCATCCGAGGGAAGCAGGTCCGCGTTCTCCCTCTCGGTCACCATGAACGGTAGCCCCTTGCGCAATTCGATCTGGGCATAAAGCATGTTGATTGCTTGCGCAGGAGTGACCCCAAGCTTGCGAAGTACCGATTCGGCGCGGCGTTTTCGGGTAGCGTCAACGCGAGCTCGGAGGATGGTGGAAGGAGGCATGCCACAAAAAGAGCACGTTTGTGTTACATTGCAACGCCTACTTTTCGGGCTTCGACATCCCTAACGTTGAATTGATCCGCGCTAACAATGGCGCGGCTCGTGCCCCGCACGAGACGTGCCTGAGGCAAGCGTCGGATCCGGTGATAGGTTAGACGTAAACATTGCCCCTAGTGTAGTTTACTGCTGACAGCAAAAACGCCGCCCAAAGTGACCAAAGTAGCGAGGATCAGGAGGAATTGGATCCTCATATGGCCCCGAGTGAGCCTAACAAAATAGGTGATCAATCCGAGATGGACGGCTGCAAGGGCGAGCGTAATCCGTAGATCGTGCAAGGCTATCGAAGCTCCGATGAACGCCGGAAAGAAGATGATGACCGCACGCAACATTGAGATTTGGGTCGGTGCAACGGTTGCCGTTTCGCTTTTCATGGATGTTCGTTTCTACGTCTAACGTTGAATTGATCCGCGTTAAGGATGGCGCGACTCCTGCCTCGCAGGAGGAGTGCCTGACGCCAACGTCGGATCCGTTGATTGGTTAGCCATTGAGGTTTGAATTCGATTCGCGAACTCGGGCGCCCAACCATCGCGTGACGACGACTGATATGGTGACGCCGGCGATAGACCAAGGCACCACGAACGCCAAAACCCACGCTGAGTATTCCGACGGATCAGCGCCGAGCCACACCGGCGCACGATAGAGCATAAACGCGATCGCGATAGGGGCGGCCACCGCCGAACCCCAGCGAAGACCCGCGTGACGCAAGCGAGAGATGAAGATTGCCAAAATCGCGGAAATGCAAGCGACGGTTAGCGCGCCCGATCCTAACGAAAGAGATTCTATAAAGCTGCGCATGGCTAACGTTGAATTGATCCGCGCTAAGGATGGCGCGGCTCGTGCTTCGCACGAGGCGTGCCTGACGCAAGCGTCGGATCCGGTGATTGGTTAGCCAAGCGCGGGATTCGAGGAGACAATATCGTAGAATCTAAGCTCCAGACTTCTGACCTTGGCCAATGTTGCCTGCCAAGATACCTCGAAAAGACAGATCTTCGTCCAACTCCGGCCAGTGCAATCCAAAAGGGGAAATCTCGATATTACCAAGTTGCTTAGGATTGCCTTTGGCCAAGCGCGGGTTCTTCACAACCGGAAAATGAATTTCGACACCGCTATCAAAAATGATAACAATATTCCCATCCTGAAAGGATGCCGATCGAGCTACGTCAACTAAGGTGCTCATGCCACTTCTTAATTATCAGGTCCTTATTTTCCTCCGCCAAGCTTTGCGCCTTCCCTAAGTCCCTAACATTCAAACCCTGAGATTCGCGCAGTTCGACGTCCTTTTCGACAACGAAAACCGCCTCACCGTCGCCATGGCGAACATGCACGTGAATTGGAAGGTGCTCATTGCTGTAGAAGAAGAACCTAAAGCCATCTTTTTCGAAGATCCTCGGCATTCGAGAAAGGGAAGATGTTCCTCTAGATTTTACCCGTCAAGGCGCTCGGCTAACGTTGAGATGAACCGCTCTAAGGAAGGCGCGGCTCCTGCCCCGCAGGAGACGTGCCTGACGCAAGAGTCGGTTCCGACGATTGGTTAGGCACTATTTTTCTTCTGGCGCCGCTTGCGCCATTTCTCGTATCGATACCCAACCAGTCGGGCTAGTCGCAGATTTGACATAGACAACCATCGCCCGTCCTCGAGATACAACTGCGGGACGTCCGTCTTTAAAAGACACTCTAATCGCGAAAATACTGGTCTCTACCGCTGTGTCCCCGTGAAACATCGTGCTTTCAACCTTATTCTCAATAAACTCCATTTTCGAATTCTTAAAGGTCTCGATAAGGCCCTTGATCAAATTCTCTCTTCCGAGCACAACATTTGAGCCGCCGAAATACTTCACAACCGCGGGGTCATGCAGCGCTGCTATCGCATTAACGTCACCTCGCGCAAATGCATCTCGGATAGTAGCTGTTGTCTCGAGCAGCGAGGCGCGATCCTCAGCCGTTTCACCGTAGCAGCCAAAGACCGACAAAATTAATATCACTGCCCATCCGAGAGTTCTCATATTACATCTGATTTACTAGAATTGTGTGGGAGGGGATCTGCCTAACGTTGAGGTGAACAGCACTAACGAGGATTCTTATCATAGAGCTTCGCGACTCGTTCTTCATACGAGGCCATGCGCTCCAACTCGTGTTTGATGAAAACTGCGCATGCCTCGAATCGATCAGAATATTTCTGCTCGGTTTCACGACTGCCGCCAACAATGAAAAAGCCTTCGATCGAGCCAGGGGCGAAATACCATCCACCGCTGCGTTTGTCCTCTGAGTACCCCATCCAGTCGCCGACCAGCCCAGGATTCTCAGCGATATACTTCCTGATCGCTTCAATACCGACTGCGCTACGGTTCGCGCGATAGCCGGACTCCGCAAATACGGCCATCTGCGACACCCCCCGGCTGCGGTAATCGCTTGGCAGGTTGCACCCCCTCACTAACGCCTCGTCTGCAGCTATCATCGGTTTGGCTAACGTTGAGATGATCCGCGTCAACGATGGCGCGGCTCGTGCACCGCACGAGACGTGCCTGAGGAAAACGTCGGATCCGATGATTGGTTAGGCTGAACGATCGGGCTTTGATTGCGCCAGACCCAAATCTGCCCGTCTTCCTCGTGAATTCGCAGCCCCTCGAATACGAAACCCAGCCTACGCAGAACCCTTGTTGAGGCGTTTTCTTCAGGTCGCGTGTGAGCAGTCACAACAACGTTCGGAGCGCTTACCTTCGCCAACGATATCAAGAGTGCTCCCATGCGCGTTGCGACGCCCCGACCTTCGTTACCCGGAAAGGTGAAATATGCGATCTCCGCTACGTTGTTCTTCGGTGCAGACGTGAAGGCACAAGTGCCCACGCACGTACCGTCTTCGAGCGCCAAATATCCTATCCAAGGTTGAATCCAACCGACCCTGGAATAGAGCTGCACCGTAGATTCGATGGCGGACTGGCCGACTTCCGGAATTTGCCCTGCGAATCCAGAAATTGTCCCGTCGCGATCGATGGCTAAGAGTTTCATTGTTCGCCTAACGTTGAAGTGATCCGCGCTAAGGCTGGCACTCCTCCTGCCCCGCAGGAGGAGTGCCTGACGCAAGCGTCGGATACGACGATTGGTTAGCCCTTCTTGATGAGGCGGTCATATTCGGTATGTGTTCCAATCCAAAACCAAACAAGGTCATTGCTGCTCTCGGTGGCCAATGCTCGCACCCAAGGGTTCACGCGAGCCGACCTGAATTTACCGACTTTCTTGAAATGTAAAGATGGGTGAGAAGGATTGGACTTCAAAAGCGCAAATTGGCGATCGGCCTGTTGGCGTACCTCCAACGACAACGATTCATAACACGTCCAGTACCTTGAGGACGCGAAATGATTCACAACCGCCTCGTCTTACCGGTCCGATGCTCATGAAGTGCCTCCTCTGCAACGTGGTCAAGCTTGCCGGAAACCGCATCGTGTTCGATGTCGCGCTCCCAAATCCAACCGCGCAGTTCGGCAAAGTCCGTTTCGCTCAGCTTTGAGATGGCGGCCTCGATCTCTTGAACGGTGCTCATGGGATGAAGGGTAGATTACCTGGGCCGCTTCGCAAGCTGACGTTTAAAAGGCTAACGTTGAGGTTATCCGCGCTAACGATGGCGCGTCTCCTGCACCGCAGGAGACATGCCCGAAACAAGCGTCAAATCCGACGATTGGTTCGGCCATTTATTCACTTTGCCGGCGTAAGATTTGGAATTTTAACGGTCAATTTGTATTCGATGGAAGGATCAGGCGCCTTGACCATCTTCGGGTCGAGGTCTCCTTTCGGGCAGATGATTGGCATGCTCGAGACGGTAGCAATCGGCTCAGCAGGCGAACTAAGTTGATGTTCGAAATCGCTAACAAACTCCGGCACCTTTTGAAGGGCTTCTCCCATGAGTGAAAATCGCGGCAAAGCGATTTTAGCGTCGGAAAACGCAAGTGGCGATTCGAATGCGGAAGCGGCGATCGGAAGTGAAAAGAACAGCGCAACAATATATTTATTCATGGGATCTTCGCGGTTATGGGTTAGCAAATTCGACAGGCCGAACGTCCTAATGATCCGCGGCGACGGATGGCGCGCATCCTGCACCAGCAGGAGGCGTGACGGACGGAGACGTCGGATCCGGAAGTTGGTTCGGCACGGTTTTCAATCCGAATAATGAAAGACTAAAGAAGCCAAACCGTAGAGAATTAGGAACGGCCCGAGAACACTCATCATCGTCCCAAATTTCTTTCTCCATAACTCGAGTTTTGCTGGATCCTTTGGCTTGCGCGGCAAATAACCGCGCGCGAGCACAACCCATAGATGCCGCCAATAAGCGGAATTAACCCATGCCACTTGTCGTAGGCCGAAAATATTGTGTCCATGAAAACTACTCCGCCTTGTTCCCCTTGCGTGCGACCAATACCGTAATAACTGAAAAGACGACAACTGTGGCGGCGGTTGCAACGGCGTCGATCCACCCCAAACGGCCGACATCGTGATACCGACGCAAGAGAAAGAAACCGATGCCAGCCAACGCCGATGCAACGATGATTAGCGTCTGTCGGGGGCCATGTAATTTTGGTGATGTCACATTGAGTGCTCTGAGGCTCCCGAACGTCCTAATGATCCGCGGTGACGGATGGCGATAAGGAAGCATTTCAGCATGAGCACGGCCATTATAGTCCTGCGGATTTCCCGCCACCCACTTGAACCGAGGTCAAACTGGCCACTGCTGCCAGCAGATCCTTCCCTGAAAAGGGCTTGGAAAGGGTTTTCGATGCACCAAGTTTTTCGGCAAGATCCAGATAGTCCTTTGCATTGATCCTGCCGCCGCCCGATATAGCGATGATCTTCATCGCGGGAAATTTTCGATGCAGCTCAATGATGGTCGCGATGCCCTCTTTCTCGGGCATGACCAAGTCCGTGATGAGAAGCTCGAATGATTCTCGCTGAGCACACTCCACCGCCTCCTTCCCGTTGGTTGCAGTGGTCACCACGTGACCTCCATGTTCCAGGAATCCTCTCTGCATCGCAAGAAGCCCGGGGTTGTCGTCGACCAAAAGTATCTTTGACATAAAAGCGTTTGTTAAGAGAAGGAAACCGCGTCCGGCGCCGCGCGTCAGATCGAAAATGTCACATGGCTTTGGAGAACTGATTTCAGAGCGGTAATGAGCTTCTCCCTGCCGAATGGCTTTTCCAGAATCGCGGTCACATCGAGTTCCTTCAATGCCAGCCGATCTCGCTCGTCAACGCGGCCGCTGGACACGATAATGCCAACCTTGGGCATCATGTGCCTAAGAACACGCACAAAGGTCAGACCATCCATGTTAGGCATGTGCAAATCGGTGATGACAACCCGAAGGTCGGCCCGCTTCTCCGCCACCTGCATCAAGGCTTCGGTGCCGTCCGATGCAGTGATCACCTGGAACTTCATGGCTGTTAGGACCGAGCGGGATATCTTCCGCACGGTGGCTTCATCGTCAACAACGAGGACCATTTCGCCATGGGCAAGGAATGGACTGCTCGTGGTCGTACGCTCCTCGCGGCTTGCGGAGGCTGACGGGTCTGCAGGCAGATAGATTGCAAAGGTTGAACCTTGACCAGCCACCGAGTAGACCCGAACGAAGCCGCCGTGACTCTTGACGATTCCCAGGACCGTCGATAGCCCGAGGCCGGTTCCTTCGTCAGGGCCCTTCGTGCTGAAGAATGGCTCGAAGATGCGCTCGAGCACCTCGGGCGGAATGCCAGTGCCGGTGTCCTGGACGCGCCACACGACATAGCTCCCCGGCTTAGCGCCCGGGAAGGAGCTCGCATAGGTGTCGTCAATGTCGGTATTGCTAGCGTCCAACGTCAATGTGCCGCCACATGGCATCGCATCGCGGGCATTGACGCAAAGGTTGAGCAAAACTTGATAGAGCTGGGTGGCATCGCCCAATATCGCATGGAGGTCACTCGGGCACCGTTTTCGCAGCACGATACTCTTGGGGAACGTGCCATCGACAATGGCCCCGATCTGGTCGAACAGGTGCCGAGGATTGATGAGGACTTGCTCTCCCTCGATGCCTTTCGCGAATGTAAGCAATTGCCTAACCATGCCCGCTCCATGCCGGGCGCTCGCCTCCATGATATCCACGGTCCCCGATGCGTCCGGGTATTGCACACGAAGCAGCTCGACTCCCATCAGGATCGGAGCCAGCGCGTTGTTGAGGTCGTGAGCAATGCCGCCCGCCAATGTGCCTATGCTCTCCAGCCTTTGGGTTCGCAGCTTAAGCTCCTCTGCTTCCCGGTGCTCGGTGATATCGCGCGCAACCTTTGCAAAACCGCGCAGCCTCCCGGTCTTGTCATGCAAGGCTGTAATTAGAACGCTTTCCCAGAATCGCGAGCCGTCCTTTCGAATTCGCCAGCCCTCATCCTCAAAGCGGCCTTCGGTTGCGGCGGTCTCAAGCGCCTTCTGGGGTTTGCCCAGTTTGACATCCTCGGGCACGTAGAATGTCGAAAAGTGCTTCCCGATGATCTCCTCATCCGAGTAGCCCTTGAATCTTTGCGCGCCGGCGTTCCAGCTGACTACCAACCCCTCCGCATCCAGCATGATGATCGCATAGTCCCTTACGCTCTCTACCATGAGGCGGAAACGCTCCTCTGTCTCGCGCAGCTTTTCCGTCCGGTCGATCACAAGCTGGTCAAGGTGCGCATTCATCTCCCGCAATTTGGATTCGCTTTCAGCAAGCGCCGCGGTGGCCTGATTGATCTGTGACATGTCTCGCGCGATCCCCAAATAGCCGGCAATTCCGTCTTTTTCGTCATGGATGGTTGCGACAGATAGCAAAGCCGGGACTCGGGAACCGTCCTTGCGGACGTAGTTCCACTCTCGGGTTTCGGATCTTCCCAGTCGACTGATGGCGACAAAGACCTCGAAGCCAGGCTCGATCTTCCTGCCCAATTCACGAGTCAAATCCTGAGCGCGGGCGGCAACCTCGGCGCCGTCGTGAAACAGGCCAGGAGTTGCGTTGCCCACGACCTCGGCCGCCGTGTAGCCAAGCAGGTCCTCCGCACCCCGGCTAAAGCTAGTGATGACTCCGTCTACCGCAGTGGAAATAATTGCGAAATCTGCGCTGTCCAGCATCGCCTTTTGAAAGCTGGCCTTGCGGGAAAGGTCGCTGTTCAAATGGGCCTCCTTGCGAGCGGCCATCCGAAGCTCTAACTGGCCAACCACCCGCCGGCCCAGGGCCTCAAGAGCGTCGCGCTGTTGAGCCGTGAGATGGCGGGGAGTGTAATCAATAACGCAAAGCGTGCCGATGGCCATTCCGTCGGGACTGACCAACGGCGAACCCGCGTAGAAGCGAATATTCGGCGCGCCGGTAACCAGTGGATTCGTGCGGAAGCGTTCATCGTCGAGCGCGTTTGGCACCTCCATCAATCCTTTCTTTTCAATTGCCTTGGCGCAGAAGGCCACGCCGCGCGGCGTCTCTGACACGTCCAACCCGACCTTGCTCTTGAACCATTGACGTTCAGTGTCCACGAGAGAGATGAGGGCGACGGGCGTGCAGCAAATGTGCGCAGCGAGCCGCGTGAAGTCGTCAAACTCGGCCTCAGCAGGCGTGTCCAGGACCTCGTAGCCTCGCAGCGCTTCCATGCGCCTACTTTCGTGATCTAGCACCTGATCGGGCTGCATGGACGAATCGAACTAACGGTTACATGGACTGCGAGGCGGGGTTTGATCGCAATTCTAGTTCACTGGGAAATGCGCAGCAACGCATTTCTTGGCATCCGCTCCGTGAGCCGTGCCGCCGCCTGATATCTTGGCCTGCCAACCCCCTGCAGGGCACCGGAATAGCCCGCTTAAGTTATTCGTACGGAGATTCGTGCCGAACACGACAAGCTCACAAGAGGGCCCTGCAGGAAGATGAAAAAAACTTGGGATCATGGTGGCGCTTCCAACGCCCCTCCCCGAACTTTGAACCAGACCCTAAAAAGCTAATGCACAATGACTTGGTGGACGCCGAGGGACTCGAACCCCCGACCCCCTCGGTGTAAACGAGGTGCTCTAACCAACTGAGCTAGGCGTCCAATCTGATCAGACCGCGGCAAGGGCCGCCTTCGGCCTGAGCAGGCCGTCCCGAATCATGAGCTCGGCGATCTGGAGTGCATTGAGCGCGGCGCCCTTCCAAAGATTATCGCCGCTCACCCAGAATGCCAGGCCGTTGCTAAGCGCCGTGTCCAGCCGGATGCGCCCCACCCCGCATTTTGCCTTTCCGCTGAAATCGAGCGGAGTCGGGTACTCCTCACGTGAGGGATCGTCCACAAGCTCGGCCCCTGAAAACGCGGCCACCGCCTCGCGGGCCGCCTCGACACTCACGGGGCGCTCAAACTCGGCGTGGATCGCGACTGAATGGGCGCGCACAACCGGCACGCGGACGCAGGTCACCGATACCGGCAGCTCGAGGAGCCCAGTGATCTTGCGGCTCTCATGCATCATCTTGGTTTCCTCCCCGGTGTAGCCGTTCGGCCCGAAGGAATCGACCTGGGGGAGCACGTTGAACGCAATCTGGTGCGGCAGGACTTTGTGCTGCAATACGGCGCCCCTCGTGTGCGCGAGGACCTGCGCCTCCAACTCCTGCACGGCTTCGGCTCCGGCCCCGGATACGGATTGATAGGTCGCAGCAATGTAGCGCTTGAGGCCAAAACGGCGGTGCAGCGGCCAGAGACCCATGAGGGCAACCGCGGTCGAGCAATTCGGGCAGGCGATGATTCCCTTGTGGCTCCGGATCGCCTCGGGATTGATCTCGGGAATCACGAGCGGAACATCCGGGTCGAGCCGGAGGGCCGAGCTCTTGTCGATCACCAGGCACCCTGCCTTGACGGCATCGGGCGCCAACGCGCGGGTGACCGGACCGCCCGCCGCGAAGAAGGCGACGTCAACCTGGGCGAATACGCCGGGCCGCGCCTCCTCGACCGAGACGCCCTGGCCGGCAAAAAGCACCTTTCTCCCTGCCGAACGCGCCGAGGCGAACAGCCGGAGGGAACCCACGGGAAACCGGCGCGCCTCCAAAAGGCGCAGCAACTCTTGACCGACGGCGCCCGTGGCGCCGACGATACCGACTGTGAAGGATGCCGTCTTGTCCATAGATTCGTACTGGGAGTCGTTTAACAAAACCCGTTCTGCCCTGGGCATCAAGCCCGCAGACCGGGTTCTCCTGGTCCGGATCCAGGCCTCCACGCTCCAATTCATACGGGCGGGGAACATTGTAAAATCCTACGTCATATCCACTTCCAGACGCCCACCCTCGAATGTCGTGAATTCATTGGGGACGCCGTGCGGGCTCCACGAGATCGCCGAGCGCATCGGGGGAGGCCAGCCGGCGGGGATGGTGTTCAAGGCCCGTGTGCCGACCGGAATGCATTTTTCCGAGATGACGGAGGAAAAGGCCGGGTCCGGCAACCTGGTCACCAGCCGAATCCTCTGGCTGCGGGGACTTGAGCCCGGGATAAATGTGGGCGGAGAGGTCGATACCTACAAGCGGTACGTGTACATTCACGGCACCCAGCGCGAGGATAGGATTGGAAGCCCGATCAGCGCCGGGTGCATCCTCATGCGCAACACCGACATCATCGAACTCTTCGACGAGGTCCGCACCGGCGACCCCGTGTGGATCGCTCCGTAGCTCATTCCCGATGATCGGCATTCGCGACGACGCAGCGCCGGCCGTGCCGCCCCCCACCCGGGCGCCCGAATTGACGGCAAAAATCTTCTCCGAGGGCGGATGGCTCCAGGAGACGTTGAAGCTGGAACACCGGCCGGGCCAGGAACGGATGGCCCATTCGGTCGCGGCCGCCTTCAGGGATGACGAGCCCCTGCTGATCGAGGCGGGAACCGGGATCGGAAAATCGCTCGCCTACCTCGTTCCCGGAATCATCCACGCGACCGATTGCGGGCGGCAGCTCATCGTCTCGACCCACACTATTTCGCTGCAGGAACAGATCGAGCGCAAGGACCTGCCCCTGTGCCGGTCGCTCTTCCATTCCGCGCCCGAATTGTCCAGGTACGCCGGGTTCGCCGCGACGGTCCTCGTCGGGAAATCGAATTACCTGTGCACCTCCCGGCTGTGCCACGCCCTGGCCGAGCGGGCGAGCCTCTTCGACGACGCGGGCTATGCCGAGCTCCAGCGGATCGCGGATTGGGCGGATGCGACGCCGACCGGCCTCCGTCACGATCTCCAACCCCCGCCCAATCCCGAGGTATGGGAGCTCGTCAACGCCGACTCGTCCACCTGCTCCCGGCGCAACTGCGACGGCGAACGCTGCTTCTACCAGCGCGCACGGGCACGGGTGCGCTCCGCCCAAGTCATTGTCGTCAACCACGCGCTCCTCTTTTCGCTCATCAGCGCGGGCGGGGCGCGCGCGGAGGGCGCAGGGCCGGAAACTCCGGGTGTCCTTTTTCCCGGGGACTTCATCGTCCTCGACGAGGCGCATACGGTGCCGGAGGTGGCCGAGGAGAACTTCGGCCTCTCCCTCAGCAGCCTGGGTGTCGAGCGCGCGCTCCGCCATCTCTACAATCCGAGAACCCGCCGTGGGATCATCAGGAAGCACGGGGACGCCGCTTTCCAGCAGCGGATCGCGGACGCAATCGAAGCGTCGGGCCAGTTTTTCGGGTTCCTCGCCGGAGCGCTCCTGACGGAGCGCCCCGTGGTTCGCCTGCGCGAGAGCGGGGCGGCCGAGCCGCTGCTCAGCGAACCCTTCGCGGCGCTGGAGCGGAGCCTCGCCAAGATCACTGACGGCCTCGAGGACGGGCGCGAGCGGGACGAGCTATTGGAACAGAAGGGCCGCCTGCGCGGGATCCGGGCAGGCGCCGACGAATGGCTGACGCTGGCGAACGAGGGCCACGTCTATTGGGCCGAAAAGGGAGGAAGAAAGCAGACGATCGTGACGCTAAGGAGCGCGCCGGTCGATGTCGCCCCGGAACTCGAGCGCTGCTTGTTCGGGGCGGGAGTGGGCGTGGTCTGCACGAGCGCAACCCTCGCGGCCGGCGGCGAGATGGCGCCATTCGCGGCCCGCATCGGAGCGTCAGCCGCCCGGGCGGAAATCGCCGAATCCCCCTTTGATTTTGAGCGAAACATGAGGGTGTACGTTGCGGCCGACGTCCCGCCGCCTTCCCTCCAGGATTCCCGGGCCTCGATCGACGCGCTCGCGGACTATGTCGGCTTCTGCTGCGCCCGGGTTCGCGGGGGATCCTTGGTTCTCTTTACCAGCTACCGCGATATGCAGGCGGTCGCGGCCTTGGTCGCGCCGGCATTCACGGCCGCGGGGCGCCCGTTCCTGATGCAGGGCGGGGACATCTCGAGGTCGGACCTCGCTCAGAGGATGCGTGACGCCGGCAATGCGGTCCTTTTTGGCACGGACAGCTTCTGGACGGGCGTCGACGTCCCCGGCGACGCCCTCTCGCAGGTGGTGATCGCGCGACTTCCCTTCAGCCCGCCCACCCACCCGATCGCGGAGGCGAAGGCGGAGCTCATCAGGGACCGGGGCGGCGATCCCTTCAGCGAACTCACGCTTCCGGAGGCCCTGATCAAGTTTCGTCAGGGAGCCGGCCGGCTCATCCGGACGCGTGCCGACCAGGGAGTAATCACCGTACTCGACAGCCGCATTCTCGCAAAGTCTTACGGCAGAATGTTCATCGCGGGCCTGCCGCAGCCCTTGTTCGTCCGGCTCACGCGTGAAAATCGGCTGGAGCGATTTCTTCCTTTCACCTGAACACCGCGACCGTAGAGTGACCACCCCGATGACTGTTCTTCACGCCGCGTTTACCTCCGACATTGGCAGAATCCGCAAGGAAAACGAGGACCGGGCGCTCTTTGACGAGGAGGCACAGCTTTTCGGCGTGGCGGACGGGGTCGGAGGGCTGCCGGGCGGCGCGGAGGCAGCGCAGGAGGCCGTTGACGTTGTCACCGCCGCCGTGGCTGCGGCGGGATCGGAGGGGGACCTCGACCTGAAGCTCATCGTCACGGCCGCCAACGACGCTGTCGCGACGCTGGGGCGGAGCATGAGCCCGGGCCTCGGGATCGGGTCCACCCTGACGGTGGGATGCATCCGGCGTTCCAGGCTCAAGCTGGCGCATGTCGGCGATTCGCGAGCGTACTCATGGAGGAACGGCGATATCCTGTGCCTGACCGAGGACCATTCTGTCGAGAACGAGGCGCGGCGCCGCCGGGCCCAAGGCGAGGTGGTCTACTACAGCGAGTCGCAGCGCGGGGCCCTCACCCGGTGCATCGGCCAGGCGCTTCCTCCCGAGGTCGACCTCGCCGAGCTTCCGCTCCTTTCCGGGGACCGCTTCATTTTCTGCACGGACGGGGTCACGAGGGTCATCTCCGAAAAGGAGCTGCGGGACCTGGTGGGTGCGACGGACAAGCCGTCCGAGATCGCGCGGAGCCTTGTGGAACTGGCCCTGAAGCGCGGGGGCCCCGACAACGCGACGGTGGTCGCCGTCGTCATCGTCGCCCCCTGAGCGAGACGCCGGGAGCCGGCGCTTAAGACACGAATGGATTGTAGCGGAGCTCGTTGGCCGCCGTCGTCATGGGGCCGTGCCCCGGCGCGACCACGGTGTCCGGCGGGACGGCCGCGAGCACCCTCCGCAGGTGGGCGCGCAACTGCTTCTGGCAGAAATACGGTCCACCCGCGGAGCCCGCGAAGATGAGGTCTCCGGACACGAGGAGCGACCGCGCCCCTGCGACGGACGTCGACTCAATGTGGTAGCAGTTGTGCGTCGCGCAGTGGCCCGGCGTCCGGAAGGCCGTGACCTTGAGCGGCCCCAGTTGGACGGAGTCCCCTTCGCCCATCGGGCTGCCCAAAGGGGCCTTGGCCCCGAGGGGAATGTAGGCGTGGGACGCGTGGAAGCGGTCCACCGCGTGGCGAAGGCCCCCCGCGTGCTCCGCCTCGACGTGGGTGATGAACACGGATTCGATCCCGCGGATTGCCCGGGGCCATCCCGACTCCAGCTCGGCACCTCCGGGACCCGTGTCAAAGAGCAGGCCGCGGTCGGAGTCGCCCGCCGCCACGACGTAGGCGTTCACGACTCCGATCCCGTAGGTCATCCGCAGGGGCCAGACGCTGAACGGAAGCCCCTCGGAATCCGGCAACGGGTACTTGCCCGATGCGAGCGCGCAGAGCCCCACCTCGTTGAGCCCGAGCGCCGCGGCCAGCCGGCCGCATTCCGCGGGACCCAGTTCCGGGCGGTAATCGATCGCGTCGAGGATCCCGGAAACCGGCACTCCTGAGATTTCCGCCAGGTCCTCCGGGGTCACCCGCGCGCACCTCATCGCCTTCTCGAGCACGTCGCCGAGTTCGTCTTCGAGCGGGATCTGTAAGGTGGGCTCCATTGGATTCCGGTGGCCGGAGATCCGGGACTATGGCCCTTTCCCCCGCAATATTCAACGCCTCACCTCGGTGAAGCGTTGAACTTGGATTCGGAACGGTCTCGACTGGCGGCCATGGAACGGTCCCAGCAGGAGGTCCTCGACATCTTCACCCGCACGGGCGCGCTCTTGAGCGGCCATTTTGTCCTGCGCTCGGGGCTCCACAGCGGGCACTACTTCCAATGCGCCCAGGTTTGCCAGCACATGGACGCGGTGGAGCGGCTGGCCGAACTCCTTCTGGCCAAGGTCCGCGCGGCGGGCTGGACGTTCTCGACGGTGCTGGCGCCGGCCATGGGCGGACTCGTGATCGGCCAGGAGGTCGCCCGCCAGGCCCGCGGCCGCTATCTTTTCTGCGAGAAGGAGAACAGCGTCCTCGTCCTGCGCCGCGGCTTTGGGTTCGCTCCGGGTGAGCGCGTCCTCGTTGTGGAGGACGTGGTGACCCGCGGAGGCCGCGTAATTGAATGCCTGGAAATCATCCGGCGGGCCGGCGGGGCCGCAGCCGGCGTCGCCATGCTCGTCGACCGGAGCGCGGGGGCGGTGCGTTTCGATGCCCCCTCGGTGTCGCTTCTCGAGCTCAGCTTTCCCACCTATCCCGCCGATGCCGTGCCCGAGGCGCTCGCGAGGCTCCCCGTCGACAAGCCGGGAAGCTGACGGAACGGCGCGCTTTAGGGCTTCGTCACCACCACGTAGCGCTGGTACCCGCGGAACGAGACGAGGAGCAGGTTGTGCCCGGGATGCAGGGCCGCCTTCGCGGCCGCAATGTCGTCGATCGGGATGCGGTTTATTTCGACGATGATCGCCCCGACGGGTAGGTTCTCGGCGTAATCCGAGTTCTCCTTGACGTCGGTCACCACCAGGCCGTTGACGCGCGGGTCGATGCCCATGCGGGTGCGGATTTCGTCCGTGATCTTGTCGACCTGGACCCCGTCGAGGAGCTCATTCGGATTTTCCGCAAATTTCGCGAGCGTGACATTTTTCTCGATCGTCTTGCCGTCGCGGGAGATCTCGATTGCCACGTTGCTGCCCGGGGACATCTGGGCGATGGTGAGGCGCAGTTCGTCGCGGCTTTCGATCGCCTTGCCGTTCACCTTGAGGATGACGTCGCCGCGCTCGATGCCGGCCTTTTCGGCGGGGCTGTCCTGCGTGGTGTCGGTGATGATGACGCCCTTCGCATCCGTCGGCAGGTGGACCTGCTCGGCGACATCCGGGGTCAGCGGATCGGTGGTGACCCCAAGGAATCCGCGGGTGACCGTGCCGGTCTCGATCAGGCTCTTCATGACGCTCAGGGCGAGGTTCACCGGCACGGCAAATCCGATTCCGATGTTGCCGCGCGAGGGCGAGACGATCGCGCTGTTGATCCCCACCAGCCGGCCCTTGGCGTCGACCAGCGCGCCGCCGGAATTGCCGAGATTGATCGCGGCGTCCGTCTGGATGAAGTCCTCATAGCCCGCGACATCGTCCAGGATGTGGACGTTGCGGCTCTTGGCCGAAACGATGCCCATCGTGACGGTCTCACCGACGTCGAGCGGGTTGCCGACGGCAAAGACCACGTCGCCGACGCGGAGCTTGTCGCTGTCGGCAAACGTGATCGCCTGGAGCCCGGTGGCGTCGATCTTGATGATGGCGACGTCCGTCTTCGGATCGGCGCCGACCACCTTGGCGGGGAATTCGCGGTCGTTGGAGAGCACCACGGTCAGCTCGTCCGCGTCCTCCACCACGTGGTTGTTGGTCAGGATGAAACCGTCGGAGGACACGATGACGCCCGAACCGAGGCCGACCTCCTTGCTGGGCCGGTCGTCGTCGGGCACGTCGCCGAAGAATTGGCGCAGGAGCGGATTCTGGACCCGATCGTGCACGGTCTTCGAGGTCTTCACCGAGACGACCGCCCTCTGAACCGGCTCGACGATTCCCGCGTAGCTCGAGACGACGGGGGACTTGCCGTCGTTCACGTCGGAGATGTCCATCTTGAGCATGGGCATCTTCCCGGGAAGGGCGGCGCTTTCGGCCCCGCGCGCCGCGAGGGCGAGCCCGAGCGCCGAAGCGAAGGCCGAGACGATGATGACGTTGGACACGGATCTGTGGTTCATGAGATTAAGGAATGACCGTCCCGGCGCGTCCCAAGTTCCAAAAAGGGTGGCCGCACGAAAAGATCAAAAGCCCTTGATGCGGAAGAGGCTCGTGATGCTTTCGTTGGTATTGATGCGCTGGATGGCCTGGCCCAGCAGGCCCGCGACGCTCAATACGGTGACCGGCAGCCCCTTCGTGTCGATCGGCACGGTGTTGGTCGTGATCAGTTCGTCGATGATCCCGCTCTTTATGCGCTCGTAGGCGATCTCGTTCAGGATGCAGTGGCTGACAGCCGCGCGGATGCGGCGCGCGCCGTGCTCGCGAAGCATCTTGGCCGCCGCCATGATCGTGCCGGCCGTTTCCGTGATGTCGTCCACCAGCAGGATGTCGCACCCCTCGACCTCGCCGACCACGCTGATCGCCTCGACGGTCGTCGCGCTCTTGCGCCGCTTGGCCACCATTCCGAGGCTCGCCCCGAGCACGTCCGCATAGGCGGCCGCCATCTTCATGCCGCCGACATCGGGCGAGCAGACGACCAGGGACTCGCTCTTCGTCTTCGACAGGTATTCGAAGAAGACCGGCGACGCGTACAGGTGGTCCACCGGAATGTCAAAGAACCCCTGAATCTGCTGGCTGTGGAGGTCCATCGTGAGGATCCGGTTCGCGCCCGCCGAGACCAGGAGGTTTGCGACGAGCTTGGCCGTGATCGGGACCCGGGGCTGGTCCTTGCGGTCCTGGCGCGCGTAGCCGTAGAAAGGCAGCACCGCCGTGATCCGCTGCGCCGAGGCGCGCCGCGCCGCGTCGATCATGATGAGAAGCTCCATCAGGTGGTGGTTCGTGGGCGGGCACGTCGACTGGATGATGAAGACGTCCTGCCCCCGTATGTTCTCGTCGATCTTCACGAAGGTCTCGCCGTCGGGAAAGCTCGTGACCGTGGCCTGGCCGAGCGGCACACCGATCGAGCGGCAGATATCCTCGGCGAGGGTTCGATTGGAATTGCCAGTGAAAATCTTGAGTCGGGACTCACTCATGAGCGGGCCATCTTGAGGGTCGCCCCGCGCGAGGCTACCCCAAAATTCAGCGGGCGTTCCCCATCCCGCCGGTCTGGCGCAGCGCCTCGTAGGCGGCGACTCCCGCCGCCGTGCTCAGGTTGAGCGACCTGAGGTCGGGATTGGCGTGCGGGATCGTGATGCGCCACTCGGCCAGAGCGTCGTGCAGCCAATCGGGGGCACCACTCCCCTCGTTCCCGAACACCAGGCCGTCGCCGTCCTCGAACCGCGCGTCCCAAAACGAGCGCTCCGCGGCCGTCGTGAAGAGCCACAGCCGTTTCGGCGCGACCCCGCTGGAGCGAAATGCCGTCCAGTCCGCGTGCTCGTGCACGTCGAGCGAGAACCAATAATCCATCCCCGCGCGGCGAAGGTTGCGGTCGGTTATCTTGAACCCCAGGGGGTGGATGAGGTGGAGCCTGGACTTCGTCAGGGCACACATCCGCCCCACGTTTCCCGTGTTCTGCGGGATTTCGGGCTGGAAGAGGATTATGTGGATCATCCGGGGGACCGTCAGGGAGGCGGTGCAATCGTTTTCCCGGTCTCCCTACTAATGCAAGCGCCTTACTCATTGCATTTTGCCGATAATCGAAGCACGCTGGAAGGGGCTCCAGAATCCCCGTCGTGAAACCCGTCCGGAAAAAAAGCACCCCAATCCGCCGGTCGGTCGTCATCGTCGACGACGAGAAATCCTATGTCGAGTTGATGGCCCAGATGATTGCGGACAACCTGGACTGCGCCGTCCACCCGTTCACCCGTCCCGAGGACGCGCTCAAGGCCCTGACCGACCTCGCAGCGGGGGTGGTGGTGACGGACTACTCGATGCCGGACATGAACGGCATCGAATTCATCAAGAAGGCCTCGAAGATCGTCCCCAAGGCGGCGTTCATCATCATATCGGGCCATAATTTTGAATCGGTGGACCGCGAACTGGCCCGGCTGGACATGCTCAAGATGCGGCTGCAAAAGCCCTTCGGGTGGCGCCCGCTGACCGACGCCGTCCTCACGGTCTGGCCGGGAAGCGATGTACCGTCCTACCGGGACGGCGCGGATCCCGCCTAACGGGCGCGTTCGGGTCCCGGGGCCTCAGGCCTCGATCCTCAGGCCGTCGTTGTCGGCGGCCAGGATCCGTCCCTCGCTCGGCATCGAGGCCCGGGCGAATGCGGCCGTCATCGACCGGAAGACCGCGTCGGCCGCGGGGCGCTCGCAGACGCACAGGACGCTCGATCCGCTTCCGCTCAGCCATCCGGTCCAGGCCCCGGCCGCGACCCCGGCCGCGATCGCGTCGGTCCCCCCGGGGATCCGGGGCAGGCGGTAGGGCTCGTGGACAAAGTCGCCCGCCACCTGCCGGAGCCGCGCGTAATCGCGCGAGGCAAACGCGGCGACAAGGTAGGCCGCGCTGTTGATGCTCCTGACGGCGTCAAAGAAAGGCAGCGAGGACGGCAGCGTCCCGCGCGACTCCTTCGTCACGAACTCGACCGGCGGCGACACGACGACGAATGCGATCTCGCCCGGCACCTCGAAGCGCTGGGTGTCCACGTAGGCCCCCGTCGCCGGGTCGGTCCTCGAGACGCAAAAGCCCCCGAGTATCCCGGCGGCGGCATTGTCGGGGTGTCCTTCAATTGCGGATACAAGGCCGACCAGGCGCTGGCGCCCGAGCGCCGTCCCATGCAGGGCGTCGAGGCCGGCCAGGACCCCGGCGGCCACCGTGACGCTTGAGCCGAGCCCCCGGGCGGCCGGAACCTCGCCTTCGATCCGGTAGCGCAGTCCCGGCACGGGCATTCCCGCGGCGCCGGCGAACGCGGCCGCGGCCTCCGCCACCATCGCCTGCGCCCGCGCGTCGGCCGGCCGGTCCGGGACGGGAGCGCCGGCCGCGGACCGCGAAACGCTCACGCGGTTGTAGAGGTTCAGCGCCAGGCCGAGCGTGTCGAAGCCCGCGCCACAATTTGAGGTGCTCGCCGGCACCCGGACGACGACGGTATCGGACCCGGTTTTCATCCGCGGCGGGACCGGAGCGCCCTGTTTACCTCGCGCATCTGGACTTTTTTCTTCAGGTCCTCGCGCTTGTCGAAGAGTTTTTTCCCGCTGCAGAGGGCGACCTCCACCTTCACCAGGGCCCCCTTGAAGTACATCCTCAGCGGGATCAGCGCCTTGCCGCCCGCGTTCAGGGCCAGGGCGATCTTGCGGATGTCGCTGCGGTGCAGGAACAGCTTGCGGACCCGCTTGGAGTCGTGGTTGAGGATATTGCCGAACGCGTAGGGCTCGATGTGGGCGCTGTACATCCACACCTCGGATTTCTCGACGCGGCAAAACGCATCGCTGATCTGGGCCCGGCCAGTCCGGATCGACTTCACCTCCGTGCCGTAAAGCTGGATGCCGGCCTCAAACCGCTCTCCCACCTCAAAATCCCGGAAAACCTTGGAATTGCGGACCTCGGTCTGGCGGGGGGCTTCCTTTTTTTGCGCGGTCATGGAGGGCTTCGTTTGCGAAGCCAGCGAACGACCGGTTCCGGGTGCGCCTTGGGCGCGCCTTTCGGTCAGTTCTCGCCGGCGTCGAAGCTGATCTTCTCCTCAATGATTTCGCGCAGCGCGATATCCTCGGGTGAGAGCTTTTCCAGCGACTCGACGAGGGGGCGGTTGCCGCGCCTCAGCTGCTTCACGCGACGCGACACAACATTGATAAGAATGTTGGGGTCCAATATCTTGCCCAGTGCCTGTTTGATATAGTCGTCCCTCATAAAAGTGAGATTCCCGGTGTGGAAAGGGCGAAACTGACGAGGCGATTAGGGGGGTCAAGGGCGAATTTCTACTTGTCTTGAAAGGGGTCCAACATTAATTCCTCAACTCTTTAACTCCTAACTTTCGTCCCTTTCTCGCCATGTCCCAGCACAAGAGCCTCCAAGGATCCAACGGCATCGTCATCAAGCGTAATGTTCTTAAGCGCTTTGAACGCATTGACTTGCTGAAGAAACGGGGCCACTGGAAGGTGGGTGACCGCGTCCAGGGCCTGCGCAAGACGAAGCCGGACATCTGAACGGCCTTTGCACGACCTGATTCAGCGCCTTCTGGCCTCCTACCAGCATTCGCTGCAGACCGGGGGGTATCCGTACATCGTATTCCTGATGGCGCTCGAAAGCTCGGTCGTTCCGATTCCGAGCGAGGTCATCATCCCCCCGGCCGTCCTCCTTGCCACGGGCGGGCACAACCCGATGTCCTTGCCCGGAATCGTCCTTGCGGCGGTTCTCGGCAGCTGGCTCGGGGCGACCTTTATGTACTGGGCCGCGCGCATTGCGGGCCGGCCGCTCGTCGTCAAATACGGCGGCCTTTTGTTCATCACGCCCGAGAAGGTGGAAAAGGCCGAACGCTGGGCCGAGCGGTTTGGCAGTTTCGGGATTTTCCTGTCGAGGATGCTTCCCGTCGTCCGGCACCTGATCGGAATCCCGGCCGGGATCGTCCGGATGAACTACTTCAAATTCTCGGTCTACACGCTCCTCGGCTCACTCTTCTGGTGCAGCACGTTGACCTACATCTCCGTCATCGCGGGCCGGGACGAACGGCTCATGCATGGGGAGATCGGGGAAATCACGCTTTGGGTGGCCGGCGCGGCACTGGTCCTCGGATCCATCTATTATTTTTTGGTCCACCGGATGTCGCGCAAGGCGGCCTAGCGGAGGACCCACTGGCCGGCGGCGGCCATGAGGACGACGACCGCCCACGGGGGCACCCGCAGCCTCGAGAGAAGGACGACCGCCACGAGCGACGCCAGAACGTCGCCGGCATCGCGGATGGCCTCCGTGCACACCGGGCGGTACAGGGCCGCGAGCAGGATTCCGACCACAGCGGCATTGGCGCCCCCGAGCGCCGCGTGCGCCCATGACGCGCCGCGCAGCAGATGCCAGAACGGATAGGCCCCGCCCACGAGCAGCCACGCCGGTAGATAGATCGCAAAGAGGGCGAGAGCGCCTCCGGTCCAGGCATGGGATCCCCCCTCGATCACGGTGCCGAGGTAGCCCGCAAACGTGAACAGGGGTCCCGGCACGGCCTGGGCGGCGCCGTAGCCGGCAAGGAAGGCGTCGTCGCTGATCCATCCCGGCGGGACCACCTCGGAACGCAGGAGCGGCAGGACGACGTGGCCGCCTCCGAATACAAGCGAGCCTGCCCGGTAGAAACTGTCGAACACGGCGACGGGTTTTTCCCCGCCGGCCTTTGCCAGCGCGGGCAGGAGGACGAGGAGTAGGACAAAAACCAAGAGGGAGGCCGCAGCCCACGCGTGCGCCTTAGCCAGGCGCCCCGGCGGCGAATTCACGGGATTCGGATCCTTTGAACGCATCCCCACTCCGATGAGGCCGCAGGCGGCCATCGCCCCGATCTGGGTCGCCGTTCCCGGAAGCAAAAGGACGGCCGCCGCCGCCGCGAGGCCGAGGATCCGCCGCGGCCAATCGGGGCAGAGTTTCAAGGCCATGGCCCACACGGCCAAGGCGACGACGGCGACGGCGGCGAGTTTAAGCCCGTGGAGCCAGCCCGCGTGCCGGACGTCCCCGAGGGACGCGACCCCGTATCCGAAGAGGATCATCGCCACGGCGGAGGGCAGCATGAATCCGATCGAGGCAGCGAGCCCACCGAGGATGCCCGCGCGGCGCATTCCGAGGCCGAAGGCGACCTGGCTGCTGGCCGGTCCCGGGAGAAACTGGCAGAGGGCCACCAGGTCGGCATAGGCCGCGTCGTCGAGCCAGCAGCGCCGTTCGACAAACTCCCGCCGAAAATACCCCAGGTGCGCCACGGGGCCGCCGAATGAAATCAGGCCGAGCCTAAGGAAGGCGCCGCACACCTCGGTCAGATTTTTCAGCTTCGGCAAGGAAAGGCGGGTTGTTGGCCCGGGACCTACCGTAACGAGTCCAGGCCGGTTTAGAATTCATTTCCCGCAAGGGCCGCAAGCGCGGTTTTGGGCTTCCTCCTTTGCCCAAGGGCCTTTGTAAGTATCCCGTGATCTCCCCTGTCAGATCCGGCCTCGGCCGCCTCGCGGGCGGCGCGGTCGTCCTGTTCTGCGCCGCCTTTCCGCTTCACGCGCTGGCCCAGAGCACGGCGGGAGCCCCGATTGTCCGGGCGGACACGATGCTGGTCGAGGCGGGCCCGCAGGGCGACGAGACCCTGGTGCTTTCCAGCGCCGTCTTCGATGCCACCCTGCCAACGGCCGCACTGGATTGGAGCCGGGTGACCGAGCAGGTACCGAACCTGCAGGTCGAAGGGGCGGGCACCCGTTCATTTGGCGCGCTCTATACCCTCCGGGGACTGGCGAACACGCCGTATTTCAGCGACCCGGCGGTCACCCTTTACTTCGACGACATTCCACTCGGCGCCGTCTTCACGTACCCGACCGACCTCTTCGGCTTCGGGACGGCTTCGGTGTTCAGAGGGCCGCAGCCCACCGAATTTGGACGCGCAGGCGACGGCGGTGTCATCGTGCTGACCCCGTCTCTTTCAGGCGCGCAGGCCGCCGGAGAAATCCGCGCCTCGACCGGCGACTATGATGCCCGTTCGGGCGCGCTCGAGGCCGCAGGCACTGAGGGAGGCGGCGCCGACGGGAGCGTCGCGGTCGCCTACTCAAGCCGGGACGGCTACATCGAGAACACGCAGATCCATGAGCGCGTGGACGACCAGCGGGCCCTGAGCGCCTTCGCGCGCGAGGGCGACGCCGGCAACCTGAGCGTTGAACTCCTGGCCGACCGCCGCGCTCTACATCGAGAACGCCGCTGACAAGGGGTATTACACGCTGATCATCCCGGACGTGAACAGCGCAGCGCCGGGGGCCCCGCGAACGGCCGGCGGGGAGCTGGCGGTCAAATTCTGACCGGGCCCGCGTTATTTTTCGAGGTAGGCCTTCAGCGGTTTCCAGTAGTGGGTCCGCCATCCCGCGCTCTTGGCCTTTACATCGAACGCCGGCACGCCGACCTGCGTGAAGGAAAGCCTTGTTCCGCCGCCCCGGCTGCCCGAAAGGGCAAACGTGACGATCGAATAGGTTCCGGCGGGCCAGCCCTTCGACCGCCAGGCCTGGACGATCCGCTTCGGCGCAACCACCTCGAGGTTGAAACCGGTGAGATAGCCACCGTAACAGGTGAAAGCCGTACCGGGCTTCCGGGAGATCGTCGCCGGGTTGCCCGTGAACGCGGCATGTTTCTTTTCGTTGATGAGTGCCTCAAAGACCCGTTTCGGGGGTGCGCCGATGCCGACCGTCTGCCGGATCGTTTTATTCATTGGAGTTTTTGGGGTTCATTCGTCGTCCTCCGAACGGCCGCCGAGATTGCCGGGCAAATTATCGGGCAGGAAAAAATAGTAAAGCATCAGCCACCAGCTCCACGAGAGACGATAGAGGAGCAGCGGCGCGCCGAGTGCTGCAACGAGCGCGATCGCCAATGTGGGCGTGGCGCCGAGCTTTCCCGACGCATAGAGGAGGATGACGGGAATGATGATGCCGAATGCGGTGATCCCGTAGTTGATCACGAACGGGCCCAGGAAGGCCCCGTCCCCTTTCTCGATCCGGAGGCCGCAGCTCGGGCACGACTCGTTGACCTTGAAGATGCGACCCGGCTGGAAGAGCGTGCGCTCTCCGCAATTGGGGCACCGGCATTTTATACCATTCGAGATGACCTGGAGGCGGGACACCTTCATCAGCGCCGCGCGTCTCCGCTCTCAGGGTGACGGGGCGACGCCGCGGTAGTAGACGGTCCGAACCTTTTCCAGCGTGGCGAGGCCCGCCGGCATCATCGCGTCGAGGACGGGGAGGAACGCGCTGATCTTCGCCTCGCTGTCCACGATCTCGATGACGATCGGCAGGTCATCGGACAGGCGCAGGATCTTGGCGGTGTGCAGGCGGCTGGACTTGCCGTAGCCCATCACGCAGCGGTGGACCGTGGCTCCGCCGAGGTGCATCTCGCGCGCCTTCAGCACGACGGCCTCGTAAAGGGGCTGGTGCTTGTGGCGGGCGGCTTCCCCGATGAAGATCCGGAGCAGGATTGAGTCGTTCGGCAGTTCCATGGGTCACGGGCCTTTCATTGAGTTGAGGATCGCCGCCGCCACGTGGCCGAGCCAGACGGCCGCCAGACAGAAGACAACCGATCCGGTGATATAGCCGCCGGCGCGCAACCACTCGCCTCCGCGCGCCAGGGTGAGGGTTTGAAGGCTGAAGGAGGAGAACGTGGTGTAGCCGCCGCAGATGCCTATCATGAAAAAATCGCGGCCCTGCGAGCTGACCACCCATCGGCCGTCCGGCGCGGTCAGCGTGTAGAAGAAGCCGATGGCAAACGAGCCCGTGACGTTGATGATCAGCGTTCCCCACGGGAACGTCTCGCCAAAATGGTGGGCCGCGTAGCCCGAGAGCGCGAAGCGCCCCACGCCGCCGAGGGCGCTCCCGATTGCGATCCAGAGGTAGAGGGACATGATGGTTCTATTGCGTCGGTTCGCAGTAGGAGTCATCGGCCGGGAGATCCGGCGGTTTGCCCGCGGGGCGGGGAGGCAGAATCCATTGCCGGGGTTCAAGGTGGCGAATCGGGCTTCTTTCGCAATCCAAAAGGACCCGGGATGGCTGCCGGGTGTCTACGTCTTGGACCCAACGCCCATGACCAAGACCGACTTTGCCTTCTGGATGACCTCGCTCGGGACCGCCTGCTGGGCCGTGTGCTTCTGGTGGATGTACCGGATTTCCGAGAAGCAGAACAACCTCCTCGACCGGTTGAGCGATCAGGGCAAGCGGATCGAAAAGCTGTCCCGGATTGAGCATGACCTCATCAAGGAGGTGCACCCAAAGGTGAGCGACATCAAGGACGGGATGGAGGAGGTGATCGCCGCCGTGAAGGAGAATACCGAGAGCAACGTCTCGACGTCGTCCAAGCCGACGAAGGGCTAGCGGAACGGGCTGCTGGACGGCGTCCGCTCCACGGCCCGCTTGAACTTCTTCGATTCCGCAGGCGAGATCCCGTGGGTGGCGTGGACGTCGAACCGGCTCTTGAGGTACTCCTCGAACGACATCCATTCGCCCTGGTACTCGATCGTGCGCGACCAGGCGCAGATGGTCACCAGCGGCTCGATCCGCTTGAGCCGCCAAAGGAGCGAGGCCACGATCAGCGCGAAGACGCCGTTGGCCGCGACGAGCATGAAGGCGAGCCGCGTGTGGCCCCGCGAGTCCAGCTCGTAGGCCGCCTCGCGCCCGGCCAACGTGCGGTCGCTGTTCACGGCCAGCTGGGAAATGAGCGTGCGCATCCGGTCCATGTCCATTCGGCCGCGGTCCGACTTGACGAGGGCGAGCGCCGCGGCGGCGTCGCCGGCGCGCATGAAGCGCACCGTCTGGCCGAGCTCCTCAATCTTGTCCGAGATGAGTCCGTCGAGCTCGTTCATGGTCTTCACCTGCGTGGGATCGTCGGCGACCATGGCCCGAAGGGGGGTGACCTCCGCCGGAAGGAGCGCGACCGCCTTCTTGTACGGATCGAGGTAGGCCTCGCTGGACGTGAGCAGAAAGCCGCGCTGTCCGGTTTCTGCATCCACAAGGGCCATGTAGACCAGCCGGAGGCGGCTCCGCACCTCCACCGCGCGGCCGTAGGAATCCCGGGAATCCGTAAGGGCACGCTGCGATTCCAACGTGAGGTACGCGGACCATGCGATCAGGAGAAAGGGCACCACGACCCAGGCGATCCTGAAGAACGGGTTCGAGGTCAGTGAGTACCTAGCGGCCATATTCGATCCGAAAAATGACACTCCTTGCTCCTGAAATCGACACTCTTCTACGCGCAAGGCCCGGCACCCGCGCAATTTAACGCAAGTTTTCCAGAAAGGCTGCGCCGCCGGCGTCAACCCTCCAGCTTCGGATTGTCGATCCCCAGCGCCTCCGCCAGATCGGTCAGGTGGTCCTGCTCCTCAAGGATGATCTTGCGCAGGACCTCGCTGATGGCGAATTCGCCGATTTCCTCGGCCTGGCGGATCCGCTGGCGGTAGTTCAGGATGGTGACCCGCTCATTCTCGAGATCGAACCGGAGCATGTCGGAGGCTTTGTCGGACTGTTTCACTTCCCTCGGCACCACCACCGGTGTGCCGTTCAGGTAATCGATCTGCTTGGCGATCAGGAGCGCGTGGCTCAGCTCCTCGCCGGCGTGGCGTTCGAGTTCGCGGGCGATGTGCTGGTATTGCGCCCCCTTGATCGTCTGGCTGTAGACGACGTAGCTGATGACCGCCTGATATTCGCGCGCCAGGTCCTCGTTCAGGAGTCGGATCAGCTTTTCTCGGTTCAT
>Ga0182018_10000516_pt1 | contig 50123 bp, 43 predicted proteins | sample 812P2MmetaG_FD_120490 | JGI IMG/M metagenome (GOLD analysis project Ga0182018, IMG submission 120490) | Permafrost microbial communities from Stordalen Mire, Sweden - 812P2M metaG | ecosystem: Environmental > Terrestrial > Soil > Wetlands > Permafrost | place: Sweden: Stordalen | collected... | reverse complement strand
GAAGGCGCATGCACGATTCGCGCTGACCGGCACCCCCATCGAGAACCGGCTCGGCGATCTCTGGTCCATTTTCGACTTCATTAATCCGGGGCTGCTGGGATCGTCGAAAGAGTTCACCAGATTCGTCAAAGGGCTGGCGAACCGGCCGCACAATCCCTTTAGCCCATTGCGCGAACTCGTGCGGCCCTACATTCTGCGGCGGCTGAAGACCGATAAAGCCGTGATCGCGGACCTGCCGGACAAGACCGAAGTAAAAGCATTTTGCCAGCTCAGCCGGAAGCAGGCGGCCCTCTACGAACAGTCGGTCAAAGATCTGGCTGGGCAACTTCAGACGGCCGAGGGGATTCAGCGCAAGGGCCTGGTGTTATCTTTCCTGATGCGGTTCAAGCAGATCTGCAACCACCCGTCGCAGTGGCTGGGAGACGGCAGTTGGGGCGAAGACGACAGCGGTAAGTGGGCCCGATTGCGGGATATCGCGGAAGTCATAGCGGCCAAGCAGGAAAAGATGCTCGTCTTCACGCAGTTTCGGGAAGTAATCGCGCCCCTGGCGGCTTTCCTGGGGTCTATTTTCGGGCGCCCCGGCCTGGTCCTTCACGGCGAGACCGCGGTGAAGCAGCGCAAGGACATCGTGCGCCGGTTTCAGGAAGACGAGGGCGTGGGATTTTTCGTTCTTTCGCTCAAGGCTGGCGGCGCCGGCCTTAACCTGACCGCCGCTTCGCACGTGGTGCACTTCGACCGCTGGTGGAACCCGGCGGTCGAGAACCAGGCCACGGACCGCGCCTTTCGCATCGGCCAAACCAAGAATGTTTTGGTGCACAAGTTCGTGTGCCGCGGTACTGTAGAAGATAAAATCGACCAGCTTATCGAATCGAAGCGGCAGCTCTCCACGGATTTGCTGGAAGGCGGCGCCGATCTGCTGCTAACGGAAATGAAAGACGAAGAGTTGCTCAAGCTGGTGGCGCTCGACATCAATCAAGCGCTAAAGGAGACGTGACTCGATGGGATTTTACGGATGGAGACCCTATGTTTCCGCGGCGCAGCGCCGGCGGCAAGCTGCCATTGAGATGGCCAAACTCAAGAAGAAGGGCCAACCGGTCTCACCCGTGGTGGTGGAAGGCCGCACCATCGTCAAGACCTTCTGGGGCAAGGCATGGTGCGAGAATCTCGAACGCTACAGCGATTTTGAAAACCGCTTGCCACGCGGACGGACCTACGTGCGCAACGGTTCGGTGATCGATCTTCAACTTGCGCCTGGCGAAATCGAAGCGCTGGTCAGCGGTTCGGCGATCTATAAAGTTAAGGTCAAAATAGCTCCCGTGGCGAAGGCGCGCTGGCAATCCATCTGCAAGGACTGCGCCGGAGCGATCGATTCCCTCATCGAACTTCTCCAAGGCCGGTTGTCCAAAGGCGTCATGGAACGGGTCTGCCGGCAGAAAACCGGCCTTTTCCCATCGCCGAACGAGATCCAGCTCTCGTGCAGTTGTCCCGATTGGGCCGATATGTGCAAGCACGTCGCAGCCGTGCTCTACGGCATCGGCGCGAGGCTGGACCAACAGCCGGAGCTCATCTTCCGGTTACACAACCTTGACGAAAACGAGCTCATCGCGGGGGCTGGAACGGCTCTTCCACACTCCAAGAAGGCGCCGGCTGCCGGAAAGGTCCTCGGCGGTGAAGACCTTTCCGTTCTCTTCGGACTGGACATAGCTCAAGGCACTGGCGCCGATGGTGGGTTGGGCGGCGCGATAACCGTGAAACCGAAGCGTGCGCAACCACGAACCGGCAAGAAGGTCCCGGCGGTGCTGACTGGAAAGGGCTTGGCTCGGACATTGGGCAACATCGGTAAACCCCGGAAAAAGGCAACTGTGGCCCCGGGATCCCGTGGCTCGAAAAAGAAATGATGCTGCTATTGCGGATTCCACCGGCTTCATAACGACACGAAGCCGCTGGCATATAGCAGGAGCAGTCGGCGCGAAATCCAGCTTTTCGGCCAATTCTCCCTGCGGCGGCCGGAGGATCTTCTCGTACCGCCGCCGCGCCCTCATTGCCGCTATAGTTGGCTGACGCACTCGTCCCAAGGTCCTTCTACACCCCACCCCCATCCCCCGCGTGTTACTATTCCGTTTTAATCCTGGAGCGTATCCACGTGAAAGTATACGAAAGCAAAGACATCCGGAACGTCGGGGTGGTGGGCCACGGCGATTCCGGCAAGACCACTCTCACCGCCGGACTGCTTTTCACCTCCGGAGCCAGCAACCGCCTTCTCCGCGTCGATGAAGGCAATACCATTACCGATTTTGACGATGAGGAAATCTCTCGCAAAATCACCATTTCCACCGCCATCGCCGTGGCGGAATGGAAAAAAGCCAAGATCAACATCCTCGATACCCCCGGCTACAACATCTTTATTAATGACACCCGCGCCGCCCTCGCGGCCGCCGATTCCGCCCTTGTCCTGGTGGATGGCGTGGCCGGCGTCGAAGTGCAGACCGAAAAGGTCTGGGCCTTTGCCAACGATTTCAAACTTCCGCGCGCCATCGTCATCAACAAGCTCGACCGCGAACGCGCCGATTTCGAGCGCGCCCTCGCCAACGTCCAGGAGAATTTCGGCCGCGCCGCCGTTCCCGTCGAGATCCCCATCGGCGCCGAGCGTGACTTCAAAGGTGTGGTCGATCTGGTGCGCATGAAGGCCTACACCTACACTCCCGATGGCGACGGCAAGGGCAAGGAGAGCGATATTCCCGCCGACCTGGCGGATGCCGCCCAGAAGGCGCACGAAGCGCTCATCGAGATGGTTGCCGAGGGCAATGACGCCCTTATGGAGCAGTTCTTCGACAAAGGGACGCTGGAAATCGAGCAGATTGTCGCCGGGCTCAAGCAGGGCGTGGCGGAAATGCGCATTTTTCCGGTCTTTTGCGCTTCCAGCCTGCATAATATCGGCGCCGACCTGCTGCTCAACTTCATTGTGGAAAACCTGCCCGCGCCCACCGAGCGGGAAGGTATCGCGGCCACCGTCGGCGGCAAGGAAGCCATGCAGAAAATCGCCGAATCGGGTCCGGCATCGGCTTTCGTGTTCAAGACCACGGCCGACCCGTTCTCCGGCCGCATCACCTACTTCAAGGTCATCACCGGCACGGTGAAAAACGACGCCAACCTGCTCAACGTCACCCACAGCAGCACCGAACGGCTGGCCCACCTCGCCAGCCCGCAGGGGAAAACCCTCCAGCCGGTGCCGGAAATCCACGCCGGCGATATCGGCGCGGTCGCCAAATTGAAGGACACGCTCACCGGCGACACGCTGGAGGAAAAAGGCGCCATGGCGGTCTATACGCCGGTGAAATTGCCGGAGCCATCCATCGCTTTCGCAATCGAAGCCAAATCGCGCAACGATGAGGACCGCATGGGGCAGGCGGTGCACAAGATTCTGGAAGAAGACCAGTCGCTGCGCTTCTATCGCGATCCGCAGACGCGCGAGTTCCTGCTCGCCGGCACCGGCCAGCAGCATGTGGAAATCGTCGTCAGCCGCATGAAAAAGCGGTACGGCGTGGATGTCACCCTAAAGGCGCCGAAAATCCCCTATCGCGAGACCATTCGCGGGAAGGCCGACGTCCAGGGGCGGCATAAAAAGCAGACCGGCGGGCACGGGCAGTTCGGCGATTGCTGGATCAAGATGGAGCCGCTGGCGCGCGGCGCCAAATTCCAGTTCGCCAACGAGATTTTCGGCGGTTCCATCCCCAAGAACTTCATTCCGGCTGTGGAAAAAGGCATCGTGGACGCGGCCGAGAAGGGGTATCTTGCCGGATATCCCATGGTGGATTTCAAGGTGACGGTGTATGACGGGTCGTATCATGACGTGGACTCGTCGGAACTGGCATTCAAACTGGCGGCGCGCAAGGCCTTTAAGGCCGCCATGCTGGAGGCCAAGCCGGCGCTGCTCGAACCGGTGATGAATGTGGAAATCCAGGCGCCGGTGGAGTACGCGGGCGACCTAATGGGCGACCTCAATGGCCGCCGAGGGCGCATCTCCGGCATGGAAACCAAGGGCAGCACGCAGTTTGTGCGCGCCGTAGTGCCGATGGCGGAAATGCTGAGCTATCAGAACGACCTCACCGCCATGACGCAGGGCCGGGCGTCCTTCAGCATGGAGTTCGACCACTACGATTACGTGCCGCAACTGCAGGCCGAGAAGATCATCGCGGCCGCCAAAGCAGCTAAGACAGGTGAGGAGGAAGAGGAGGAATAAGCATACTACAGGGGCGAGCCTCGCTCGCTTGGACAAGCTGAAGAGGTACTTGCAAAATTCCCGAAACCGCTTGCTTGCGCGCGCGACTCATTAATCCCGTGTTGACACAGCAGCCCTTACTGAGCCGCGACCGCGAGGGAGCGGTGCCCTTCGCCCGATTCGGCCGATTATTGCAGGTTGCCTCTTTAGCTTGCCCGCCGGGCGACAGCCTGGCCTTTCAACATAGCGTTTAGGCCCAACACTAACCGAGGTCAGCTTGCGCACGTCTTTAACGGTGTTGTAGCCTTTCAGGGGGTGCTGGATTGCCCTGTGCAGCGTTAAGGCTTTGTTTTCAATGGTTCGAGGCAACTAATGGGTGGCCGTCCCGGGAATTTCGGCAGAATTTGCGTGACTGCGGCGGCGCTGCTGGCGGCCGGATGCAGCTACACCACGCAATCCGCCAAAGTCCACCCGCCGTTCGTACCGTCGGCGCGCCGCATCGCGACAGCGGCTGTTTTGCCGGAGCCTCCCGAGGTCTCGACCTCCCCTGCCCTTTCTCCGATCAGCGCGGTTTTGCGCCAGACTTTTGAATTCTCCGAGGAGCGGGTGAATGCCGAAGCGCTGGTACAGCAAGCCTATTTGCGACTCCAGCACGGGAAGGTGCTCTACCAGGCCGGCGACCAGGGCAACGCCCGCAAGGAGTTCGACACCGCGGTCGATCTGATGTTCGCCGCCTCCTCGCAGGATCCCGGCGATCGCCAGGAATTCGGCCGCAAGCTGGATGAGATAGTGGATTCCATACACCGCTACGATCTGGCCGGCCTCGGGGCGGCGGATAACGGCGATGGACGGTGGGAGCAGGCGCCGCTCGAAGATATCCTCAAGATGACCTTCCCGGTGGATCCCCGGCTCAAAGTGAAGGTGCGCGAGCAGGTGGCGGCCACCGCGTCGCAGCTACCGCTTATGGTGAACGACGCCGTGCTGTCGTACATCACGTACTTTTCGGGCCGCGGCCATCGCACCGTAGTCGACGCTATCCAGCGGTCGGGGCGCTATCGGCCGATGATCAAGCGGATCCTGGATGAGGAGGGCTTACCGCAGGAATTGATTCACCTGGCGCAGGCGGAATCGGGATTTTATGCGCGGGCAATGTCCAGTATGGCGGCCGGCGGCATGTGGCAGTTCGTGAGATTCCGGGGCAACGAATACGGATTGAAGCAGACGCCGTATACCGATGACCGCATGGATCCCGAAAAGGCCACGCGCGCGGCGGCGCGCCACCTGCACGACCTGTATTCCGAGTTCGGCGACTGGTATCTGGCGCTGGCCGCCTACAATTGCGGACCGAACGTAGTAGAAAACGCCGTGGCACGCACCGGATATGCCGATTTCTGGGAGTTGCGCGGCCGTGGCGTCATACCGGCCGAAACTACCAATTACGTGCCCATCATTCTGGCCATGACGATCATGGAAAAGAACGCGGCTGAATATGGGCTCGAGGGTATTCAGCTCGATCCTCCGCTCGAATACGACACGGTGGAGATTTCCGCCAAGACGAGCATGGCTTTGGTTTCGGATATCACCGATACGCCTCTGCCCGAGTTGGCCGAACTCAATCCCGCGGTATTGAAGGGCATGGCGCCGCCGGATTACCCGGTGCACGTCCCGAAAGGCGCCGGCACGCAACTGACGGCCGGGCTCGAGATGATTCCGCCGGAGCACCGCGACGCGTGGCGGATGCATCGCCTGGGCATCGGGGAGACAGTGGCGGACGTCAGCAAACGGTTTGGTGTGGCGGCGAACACCCTGGTTGCGGCCAACAATCTGCAGTCGCACGAGCCTAGCGATGGCGACCGATTGATTATTCCGGCCGGGGTACGCACGGCCCCGGTTGCGGCCAACCGAACTGCCAGGACAACCGCCGCCAGGCATAGCACCGGTGCTGTTTCCCCCGCCAAAGGCAAGGCCCCGGCGCAGCATGTCATTTCCAAACCGAAAGCCAAGACCGCGCCGAAGACCCCGGTGATTGCCGCCACCACGAAGCCGCGTACTTCGAATTGAAATTTCCACGGATTTCTCTTTTCGCTATTGCCACCGCTCAAAAAAAGGTATTCTATGGGTGATTGTGGCCTGACTAGGAGGCGTGGTGCATGTTGAATAGCTCGAAACTTGCTCCGAAGGACGAAGAAGAGATGGAAGACTTCCACGACTATGAGGACGAAGAGCAGTCGTCGGAACTAGACTCGAAGCTCGACGACTACGAAGACGAGTTGGAAGAGGATGAGGAGGACGACGAAGAAGACGTGGAAATCGTTGTCGCCACCATAGTGGTATCTGTGCCCGAACCCCCGCCTCCGCCGCCTCCTCCCGCACCCGCCGCGGCGCCGGCGGAGGCGCTACCCAAGAAGCCGATCGCCAAAGCGTCCGCCCCCAAGAAGGCGCCTGCCGTGAAACCTCCCGAGAAGAAAGCGGCGGCGAAGAAGGCGCCGGCCCCAAAAGCGCCCGCCAATAAGGTAGCGGCCAAAAAGGTAGCTGCCAAGAAGGCTCCGGCTAAGAAGGCTGCCGCCAAGAAAGCACCGGTGAAGAAAGCCGCCAAGAAAGCCCCGCCTAAGAAAGCTCCAGCTAAGAAGGCCGTGAAGAAAGCGCCCGCGAAAAAGGCGGCGAAAAAGGGCAAGAAGAAGTAAGGTTGCGCGGCTCCGCCGGACCACTCCCTCACGGTCGCGGCCTGGTAACGCTCTTTCCGAGCCGCGCGCGTGAGCAAGCGGATTCGGGATTGTGTTACGCCCGCATCGACCAAAGTGTCGAGAAGATGGTGAATAAGTTCCAGCAGATTATTAGTAGGAACCAATAATTCAGAAACACCACCACGCGCGGACGATGGAACGCTAAAGCGGCCGCCGCCAGAATAATAGCGAAACACTTAGAGATCAGCAGTCCGGCCACCGGCCCGATAGTCAGCAGACGGCCGACGAAGAAGCTTGCCTCATGCGCGCCCATGTGCAGACCGATGAGCGTGGTCAGCACATCCAGGGCCTGCAAACTGAAAAACACAGCCATTGAAGGAGCCGGGAAAGTCCGGCGTAATTGGAACGGAATCATCACGGTTTTCCCATTTTGGAGAACGGGAGGACCGCGATCCAGATTCTCTTTGGTTACTGATCCTTCAGCATCTTTTTCATGTGTTTGAGGCTGTCCTGGATCTCTTCGCTGGCATCCAGCAACTGGTTGGTATCGTACAAGACTTTGGGCGTGATGAAGACAACCAGTTCCGTACGAGACAAGCTGGTGCTCTTCGAGCCGAACAGTCCGCCGATTATCGGGATGCGGATCAGGAAAGGCACGCCGGTTGTGGTGCTGTTCTTTTGTTCCAGAATGGCCCCGCCGACGGCGATGGTGTCGCCATCCTGGACGGTGATCTGGGTCTGGAATTGCCGCTGCGAAAACGAGGGCGAATTGATGCCGCTGGTGGTGCTCGGTTGGGCCGCGCTCACGTCCTGATCGATGAGCATGGTCACCACGCCGCTGGGACTCACGCGGGCAGTGATGCTCATGGTGACACCGGTGCTTTCGGAACTCACCGTGTTGCTGAATACGTTGCTGCCATTGGACTGCACTCCGCCCACAACCGCTTGCGAGGTCAGCACCGGCACGTCCGTGCCGACGTTCATGGTGGCCGGAATGCTATCGGTGGCGATGATGCTGGGCGAGGAGATGATGCGCGCCTGCCCCTTCGTCTCCTGGGCCTGGAGGACTCCCAGGATCTCTTTGCTCGCTCCCACCAGCGTACCCAACGACAGGCCTAAGCCGCCGTTACTCATGGCGACATTCAGCGCCCTGCCAAATCCCGTGCCGTTCGTCCCGGCTTGCTCGAGATATGCCGTCAGCCCTTCGCTGAAGGCGCCGGTGAGATCGAGCTCAAAAATCTTCATCTCAATCAGCACCTGCCGCGGCGGCACATCGAGTTGCCGCAAGAGGTTGACGATCTGCGCATATTCCTGCGCGGTGCCTTGAATCAGCAGCGTATTGTCGAACGGATTGGGGATGATGTGCGGAACTCGCTGTCCGCCAGGTCCAAAGGCATTGCCGGCTGCGCCCAGGGCGGCGCCGGTCAGGTCGGGCGTATTCGGCCCTGCTACCGGGCCGGGGATCGAGTTCCCTGGGCTGGCGATCGAGATGGGCGGAATCATGCCGCTCGCCGAACTGCCGTTTCCGTACCCGGAATTGCCATAGCCGCCGTTTCCATAGCTGCCGCTATTGCCATAGCCGCCGCCGTTTCCGTACCCGGAATTGCCGTAGCCGCCACCGTTGCCATAGCCGCCGCCGAATCCTCCGCCGTTGTTGTTCATCCCGCCGTATCCGCCACCGCCGCCGTTTTGTCCGATCTGATTGGACTGTGCCATGGCGGCTAGTCCGATAAGAGCGTTGATGTTGCCGGTATACAGCGCCGTGATGGCCAGAGCGGTGGTAGCGGCGCGGGAGTATTTCAAGCGATACACATAAGTGCTGACTTCACCGGCCTGCGCTTTCACCTCGATATCCAACTTGTCGATCCACTCCTGCACCTTGGCGAAAATCCCCGGATTGGGAGCCACTGCGATCAGAACGTTGATGCGGTCCACCGGAATAAAGTGGACCGGCGAGGTCTTTTCCGAAAGAGCGTACGATTTAAAAACCGTGTCCAGTTCCTTCGACAGATCGGTTGGGCGGCTGTACCTGACGTCGAACAGCTTCACGCGTTGTCCCGCGAAACTGTCCGAATCGAAGAGCTCGATGAGCTTCAGGGTGCGCTTCATATTGCGCGCGTTGTCTTGCAGGATCAGAAGATTGGCCGGCTCGTAGATGGAATGGCCGGCGCCTTCGCCAAGGAAGGGCTGGATGAGAGATTCGATCTCCTTGGCCGTCGAGTACTTGAGAAAGATCAGGTCGAGAATCATGCGCTCGTCGTCGGGGAGTGTCTTCTGATCGATGTTCACCATGGGATCGAGCGGAAGCGCGGAGATTTTATTGATCGGTATGATGCGGTAAAGATCGCCCACCTTGACCATGGTGGCGCCGTTTACGCGCAGGATCGTCTGCAAGAGGGTCATCAGGTCGGTGGGCTTCACTTCGCCATAGGTAAATAACGATACCGAGCCTTTCGCGCCGACGGCGGGATCGAGAATGTAATTGAACCCGACGCGCTTCGCGACGATCTCGATGAAGTCGGTAAGTGAACCGTTGGGGATTTCGAAATCGAGGCCCCGCGGCGGGGCGATCGGCTGCGGCGGCTGTGCCGGGACGGTCGTGGGCGGCGCAGCCGTCGCCGCGTCGGCGGCTGGTGGCTGGGCCGGCGCAGCGGCAGGCGGGTTGGCCGCCGGCGGCGTCTGCTGCGGGGCAGTGGAGGGCGGCGCTTGCCCGGGGACTATAGGCGTGGGCGCCTGGGCCGGTGCCGCGACAGGCGGCGCTTGCCCGGGGATCACGGGCGTGGGCGCCTGGCCGGGAATGACGGGCGGCGGCTGCTGTTGCGCAATCGCCGCGGTTAGCACCGCGACTGCCAGCCCCGCGATCAGGAGTGGACGAACCAGATTTTTACGCATCGTAAGTTTCCTTGCCGGCGATTTCATTCCTACTTGCCAATTGCGCGCCAGATGCATTGGTTACCCATGGGGCTGTTGTTGACTTGTTTGATGTAGCCATCAGTCACCGTGCCAGCCGCGGCACTATCGCCGGCCTGGCATGCCCGGACAGAGTCGGTCATCGGAACTCCGGGGCCGAGTTCCTGTTGCCGCGTGGGCTGCTCGGTTGAAGGCTGCGGGGCTTGACCGGGAACCACTCCGTTCAACAGGAGGGGCTCGGGCCCCGCCGCGGGCCGCGCCGCTGCTCGCGCCTTTTCGCTGCCCCCTTCGTTCAAACGCTTGTGGAGCACCTTGCCTTCCCACTCCAAGGTCATCTCCTGGCGGTCGAAGGCCAGCAGTTTGAACTCGCCGATCATTTCGCCGGCGTGCACTTCCTCGTGCCCCGGGGCATTGCTCTCGGTGATGAGGGCGACGGGACCCTGCCGGTCGCCGAAATCCATCATTCCGTGAAATGACGGCAGCGGCGGCGGGTCTCTAGGCGGAGGCGGTGGCGGAAGCGGATCTTTCGGAATATCGGGATTGCGAGAAGCATCGAAGAGAAATTTCGACGCTACCTCGATGTATCCGCTCGGCAGCACGGCCGGCTGCTGCGGCAGCGGAGCGGGAGGCAGCACCATGGCGGGCTTCGGTGGCGGACCGGGCATAGTGCCCTGGCGCGCTTTGGCGGCCACCCACTCGCTATGCAACTGAATTCCGGCGTAGATCACGCCGATTCCCAGCGCGGTATTGAGGACGAGGAGTTTGCGATTCAAAAATTGACTCCTTTCTTCTTCTCCGGCACCAGACTCTTGGGGATGACGCCGGAAAGGGTCAGCCGGACGGTGATGTCCTTGTTTTTGTCGCGGACGGGAGCCACAATAATCGTGTCTGTCGCCAGGATTTCAGGCTCATTGGCAAGGGCAGAGAGAAAATTCACCAGTTGGTCGATGCGGCAGGTGAAGTTCTGGCCTACCGAGACCTGACCGTAGTCATGGCCCAGCGCCTTCGGCTCGGGCAACTGCTGGGCGCCTTGCGAATCGAACCCATTTGCCACCTCGGAGGCATGCAGCACATCCATCAGGTGGGCACGCGCCTGTTCGGCGGTGCCGGCCTGCACGACGCCCTTCTCGCGCTCCTGCAATTCGGCTGTCACCTTCTTCAAGACGGCTTCCTTGGCGGGCACGGTGGCGGCCTTACGGCGCAGGATTTCCAGCCGCTGCCGGGCAACCGGAATGGAATCGCGCGAGGCGACTACCTGATTCCGATCGCCGCCGGCGTAGCGAATAAGCACCCCCACCGCCAGCAGCGCCAGCGTGCCGAAGAGCGCGATTTGTCGACCGCGGGAAAGGTGGTTCATTGGGCGGGGTACCGGCGGCCGGCGCGGATCTGGAAGGACTCGCTTCCGTTTTGCGCCCGGCCGGTCGATTGGAAGGTGGAGTTCACGAACAGCGGCGAAGAATCGAGAATCTTCAGCAGCGGAGCGGCTTGCGGCGCTTCTCCCGAGATCTGCACGAAGTCGCGCGTAAGGGTGGTGCTGTAGACCCAGGCTGGAAACTCGATGAGCCGCGTCAGTTCATGGATAGCGTCCATGTCCTGGCGGGTTTGATTGCGAAACTGGTCGAGCAATTGGGCGCGTTCGCGGGTCTGCTGGATCTGGCGGTCCAGATCGTCGGCCCGTTTGGCGAGGGGCGCGACCGTGGCGATTTCCGCTTCGATGGAAGCCAGATATTTGCGGTCGGCGTACGAATTGTAGAAAAGAATGGCGCCGGCCACCAGGAGAAGGAGGGTGGCCAGCGCCGCTGTGGGGATGAAAACCGCGCGCGAACTTGTCTGCCGCTGTTCCGGCGCCAGCAGATTTGCTGCCGGCGCCAGCCAGGGACAAGCCCCCGCCAGAGCCGTCGCATAGGGCCGGGGGTTGCGGGCAAGATCGTTTTCCACTGGATTGACGGCCGGCTTGGGAAGCACGTCTTCCAGCTTCAAAGGAGCGGTTTCGGGAGCCAGCCGAAGTTCGGCCAATCCCAACAAAGCTGCCCGTTCCGGGGGCAACTGAAACTCCGCGTTGAATACCGGGCGGGCCTGGCTTTCGCCGTACAATTCCAGGCCTCCCGCGGCTGATGGGCCGAGCGCCAGAAATCCACTTTGCCGGCCGGCGCCGTTCAAACGCACGGCGGAATGCACCGCCGCCGCGGAAAAAGTGAAGCTGGCCACCTTGATGCCGGCGGCCAAAAAGAGATCGAGATAGTGCTGGACGGTGGAGCGCCGCGCCATGCCCACCAGCACCGCGCCGTAGGCGAGCGGCGACCATCCCCAGGACACTTCCTCATCGCCGTAGGGGTGCAGCGAGTCCAACTGAAAACGGACGGCGCCATCGACGTCTTTGCGGCTGACACCCGGTAAAGCCATGTGCCGGACAATGACGTCGCGGCGCGGCAGCAGAACTGTGGCGCTGACGTGGCTCAGGCCGTGCAAGCTCAGAAAACGCGCGTAATCCACGCCCCACTCGGCGGCCGGACGGGCGGCGAAATCGGCGATGGTCAGGCGGCCGAGTACCTTGACTCCATTGGGCCGCACGCGCGCGGCCACGACCTCGAGACTGCTGGCTGCGATCTCGATGCCGATGCCCGAGCCGAATTGCAGGAGCTTTCGCCAGCCGTTCGATTTGAGGATGTCCACAGGCATGACTCGGTCAGTAGCTCCAGGCGGTGTCATACCACCGCAGGACGTAATAGGGGCTCTCGGCGGATGCGAAGGGTACGTATTTCACTTGAGCGCCGACGGTACGCCGCATATCGGAGAACTTCCCGTCGGGAAGGCGCAGGCGCGCGGTGGAACGGAAGGTGACGATGGCGTTTCCGCCGGTCATGATGTTGACGCCGATGGCCTGCCCGCCCCCCGGTAGCGCCCCAGGGGCCGCGACGCTTCCTCCCGCGACGGCCAGAGCGCTATTGACGTCTCCGCTGCCCATCAATCCGTAGACCGTGAGGCAATCGTTCAGACCGGGGCGCCGCACCAGCGGATTCTCGCCGGCGTCGCCGTTGCCGGCCGCCACCCAGGTTCCGTAGAAGATGTCAGGGGTTACGCCTCTCACCGAAAGTATTTCCTCGATCTCTTGAAATGACGCATGCGGTGCTTGAAAAGACGGAGTTAAGGAAAGATAGTATGCATCGAAAGGACTTCCGGCACTGGCGGGGCTCCGCCAGTCGACCATCCCGGAAGCGATTGCGGTGGCGCGGCCGCCCTCCACGCCCAAGGCTGTGAGGAGGGTCAGTAACTGGTCGAACGATGCCTTATTTACGTTGAGCTTGGCGGATTCGGGGATGATTTCCACGTGAGCGGTCCCGCTGGGGAAATCGTAATCGACGGAGGGCGTGCCGGCGGGGATGAGGCCTGCCCCTTGAGTCGCGGTCCAGAGCAACTCGACGGTGGCCTTCTGGACGCCGGCCGACGCGAGGTAATAGCTGCGCAGTTCGTCCATGGAAGTCGCGGTGCGGGCAGTTTCGCCGCGGACGGTGACGGACATGGCGAAGGCGATGGCGGAAAGCGCGGCGGAGAGCCAGAGGACCATGAGCAGGGCGCTGCCACGCCGCTTGAGCCGGGCGGCCTGGGGGGAGTGTTCGCGGACCCGCGGGCCTGGGCGAGCTTTGCTCGCCTGGACAAGCTCAAGCTTATCCCACGTGGGGCATGCTTCAGCTTGCCTGCCCGGCGACAGCCCGGCCGCTCCCATCGGGTCACGGCTAATTGTCATCGGTGTACACCTTTTCCGGGTCGCGGCGGATGTGCAGGGGCGCGACGATCGAAATGGGCTGCAACCGCGACGGATCGGTATCGGCGGGCGCCATCTCGATGCGAACCGCCAGCGGCCATCCTTTGGATGCCCAGGCCGACTGCCAGGCCGGCGGTTCATACAGCTGATTCGAAGGCGTGAAGTAGGAGAATCGGCAAAAGGCCAGCTTGTCGGCCAAAACGAACGTCTGCGGGCCGGCCGCGATCGGTATCATCTGCGCTAAGCGTGCAATGGTATTCGGGACGTTGATAGTGCCGCTGCAGTACTGGGCGGCCCCGCGCGCACCGGTATAGGGAATCTCGTTCACCACCAACCGGACCCCACCCTGATCGCCGGGTATCACGAAGAGCTGTAGAATCTGCGGCTGCCCACGCCAGCCCTGCTGCAAGGAGAAGGTCGAAACCATCCACATGGAGTTGGACGTCCCTTGAAACAGCACCGCGCGGGTGCCCGTAACGCCCTGGGCGGTGGCGCCGCACATCACGAAAGCCGGCATGAGACCTTGCAATTCCGATTGCACGATCCGCTGCGCGCCCGCCACGCGGCGATTGTCCATGAGCTTGGTCTCGGTTTTGGAATAGGCCGCCAGTCCCACGCGCATCGCCATCACCATTCCGAGAGAGAGGAGGCTCAGGAGGGTGACGGCAACCAACAGTTCGACGAGGGTGACGCCGGCTTCTCCGCGTCTCATAGATCCCCCTGGCGGAGAATGTGGGTGCGGTACGCGTCCAGCGTGAAACTCTTCTGCTGCTCGCCAGCCATCCACCGGATCTGCAGTTCGATGCGCTGCAGGCAGGGCTGCCCGGTCATGGGAGTGGGCGGCATGGAGGTTGTAGTCAGACGCCCTTGCCATTCGACGGCCATGCCGCCAGTGAGAGTGGGATCGAAAGTTCCGCTCAGTGCGGCTCCCGCGGAGAGATTGTCATCGGCCAGCAGGTCGTTCATTTTCAGCCGCGCCAGTTGCGCCGCGCGATCGTAGTCGCGCAGTCGGGCGGCGTTGCGGGTAGCACCGCCGATGGCGGAGAGCAGGCCCACAATAGCCACGGCCATGATGGTGGAGGCCACCAGCATCTCGAGCAGCGTGAATCCGCGGCGGGCCATCATTTTGCCGGGACGCCTTCCACGCGCGGAAAGCCGGTCATGGGGTCGAGCTTCACGGTGCGCCGGCCGCCGTGCTTATTGGAGAGCCTGATGGCCACCCCCGGAACAGCGCCTCCCGGCATGAAGAGCCATCGGCTGATGCCTTCGGCGTCTTCCGACTGCACGGCCGCGATCGATTCCATGGAGATGCCATCGGGCAGGTCGAGTTGGTGCTTCGATCCGGGGTCGGTGGAGATGAAGATCAGGGTTTTCGCCGAAATGACCAACTCGACCGGGCGTTCGCGCCGCTCGGCGTGAGTGGAGGCGGAGTTGAGAAACGCCGCTACCGAACTGGTCGCGGTGGCGAGCCGTACGGCATCGATGCCGGCGTTGACCGAGGGCGTGCTGATGGCGACGATCACCGCGACGATCATGACCACCACCATCATTTCGATGAGGGTGACGCCGCGCTGGGTGGAAACCGCTCCCTCACGGTCGCGGCTCGGTAACACTCGGTTCGATAACGATCGATTGGATAACACTCTTACCGAGCCGCGCGCGTTAGCAAGCGGTTTAATTGTTTTTCCAGCTGACGATATCGGCATTGAAGCCTTCACCGCCGGGTTGGCCGTCCGCCCCGAGGCAAACGATGTCCGGACCATCCCCGTGCTCGCCCGGGAATCGATAGACGTAGTCGTGGCCCCACGGATCCTTGGGGATTTCCTTCTCGGTGTACGGACCGTTCCACAGCAGGGCATCGCCCGGCTTCACGCGCAGCGCCTCCAGACCCTGTTCGGTGGTCGGGAAGATACCGGTGTCCAGCTTGTAGGTGCCGAGCGCAGTCATGAGCTGTTCGACTTGAGAGCGCGCCGCCGTCACGCGGGCCTTGTCGGCGCTGCGGAACATGTTCGGCGCCACCAGCGCCACGAACAGTCCGATGATCACCACCACTACCAGCATTTCGATCAGGGTCACGCCGGCCTGACCGCTTCTTCTTCGTTGTCGTTGATTTTTCATATCGCCACGTCGTTAATGCTCGTAATCGCGAGCAGCATGCTGAGAATCAACCCACCCACCATCACGCCCATCACCAGAATCACGATCGGTTCGAAGATCGATGTGAACCGGCGAATGGAGACGCGAGTATCGTTTTCGTAAATGTCGGCCATGCGGGTAAACATCTGGTCCAGCCTGCCGGTTTCTTCGCCCACCGTGAGGAGATGCGATACCAGCGGCGGGAAGACTGCCGCTTTGCGCATGGGAACGGCGAGCCCTTCGCCGCGTTTGACGCCCAGCGCCACGCCCACCAGAGCGGTGGAGAGGGTTTTGTTGTTGAGCGTGGCGGCGGAAATATTGATCGATTGCACCAGCGGCACCGTGTTGGAGATCAGTGTACCCATAGCGCGCGCGAAACGGGAAGTTTCGGCCTTGAGCATGGCGTCGCCCAGCAGGGGGATGCGCAACCGCAAGGCGTCCCACCAGAGCCGCCCGGCGGGAGTCTTTGTATAGATGCGCCAGACGGTGAAAAGGACGAAGATGACGCTCGCAGCCATCCACCAGTAAGTCCGCACGATATAGCTGGCCTCGATCATGATCTGCGCCGGCACGGGGACTTTCATGGTGGTGCCGTCGAAGATGCTGGCAAATCGCGGGACTACGAAATTCAGCAGAATCAGGATGGAGCACATGCCCACGGTTGCCAGCAGGGCCGGATAAATCATGGAGGAGACGATGTAATTGCGCAGATCGTCGCGCGTGCGCTCGAATTCCGCCAGGCGCTCGAAGACGATGGCCAGCGATCCGGCGGCTTCTCCGGCGCGGACCATGTTGATGTAGAGCTCGGAGAAATGGTCGGGGTGGGCGGCCAGGCTGTCGGCCAGGGTTTTGCCGCTCTTGAGGATGCGGAGGACATCGAGCACCAGCGTGCGGAAGGAAGCTCGGGTGGTGAGCTCGGCTGTGATGCTGAGGGCGCGGTCGAGGGGGACGCTGGCGCTGAGGAGGGTGGAGAGTTCCGAGGTAAAGAAGAGGACGTTACGGCGCTTGCCGCTGGCGAAGGCGGGAAGCTTGATCTCGAAGTTGACGTTCTTGGGGGCGGCTCCTACGTAGACGGGGATCAGGCCTTGTTTGCGGAGATCTTTGGCGACGGTCTTTTCGTTATCGCCGGAGAGACTGCCGTTGCGAATTTTGCCATCGGCGGCGACCGCGCGGAAGAAGAAGGTGGTGGCCATTATTGGGCCTCCGGGGAAGGAAGATTTCTCGCAGAGACGCAGAGTTCGCAGAGAAAAGAGATGGGCTGGTTCTTCTTTGCGGCTTTGCGGCTTTGCGGGAGACTAAAGAAAGAATTTCCCGCAAAGGCGCAAAGGCGCAAAGGAAAACAGTGGCCCAAAAGACTAGGGTGTTTTTTCCCCGCGTACTCTGCGCCTCTGCGAGAAATCTTTTCCATGTGTCTAGATCTCCTGCGTTACCCGGAGGACTTCCTGGACGGTTGTCAGGCCGCTTTGGATCTTGCGCCAGGCGTCTTCGCGAAGATTGCGCATGCCGTTGCGGCGGGCCACCAGCGTTAATTGCGAAGCGTCGGCGTTGGCCATGATCAGCTTGCGGATTTCGTCTTCCACGTCCATCATTTCGAAGATTCCTACTCGCGAGGTGTAGCCGCGGCCGTGGCATTCTTCGCAGCCGGCGCCGCGGAAGGTCTCGATCATGTCGCCGGCGGGGGTTAGCGCTTGGCCGGCCGATTCCTTGCACTGCGGGCAAATCACGCGCACCAGGCGCTGCGCCAGGACGGCTACCAGCGAAGATGTCACCAGGTAGTTCTCGACTCCCATTTCGATCAGTCTCGTGATGGCGCTGGGTGCGTCGTTGGTGTGCAGGGTCGAGAAGACCAGGTGGCCGGTAAGGGCGGCGCGGATGGCGATGTCGGCGGTCTCGCGGTCGCGAATTTCGCCCACCATGATGACGTCGGGGTCCTGGCGCACGATGTGGCGGAGACCGGCAGCGAAGGTGAGGCCGATCTGCGGATTGACGTGGATCTGATTGATACCGTCCATCTGATATTCCACTGGATCTTCGATGGTGATGATCTTCTTGTCGGGCAGATTGATGCGCTTGAGGGCGGAGTATAGCGTAGTGGATTTGCCGCTGCCGGTGGGGCCGGTCACCAGGAACATGCCGTGGGGCAGGTTGGTGAAATACTCCATCCTGGCCAGCATACGGTCGTCGAAGCCGAGGCGGCGGAGATCGTAGAAATCGCCTGCCGAGCGGTCGAGCAGGCGCATCACCACGCTTTCGCCGTAGAGCGTGGGCAGAGTGGAAACGCGGAGGTCGACCTCGCGGCCGAGAATCTTGATTTTGATGCGGCCGTCCTGCGGCAGGCGGCGCTCGGCGATGTTGAGCTTGGCCATCAGCTTGAGGCGGGAGATGATGGCGGCCTTGAGTTCGCGCGGCGGCAGTTCCTGATTGAACAGCACGCCGTCCACGCGGAAGCGGACGCGGAATTCCTTCTCGAACGGTTCGATGTGGATGTCGCTGGCGCGCTTCTCGATGGCGTCGGCGATCATGGCGTTCACCAGGCGGATGACCGGCGCTTCGCTGGCCATGTCGCGGAGGTGTTCGAGGTTGGCGTTTTCGTCGTCGCCGCCTTCGGTGAAGGTCTGGCGCTCGGTCTCACCGTAGTGCCGCTCGAGCGCGTCGCGGATCTCCTGTTCGGGAGCGAGGACGGTGCGGATATCGAGCCCGGAGAAGGAGCGCACCGCTGCGATGGTCTCGAAATCCAGCGGATCGGCCATCGCCAGCGTGAGGACGTTCTCCTTCAGCTCCAGCGGAAACACGCGGCATTGCCGCAGGAAGCGATGCGAGAGCCCGTCGATCTCGGGGGCCGAGGGCGGCTCGCCATCCACCGCCGCCAGCGGAATTCCGAGCTGGTCGGAGAGCGCGGCCAGCATATCGCGCTGGGCGAGGAGACCCATGTCGACAAAGATCTTGCCGATCTTGTCGCCGCGCTCACGCTGCAGTTCGAGGGCGCGCTCCAGGTCTTCGGCTTCGATCTTGCCGCGGGCCATCAGGATTTCGCCCAGGCGCATGGAGCGCTCCGGCGAAATCGCGGGCATGCCGCCGGCGTCCTGCCCGGGCGTGGAGGGGACGGTCGCGGCCACTTATTGAACTTCCATTTTCACGGCGCCGCCGCGCCGGTCGAGATGCGCCACGATCTGCCCGGGCATTCCGGCGGTATCTTCCCAGGAGCGGTAGACCAACCGCGCCGCCACTACTACCTGATCGCGGTCGGAGAGCTTGAGGGCGGGAGACGCGGCCAGAGCGAGGGCCATGTCACTGAGAGTTTTCTCCAGCAGCGGGATGTTGGTCAGTTTGTCGCTACGGTATTTGGCTTTTTGCTCCGGGCCGACGGGGGTTTGGAACAGGCTGACGCCGCCGGGGGTGGCCGACAGTTCCACTTCCACCGAGAAAACGGCGCCCAGCCCGCCGATATAGAGCCCGCGGGTGGGCGAAAGGACGTTGCAGGGACTCTTGCCGCCGGTGGTTGCGATGCGGCCGTCCATGTCCTTCTCCAGGCCGCGGATGACCTGCAGCGGTACGTTGGGCGTCTCGGTGCCTCCGAGGGTGCCCGGCGGTTTAGCCGTGGACGCAGTGGTGGCCGCCGGTTTCATGGGCGCCGGTTGGGCGCTTGCCGATACGAGGGCGATGGCCGTTAGAAAAATGGTCAGTTTCATCTCGATTCTCCTTAATTGGATGCCGGCGTAACCCACTCGTTCAGGCTCTTTTCCAGCGCGTATTTCTGCTTCCTGGTGTATTCCGCGTCGCTCTCGGCCACCAGACGAAGTTGATGTTCGGTGTCGGCCTTCTGGGCGAGATCGTGGACTAATTGCGTGGTCTTGACAGTCTGGCGCGCCTCACTGGCGTAGACAGCCTGCTGAATGCGGCGATCGATCTCCGAGGACGAAAGTCCGGCGGCCGGTCCGCGGCCGGAGGTCCGCGTGAGCGCGGAGATCAACAGCGCGGCGGAAAGCATGGCGGCGCTGGCGAAACCCAGACGTCCAGGCGATCCCCAAAGGGCGGTCCACCAGCGGCGCGGGCCGGAGGGTTCGAAGACCGGGTCGGAGACAAACGCGATGCGCTGCGGGATTTCTTCATCGCGCAAGGAGAATAGCGCTGCCTGGGTGAGGCGGAGCCGCTCCAATTCCTCGCGGCATGCGGAGCAATCTTTGACGTGGGATTCCACCTGGCGCTGCTGCGGGTCAGTCAGTTCCTTGAGGTAGTAATCCCGTAAATCGAATGGCGAGCAACTCATGACACACCTCGTGGCGAAATGGGAGCCAGATCGGCCTTGAGGAGTTCGAGCGCGGTATAAAGACGGGACTTGACGGTGGAAACCGGGCAGGACAGGATTTCGGACATCTCTTCGAACTTAAAGCCCTGGTAAATCTTGAGGACCACCGCCTCGCGCTGATCGGCGGAGAGCCGGCCGAGGGCGCTGGCGACGGCCAGGCTCAGTTCGATCGGGAAAACCGAAGTGGCGCCCACGGCGATGCCCTGACCTGTAGCCTCGGGCTCGATGGTCTCGCCATCGACCTCGGGCTTGCGTTTGCGGAACAGGGAATAAGCCTCGTTGTGGGCAATGCGATACAGCCAGGGTGCGAAACGCCCTGGGTCGTCGAGTTTACGGAGATTCTGATAAGCCTTCAAAAACACGTCCTGCGCCAGGTCCAGAGCGTCTTCCCGGTTTCCAGCGATGCGCAGCAGGTAGTTGTACACACGTTTCTCCCACCGGGAGACGAGGAGGTTAAAGCTCTCCACGCTGCCCCGGCTAGCCTGCCGGATCAGGTCGGTATCTTCCACCGCCCGAAAGATCAAATTTCTGGCTCCTTGTCTGAAGACGCACCAGGGGTGCAAAAAGTCGGGACGCGAATGTTTTCAGTTTAGCGCGGGGGGGGGCCCCCATAAGCGCCAAGATAAGGCCTGTTTACCGCCGACCTCCTCAAATGGGTTGCGGCGGTCGAAATCGAGTTTCCATCATATGGGGCTCAAAACATCCTAAGTTAGCGCGGGGGGTTTCCCCGGGGGCAAAGAGGATTCACCGCTGAGACGCCGAGAAAACAAACGTCAAAGTCAAAACCGGAGAGCGCTGAGGAGGCAGAGGCCGCAGAGGGGCAGGCTATCGCAGCGCTGTGTTTACCACTTGACCAGTTCGACTCGGCGATTCTTGGCGCGGCCGGCGTCATCGGTATTCGGGGCGACGGGCGAATAGAGGCCGCAACCGAAGGAATCGAGGCGCGTGGAGACGATGCCATATTGAGAAGTCAGTGCGCGCACAACGGCGGCGGCGCGGCGGCGGCTCAGGTCGAGGTTGTAGTCCGGAATGCCCTGATTATCGGTGTGGCCTACAACGTGGAGGCGGGCTTGCGGATCGGAGGCCAGCAATTTGCCGATTTCGTCGAGAGTGGGCTTGGAGTCGGCCCGCAGCGTGTCCTTGTCGGTATCGAAGTTAATGCCGTAGAGCGCGATCTTGCCGGATTCTTTCAAAGCGGCGGCCATGTCGGCGGCATTGACGAACTCCATATTGTGTTCGAGTTTCTCCGGGGCCACGACCACGATATGAATCAGAGTGCGGTCCTTTTTCACCACGTTCTGCAGGCGATCGGGGATGATGCCATCTTTATACGCGGTGATGAACACGTAGTACCAAACCGGCTGGGCATCTTTGGATTTCCCCGTGAGGACGCGTTCCTGGGCCTCGTTATAGGTGAGGATCTGTTTGAGGTCATCTTCGGCTTCCGCCCGGCCCAGGGTGGGACCGAACCAGCCCGGCATATCCACGCCCTTTTCGTACATGGTGACCAGGTTCATGCGCTGAAACTCGAGTTGATAGTTGCGGTAGACCTCGGCAGGTGTGCGGCCGTCCGGCGCCACGTAGGTGTAGCGGCTGAGCAGTCCTTCCACTTTCTGGCTCTTTACATATGCGGGCGGATCCTGGGAAGTGGGCTTTCCCAGCGGCATGACAAACTCGTCGAATTTGGGAGCGCGATAGCCGATGATTTCACTGCCGGCATAGCGCTTCATGAGCGGCGGGTCCTTCGACCCGGGCATGTCCGCGGCGATCGCAGCAAGAGCTACGAGGAACAATAAACCCGTTACTTTCATTTGGTGACTCCGTTTAGGGAACGATACCACGTCCAGCGGGGGGCGCTAACATGCTGGATTTTCAGCATGTACCCAAAAGTCCTCCCCTTCGCAGCTTTGATGGCTTCGGGTTGCGCCGTCCACAAATCGTAGACGTACCGGCTGGCGCCCTCAAATCCGAAACGAATCGAAACGCGCGCGGCGGATGTGCCGTACATCAAGGCGTGAGGCAAAGACATTATTCACCGCGGAGACGCTGAGAAAAAACAAAGGCCAAATCAAAACCGGAGAGCGCTGAGGTGGCAGAGGGCGCGGAGAGAAACATTTCCAGGTGGAATCGGCGCGGCGCGCGAAGAAGCACAACGCTTAATGCACCGTGACGAATGCCGAGGCGTCCAGCGACGCCATGGGCGGTATCGGAATACGTGTCCGCTGCTTGGCCCGGTACATGCGGCGGTCGGCGACGGCCAGGAGTTGTTCGGCGTCCGCGCCGTCCTGCGGATAGCACGCTTCGCCGACACTCATGGTCATCATGCGCATTCCGGTGACGGCGCATCCCGCGGCGCCGCCCGTCTCGCGCAGGTCCTCGATGCGCTGCTGCATGCCTTCGTGATCGCTGGCCGGCAGAATCAGCACAAATTCGTCGCCGCCCATGCGCGCCACGTAATCGTACTCGCGGCAGCTTTCTTGCAGTGCGTCGCCAACCGCGCGAAGCACTTTGTTGCCCACCAGGTGCCCGTGGCAATCGTTCACCATCTTGAAACCGTCCAGGTCGCACACCAATACGGTAAGAGGCTCACCAGCGCGCTTGGAGCGGGCCAGCTCACTGTCCAGGCGCAGGAATAGCGAGCGCGCGTTGGGAAGGTCGGTGAGATAGTCCGTGGTAGCCGTGGTCTCCACCTGGCGGAATTTCAGAGCATTTTCCAGCGCCAGCGAGACCTTGGAGGTGACTGCCAGCAGAACCCGCAGATGATCCGCCGAGAAGGCGTCCCGATCGGTGCGATACAGCGTGAGCACTCCGATAGTGCCGCTCAATCCGACCAGCGGCACGGCGAGAGCCGAGCGCAATGCGCCCGGGGCGCCGGTATCGGCTAACTCAGGAGATTCCACCGCGGGATTTCCGTTGACTACCGGCCGGCTGGTTTGCGCGACCCAGCCGGAAACGCCTTCGCCCATGGGAATGCGCAGGGAGGAGAGCGCGCGGAAATTCTCGCCGTTGACATACTCGGGCACCAGTCGCCCGTCGCTCGAAACGTAGGCGGCGATGGCGTCGTAGGGCACCAGTCTCTTCAGGCGCGCGGCCACTACGGAGAGGGTCTCGTCGATGCTCAGAGAACTGCCGAGGTCTTGCGTCAGTTCGAAAAGCAGATGGACCTCCTGGCGGGCGGACGCAATGGAATTCAGGAAATCGTAATCGCGGATGGCGGGCAGGATGCTGGCATGCGACACTTCGAAGCCGGCCGCGGGGGCGCTCCCACGCGAGACTTTGATGTCCTTCGAGAGTGGCGCCATGGCTACCGGCTGATTGGTGGCCAGACGCTCGAGCTCCACATATTTGCGGCCGAGGATGGAGACCACTTTGGGATCGAAGGCCGTACCGGAGAGCTTGGCCACCTCCGCCATCGCCTGTTCGAGGGGCAAGGCGCGCCGGTATTGGCGGTCGGACGCCAGCGCATCGAGGCAATCCACCGCGGCCAGGATGCGCGCGCCCATGGGAATCTCGTTGCCCTTCAGGCCGTCGGGATATCCCGTGCCATCCCACTTCTCGTGGTGCGAGCGTACGATCGGCGCCACCGGATAGGGAAACTCGACGCGTTCCAGAATCTCCGCGCCCACCACGGGATGGATCTTCATCTTCTCGAACTCCTCAGGCGTCAGTTTGCCGGGTTTCGAGATGATGTGCTCCGGGACGGCCAGCTTGCCGATGTCGTGGAGCAGCGCGGCGGCACGGAGCGCTTCCAGTTCCTGCTCCGGCAGGTTCATTTCCCTGGCCAGTCCGACGGCGTAGGTGCGGACGCGGCTGAGATGTTCGTGAGTGGTGTGATCTTTGGCGTCGATGGCCAGCGCCAGCGCCTCGATGGTGCGAAGGTGCAGGGAGGCCATCTCCTCAACGTGCTTCTTTTCGTCTTCCAGGTGGGACAGATAGACGCGATACGATCGGTAGATTACGTAAATTACCGGGACCAGAAGAAGGCTGCTCTGCAGGTGCCCGCGTTCACTGAGCAGGCTGAAGACCCACGCTACCGAGGCGCCTACCAGGTAAAACGGGAACGACCAGAAATAGCAATCGCGCCAGGTATCCACCAGCGGCTTGCGCTCGGTGAGCGCGATGGCGGCCGCGATTCCCGCGGTATGCAGGAAAAAGTAAATCAACGATGCGGCGATCAGTGAAATGGGCGTGCCGTGACTCAGTTGCACGGCTATCGGCCAGTGATAAAAGGAATGGGCGCTGTCGATGGCGACCGCGAACAGCGCGACGCTGAACATGGTTGGCAGCGGGCGCAATCGGTTCTTCGGCCTCCACACACATTGCACCAGCGCGCCGGCGCATCCCAGCAGCATGGTTTGGCCCGCTCCCAGGTCCTCAATGCCGAGCAGCACAAAAAGAAAGCTCACCGACATGGTGCCGAGGACTCCCGGAAGGTTCACCTTCATTCCCGAGGTGAAGATGCAGATCGCCAGGTAACAGATGAACAGCGCGCGGTGTTGCATCCCCCAGTCGGCCGTTGCGAGGCATGTGAGTCCGGCTAGAACCACCAATGCCATGTAGATACCAGTTGGGCGCCTCATGGGCCGAGTTTCCCGATTCATTCGCGTTGCCTTGACTTTCATGACGCCGCCGCCCGGGCAGATCCGCTGTTCCAGTTCGTCCAGCCTTAATGCGGGCCTCATAATGTCACTATGCGGTCCTGGTTCTACCCAACACAAGAATGTCTAATACTGGTGAAGTACTGGCGGCAGTGGTACGGGCTCCCCCAGGGTAAATAAGGCCGACTCGCCGGAAGAGAACTAACTCAAGTGAGCTATCCGAAGTTAGGAATCAGCGGCGCAGGACAAGCTGAAGCATGTCCCACCACACTTTCAGGTCTGATTTTGCGAGAATTGTGGATACAGATGACCCTAAGACTGGCGGTTTTCCTCGTCCTGAACCTGGCGATAGGCGCAGCTACTGCGACGACTCCGGCGATCGGCGGACAGGTGGTGAACGCAGCTTCCTACCTCAGCGCCTTGGCGCCCGGCGCTCTGGCCACCTTGTATGGGACCAATCTGGCCGACGCTGAACACCTGATATCGCCCACCAGCAGCTTTCCAACCTCGGTGGCGGGCGTTTCGGTATCGGTGAATAGCGTGAACGCCCCGTTGATTTATGTTTCGCCCACGCAAATCAACTTTCAGATTCCATGGGAGACCCCGACAGGGAGTGCCGTGCCGGTGACGGTTACGTGGGGCACGGCGACCAGCGTCGCGGTTACGCTCACGCTGGCCGCGCCGGACGCCCCCTCGATGTTCCTGAACGATCCTGTGAACAGCATCGCCTGGGTGACTGGCGCGCAATGTGTGACCACGGAATGTGCCGTCCAGGCCGGCAGTTCTTATCAGTTGTGGGCTAATGGGCTCGGACCTAAGAACGCCCCGCTGCAGGATGGCGTGCCCGCCGTGTACAACGGATCGCTAACGCCCCTCGAGGTGCCGGGCGGCCCGGCCAGTTGTCAGCTGACCATCGGGGGCCAGGCCGCCACTGTCCAATACTGCGGCGCCGCGCCGGGAGAGATCATCGATCAGGTGAATTTCGTCTATCCGGCCGGGGTGACTGCGGCCGCGGCATACGTAGATGGCACGTTGACGATCGGAGGCGTGACCGGTGCATTTCGCGTTCCGGCGCCAGGCACGCCCGATCAACTCGCGCAACAGACGCTGGCGCAGATGACGCAGGACGAAAAGCTCCAACTGGTGCACGGAGCGGGCGGGCCGGTAACCAACATCATTTCGCTGCCCCGCGGCGCAGGCGGATACATTCCCGGCATCCCGCGTTTGGGCATCCCGGACCTTTATTTCAACGATGGCAGCGTGGGCGTGGCCAATTCGCAAGCCCCGGCGACGGCGCTCCCATCGGCCATCGCCAGCGCCGCCAGTTGGGACACTAACCTGGCCTACCAATATGGGCAAGTGATCGGCGCGGAGATGAGCGCCTACGGCCTGAATGTCAATCTCGGTGGCAACGTCAATCTGGGGCGCGAACCGCGCGACGGGCGCACGTTCGAAACCAAGGGCGAAGATCCCATTCTCGCCGGGAAGATCAACGCCGCGCACGTTCGCGCCATACAGGACCAGGGGGTGGTAGGCTGCATCAAGCATTACGCCTTCAACGATCAGGAAACCGGCCGCACCACCGCCAACGCGATCATCGACGAGCGTTCCGGCCGCGAGACGGACCTGCTGGCGTTCGAAATCGGCGTGCGCGACGCCAACGTGCAGTCGGTGATGTGCTCCTACAACCTGGTGAACGGCACGTACTCCTGCGAGAACTCGCACCTGCTTAGCGACGTCCTCAAGGGCGACTGGGGATTTCCGGGATTCGTGATGTCGGACTGGTGGGCGACCCACAGCAACGTGGCCGCGGCCAATGCGGGGCTCGACCAGGAGCAGCCTGACAACCAGTGGTTCGCCTCGCTGGGCGCCGCGATACAGTCGGGCCAGGTGGCGCAATCGCGGCTCGACAATATGGTGGAGCGCATTCTGCGTGCGCTGTATGCGACTGGCGCCATCGACTCCACCGGCGTAGTCACGCCCGTGAACACCGCCGCCGACCAGGCAATCGCGCAGCAGGTGGAGGAACAAGGCGCAGTACTGCTGAAGAATGCCAACAATCAATTGCCGCTGAACCCGGCGACCGTCGGCTCGATCGCGGTGATCGGATCGCATGCCGATATCGGCGTGCTCTCCGGCGGCGGGTCGGCGCAAGTGTATCCCACGGGCGGTGCGGCGTTGAATGAAGGCTATCCGGCGGTGCCGGGATGGTCGCCGGTGATCTGGGATCCATCGTCGCCATTGCAGGCGATTCAGTCGATGGCGCCCAATGCCAAGGTGCAGTTCACCTATGGAAACAATTTTTCGGCAGCCGCCGCGCTGGCAGCTTCATCCTCGGTCGCGATTGTGTTCGTCAGTCAATGGACCAGCGAAGGGATGGACATGCCGAGCCTCAACTTTACCGACGTCATTCACCCGGCGCCGGTGGACCAGGATGTCCTGGTGAACCAAGTAGTGGCGGCCAATCCGCACACTATCGTGGTGATGGAGAATGGTGGCGCGCAGGTGATGCCATGGCTTGGGAGCGTCAGCGCGGTGCTGGAAGCCTGGTTCCCCGGTCAGCGCGGCGGTGAAGCGATCGCCAACATCCTCTTCGGCGCGGTGAATCCCTCCGGGAAGCTACCGGTGACGTTCCCGGCGAGTGTGGCCGATCTGCCGCATCCCACGATCGCGGCGCCGACTTCGAATGACCCTTTCCCAGTGAATTATTCTGAGGGTCTTCTGGTTGGATACAAGTGGTACGACGCCAACAATCTGACTCCGGTGTTCCCTTTCGGGTTCGGGCTGTCGTACACCACCTTTTCGATTGCCAACGCCGCTCTCACCAATAATCTGAGTGCGGGCAATGCGAACTTCCAGGTCGCTTGCGATCTGACCAATACGGGCTCAGTAAGCGGCGCGGAGGTGGTGCAGGTTTACCTGGGAATGCCTGCGAGTCTTGGGGAACCGCCGCGGCGTCTGGTGGGTTGGCAGAAACTAACGCTGCAGCCCGGCGCAACGCAGCACGTGACTATCGAAGTCGACGAGGGCGATTCTTCGCACCCCATGTCGTGGTGGAATACGGCGACAGGCGCGTGGCAGGTGGCGCCGGGAACCTACACGGTCTACGTCGGGACTTCGTCGGCAGCGGGAGACTTGGTCGTCGCGGGGACGTTGCAGGTGGGGTCGTAGGGCATGCTTTAGCTTGCCGCCGGGCGGCAGCCCGGCTTTTGGACAAGCTGAAGCATGTCCCACATTTACTTGGGCTCGCCATTCGCCTGGAACGCGCTCTCGCCCGACGCCAGGAAATTGCGAATGCGGAGGCGATTCGGACCGGCGCGCGTGGCGGCGGCTGTCAGACAGCGGACGGCATCGGCCGCCGCAAGTTCCGGATCGACGCGAAAGATCCACGGGACGTTGGTCGACGTGAGCGCCCGGTCGGATGAAATGGCGACTACCGGCACGAACGTTTTGACCGCGATTTGTTCCGCCAAATGCGCCGGATCGCGGCCCACTGCGACCAATCCGATGACCGCGGGATCGTAAAACAGCTTGACCAATTCCGTGGAGGCTTTGCCCCAAGGGACATCCGAGGCAATGCCGACGATCTGGTAACCATCGGCTCGAATTGTGGAAGCGAGTTTGTCCGCGCCGGGTCCGAAGATCCCGATCTTTCTTTGGGGTCCAGGTGCGTCCGGAATGTCGGGGCCTGTATAACCCACGCCATTTTCGCCCACGGTAGCGTACGGCTTTTCCATGGTGTAGCGGCGATAGGTAATCTTCCCGCCCTTCACTTTGCCGAGGTACATGGGAGCGATGTTCTTGGCGTTGGGATCGAATGTCATCTCGCCGGTTACGCCGCGATAATTCTCCATCGAATAGAGCGCGTCGCGGATCAGCCCGCGGTTCAAGCCGGCGCGGCAGATGGCGCTCAGCAGGATGTTCATGGTGTCGAACCCAAGCGCGGAGAACGCGTCCGTTTTCGCCTGGTAAGCTGCCGCGAATCGCTTTTGGAAGTCGACCCACACGGAATCGTCGCGAGTCGGATCGAACGGGTAGACGATCTCCAGCCCTTCGGCGCTGTCGCCGGCGATACGCAGCAGATCGTCACCCAGCACGCGGAAACTCCCGAATACCGGCTGCTTCATGCCCATCTGCCGCATCTCTTTAAGAATTGTGCCCGCCGCGGCCGCATCGCCCCAGATCACGATGCCATCCACCCGCGAATCGTTGATCACCTGCAGTTGATGGGTAAAGCTGGTGTCCGGCGGCATGTACTTTTGCTCGATTACCAAGGGATGCCCGAGCCGGCGGGAGGCGTCGCGAAACTTTCCGACTCCGAAGCGCCCGTAGCGTTCGTTCACGCGCAACAGCCCGATGCGCTTCAATCCGAGATCGCTGTAGATCCGTCGAGCCAGGGTGTAGCATTGCACGCGGTCGTCCTGAATGGAGGTGAGAATCCAGGGAATGATAGTTTCGGGAATCGTCGGGTCGGTGGCCGCGCTATTGACGATAGGCAGTTCCGCGCGCAAGGAGACCCGCAGCGCGATATGCGTGGTATCTCCGCTGATGGAGCCCAGCATGGCCCAGACCTTTTCGTCGTAGACCATCTTCACGATCTCGTTGCTGGATGCCCCCCAGATTGCGGAGTCGTTGTGGATCTTCAGGCGGAATGGCTTGCCGCCATACCCGCCGCGCGCGTTGGCTTCCGCGATCGCCAATTGGGCGCCGCGGAGCATGGCCGTTCCCAACACGATGTCCTTGTGAGCTTCGATCGGACCGAGGAACCCGATGTCCACCGAGCTCACATCCGCCGCGGGCACGGTTGGGACGATCGACGCGGCGCCGTTATACTCGGGAGTTTTGGTGTAGTGCTGGTAATAGGGAACTGTGAAGCGCGAGAACGGACGAAGATCTTCCGGCTCGCTGGCATACGGCGCCATCGTGCGGACCGGCGGCGGTCCAGGCGGGTTCGCGCCGCAGGAACACGTCTGCGCCATTCCGCAGGCGGCGCCCAAAAGAGCGGCCGCCAGCAATTCGAATCGGTGAGACATTACTCCTCCTTAGAGGGAATGAACATCGCGATAGCTTCAATTTCGATCAGCAGCTCAGGCCGGCACAGAATCGCCTGAATCCCGGTGGAGGCAGGCGACGGATCGAGCCCCTGCTCGCGGAAGAAACCCGTGCGCTCTTCGTTGAAGGCGGCATAATCGCGCTCGATGTCGCGCAGGTAGCAGCTGGTGCGAACGATGTCCTTCCAGGTGGCGCCTTCAGCCTCGAGCAGCGCGGTAATGTTCTCGTAGGTGCGCCGGCACTGCGCCCGAAAATCGCCTACATGGACGCTCTTTCCATTCTCATCGATGCTGGCGGTTCCGGAGATCAGCAGGATGGTGAGACCGTTGAGGTCGATCCGTAGTCCCCGCGAGAAGGCACTGCCATATTCGCCAGCCTCATTGAGTGCGCGCGGCGCGCATATTGCCCGCTTGGCCACATGCTCAATGCTGCCGATTTGTCCGAGTACATCCGTGATTGTCATTCCGATTGTCCTTTCGTCTTAACGCGAATCCCATGGCTAACGCCTTTAGCGGTCGCCACCCAGAGGTCGTCGCCCTGAAAATCGATTCCAAAAATGTAATTGTGCGCGGGAGCCGTATCCACGGCTACGTGCGAAACTTTGCCCTGCGCGTCGCGCACCAGCATCTCGGGTGCGTGGGTATCGAGTGCGGGCCGCCACACAGCCCAGCTCTCGCCGTCGAAATACGCCAGGCCCTTATCTGTCGAGAACCAGGCGCGCGTCCCGTCAACGGTTTTCACCTGGTTCAGAAAGTTGCTGGGCAGGCCGCTGTCTTTGTCGAGGAAGTTGCGCCAGGTGCGGCCGTCGTAGCGGCTGGCTCCGAAATACGTGGCCGCCCACAGGATTCCGCCGGCGTAGCTGACGGACGTGGTGATCTCGTGAATCAGCCCCTGGTCCTTATAGAGCACGATTTCGTTTTCGCCGTCGGGATCGTTGTAGTCTTTCCAGCGCTCCGTCTTGACGTCGTATTCCAGAACGCCGCCGCCCCAAACGGCGTAGTAGACCTTGTCGGGCGCGGCCGTGACGCCGTAGGTCCAGATTTCGTACATGGGCGTATTGCGCTCGTTGTAGAGGCTCCACTCGCCGGAGCGGGTATTCATACGCCCGCCGCCCGCCGCGGTGGCTACCCACACATATTCGCCCAGGACGGCGACCCCATAGACCACATCGTTAGGGACTCCGCTATTGAGCTGGTTGAAAGTATCGAAGCGGCCGGCCGAATAACGGCTCAATCCGCCCATGGTGGCGATCCAGAGGTCGTGGGTCTGCTTGTCGAGCGCCAGCGAGAGTACGGCGCGATGGGCCAACCCATCGGCAGTCGTGAAGATCTTCCACTTACCGCGCTCATACAGCGCCAGCCCGTTATCGGTTCCGGCCCAGACGCGGTCGCCATCCACGCAGACGCTGTAAATCCGATTGTCCGGAAGCCCTTCGGCGGTGGTGAAATTCTCCCAGCGAAAGCGCGGCAGATCCTCCGCCAACAGGCCGGAAGCCGCGAGCAGCAAGGCGCACAGGAAGGTCTTTTTCATAGCGTTTTCAGATACTCGATGAGGTCGTTGAGCTCATCTTTGCTGAGGTCGTTGGTTACGCCGTGCTTGTCGTTGGGATTGAACACGGTCCAGATTTCTTCCAGCGTGCGCGCCGAGCCGTCATGCAGATAGGGCGCGCTATAGGCGACGTTGGTGAGGTGCGGAACGTCGATTTCCGGCGAACGGTCGGTGGCTTTCCCGGTATCGACATTGGCCAATGTCTGATTCGTGTAGTACGCGCCGGAATGGCACACGAAGCACTGCGATCCGGCGGGAATCGGACTGCCGTCTTTCCTGGCGGTGCGCAGGAAGATGGCTTTGCCGCGCTCTTGCGCCGGCGTCATTTCGCCATTGGGCAGGCGGTAACGATTGGGCCGAAGCGGGATGGTCTCGATGAAATTGACCAGATCTTTCAGGTCGCCTCCGCGGAAGCCTTCCGAGCGGAAGAAGAAGCGCTCGGTGCGGACACCGCACTCGGTTTCAAGGTCGGGATTGCCGCCGTTCCACTTGAACGGCGCGGTATCGGCGATCTCCTCGAGCGAGCGATTGTCGACGATATCGACGCCGAAACCGTCCGGCTCCAGATCCCACTGCAGGCCGTCGATGGTGGCATCCAGGTGGCAGTTGGCGCAGCCGAACTGATTTCCGAAAGCGAATTTGGAGGAAAAGAACAGCCGCTCACCGCGGCGTGCCTGGGTAAGCTCAGCCGGTCCGCCGAGCGGGATGGTTGCGGTCACCTCCGCGCGTGCCGTGTCGAGCACCGAAACGGTGTCGTCCAGCCGGTTCGCCACATAGAGCGTGGCGCCATCCGGCGAGAGCACGACGCTTCTGGGGTTGTGTCCCACGGGAACGCGGGCCACGACGTATCGCGCGGCGGCCGACAAGTCGTTGGCCAGTTTGGGAGCGTCGCTCGACTTGGCTGCCGCCACCAGCTTGTGAAGATCGATGATCGCAACCTCATTCGATCCCGATGCCGAAACGTAGGCCTTCGACTGGCCGGGTGCGATAGCCACACCGAACGGCAGCGAGAAGTAATCCTCGATGGCATCCAGAGGAAGCTGCACCACGCCACCCACAGCGTCTCCGAAAATCGAGAGCGAGTTGCCAAACGCCCATCCGTGCTCCACATGCGCCAGCGGGACCAGATTCTTGGGCCGCATTTGGGCCACGATTCCCAGGCGGCCGTCCTTGGAGACCGCCACATGGAATTCTCCGGCGACATTGTGCAACGGCAGGCGGGAGAGGATTCGCCTGGAAGCGGTATCGATCTCGGTGATCTCGGATTCAGGCTGGGTGCGGAATTTGCCGGGGTTGGGATAGATATGGGTGACGAAAATGCGCGAACCGTCGGCGGAAGTCGTCAGCCAGCTGGCGCCGCGGCCGGCGACCAGACGGCGATCCTCACTGGCGGTCTTCAGGTCGACGACGGAAACATTGCCGCCGAGGCGGTTGGCGGCGTAGAGATATTCGCCGCGTCCATCGACAGCCACACCGGTGGGTTCGAATCCCGCCGGAAGGGTGCGGATGACGCGCAGGGAAGCCGCGTCGATCTCGCTGATATTGTCGGACCAGGAATTGGCGACATAGATTCGCGATCCGTCCGGGCTGACCGTGACGCCGCGGGGTAATCGGCCTACCGGTATGCGGCCAGCCACAGCCTTGGTCGCGCGATCGACTACCAGCAACTCGTCGGTCCCGCCGCAGACGACATAGAGGCGCTTGCCGTCGGCGGATAGCGCCATGTCGTCGGGACTCGGATAGCGCACGGTGGCGCCGTACGAAATAGTGGCAAAGAGCAGCGCGAGGGCGAGCTTGGCTCGCCTGGGCAAGCTAAAGCATGCCCCACAAGGCCGCATTATTGCTTCTCCCGAATGGTGACCACTTGATCGGCAGCCACGTTCTCCACCACCTGCCGGATGCCGCTCGGCCAGGTAACGGTAATCCGGTCGGCGCGCGTGCTGGCGGCCAGGCCGAAGTGCAATCGCCAATCGTCCTGGCTCAAATAGCCCGATGCGGCCACGCGCTCCGCCCGTTGCTTTTGCGCGCCGGCCGTCACTTCGACCAGGGCGCCGATGCCGTCGCGATTGCTCTTCACTCCCACCAGCTTCACCTTGACCCAGTGGCCCACGCTCTTGGTGGTGTTATGCAGCAGTTCGCCGGTGCTACCCAGATTCACCAGGAAGGCATCCACTTTCCCGTCCGTATCGTAGTCGGCGAAACACGCCCCGCGGCCCACGGTCTTGTTCTGCAGAGCCGGACCCGCGGTGGACGATACATCCTGGAATTTGCCGTTGCCGAGATTGCGGAACAGCGAATGCTCCTGCGGAATGAGGTGAATCAGACCGCCGTGGAGAACGAAAAGATCGCGCCATCCGTCGTTGTCGAAATCGTAAGCTCCGCTGCCCCAACTGGTGTACTGCGCGGTCAATTGGGCGATCCCCGCTTGCTGGGTTACGTCGTTGAACTGCAGCTTGCCCATATTCCGGAGCAACCGGTTGTATTTCGAATCGCTCACCCACAGATCCGCCGCGCCGCGGTTTTCGGAATCGAAGAAAATCGGTCCCATAGCCGACGTGGATTCGCCGTTTTGCCCAAACGCCGCGCCGGCGTCGGTGGCGATTTCTTCGAACGTGCCGTCGCGCTTATTGTGGAACAGGAAGTTCTCAGTCTTATCGTTGGCCACGTAGATGTCGGGATAGCCATCGCCGTCGAAGTCGGCCGCCGTCACACCCATGGCGCGCCCTTTGAACCCCGCGATGCCCGATTTTTCGCTGACATCCACGAAAGTCCCCTTGCAGGTGTTGTGAAACAGCAGGTTCGAATCGCCCGAATAATCCAGCGGTCCCGGATAATTGTCGGCGGCGTAATAGGAGCGGTACTTGGGATCGAACTTTACATACCGGCCGATGAATAGATCCAGGCAGCCGTCGCGATCGTAATCCAGCCAGGTGGCGTTGATGGCCCATCCCTTGACGACGTCCAACCCGGCCTTTTGAGTGACGTCTTCGAAAGTCCCGTCGCCCTTATTGCGATAAAGGGTCACGTGCCCGTAGCTCGTCACTACCAGGTCCGTGTAACCGTCATTGTCGAAATCGGCCGCGACTGCGCTAAAACTGAAGCCGTCGCCGCCCAGGCCGGCCGTGGCTGTGACGTCGGTGAACTTGCCGTCGCCGTCGTTGCGATAGAGATGATTCGTGGGCAGCGGATCGGGGGCTTTCTTCAGAGGATACGGGTGCATCTCCTTGCCCAGAGGCCGCCCGCTCACCACGAACAGGTCCGGCTTTCCGTCGTTGTTGTAATCGAACCAGACGCAGCCCGCACCGGTGCTTTCCAGCAGCGATCCCAGCTTTTCCGCGCCGAACGAATGGGTAAACCGAATGCCCGATTCCGCCGTAACGTCGTCAAACTGAATCGGCGCCGTTCCGCCGCCGGCCAGCGCGCATGCGGCCGCACAGACCGTCAGAATTCCGAACATTCGTCCATTCATCATTTGGTTGCCCCTAACAATTTTTCGGGAACGATGCTGCGCAGCAGGACTTCCGGAACCTTGTTTTCCGGCGAACGCTCCGGCCCGGTGTGGCACCCTACGCAAATGCGTTGCTCGCTGGGGCGCATCCAAAACCAGGCGCGCTCAGCGCGGACCGTATGGCCGGCGGCATTCAGGAGCTCGATGCGCAGCGGCTTGTCGGCCGGCACCTGCACGTAAAACGATCCATCTCCGGCGACATCCTGCCGTCCCAACAGAACCGCTGCGCCGGCGGCATCGCGCGTATAGACCTGCACGGCCGTCACAGCCTCGGTAATTGGCTGATCCTTGGTCGCTCGCGCATCCAGGCACAGCAGGTTGCCGTTGGTTCGCGATTCCACCAGTCCCGAAGGAAACTGCTTGGCACGGCTGCGTGGCCGCAGGAGCGCCGGCTGGATGGCGTTGGCGCCCGCGGGAATTTCCACCGGATCGAGACGGCTGCCTTCCCGCGTCCAGGAATAGAGGCCGAACGGACGATTGGCCTTGCGCAGCGCAACCAGCCATCGATCCTGCGAGATTTCCGCAATGGGACCGGCCGGCTCGCCCTGCGGCTGTGCCACATCGGTCTGCGACGCCAGCGCAGGCGTGAACCTGGCCAGCCTTCCGCCGACACTGAAGATCACGTCGCCCGATGCCACCTGGCGCGCGCCGGTACGATGCGGCCCGTGATCGCAGCGCAGCGATTCCACTCCCGTTCCATCGGGATATACGGTGTACAGTTCGCCGCCGTTCTCCATCAGAATGCGGCCGTCGCGGAGCACGTCCTGTGTCACATACCGGCCGGGCGCGAAAGTCAGCCGCTGCGGCGCTCCGCCCTTAGCGTCCACGATCTCGATATCCGATCCCGCGGAGGATGCACGCGTGTAAGCTATCCTGCCGTCCGGGATATACAGGGGATGGGTGCAATCGGTCTGGCAATGGACCAGCTGTCGCGGCGTCCCTCCGGCGGCAGGCGCCTCCCAGATTTGCCATGGGCTGTCGGCGGCGGCTTTGCCCGCGAACAGAACCTGCGTGCCGTCATACGATACCGCCGGGTCGGCCGACGCGTACAACTCCGGCGCGAGACGCTGCTTGCCGGATGCCGAGACCAGGATGATAGCCGCGCCTTTCGGAAAGCGGTTCAGCCCCTTCAGCTCCGCCGAAGGATCGTACTGCGGTGCGCTGGTGTAAAGGAATGGGCCAATCGGTGCGTCGGCCCCTTGCACAGCGCAGCAGACGGCCGCAAGGATCGCCGCCGAAATGGATAAAATTACTCGCAAAACAGCAGTTTAAGGCTATCGGACCTTAATTTGCACTAATAGAAATGAACTACTCCGCCGGTCCGAACTTCGAAATGCGCCCGCGGTCTTCGACACATAGCTGTCGCTCGCAACCGAACCAGAGTTGCGAACCGCTGCGCGCGATTCCGCGGCTCTCCTTGCCGCTAAGTTCCGGACCCAACGGATAGGGACGCGCCGCAAGAGAACCAGCACCCCCCGGAGCCACTTCGTACAACCCGGAGGGAGTCGCTACCACCACACCGCCGCCCGGGTCATTCGCCATTCCCTGTGCGCCGGACAACATACTGCCTAGCTCGGCGATGGCGTGGAACCCCTGTCCGTCCCAGCGGTAAACGTGGTTACAGGTGTTGGCCCAAAGTGCCCCGTCCGGCGCCACGTGCAAGGCATGGACTTCCGTGGCGCAGGGCAACCCTTCGAAGCCGGCCATCAGACGAAAGCGGGTCCCGTCATACCGATACAGTCCGCCCTCGGTTCCAGCCCATATATAGCCAGCTCCGTCTTGCGCCAAAGACAGGACAGTAAGATTTTGAAGGCCCTCGGCCGCCCCATAGTTGCGGAAGCTGTACTGCTGGGCAAAACTCGGGGCATTTAGGGCCAGAATGAACACGGCGCACGCGCCAAGGTCATGCGGCCGGCGTTTCACTATCTCACAACCCGCATACGCCACATATCGGCCGGAAGGCCAGGAAATTATAGATTAACTCCCATGAAACGCCGTTCGCTGAAGCGAAGCCCAACGTTGACACAAGCCGTGTGTGCCCGGCCGCGCGTGCTGCGGTCCAACGTAATGGTTGTGCGACGTAGCCCCAAAGTTCGGCGTTGTAAACCCAGGACTTGCAAGCATATAAGCTCGAGGGCTTTCGCGCGCTGGCTTTTAAGACCGGCGGCCGGGTGGTTCGCGAGGATCGATGTCAGCGCTAGCCCGGTCTACGCCAGGCAGCTCTTTACGTAAGCGAAGCACTTCTTAGCTTCGGTCACGATATCCGAGCCGTCCGGAATCCGATATTCCAGCTCCATATTCGCGGGGATGGGATATTTTTCCGTTTTGAGGAGTTGCAGCACCGCTTTGATGGGGGTATCGCCCGTGCCCCATACTGCCACATTGGGACCATGGTCCTTCTTACGATCCTTGATGTGCAGGTTGGTGATGCGGGCGTGATGCTGCTTGATGAAGGCCACGGCGTCGTAGTTGGCGGCGGTGAAGTGGCCGATATCGAGGTTGATGCCGTTATATCCGCCGTACGCCATGAGGGTGTCGTAGCTTTCGAGAGTGGCGGTCTGGTTGGGATCGTTGGTGGCGTCGTGACCGTGATACCCCACCATGATCTTATGCTTGTCGGCGATGGGTGCGATGCGTTTCGCCATGGTGAGGGTGGTGCTGGTGCTGATGGCCTTTACACCCAATCCCTCTGCCATGGCGAACCCGTACTCGATGTCCTCATCTTTCATGGAATCCTGCATGTTATAGCAGAGCAGCGCGACTTCCACGCCGGCGTCGTTGAATTTCCGGCGAACGGCCTTCCACGCACTGGGGCCGGCGCCGGCGCGCCATTGCGTCAGCTTTTCCCTGGCTGACTGCATTTCGGCCTGCTGCTCGGGGGTGAGCGGCGCTCGGCCTCCTCGCGGGGGCGGAGTGGGAGCGGGCGGCGCTCCGGCCGCGCTCGCCTGATCCTGCGCCGCGGCACGTGGAGGCACGGCGGGACCGCGGCCACCGCCGCGGCCGAAGTTGGGCATGGCAGGCGCGCCGGCGAGAGCCTCGCAATGGTTCGACATCAACTCCGCTTCGCCCAAGCCGATGGCGACATAGGCATCGATAATCTTCTGTGGGTCGGGGCTGGCAATCGTATTAAAGCTGTATGTAATCGCGCCGATCTGCACACCGTCAATTTTCGAATCGATCTTCTTCGCGCCAAACGCTCTGCTGAGTGGGAGGGATACCAGCGCGATCTTTCCCAAGTCTCGTCTCGTAATTTCCATGCTCTTCCTCTCGGGCCTTCGGGGGCCCCGGCGAGGACGGCGGCGAATCGGGTCGCCGGCCTCAGTTCGATTTTCATTGATAGTATCCCATTCGTGGAAATGTGGCGCAGACTTCAGTCTGCTGGGTCGAGACTTTCCAGAAACCTCGTCGTCTTCGTTTGAAGCTGAAACCGCTTGCTGACGCGCGCGGCTCGGAAACGCAATCCGCCGATACCGAACCGCGACCGTGAGGAAGCGGTCCCGATAACAAACTCCGTTTCTGCCGGCCATTTCGCGATCAAGATACACTTGGACAGAGAAAGTGAATCCATGAATTTTCGGAAGCTTCTAATCCTCGCCTGTTTGGGGGCCTGCGCGCTTTCCGCAGCCAGCACGCCCGCCAACGCGCTCCTCGTCCTCGAGAAAGAGCAAAACACTCTCGTGATTGTCGATCCCGCGAGCCTGACGATCGTGGCGCGCGTCCCCGTGGGCGATAATCCGCATGAGGTCGCCGTCTCGGACGATGGCAAGATCGCCTACATCACGAATTACGGCGGGAATACCATCGCCGTGGTCGATCTGGTAGCGCAAAAGCCTCTCGCTCCCATCGATCTCGGGGCATTGCGGCTGCCTCACGGTTTGGAATCCGTCGGCGGCAAAGTGTATTTCACCGCCGAGGGAGCGAAAGTCGTGGGCAGCTACGACCCCACGACGCAGAAGATCGATTGGGTGATCGGCACGGGCCAGAACCGCACCCATATGGTGACGGTATCGAAGGATCTCAAGACGGTGTTCACGTCGAATGTCAGCTCCGGTACGATCAGCATCATCGCGCAGGGGCCGGTGCAAGGCGGGCCGCCTCCGCGTGGGCCGGGACGCGGCCCATCGCCCGCCGGCCGTCCCGGCGGTCCCCCCATGCGCGGGCCGGCGGTGGACTGGATCGTCACCAATGTTCCCGTGGGCCACGGTTCGGAGGGCTTCGACCTGACTCCCGACGGCAGGGAGCTTTGGGTGGCCAATGCGCAGGATCGGACGATTTCGATTATCGACGTCGCGACCCGGAATGTGGTGCAGACCATTCCGTCGACGCAGACGGCGAATCGGTTGAAAATCACGCTCGATGGGAAGTACGCTTTCGTCTCGGATATGAGCGGTAACGATCTGCTGGTAGTCGATGTGGCCACGCGCAAGGAATACAAGAAGATCGCGCTGCCGGCGAGCTCGGAGGGGCTTCTGATGGCCCCGGGTGGACGCACGGTGTACACCACGCTCAATACCCGCGATGCGGTCGCGGCGATCGATCTGGAGACCATGAAGATGATCGGTGAAGTGAAGACGGGGCGCGGTCCGGACGGGCTCGCCTGGGCGTCGCGCCGATGAAGATGGCCCTGTTGGTTGAACTCGCGTTAGTGGCGGCCGTGCTGGCCGGCGCGGCGGAGGGGCCGGCGCGGCCGCATATCACGGGCATCGCGCACATGGCCATCTACGTCCACGACATCGAGAAATCGCGCGCCTTCTATCGCGATTTCCTGGGATATGACGAGCCGTACCATCTCGACAATCCCGATGGCAGCCTCGCGATGACCTTCTTCAAGGTGAACGAGCGGCAATACATCGAAGTCTTCCCGGAAAAGGCTGCGGGCACCGATCGTCTGTACCACATCGCCATCGAGACCGACAATGCCGAAGGACTGCGGCAATATCTGGCGGCGAAAGGCGTCACAGTGCCCGACAAGGTCACTGTGGGCCGCATCAAGAATGAGAATTTCAACATCGCCGACCCCGATGGGCACACCGTCGAGATCGTGCAGTACATGCCGGACAGTTGGACCGTGCGCGAGCAGGGAAAATATCTGCCCGATCGCGTCTCGTCGAGGATGATGCATGTTGGCATTCTGGTCGGCAGTCTGGCGCCGGCGACGCAGTTTTACGGCGGGATTCTGGGATTCGAGGAATTCTGGCGCGGCAGCCAAAGCGACAAAGTTCTCAATTGGGTGAACATGCGGGTTCCCGATGGCGACACTTATATAGAGTTCATGCTCTACGACCAGCTGCCGGCGCAGACGGCGCGCGGCACGGCGCATCACATGTGTCTCGATGTGCCGGACATCGATAAGGCCAAGGCGTGGCTGGAGGCTCGGCCCGCAATCAAGCAGTACACACGCCCGCTCGAGATTCGCACCGGCACAAATCGCAAGCGGCAACTGAATCTCTACGACCCCGACGGCACGCGGCTGGAGCTGATGGAGCCGCACACCGTGGATGGCAAACCCGCGCCCTCATCGACTGCCACTCCGCCGCGATAGAATACCTCGATGACCTTCCGACGAAGCGCCCTTCTGCTTTTGCTGGCGACAGCAGCGTGGGGCCAGCCGCCCAAGTACGCGCTGGTGGATGGCCATCTGCACTTTCTCAATTTCGTCCAGGAGACGGACGGAATGGCGAAATTTCTCAAAGCGATGGATGACACCGGGGTGGCGGAGTCGGTAGTGATCGGCATGCCGGTAGTGAAGCAGTGGGATGAGGGCGACGCTAAACGGCCCACTTATTACCTCGATAACGATTCGCGCGCCTATTGGTATAGCGCGACGGATTTCCTGGTGGCGCGCGCCATCCTGGATCTGCCCAAGGAACAGCAGGCGCGGCTGCACCCTTTCATCTGCGGCATCAATAGCGCGGACCGCAACGCCGTGGACCACGTGCAGCGCATGCTGGCGCTCTATCCGAATTTCTGGCAAGGCATCGGCGAAGTTTTTCTGCGCCACGACGAACTCACCGCTCTGACATACGGCGAGACGCCGCGCGGAACGTCGGACGCGTTCAGCCGGCTGCTGAATCTGGGCGCGGCGAGCAATCTGCCGGTGCTGGTGCATAGCGATATCGGGCCGGCATGGCTCGAAAAACCGGATTTTCTCAGCGAGATCGAGTCGGCGATTGGGGCGCACCCGAAGACGCGAATCATCTGGGCGCACGCGGGAATCAGCCGCCGCATCGTCATCCCCAATCACACCGAAATCTTGCGGCGCATGCTGGCGCAGTATGCCAATCTCACCATCGATTTGTCATGGGTGATCTTCGATCAGGAGATTGCTCCGGCCGGAGTTTTGGACCGGCGCTGGGCCACGTTGATCGAAGAGTTCCCCGCGCGTTTTGTGATCGGCTCGGACACGGTCGGCGTTTTCGATCAATACAAGCCCACCCTGCAGCGCTATTATTTGCTGTTGGACGCGCTCAAGCCGGAGACCGCCCGCAAAGTGGCGCACGATAATTTCCTGGCGCTGCTGCCGGCACGGCGCTAGGGCGATCAGGACAAGCTGAAGCATGTCCCACAACTTCTTCGTCTATCCGAACCGGCGCGACGCCGGCCGGGCGAGCGCCGCGGCAGCATCGGCCATTATTCGGGCCGCCATCGAGAAGGATGACGCGGCTGGCGTAGTCTTCGCCGCGGCGCCTTCGCAGAATGAATTCCTGGCGGCGCTGCGCGAAGACGCCTCCATCGATTGGCGGCGCGTCACAGCGTTCCATCTGGACGAATACGCCGGTTTGCCAACCGGCCATCCCGCGTCGTTCCGGCGATTTCTGCGCGAACGGCTGATGGACCATGTGCCAGTGGCGGCCTTTCACGAACTGGCAGGCGATGCGCCGGATCTCGATGCCGAGGCCGATCGCTATCGGCGGCTCCTGGCGGAGGGGCCGCCGGTGCTCGTGGCGCTCGGCATCGGGGAGAACGGACACCTGGCGTTTATCGATCCGGGGGAATGCGATTTTGACGATCCTCGCGACGTTCGCATCGTCCACCTCGACGGCGCCTGCCGCCAGCAGCAGGTGCACGATGGCGCGTTCGCGCGAGTGGAAGATGTTCCGCGGCGAGCCTTGTCGCTAACGATCCCGTTCTTCATGCGCACTCCGCATGCCGTGGTGACCGTTCCCGGGCCCGCCAAAGCTCGCGCCGTTCGCCTCGCGATCGAAGGCCCGATTTCGACGGCTTGCCCGGCGTCTATTCTGCGCAACCATCCCGGCGCGGCGATTTTCCTGGATGCCGATTCGGCCGCGCTGCTGGGAAGCGTTTGAGCCCGCCGATGCGAGATCTCTTTCTTCGCGCATGCGTCGCGCTCGGCGTCGCGGTGGCGTTGGTAACGGAAATCCTGAGCCCGTTTCACCTCCTGCGGCGCGGCCCGCTGATGGTGGTCTGGCTGGCGATTCTGGGCGCGGCGGCGTTCGGCCTTTGGCGGCGCGGTAAATGGCCGAAGATCGCCATCCGCCCGATTGAAACAGCGATCGCGCTAGCGTGCACGGCGATTGCCGGGATTGTCGCCGTCACGGCCTGGGCCAGCCCGCCGAACTCCGCCGACGCCATGGCGTACCACATGCCCCGCGTCGTCTATTGGGCGCAGGCCGGAAGCGTGGCTTTCTTTCCCACGCCGTATTTCAATCAGGTGTGTCTCCAGCCTTTGGCGGAGTATTTCGCACTGCACACGTACCTGCTTACCGGAGGCGACCGTTTCGTCAATCTGTTGACGTGCGCCGCATTCCTGGCGTCGATCGTGGGAGTCTCCACGCTTGCCGGCGCGATGGGCGCCAGCACGCGCGGGCAGGCATTCGCGGCGCTCTTCTGCGCCACACTGCCAAACGGGATTCTGCAAGCCTCCGGCGCGAAAAACGAGTGGATGACGGCGCTGTGGCTCATCTGCGCGGCTTACTTCGCCCTCCGCGAGGACGCAGCATTCACGGGCCTTTCACTCGGTCTCGCATTGGCGACCAAAGCCACCGCTTACCTGTTCGCGCCGCCGCTCCTTCTGGCGATTGTGCTCATTCGCCGCCCGCCGGTTCGCGCACGCTCTCTGGTCTGGATCGCGGCCGGCATTCTCGTGGTCAACACGCCACAGTACATCCGCAACATCCGGCTCAGCGGTTCGCCTTTGGGCTACGATTCGGCGCAAGGCGACGGTGTGTTTCGCTGGCGCAACGAGCATCCCGGCCTCACCTCCACGATCTCGAATTTCGTCCGCCATAGCAGCGATCAACTGGGCGACCGCAGCGAGCGCTGGAATCGGACGGTATTCCATGCGGCCCTTGCGCTTGAAAGCGCGCTCGGCATCGATCCCAACGATCGCGATACTACCTGGCCGGGCGCGCAATTCGCTGCCCCCGTGAACGCCAACCACGAGGCCAACGCCAACAACCGCTGCCACCTGCTGCTGCTGGCGATCGGGATAGTATTCGCCGCGGCAACGCGCAAGAAAACGTGGATCGTTTATGGCGCAGGGCTCTTCACGGCTTACCTGCTGTTCTGCTTTTATCTGAAGTGGCAGCTCTTCATGGGCCGATTGGAACTGCCCCTGTTCGCGCTCGCCGCGCCGATTGCGGGCGCATTTCTGGAGATTCTTCGGCCGGCGATCGTGCCCATCGTTGTCTGCCTATTCCTAGTAGTGAACACGCGCCTGCCGCTCTTGCAGAACTGGACGCGGCCGCTGGCGGGACCGCACTCCCTCTTCCGTAGCACACGAGGCGACAATTACTTCCGCGACATGACGCAGTGGGACAACCGCGCATCGTACTTGTCGGCGGTCGAGCTAACGGCGCGCTCGGGCTGCCCGACGGTGGGAATAGATATCGCGCGCAATCAGCTCGAATATCCATTCCAAGCGCTGCTGCGCGAGCGCAATCCCGCGGTACGATTCTGGCACGTCGGCGTGGACCACCCGCCCCGCCCTTGCGCCGTCTTCTGCCCCGATTGCGCCGGCATTCCGGGCAAAGCTGACTCATACGCCGATATCGGCCCGCCCATCGAGATGGGCCATTTCCTCCTGTTCCTACCGCCCGCGCGATAGGATCTGGCGCAAACGATCGATGGGGATCGCCTGCGCGGCGCCGAATTTCGATTGCACGGTGGTGGCTTGCAGCAGCGAGTTGTAGACAGCTTCCTCAGTAGTCTCAAGCGCCATATCGAACAGCGGCGAGACCGCGTCCGTGCCAAGCGCCTCATAGCTAGCAGGCCGCGATCCCGTCTGCCGGATGCGCGCGCCCGGCGCGGTGGAAAATGCGATGGCGAAATCGCCGCTGCCGTTGCTGTAGGAGGAGCCGGTGCGCGCCAGACCGAACACGGCACGCGCCGCCAGGCGCTTGAGATCGCGCGCAGTCAGCGGCGCGTCGGTCGCCACCACGATCATGCAGGAGCCGTCGCCCCCGCCACCGGCGTCATTGGCCAGTTCGCGGCCCACGGGAATACCGCCCATCGTGAGATGGCCGCCGAAATTGGTCTGCACCAACACGCCAACGGTATAGCCTCCTGAAACGCGTGAAGAAGTGCCGATTCCACCCTTCCAACCGAAACAGCGCGTGCCCGTTCCGGCGCCCACGCTGCCTTCCGGGACAAGCCCGCCTTTGGCGCTCCGGATCGCTTCCACCACATGCTCCGGCTTCACGTGCATGCCGCGAATGTCGTTCAACCCGCTGTCGTTGGTCTCGCCGACGAGGGCGTTCACCGAGGTGACGTGTTCGTTGCCCGGCTGCGACAACGTGTAAGCGATGGCGCCTTCCATGGCGGCGCCGACGCTGAGCGTGTTGGTGAGCACGATGGGGGTCTCGATCGTGCCCAGTTCGTCCACCTGAGTCGAGCCCGCCAGCTTGCCGAAAGCATTGCCCACGAACACCGCGCCGGGTACCTTATTCTGAAACAGATTGCCATCGGCGGGGACGATGGCGGTGACTCCCGTGCGGACGTCGTCGCCTTCGATCAGCGTGACGTGGCCCACGCGAACGCCGGCGACATCGGTGATGGCATTCAATGGACCGGGCGAGTGAACTCCGGGCGCCAGGCCTATGTCCCTCGCGCGCGGGCGGGTGGTCTGGGCGGCCAGCAAGACTGCCAGAAGAACGAGCGGCAGGTAACGTCGCATATGAATGCGAACGTAGCACATTATGTTTCACTACCCGCTCGACCGGATCGCGGCGCCGGCGCTCGTCATTCACGGTACGTCCGATGAAGCCGTGCCGTTCTCCCATGCCGAGCGCCTTGCCGCCGCGTTACCGCATGTCGAGTTGCTTGCCATTCCCAGTGGGACGCATGTCAGTCTGTTCACCCATCTGGGTGCTACTACTGATCGCCGCGGACAATCCCCACGCCGTTCGCCGCACCCGCGATCGTATCGGCGGCCTGCATCAGCATCAGATTGCCGTCCTCGTCCACCGAGAACATCGAGAGGTGTGTCACTGAGCCGCTGCCGTCGATCACCGCGATCATCCCGCCCGCGTAAGCAATATCGGTCGGGTCGCCATTCAACGTCGCCGCCACCGCCGCATCCTGCACGATTTTCTGCCCATAGACGGCGTATCGCGAAATGCTCATGCTGGGTGAATTGCTGGAGAACAAAAACGGCCCTTCCAGCGCCAGCCAGCAAGGCGCCATCTGCGTGCCGGAGGGCGTCACGGTGAGCACCGTGCCATTGCGGACCAGACTGATTTCATTCGCGTGAGCGATGGTCACATAAGCATCGTTGCCGCGCGCAAACATGCCGAAAGGCGCATTCACGTTCGCCGGAATGTTCTTCACCAGCGTGGCCGATCCACTAATCGCTCCATCCGACGACAGATTCACCGTCTCCACCACGTTGCTCTTTTCGGTGATCACCAGCTGGTTTTGCGCCACCACCACCTGCGCGGCCGATCCGTCCCCTAGCAGCAGCTTCGTGGCGCCATCGGCGGAAGAACTCACGAACGGCCCGAACATCCAGTGCGATTCCACTTGTGTGGCGCCGAGCACGTAAAGATGACCCGAGCCAAACGCTACGCTCACCGGCTTCGTTACCGTGGGTACAACTTGCGCGAGGTGCAGCCCATCGCCAATTCGTTCGAACAACGAGACGTTATTGGAGCCGTAATTCACCACTGCCACCAGGCTGCCGTTCACTTCTATACCGCCGGCGTTGCCGCTGACGCCGCCTTGCCCCTTCGTCGCCAGAGTCTGGACCAACTGGCCGGTCGGGTTGTATACCAATAGCTGATTACTGGCGGTGTTGGAGGCTGTGACGATCAGTGCGTCCGGATCTGCCGCCAGAGCGGCGCTGGCCGCCCCCACCAGCGGCAGAAGTATCTTGAAAATCCTGCGTATTTGCATTCCTATTCTCCTGAGCAATCAATTTCGGCGCGCGCCCAAAGCCACGCAATCGCCGTCGGCAATGTGTTCGCGGCGCAAGGCGGGAAAGTTACGGTGCCCGCCCGTAACTTTTCACCCCGGCTCACCGTAGAATCTTGCAGGAGAACAATTACAAATCGTAAGAGGAGCCGGGCACAGCCGATGATGGTAAAAATGGGTGAGTAGCTTTGCGCTTATGCACCCCGACGGCGAACTGGAAACGCTGATGGTCCGATATCAACAGGGTGATTTCGCCGCCGCCACAGCTCTAGTTCATCGCCTGAGCCCGCAACTTCATCGATTTTTCGCGGTGCAATTCGTGAGCCGCGCATCGGCCGACGACCTGTTGCAGGAAACCTGGCTCCGCCTTCATGAGGTGCGCCACACATACCGCCAAGGCGAGCCGGTGTTACCCTGGCTTTACGCCATCGCGCGCCATATTCGCGTGGATCACTACCGCAAGGCTGGGCGCACGTCGGCCCGCGAACAAAGCCTCGACGAAACGCCTGAGATGCCCGCGCCGCGAGCCGCGCCGGCCGCGACGCTCACCATGGAAGAACTGCTCGCGCCGCTTCCCGACAGCCAGCGGGAAGTAGTCCAACTGCTCAAGATCTCCGGCATGTCGCTCGAAGAAGTCGCCCGCGCCACTTCCTCCAGTGTCGGATCGGTGAAACAGAAGGCCTTCCGCGCCTACGAGAAATTGCGCGAGCGCCTCGGCAAGATGGGAGGTGCGTCGTGAGAGATGGCGAGATCGACGACATCCTGAAAAAGGCCGCCCAGGCCCAGCCCGCTCCCGACGGGGCGCTGCTCGACAAGATCGCCGCATCCATCCAGCCAAATATGCGGCCGGTCCGTCCGCTGCCTCCGGCATGGGTTCTGCGCTTCACTCTGATGGCCGTCTGTATCGGCATCGCCGCGGCGGGTGCGGCCGGCCTGGGCTTCGCCGGCAGCCAAGCGATGAACAGCACCCAGAAACTGATCTTTCCCGCGCTGATCGGCTTCATTACGTTGGCCGCAGCGGCCTGGGCCGCTGAAACGATCCCCGGCAGCAAGCGTCACGGGGCTCCTTGGAACGTCTCGTGCGTGGCCACATTCACGCTCTTCGCGCTCTTCCGGACGTTGTTCCACGACCACCATACCGAACACTTCGTGCACGCCGGGCTCGCCTGTCTGATCGCCGGATTGGTTAATGCGATTCCCATCGGTCTGGCGGGATGGTGGCTGCTGCGGCGCGGTTTTTCCGTCAATCCCAAAGACGCCGCCATCGCCGCAGGCACGCTGGCGGGCCTCGGCGGCATTTTGATGCTGGAGTTGCACTGCCCGAACTTCCAGCTCGCGCACTTGTTGGTCTGGCACACCGCCGTAGTCCCGGTGAGCGCCGCGTTAGCAGTGTTGCTAACGAAACTGGTACAAGTCCGGCGTGCCCACGCCGACGCCCGCTAGCTTCAAATACATAAAAAGCTGGTGCTTGTGATTGATCGAATGCTCCAGATTTCCCAGCAAGAGCGTGAGCACCGATTCACCTTCCGCCACGAACACGGTCGGCAGCTTACGACCCAGATCGCCATCGCGCAGCACCGCGAAACCCTCCGCGATCGGCGCTCGATAAAGCTCAATCCTCTCGCGCGCGTCGTCAACGCTGCACGCGAAGTTTACCGGCAGCTTCTGCAACTCCGCGAGATGCGCCAGTTCGTCCGGATGCGCCGCATACAGCACAGCGCAGATTCCCGCCATGCAGTCTAACAAATGACCGAGTAATTCGCCGAAAGACCACGCTCCCGGAATCGGCGGCGTCCAGTCGACGTCGGGAACGAGCCCAATCAGGTGAATCGTCCGCTCAATCTGCTCCTCGATTTTAGCGAAGACCGCCCCCGCAAGCGGGCCCACCACCGGTCGGGTGGGATTCGTCTCCGTGGTCTCCGCAGCCTCGGTGAGCTCAAGTTTTGCCTTTGACGTTTTGCTTTCTCCGTGTCTCTGTGGCTCCTAAGAAACAAAATGGAGGCTTGTTGGAAAGAAAGGGTTTGCTGGCGACCGCCGCAAGCCTCCATTTTGTTTCTTCCCCCACCAGACTGGCCCCCCAGTCCAAATGCTCCGTGGTGAACATTATTTCGAAGCCCAGTGATCTCCACCGCGCCCGCGTCCGCCTCTACCGCGCCCAGTGGGAGCGTTCGGACCGCCGTTAAACGTCAACGTCACATCCGCGGTATGCTCCTGCTCGTTGATCTTCACATCGGCCTTCGTCTTGCCGAGATTATCGAACAGCCCCTCTTCCTTCACCGTCTTCAAGAACATATCGGGATAGTCAGGATTGAACGGCTTACCGGGCTTCATCGTCCAGATGCGATTGATTTCCGCCTCGGCCTCCAGGTCGAGCCCCACAATTGTCAGTTTCCGCATGGTGAACTGCGTTCCCGCTTCCACCCACAGCGTCAGGTCGACAATCCGCTTGTCGTCGTTGATCGCCCGCCGCATCGTCACGTCGGCATTCATGTATCCCGCGTGCTTCAGCGCTTTTTTCATGCGGTCGATGCCGTCGTTGACCTTGTCGAAGTTGGCCACATCGCCGCCCTTGAAATCCCCTTCGTGCAACAATTCCTCCGGCTTCAACGGAGTCGGCCCGTCGATGTTCACCTTGCCAAGGTTGTACACTTCGCCTTCATCCACGGTTATCGTCACGTTGAGTCCCGTAACATCCTTGTTCGACTCAGTCTTGATCGTAGGAAAGGAAACCCGCACCCGCCCGCGCGCCTCGTAAATCGCCCGCACCGACGCGTTGAGCGCTTCCCGAAAACGATCTTCCGTATACGGCATGCCCACGGCCGGCTGGATCGCATCTTGTAATTTGGCCGTCGGAACCACCGTGTTGCCCTTGAAATAGATCAGCGCCACGGCAGGCAGCGGACGGTCGGGATGAAAGCTGATGACGAACTCACCCGGCCGGTCGGGAATCACGCCGCCGATGATCTTTTCCGTAATCCCCTTCGCGGCCAGGTATTCTTGCACCCACTTCTGATAACGCGCGAACACCGGCTGCGACGCAGGCAGTTTGCCGTCCGCGAATATCGGATCCTTGGCTTTCAGGGTAGCGATCAAATCGCGCTCCGAAACGTGCAGATCTTCGAAGCGCACGGGGTAGACCTGCTCGATTTCGGTCACCTGGAACGTGGCGACGAACCCTTTCGTCCCCACCTCCTCCGCAAACGAGTAGCTCACCGTGTCGAACGCGCCCGCCGCCAACAGCCGGACGCGCGCCGCGTCGAACTCCGACCGTCCCACCACCTGCCCCACCTTCAGCCCCGCGATCGCCAGGACCTGCTGCACGCTGTAGTTGTGATTGCCCACTACTCGCAGGCTTTCGATGGGCCACCGCCCATCCACCATCGTCGGCGCCTTCTTCTGAACCGGCGCGGAAGTCTGTGCGAATCCTGGGCTTGCCGCCAGCATCAGAAGTGGTAACAGCCATTTCATATCTTTATGGTAGACGCACCGGCGCGCCAGCCGGTGACACAGGTAGAATGAAAAAAGTGCCTTACGACCTCATTGTGATCGGGAGTGGTCCCGGCGGCTACTCCGCAGCCATACGCGCCGGCCAGTACGGATTGAAAACAGCCCTCGTCGAGAAACAGGCCAGATTGGGCGGCACCTGCCTTTTGGTAGGATGCATCCCCACCAAGTCCCTCCTGCAGACTGCCGACGTCTGGCAGCGCTTCGTGCATGCCGACCTGGAGGGGATCCAGTGCGAGAATCCCAAACTGGATTATCCCAAGGTCAAAGACCGCAAGGACGGCATCGTCACCAAGCATTCCAATGGCGTCGGCTTTCTCCTCAAGCGCGCCAAGGTGGAACGCATCGCCGGGTATGCCACGCTGAAGGGCAAGGGCCAGGTTGAGGTGAAGTCGGATTCCGGCGTCCAAACCATCGAGGCCAAGAACATCATCATCGCCACCGGCTCGGAAGCTCGCATGCTTCCCGGTTTGCAGCCCGATCCGGAAACGATTCTCACCAACATCGAAATTCTGGACCTCACGG
>Ga0182018_10000515_pt1 | contig 50168 bp, 45 predicted proteins | sample 812P2MmetaG_FD_120490 | JGI IMG/M metagenome (GOLD analysis project Ga0182018, IMG submission 120490) | Permafrost microbial communities from Stordalen Mire, Sweden - 812P2M metaG | ecosystem: Environmental > Terrestrial > Soil > Wetlands > Permafrost | place: Sweden: Stordalen | collected... | reverse complement strand
GCGCCGGCTGAGCGAGCCGCCACGACGACGGCGCTGCCACGCGGCCATCGCCCTGAATGGTGACGAAATGGGACAACAGACCTCAACGACGGCGGATCATATGTTAAGTTAGCGCGTATGGGGTCGAGCCCGGGGATGACGGTTAAGCGCGTTACCGTCGGTCAGTCGTTCCGGCGGTTGGCACAATGACTATAAATTCATATAATAGGATATATGTCAAGATTAATTTGGTCGCATTGAGACCATTATCTGATCGCCTCCTCGCGTCAACGCCAAATCGAGCACGTGCACCATCGCCGCCGTCCCAACCACCGGGATCAACAAATTCAGCAACGGAACATAAGCCGCGGCCGCCATCGCCGCGCCTTGGGCCAGAGCCACCGGGCGGACCGCGCGATACAGCGCCTCGGCGTCGGGCCGGCTGAGCCGGCGCATGGCCACCGCGAGAAACAGGCCTTTCCCCATGGCCCAGGAGGCGACGAGCCAACCGATCGGGATGCCAAGGCCGGGGAAGATCACGGCCGCCAGAAGCGCCAGAATGTTCAGCCCGAGCACGCGCAGTCCGACCGAGATGCTGACCCAAACCTGGTCCAGCACCGGCGCGTACTGAGGCGGTGGCAAGGACGGATAGAACTGGCGCTCCACCGCGCGGGCGATCCGCTCGAAATACAGCGAGCCGATCGTCGCGGCGACCGGCAGGAACAGCCACATCGCCAGGATTGTGGCGGCGATCGAGCCGAGCGCGTCCAGGATCCAGGCCACCACACCATGGCCGGCCGCGAGATGATGCACGGTGCCGACCGTGCAAATCAGAATGACGATGAAAAACAGCGCCGAGAACAGCACGCTGCGCCAAAGCACGCCGAACAGCGCTGGATCGGTCAGTTGCGCCAGCGCGCGGGACATGGGCAGCAGCATGGATGTCATGCGCGATTGTGTAACACGGCTGTGGCTGTCGCCCAGAATTGGATGGTGCTAACTCCGGTCGAGGCAATTGAGGGAGCCGTCCGATGAAGATCGCCAAATTCGAAAATCTGCATTGCGACGCCGGCTGGCGGACGTTCTCGTTCCTGAAGGTGACCACCGATGACGGGCTGGTCGGCTGGTCCGAATACACCGAGGCCGATGGCAGCCGCGGCTTGTCCGCCGTCATTCAGGGCATGGCCGAGGCCCTGATCGGTGTCGATCCGCGGCCGGTGCAATCGATCGATTCGCTGCTGTATGTGCGGCAGGTGCAGGCTCCAAATGGGGTCAACCAGCGGGCGATCGCCGCGATCGAGAATGCGCTGCTCGACATCAAGGGCAAGGCTTTGGGCGTGCCGGTGTACGAGTTGTTCGGCGGGCCGGTGCGGACGCGGATCCCGGTGTACTGGTCGCATTGCGGCACGTACCGGGTGCGCAACCACGAACTGGTCGGCGTGCCGCCGTTGAAGAACTACGAAGATGTCGCCGCGCTTGGCTATGAGGTGAAGGCACGTGGCTTCAAGGCCCTGAAGACCAATATCCTGCCGTATGAACACGGCAAACTCGTCAGTTTCGGGCCGGGCTTCGGCCGCACTCCCGGGCATCCCGAGTTGAACGCGGACCGGAAAACGTTGCAGGCCGTGCGCGATACTCTGGCGGCGTTCCGGTCTGGCGCCGGGCCCGAGATGGGGCTGCACCTGGATGTGAATTATCATTTCAAGACCGAGGGTTTCCTGCAGGTCGCCAAGGCCGTCGCGCCATATGACATGACGTGGCTGGAGATCGATACCTGGGATCCTCAGTCGCTGGCGTTGATCCGGCGGCAGGCGCCGTGCCCGATCGCGTCGCTGGAGTCGGTGTGCGGAAGGCGTGCGTTCCGGCCGTTTTTCGATGCGTATGCGGCGGATGTCGCGATCATCGACGTGATCTGGAACGGGTTCCTGGAGTCGATCAAAATCGCCGCGATGGCCGAGGCGTATGAAGTGAACTGCGCGCCACATAATTATTACGGCCATTTGTGTTCGGCGGTCAGCGCGCATTTCTGCGCGGTGGTGCCGAATTTCCGGGTGATGGAGATCGATATCGATAGCGTCTCGTGGCGGGACGAGCTGTTTATCAACGCGCCGGCGATCGAGAATGGTGAGCTGATCCTGCCCACGGGACCTGGTTGGGGCGTGGAGGTCAACGAAGCCGCGGTACGCGCGCACCCGCCGAAGGGACGGTGACGGACCTCGCCCCATCGTCATGGCCCGGCTTGTCCGGGCCACCTGCCCTCGCACGGTGCCGCGAGAGGTGGCCCGGACAAGCCGGGCCATGACGAGAAAAGGCGCGACGAGGGCGAGGAGAGAGGGCACCATGATGTGGCAACACGATTAAGGGAACAATGAGTGTGACTGAACTTCGTTTCGATATTCTTGGCATCGGCAACGCCATGGTCGACGTGACCACCCGCGTGGAAGACACGTTCCTGTCCCGGCACGACATGCACAAGGGCGCGATGATCCTGGTCGACGCCGCCGCGGCGGAGAAATTATATGCGGCGATGCCGTCAGGGGTCGAAAGTAGTGGCGGCTCGGCCGGCAATACCTGCGCCGCCGCCGCCGTGCTCGGCGCGAGCGTGGCCTATCTCGGCAAAGTCGCCGACGATGAACTCGGCGACGTGTTCGCGCACGACATCCGCGCACTGGGCGTGCATTTTCCGTCGTCCCGGCTGTCGGGTGGGGTACCGACGGCGCGCTGCCTGATCCTGGTCACTCCGGATGGGCAACGAACAATGAATACGTATCTTGGCGCCTGCGTGACGTTCAGTGAGGCCGATGTCGATGAAGAACTCGTCGCCGCCGCGTCCGTGACATACCTGGAAGGATATTTGTTCGACCCGCCGGCGGCGCAGGCGGCGTTTCGCAAGGCGGCGGCGGCGGCGCATCGGGCCGGGCAACAGGTTGCGCTATCTCTGTCCGACGCGTTTTGCGTTGACCGGCATCGCGCGGCGTTTCGCGATCTGGTGTCGGGACACGTCGACATCTTGTTCGCGAACGAAACGGAAATCGCCAGCCTCTATGAAAAGAACACGTTCGAAGAAGCGGCGGAAGCGGCACGCGCCGACGTGGCCCTCGCGGCGCTGACGCGATCCGAAGCCGGCAGCGTGATACTGCGTGACTCCGAAACGGTGATGATCGCGGCGGAGCCCGCGAAACTCGTCGATACCACCGGCGCGGGCGATGCTTACGCGGCTGGGTTCCTGGCCGGCTGGACCTCCGGTAAGCCGCTCGCCGCCTGCGGCCGCATGGGCAGCCTGGCGGCCGCCGAGGTGATCAGTCATTACGGCGCCCGCCCGGAAGCGGATCTGCGAGCGATCGTGGAGCGCGCCTTGGGGTAGTCACGGCCGCGCCTGCCCGTTATAAGCCCCGCCCTTCTGCACCCACGTACCAGGGAGGCGGGAATGGAATTTCCGGTCACGCTGATCGACCTCGCCGGCACCATCGCACTGCTCCTGTGGGGCGTGCGCATGGTGCAAACCGGTATTCAGCGTGGGTTCGGACCCAGGCTGGGACTGGTGCTGGCCGGCGCTTTGCGAAACCGGTTTCTGGCGTTTCTGTCTGGCCTGGGCGTCACCGCCTGCCTGCAAAGTAGCACCGCGACAGGCCTGATGTTGACCGGCTTCGCCGCCGGCGGCTTCGTCGAACTGCTTCCGGCCCTCGCCGTCATGCTCGGCGCCAATGTCGGAACCACACTGATCGTGCAGGTGCTGTCGGTTGACGTCGTGGGGCTCGCGCCGTGCCTGTTCCTGATCGGCCTGATCATGTTCAACCGAGGCGACGCCACCCGCACCCGGGACCTCGGCCGCGTGGCGATCGGACTTGGCCTGATGCTATTGTCGTTGCACCAGTTGCTCGACGTGATCACACCTTACGAAGATGTGCCGAGCCTGCGTCTGTTCATGGGCGCGCTCACCACGCAACCCGTCCTCGCGGTTCTGCTCGCCGCGATCGTCACCTGGGCAGCCCATTCCAGCGTCGCGATTGTTTTGCTGGTCATGTCGTTCGCGGCCAAAGGAGTCATCCCGCCGCATGCCGCCTTCGCGCTGGTACTGGGCGCCAATCTGGGCACCGCGATCAATCCGCTGCTGGAAGGTGTCACCGGCGCCGACCCGTCGGCCAAACGGCTGCCGTTCGGGAATCTGCTGAACCGCGCATTGGGCTGCGGTATCGCATTGATCGCGTTGCCGGTTATCAGCCCATGGCTGGTGAGCGTTGTGCCGGATAACGCCCGCGCGGTCGCCGATTTTCATACCGGCTTCAACCTGATCCTCGCGGCGGTATTCTTCCCGCTGCTCGGTCCCTACGCCGCGCTGCTGCGTCGTTGGTTCCCGGCCCGCGTCGATCCCGCCGACCCGACCAAACCGCTTTATCTTTACCGCGCGGCGACAGATGTCCCGTCAGTCGCCATCGGCGCGGCGGCACGCGAGGCGCTGCGGCTGGTGGATGTTCTCGACGCGATGTTGCAAAGCGCACGCGATGCGTTCGAGCTTGGCGACCGCAAGCAGATCGCGCAAACGAAGCGACTGGACGATGTGCTCGACAAACTGAATATGGCGATCAAATCCTACCTGGGATCGCTCGATGTTGATGCGATGACCGAGGCGGATCACCAACGCGTTGAAGATATCATGACTTTCGCTCATAATCTGGAATACGCGGGTGACATCGTGGAAAAGAACCTGATGGGTCTCGCCTCTAAGCGCCTGAAGCGAGGCCTGGGATTCGCCGCGAAAGACCAGGCCGAACTGACCGCGGCGTTAAACCGGCTGACCGCCAATCTGCAAGCGGCGGCCTCGGTGTTCATGAGCGACGATGTCAAGGCGGCGCGAATGCTGGCGGCGGAGAAGGAAACCTTCCGCGACATGGAAGCCGCCGCGACACAGGCGCATTTCTCTCGCCTGCGCGCCGGTGGCACGCAACTGACCGAGGCCAGCGCGCTGCAACTCGACGTGTTGCGCGACATTAAACAGGTCAATACGCATCTCGTCGCGGCGGCGGCGTATCGCGTGTTGCAAAGCCACGGCGAATTGCTGGCGAGCCGGTTGCGGATAGAGGACTGACAGGGCGCGGTGCGGTTCAGTCCAGCGGCAACCCCTGTTGGTGCCAGCCATCCGTCCCGCCGCGCAGGACCGTGACATCACGCAGGCCGGAGGCCAGCAATAGCTCGGCGGCGCGGGCTGAGCGGCGGTCGGTCTTGCAGACCAGCACAACCGGCTGTGCTCGCGCGGCGATCTCCGTCACCCGGCCGGGCAACTCCGGTAGCGGGATGTTGACAGCGCCAGGTAGATGACCGGGAGGCGCGGTGAATTCGTCGGACCCGCGCACGTCGATCAGGATCAACACCGCTCCAGAACTGACCCTGCGTTGTAATTCGCTGGTCTCGATCCAGGCGGCATCGCCGATCCGCGGTTGGCGAAACATCCGAGACAGGAAGGCGAGCACGGGGGGCACTCCTAAATCGTACTGGGCATGATTTTGGCACGGCATGGTCCATCATCCCTCCATTCTGCCGAAGAGCCGGCGTGGACGATAGGCCGGCCGGGCATCTTTCATGTCCGTCACAGAGGATATCTGGACGCAGGTCTCCCGGCGCTGTAATTTCTTGATGGTAACAAGGGGGAGCGCCACCATGGCCAATTCGACCGAAATGGACAACTTGCTCACTAAGCTCGCGCAAAGCGTGACTAACCTGGTGACACTGACGGTGACGACCGTGGTGTGCCCGATGACTATCATCGAACTCGATGCCGCCGGCGCGCCGGTCGCGGCCGGTGCCGCCGGGGTCGATTGGAAGGTCGCACCGCCGCCCGGAGGCGCGGCCCAGGCGTGGCACACGGAAATAAACCTGCTCGATGGCAAGATCCGGAACACGCTGACGGACCAGTTCGCCAGTGGCACCCTCACGTCGCTCACCGACTTTCACAAGGGTCAGGTGGACCAGGCGAAAACCATCGTCCACGACAACATCCAGGCGCTGATCGATCTGGCGAAAGCGATCAAGTCGTTCGTTTAAGATCGGCAACGCCCGCCTGTAAGGCGTGACTGAGGCACCCGCCACCGGCTCAGCATCCGGAGGCGTGGCCTGGTATGGGAGACCGTCATGGCCGATTTTGTCACAATCGCCACCAACCTGCTGACACTTGAGATCAATACCGTCCTGAAGGACGGCATGTCCTCGCAGAAGATGCCGTCTTCCGAAGACGCCGTGATCGATATCATCGAGAATTACTGCAACTATTTGTCCCCCCGTGTCCCGTCGGCCTGGGCCGATGAGCACGCGTTCGTCACCGCGGGCGCGGTGGCGATCGATCCAATCGGGCTACAGAGGTTGCGAGGCGCCGCGCTGAGGCTGAAGACGGAAACGCAACAATCGGACGAAATGCGTGGTGTGCTGAGCCGGATCCAACGCAACTGTGACCAGATGACGGACTTTGTCACGGGAACCGTGAACCGGAACACCCGCCTCCGGCTGACGACCGAGCAAACGATCTTGCTGCGAAAGGCATGGGAAATCGGCACCGAAACGGTGGTGATGCAGACGGTGATCCAAATCGATGGCGACGTGGTGACCCGAATCCAGCCGGGCCGCGAGGATGGCGCGAGCGCCGTGCTGCATGCCGCACACCGGCAGTCGGTCGAATTGTCATTTCGGTATTGGCAATTTCTGGTCGACACGCTTGGACGCATGGCGGGCGTGCTAATAAGGGATCTGCTGCGCTAATGGACCTGGTCATGGTGGGAAAATGGCTGCGCGCCCGGGCTCACCACGAGGTTGAGCTGGTGAAGGATGCGTGCACATTCCGGGCACCCGACCGGTCTCGGGTGGCGCGGCTGTGGCAGTTCAAGACTGATGGCGGCCTGATGGCGTCCCGCGACCTGGTCCCGACCGTGCCCGGCAAGCCCAGAGAGGCCCGGCTGTTCGTGCAACTGGATGGTGACGCGCTGTTGTTCGTTCCCACCGATTTCGGTGCGGATCCGGATGACGCGCCTGGGGTCGCCGCCCTGCATACCGAACTGGCGGACGAACTGGCCCTGCTGCACGCCAACCTGCCCTATCATCGGGCCGCGCTGGTCTCGGTCGGGTTGAAGCTAGGATTTTCGGCGATGACGGTGCTCAGCGCGCCGGGAGGCGTCGGATCGCTGATGGGTTTGATCGCGGCGCCGGAGGCCCTTGCCCAGGTATCATGGTGGCATGTCGCGGGGGCGTTGAGCGGCCCCGCCGGGCTGCTCTTCGGCGGGACTTTGCGCAGAGGCCTCGGACGACTGCTCCAACCATGACGGCGGACGGCACGGGGCTGGATCAGACGGGCCGAGGCCGGAACCGTTACTTACACGCCGTGACCATGATCTCGACCAGCACGTCCGGGGCGGCCATTTCGGACTGAACGCAGGCCCGCACCGGGGCGCCGTTCTTTGGCAGCCATGGAGTCCAGACCTCATTCATCAGCACACGGTCCTTGATGTGCTTCACCCAGATGAGGGCCTGCAGAAGGCGGGTTTTGTCCGTGCCGTGATGCTCCAGCATCGCGTCGATTTGCGCCAGAACATCGGCGGTCTGGCCCTTGATGTCCTGCTTCGTGTCGCGGGCGGTGATGCCGGGCAGATACACGAAGCCGTGATACTCGACGGCTTTGGACAGGATCGCGCCGGGCTCGGTGCGGATGATGGCGGCCATGATGAACTCCCCTGAAGCGGCTGCGGCGGTTGTAGAATAGTCGCGCTGGTCCTGCCAGAGCCGGCGCGGTGGGCGGGGGATCGGGCGAGACGCCGATGCGGGGACGGGGCGGGGCCCGGCCTGGCTTGCGTGGTTTCGGCGAGAAAGAATCAAACGCAAAAAACACAAAGAACCGCAAAAAGGCGCAAAGGCGCTCGAGCCAGAACCGCGGTCCAGGATTCCCGTCGTACGCCTGAAAGTAAGGGCGATCGATGCCACGACTCATCAAAATCGATTCGAACGCGCACAGGTGCAATAAGAACTGAGCGCGACGGCCATTGCGCGGCTATTTGCGTCTTTTTGCGGTTCTTTGCGTTTTTTGCGTTTTCCTTTTCGTATACCCACCTCGCGGGCCCCAATCACAAATGAAAATCAGCGTGTAAACCCCGGGCCTCACAGCCCGAGCACCACACGTCTGATTTCCAAACGCGGCGTTCCGAAGTTGAGCAACAAGCACAAGCGCGATCCAGTCGCCTTCAGGTAATTCAGGCACTGCGCCCGATAGCCATCATCCAACGCCTTGACGGCCTTAAGCTCGACCAGCACCGCGTCCTCGACCAAACTGTCAGCCACATATTCGCCGATGATAATACCATCGTACCAAACGGTGATCCCGCGCTGCTGCGCCGCCGCAAGGCCAGTCTTGCGAATTTCGTGCGCCAGCGCGTTTCCGTAAACCTTTTCGGCGAATCCGAAACCAAGCGTACCGGCGACACCCAGAGCACGTCCAATGACACGTTGGGAGAGCTGGTTCAGGGTCTCTTCATCAGTTTGCACTGGCTTTGGCCGCAGTTACAGGAGGGACCACGATGCCACTCAAAGCTTGCCAGCACCTTAACAGCGGTCCTCACTCCGCCGCGGCCTCAACGCCCTCCAACGCGGGCGCCAGGTGGTGCAATCGCAGCCAGGTCCGCACCCACATCGCCATGCAAATGATCACCCCGATCAGCACCGGAATGCGCAGCCCAAACACCTCGGCCGCCGCGCCGTAAATCAACGCTCCCATCGCCGGAGCGGCGCGCGTGATCATGCCCCACAGACTCAGCACCCGCCCCACCATCGCCGGCGCCGCGGAGTTCTGCATCAGTGTCTGACACGAAATTCCGTGCGCCGTGGTCGCCGCACCCATCGCCCCGATGCAGACGACGCCGACCGGAAACCACGGCGTCGCGACAAAGCCGGCGGTCGCCAGAGCCATCAGAATCCCGCACCCCACGGCGATCCGCGCGAGCCCGTTCATGCGTCCCCTGATCGCCACCAGAAAGCCGCCGACCATCGCCGCGCAGCCCATGGTGCTGGCCAAGATCGCCAACCCCTCGGCACCCCGGCCAAACAGCAACTGCACGAAGGGAGGCAACATTTCCCCCACCGCGCGCAGTGTCATGCCGACGGTCGCGGCGAACAGCATCAGCGGGCCAATGCCCGGGTGCCGGGTCACGTAACGCAATCCCTCCACCGCGTCGTGCAACACCGAGCCGCCGCCGCGCGAACCCATCCGCACCGAGGGATCCAGCCGTAACATCGTCATCGTCACACTGGCATAAAAGAACGCCACGGCATTGACCGCGATCGACGGCACCACCCCCCAGGCCGCGATCATCGGCCCCGAAATCGCCGGCCCAACGAACCGCGCCGCGTTGTAGGTCAGGCTGTTCAATGCCACCGCGCCGGGAAGATACTGTCGCGGAACGAGGCCGGGGATCAGACATTGCCGGGCTGGCTGAGCGAACGTCTCCGCCGCACCGTTACAGAATGACAGCAGCGCCATGTATTCAATCCGGATCGTTCCGGTCAGGATCAGCACGACCAGGATCACCGACTGCGCCATCGCCACGTATTGCGAGGCCATGGTCAGCTTCACCCGGTCCATCCGATCGGCCACCGCTCCCGCGATTGGCGAAATCACGACCGACGGCACCAGATTGCAGAACGCGATGACTCCGACCCAAAGGGTCGAGTGGGTCAGCGTCCATGCCATCCAATCGGTGGCAATCCGTTGCACCCACGAACCGGTCCAACACACCACGCTACCGGAATAAAATATCCGCGCGTTGCGTTGCGCCAGAACGCCGCCTACCGCCGCGAAACTCGCCACCCCGCTATGGCCACGCCCCGGTCACTGGATTTTCGCGGCGGGCGCGGGCGCGGACGCGTCACCCCCGCCAGTGGCGGCGTTGTGTTCGCAATCCGCTCTGTCCTGCTCATAGCCGAATTGCTTCGACAGACCGCGGCTGGGTACGTCGGGCTGATAGTTGGCGGAGAACGGCGTGTTGACCGAAGGGTTCGCCGCGTAAATATCCGCTCGGTCGCGAATCGCGTACATCTCGTTCACGCGTTCCCGGCAGGCGGCTTGCGTTTCAAGACTGACCCGTTGATCCGCCGCCGCCCCGCTCGGGCCCACGGCATCGCCACCGCCGCCCAGGGAACCCGCCGAGCAACCCGCGAGCGCCACCATGACCAGTCCCTGGGCCAGCAATCGCGCTACCCCCGGGGCGAGCGATCGAAGAACGACGGCGCGGCTCATACAGAAACTCCTGTCAGACGTTGCGAGGTGTAGCGCGCGAGACGAGTGCGAAACCCGGTCTGATCGAAGCGCGCCTCATGTGTCAGTGGCTCGGTCGCGGCGGCATGCAGCAGGGCCGGATCGGGCTCCGCGCCGTCGCGGGCCAGCCGCACCAGCGGGACGGCCCAGGGCGATTGGGCCAGAAGGTCTATGAGGGCGAGAAGGCGGAGGCAGAGCGACAGTCCGTGGCGTGTGCCAATACCGTAGATCGCGTCCAATGCACCGGCCCAACAACTGGCGTCGCGATCGGCCAGAACCAGGTCGGAGTGCTCGCCATCGGCGCGGCGAAAGCGAAACACCCGGACGGTGCCCCATTGCTCGGCCAGAGCGGCGCGGCGAGCGACATACCAGGCGCGCTCCAGATCGCGGCGCGTGACCGGCGGCAACGCCTCGGGCGGCATGTCGACCAGATAGGTCAACGAACCGTCGGGCGCGGCGCCGACGCGGATCGACGGTGTGGGCTCTGGCGTTTCCATCGTGGGCAAGATGGACCGCCGCGCCGCGCCGCGCCAGTGTCAGGGTCCTGGATGTCAGGGTCCTGGAATGTGACTGAACGGTCCGGCCCGCGACGATCATCCCGCGGGCGGATTGTCCACCAGCAGCGGCGGTTGAATCGGAGTGGCGCGGCCGCCGTGGAACGCGGACCAGGCGGCGGGGTCCGTGAGAAAGCGCTCAACTTCCGCGCGATCGGCGGCGTCCAGACCGGCATACAGGCGAAGGATGTCATCCCAGGTCGCCAGTGCGTCGAGGGTCAGCCCAAGCCGTGCGAGACGTTCGGCGGCGCCCGGAAAGGCATTGTAATAAAAGATCACCAAGCCGTCGGTTACCGTCGCGCCGGCGGTTCTCAGACCGCGTAGGAACGCGACCTTGCTTTCCCCGTCCGTCGCCAGGTCGTCCACCAGCAATACACGCAATCCATCTACCAGGCCGCCTTCAACCTGCGCGTCGCGGCCGATGCCGAGCGGGCGTTTCCGAACATAACGTAGAGGCAATGACAACCGGTCAGCCAGCCAGGCGGCCCAGGGAATGCCGGCGGTTTCTCCTCCCGCGATCGCGTCGAATGGGATTGTGGGACCGAACCGGTGGTGAAGGCGCGCGATCGAGAGATGGACCACGGCGCGGCGGGTCTCCGGATCGCCGATCAAACGGCGGCAATCGACGTAAACCGGGCTGGCCCAACCGGCGGCCAGCATGAACGGACGCTGCCGGCTGACCTGGATCGCGCCGGACTTTATCAATAAGCGCGCCGTCTCGGCTCCCTGGGCAGGATCTGGATCAGCGCCGGTCATGCTCACGCGACTCCTTCAAGCATCGCGAGCCGCAGAACCTCGGAGCCGGCCAGAAAGTCATCCATTCCCATCCCCTCGCGCGGGTTGTGGGAACCGTTCTGGTTGCGAACGAAAACCATCGCGCTTGGAACGCCCGCGTTGGCGAAGACCGCGGCATCGTGTCCGGCGCCGCTCGCCATCGGTTCATCCGGCAAGCCCAGTTGGCGGATGGCGGCGCGGAGCCGTTCGACCCAGACTGTGTCCATCACGGCGGGCGCGGTGTCCAGCCCGCGGTCGATTTCGAAGCGGACGCCTCGGTCATGTTCAATGCGACGGCATTCCTCCTCGAACAGCGCGTGGAAGCCATCAAGCGTCTCGCGCGATTGACTGCGCGCCTCGAAAGAGAAGTGTACCGTGCCTGGAATTCGAGCGATCGCGTGCTCCGCCGGGTCGGTGCCCAGTACTCCCGCCGTCACGACAAGGTCGTGGCCCTGACCGAGCAACACCTGCCAATGCCCATCCAGGCGGGTCAGCAACTCAGCCACCGCGAAGACCGCGTCGTGCCGCAGCCAGCGTGGCACGGCGCCGGAATGACCGGCTTCGCCAATGCAGGTGACGGTTCGGTGGCGGACGTTGCCGCGGATGCCGGTTACGACCGCGACCGGTAACTTGCGTGCGATCAGGACCGGTCCTTGTTCAATGTGCAGTTCGAGCCAGGCGAAAACGCTCGCGGGGTCGAGCAAGACTTCGCCCGCGGAGATTCGTTCAACTGCCGCACCGGCATCACGCATGCAGTCATGCAAAGGCCGTCCTGTGACGGCGTGCTTCTGGGCCAGGTCGTCGCCCGTCAGGCGCCCAAACAGAGCAGAGGAACCGATATAGGCTCGCCCGAAGGCGGCGCTTTCTTCCCCGCGCAGGCCATACAGGCGGATCGTGCGGCGTGGCACGATGTTGGCTTCGCGAATTTGGACCAGCGCCATCAGTCCGGCGATGACACCGGCGGCGCCATCGTAGTTACCGCCTCGCGGTACGGAGTCCAGATGAGAGCCACAAGCCAGAACGGGCAGCGCCGGATCGGAGCCGGGAAGTGTCACGACCAGATTAGCGGCGTCGTCGCGCGTGGTTTCCAGGGCATGGGCGCGCGCCGCGGTTTCCACGATGTCCAGCGCGATACTTTCGCCCGCACCGTAGCTGTCGCGCGTGATGCCGACACCGTCGCTGGTGGCCTCGCGGAGTTTCGCGAACAGGTCCGCCGCGAACGCATGGGAGGTGTGGTTCACGCGAACGTTGTTCACGGGATGAGCTTTATGGTGACAGGGGCTTGAACGGTGCGTACACGGCACGAGATTGCTTCGCTTCGCTCGCAATGACAGGGAGCGGGAGCGACGGTCGTGTTCACGTGGGAGTCGCGACCCAGGACAAGTCTTCCTCGTCGGTCTCTTCGTGCTTCAGCGCGCCGGTCAGTTCCGACACGCGGCGCAGGCCACGAGAATCGCAGAATCGGTCCAGGCCTTCGATCACCTCAATCATCGCGGCGGCGTTGACGAACGTCGCGGTGCCGACCTGCACGGCGGTGGCACCCGCGAGCATATACTCGGCCGCGTCCGCCGCGTTACAAATGCCACCGCAGCCGATGATCGGAATGCGCACGGCGCGGGCACATTGAAACACCTGCCGCAACACGATCGGTTTCACAGCCGGACCGGACAGGCCACCCATCACATTACCCAGACGAGGCTTGAAGGTCTGCAAATCTATGGACATCGCCAAAATCGTATTCGCCACCACCAGCGCGTCCGCGCCCGCTGCCTCCGCCGCCTGGGCAACCTCGCCAATTTCCCCGGTATTAGGCGTCAGTTTGACCCAGAGCGGCAGAGACGTGGCCGCGCGCATCTGTCGCACCACGGCCTCGGTCGAAGATGCACGCATGGCGAATGCCTTGCCGTCTTCCTCGATATTCGGACAGGAGATATTGGCTTCGATCGCGGCCACGCCAGGCACGCTGATTTCGGCGGCGAGGTCGGCGAACCCCTCGGCCGTCGGCGCCGAAATCGACACCACCAATGGCGGCGTCCAAAGGCCATAAAGCGGGATTGTGTGTTCCAACAGGTAGGACACACCCTTGGAAGGAATGCCGATCGCGTTGAGCATTCCACCCACGACCTCCGCCACTCTGGGCAATGGATTGCCGGCGCGCAATTCGCGCGTGATGGTTTTGGTGACCAGTGCACCCACGCGGTTGAGGTCGACCGCTTCGGCGAGTCCTTCGGCGAAGGTGCCGGAAGCGGGCATGACCGGGTTGGCCAAGCGCAACCCGCCGATCTGAACGGACATGTCGGTCATGGCAGCGCCTCCATGATGTCGAAGACCGGGCCGTCCCAGCAGACGCGCTTGTGGACGATTTCACCGCCGCAATTGAAATCGCGGACGCAGCAAAAGCACATGCCCAGACCACAGGCCATCTGCTGTTCCATCGCCACCTGACCCGGAATGCCAAACTCCCGCGCCAGCGTCTGCTGCACGCGGAGCAGGCGGGACGAACCACAAGTGAAGAACGCGTCGCAACGCCGCTCGGCGATCAGTCCACGCAACAACCGCTCGATGTGCGAGGGGCCGCTGTTTCCTTGCGTATCGGTGACGGTCAGCACGGTGGCGCCGTGGGTGCGAAACAGTTCATCGGAGACCACAAGATCCGGCCGCCTCGCCGACAAAATCGCGGTCACGCCGATCCCTGCTTCCCGCGCCGCCCGCGCGAGCGGCCCGAGAGTGGCCAGACCGGCGCCGCGTCCCACCGCGACAATGTTCTTCCAGATCGGATCGATTCTGTAACCGTGACCAAGCGGGCCCAGCACTTGCATCTGGTCGCCCGGCGCGAGAGTGGCCAACCCGCGCGTACCCGCTCCAGTGACCTTGTAGAGAAACTCGACCGTGCGGCCGGCGGGATCGGCTCCGTACACGCTCATCGGACGGCGCAGAAAAGGCGTTTCACCGGGCGGCGGCGGGCAAAGCAACTGATAGAACTGTCCGGGAGCGGCGGTCGCGGCGAGGGCGGAGCAGGCAACGGCGAGGTGACGATATTCGCCATTCAGGAGAGCATTGGAAATCACCGTCACGTGCTCTTCCGCCACGCGTGGACGGAATGGAGCCGGCGCGCCGATGCCTTCCGGGCTCACGCCAGTTCCGCTCCGCGGCGCTCGGGAATCAGCAGCCACATCGCCAGAATGTCCACCCCGTAGAGCACGGCCATCAGCGCGATCGCGGTATCGAAACCATACGACGCGGCGACAAAACCCACCACGACAGGCCCGAAGCCACCAACGGCGCGGCCGATGTTAAACAACACGTTCTGGGCTGTCGCGCGCGCCGCGGTCGGATACAGTTCGCTCATCAGCGCGCCGTAACCGCCCAACATGCCGTTGACGAAGAATCCCATCACCGCGCCGGCGATCAGCAACGCCATCGGGTCGGTCAGCCGGGAATACAACACGACCATGATCGCGGCGCCGAGCATCCAGGTGAAGAACGCGGGCTTGCGGCCGATCCGATCCGCCGCCTGACCAAACACGTAAATGCCGATCGCCATGCCGATGATCGTGACCGAGGTCCAGGTCGCCGACTGCGTCAGTCCGAACCCGAACCGCGTGGCCAGATAGTTCGGCAGCCAGATCATCACGCCATAATAGCCAAAGTTTTGCACAGAGCAGAGAATGACCATCCCGATGCTGATCTTTGTTGTCGCGACATCCGCCACCAGCAGACCAAGCGAGGATTTGCCCGGTTTGTCGGCGGCGTGCTCGACGAACACCTCGGGCTCGTGCAGGCCACGCCGGATGAAATACGCGGCGACGGCCGGGAACACGCCGACGGCGAACATGCCGCGCCAGCCAATCACCGGCAGGAGGATCGGGGTCAGCAGCGCCGCCGCCAGCACGCCGGATTGCCAGCCGAGGCCAACATAGGATGACGCGCGGCCTCGCATGGACGCGGGCCAGGCTTCGGCGACCAGCGCCATCCCGATGCCGAACTCGCCACCGAGGCCGACGCCGGCGAGGGTGCGGTAGGCCAGCAGATCCCAGTAGCCCTGAGACAACGCGCACAGGCCGGTGAACACCGCGAAAACCACGATGGTCCAGGTGAGGACCCGCACCCGGCCGAGACGGTCCGACAGCATACCGAACACGATCCCACCGATCACCGCGCCGATCAGCGTGGCCGTCACCAGCGACGCCGCCCGCGCCGGCCCGAGCTTCAGATCGGCGGAAATGATCCGCAGCATGAAACCGAGGATGAGAAGATCGAAGCCATCCATGGCATAACCGAGAGCGGACCCAGCCAGAGCTTTCCATGCACTGGCGGTCACCACCTCATCGCCGGAGAGGGCGACGCCTGTGGTGGTTGATAACTCAGGCATTGCCGCCATGGTGTTCCCCTCAAACCTGATGCTCCAGAAGGGGGTTTACGCGGCTATCGGGCGCTCGAACAAGCATCAATTTTCGTGCATCGTGATGCCAATTCGGCATCAGAGGGGGACGCCCCATGCAATCGTCCAGGCTGCGCATCCACGCGGCGGCGCTGCGTTACTTCGACGCGGTGCGCCGGGCAGGTTCGATTCGAGAAGCGGCCCGGCGGCTGAATGTCGCGTCGTCCGCCGTCAACCGGCAAATCCTGGGGCTGGAGGCGGAGATTGGCCACAAGCTGTTCGAACGGCTTCCGGCCGGACTGAAACTGACAGCGGCGGGTGAGATCGTCGCCCACCACGTGATTGGCCTGTTGCGCGACGCCGAACGAGTGGAATCTGAACTGGACGCCATTCTTGGCCTGCGCGCGGGCCACGTCGAACTGCTGACGCTGGAAGGGCTCTGCCACCGGATCGTGCCCGCCGCCGTCGCTGGACTGAACGCGCGGAACCCCAGGCTGACGGTTGGCATCGGGATCATGCCAACCGAAGACATCCCCGAAGCGATCATCAACGGCGAAGCCCATCTCGGCCTGGCGTTCGAGGTTCGGCCCAGACCCGAGTTGCGACGGCTCGGCGTGGCGCAATTCGCGCTTGGCGCGGTGGTCGAGGCGAATTCGCCACTGGCGTCGCGATCTTCCATCGTCGTCAACGATTGCCGCGAACACACCATCATTCTGCCGAAGACCAACTTCGCCAACCGCGGGCAACTGCATCCGGTGCTGTACCAGGCGGGCATGACAGCGAGCGCCCGTTACGAGGCCGGGTCGATCGAGTTGATGAAGCAACTCGTACTGCGCGGCCTCGGCGTCGCGCTGATGACCAAGGTCGGAGTGGAAGCGGAACTCGATTCCGGGCGGCTGGTGCATGTGCCCTTGCGGCACGGGCGCGGTTTGATCCACAGCGAACTCGGGCTGTACACACGGGCGGCGAGCGCGCTGCCGGCGGCGGCGGAGGCGTTCGCACGGCATGTGACGGCGGCGATGGCCGCGAGCGCCGGCGCCGGGAAGCCAGGCGCTGGCTGCTGATGGTGGTACTGGGCGGCACGCGGCCGGGATGGATCGGCACACCGCATCGCGTCAGTGTTTGACTCCGAGAGACGTCGCAACCGGGAGATGTTGCCATGTCGAACGAATTGTACCGCCTGACCGCGACCGAGGCGGCACGCCGGATCGCGGCGGGGTCATCGAAGCCGGCCGATCTGATGGAAGCCTGTCTGGATCGCATCGCCGAGCGCGAACCCGTGATCCATGCGTTCGCGTTTCATGACCCTGATGCCGCCAGGTCCGCGGTGCCTCGGACGGGCCGGCTGCAAGGCATCCCGGTCGGCGTGAAGGACGTGCTGGACACAGGCGACATGCCAGGCGGGTACGGCTCGCCGATCTGGGACGGGTGGCGGCCGCGAGCCGACTCCGTGCCGGTGGCCTGGACCCGCGCGACCGGCGGCGTGGTGATCGGCAAAACCGTGACCACCGAATTGCTAACTTATCAAGCAGCTGAATCCAATTGAGCAGGGCACGACAGGCCTGGTCTGGGAAACGGTCCTCCCCGTTCGATGGTATTGACGGATCACCACGTATCTGAATATTCCGGCTGGGTAAGATAAGCCTCCACCAAAAGTGCCTTGGACTGACGTGGGGACACAAGCAGACTGTCCGGCCAGGGGGCGGTCGTGGATTCTTGGGAGGCGGCCATGCCATATGTGAGCAACCAGGGCGTTCGTATCCACTACGAAGTTGAAGGATCAGGCACGCCGCTCGTCTTGCACCACGGCACCATGGGCAGTTACGAAAGCTGGAAGGATTTCGGCTACGTGGATGCCTTAAAGGGTGACCACCAAATGCGTTCTCGTGCTCTGGCAAATGACCTGGAAGCCCTCCTGGCTCTGACGCAAGACCGGAGCACGATGGAGGAAATACCGCCGACCATGACCATGCCCCGCTTGCTTTTCGTCGGTGAGGCCGATCCACGGTTGCCAAATGTTCAAGAATGCATGAAGCACCTGCCCAACGGAACTTTTTTTTCGTTGCCGGAATGCAGCCATGTTGTCAGCTTTGCCCGAAGTAATCTGGTGCTGCCCCATATACGCACTTTTCTGGACAAGGTCCGATCATAGTCTGTCGGTCATACTTAGGCGACGCGCGAAAATAACCGCCTCAGTTTGGCTTTCCTTCAGTCGTCATCCCCGGACTTGCTCCGGGGAGCAATCGCCGCACAGTGCTGGTAGAGATCCCCGGGTCGAGCCCGGGGATGACGTTAAACGGAGCGCTCCACTCGAGTCGATTATTGTTCGGCGGAGCCTTAGTAAGTCCGACCAAATCCCGGTTCCGTCCCATTCAGCAACATGGGCGAAAGCGTCAGAGGTCTGGCCATACCCTCGGTTAGGCCGTTGGTGGGCAGGTTGAGAAAGTAAGCTCGGTGGTGGAACCTGGACTCTCTGGAACTGCCGCATCAGTGTAATCTGGGTTCGAGAGGGAGATTTCCGCCGTGGCCGATGATGATCTTCGCAGCCTGACAGCGAAGCAGGCGGTCAGCCTGATCGAGAACAGAAAACTGCGTCCCGAAGACCTCACGGAAGCCTACCTCGTTCGGATAGCCGAGCGTGAACCGACGGTGCGGGCGTTCGCATGGTTCGACCCGGATTATGCACGGAAATCGGCGGCGTCGGCCCGGCCCGGCCCTTTGCGTGGCCTCCCTATCGGCATCAAGGACGTGTTGGATACGGCGGACATGCCGTCTGAATACGGCTCCCCGATCTGGAAGGGCTGGCGACCCAAGGCCGACTCCGCACCAGTCGCCTGGGCAAGAGCCGCGGGTGGCGTGTTTTACGGCAAGACGGTGACGACCGAGTTCGCGACTCGCAAACCTGGGCCAACCGCCAATCCGGCCAATCCCGGACACACCCCGGGAGGGTCATCATCGGGCTCGGCGGCGGGCGTGGCGGACGGGATGTTCCCAGTGGCCTTCGGCACGCAAACGGCGGGCAGCATCATCCGGCCGGCGGCGTATTGCGGGGTGGTCGGCTATAAGCCGACATACGGCATGATCGGCCGCATTGGCATGAAGCTCATGTCCGACAGCCTGGATACGGTGGGCGTGATGGCTCGCTCGGTCGCCGATTGCGCATTCTTCGCCGGCGCGGTGTCTGGCCGCGATCTCGGTGATCCCGATGCGCATCCTGGACGAGCGCCGCGCATTGGGATTTGCCGTTCGCCGTCGTGGGACATGGCGGCGCCGGAAACCGAGGCGTTGCTGGCCCGCGTCGAAGTCGCCTCGGCGCGGGCTGGCGCCAAGGTGGAAGCGCGCGAACTGCCCGAGGCATTCGCCGCGCTGAAGACCGCGCATCCGATCGTGATGAACGCCGAGTCGGCTCGGGCTCTGGGGTGGGAACTGGCGACGCATCCGGATGGCCTTAGTGAAGGGCTGCGGGAGCGGATGGAGTTCGGCATGAACCAGACTGAAGCGGCATTGACCGAGGCGTATGACGTCTTCGCGCGGACGCAGCACGCGTTTCCCGAAGCAATGGCGGGGCTGGACGTGCTGGTCACGCCATCAGCGCCGGGGGAAGCACCAAACGGACTGGAGTGGACCGGCGATCCGGCGTTCAATTTCATCTGGACATCGTTGCATGTACCCTGCGTGACGGTGCCAGTGGGAACGGGCCCGAACGGACTACCGTTGGGGATTCAAATCGTTGGCCGGCACGGCGAGGATCGCGCGGTGCTCGCATGGGCGCGCTGGGTCGAATCGGCGCTGGGACAGGGCAACACCATCGCCGGCTATGTTCAATCGTCTTGAGCCGGCGACGATGTGGATTGCAACAGTCAAACTCCCTGCGTCTGTTGACATCGTAACCGGTGCAACGCGATATGCCATCGCCGCTATACGACCAAATGGTTGGGGGAATGATGAACGCTTCGAGATTGCCCGATCGAGGGTTGGCGCGCCGGCGCTTGCTCGGTCATGCCGGAATCGCTGGCCTGTCCATGGCGGCCGCGCCCGCATTGGCCAAAACGATTCAGCTTCCACTGCCCGGCGGACCGGATACCAGGTCGCTCACGACGGAGTTCCCTCAGAAAGGCTCGATGATTTTGCAGCGTACGCGACCGCCGCTGCTGGAAACGCCATTCGAGGTTTTCGATCGCGGCGTATTCACACCCAATGATCGTTTCTTCGTGCGCTGGCATTGGGCGGTGATCCCGACCGAGATCGACGTCGACAAATTCCGCCTCAACGTGCACGGTAACGTGAACCAAACGGTGTCCCTGTCGCTGAAGGACATCATGAGCCTGCCGCATGTCGAATTGGCGGCGGTCAATCAATGTTCCGGAAACTCCCGCGGTTTTTTTGAACCGCGCGTCGCGGGTGGAGAATGGGCCAACGGCGCGATGGGAAACGCGCGCTGGACCGGAGTCACACTCAAGAGCGCGCTGGATAAGGCCGGGGTGAAGGCCGGCTCCGTTCAGGTTCGCCTCAATGGCATGGATGAACCGGTTGTGCCGGAGGGACCGGACTTCATGAAATCGCTCGCCGTCGACCACGCGCTCGACGGTGAGGTCATGATCGCCTTCGCCATGAATGGGCAGCCGTTGCCGTTGCTCAACGGATTCCCGCTGCGCCTCGTCGTGCCGGGATGGTATGCGACCTATTGGGTGAAGATGCTGAGCGACATTGAGGTGCTTGATCGACCGGACACCAATTTCTGGATGACGACGGCCTATACGATTCCCGACACACCGAACGCGGATGTAAAACCGGGGCAGACCGGCGTGAAAATGGTGCCTATCAACAGCATGAACCCGCGTTCCTTTGTCACGAATCTCGAGTCTGGCGCGACGATACCCGCCGGCAAGCCCGCACTCGCTCGCGGCATCGCCTTCGGCGGCGACAGTGGCGTGAAGCAGGTCGACTTCTCCAGCGACGGCGGCAAGACCTGGCATTCCGCCGCTCTGGGCAAGGACGAAGGCAAATACAGCTTCCGCCATTGGGAGACGCGTTTCACGCCGGTCGCGAAGGGCAGCTACACGCTCATGGTCCGCTGCACCAACAGCGATGGCGTGGCGCAACCCACCGCGGCGAACTGGAACCCGGCGGGGTTCATGCGGAACCTCATCGAAACGACGCAAGTCACTGCGGCTTGAGGAGAACCAGGCAATGGCCCGTTTGAATTCCGCCGCTCTGCTTTTAGCGATCGCCGTCGTGACGCCGTCGTACAGTGACGCGCAAACCGCGATCGTCCTGAAGTCGACCAAGGTTACACTGCCGGACAGCACCGCCGAGTTTCCGCCTGGCCCAGGAGCGGATGTCGCCGCCGCGAATTGCGTCGCGTGTCACTCGGTCGGCATGGTCATGAACCAGCCGGTCATGCCGAAGGCGGCGTGGGAGGCGGAGGTCAACAAGATGCGCAATGTCTACAAGGCCCCTGTGCAGGCGAGCGACGTTACCGCCATCACCGATTACCTGACAAGCATCAAGGGTCCGAAGTAGCGGCCCCAGGATCCTCTGGGCCAGTTATCCCGCCAGGTTTGTCTCGACCCACGCCGCGTAAGCATCGATGAACGTCTTGAAGAAGCCCTTCGTGGCTTCATTGGTCGCATTGCCTCCTTCATCGAAGACGCTCGCGATGCCGCCGACGTAGGCCTCCGGCTGTTGCATCATCGGGACATTCAGAAACACCATCGACTGCCGCAAATGATGATTGGCGCCGAAGCCGCCGATGCCGCCCGGTGAAATCGACATCACGGCGCCGGGCTTGCCACTCCACACACTTTGACCGTATGGGCGGGACCCAACATCGATAGCATTCTTCAATGGCGCCGGCACGGACCGGTTATATTCCGGTGTCACGAACAGTACCGCGTCGGCCGCCTTCACCTGAGCGCGAAACGTGGTCCACGCGGCCGGCGGGTTGGCGTCATGATCCTGGTTGTATAACGGCAGGCCGCCGATTTCGACGATCTGTAGCGCCAGCCCGGTGGGCGCCAGAGCCGCGAGCGCGTTCGCGGTGTGGCGGCTGAACGCCGCTTTGCGAAGGCTGCCTACCAGGACAGCGACTTTGCGTGGTGTGCTCATCTGGGACTCCTGTTTTCCGAAATCTTGCCCATGAAACGCATCGGCGTCCATACGACGAATTCCATGGGCGCTGCTGTTGTGCGGCTGCCCGGCCACGTGGCGGCATCCCCGGCGGGTAAATTGATCCAGATCAATGCGCTCGGCCACCAGCTTCTGAGACGCTATCAACTGTAACAATAGGTTTCGCGTAAGCGCCGGGGCTTCCTGAACTACACCGTCTACGATCCAAACGATGCATTCTCAGGAGCGCCGCCGGCCAGGCTTGCCGAACCGTGGCGGAGATATCAACATGACAGGCGCGAGACAGGTCATCGACGGAATGACGGCCGCGGCAAGGGAGGACTGAACCATGAGTGCAACGATCGCGAATGTCCCACTTTCGGACATCGAACACAGTGCGCAACTCCGCAAGGCGGTCATCGCCGCGACGGTTGGCACCACGATCGAATGGTACGATTTCTTTATCTATGGCACCGCCGCGGGACTGATATTTCCGCATTTGTTCTTTCCCAACCAGGATCCGCTGACCGGGACTCTGGCATCATTCAGCACCTACTTCGTAGGCTTCGCGGGCCGGCCAATCGGCGCCGCGATCTTTGGTCACTACGGTGATCGCATCGGCCGTAAGGCAACGTTGATCTCCACATTGCTGGTGATGGGGATCGCGACGTTCCTGATCGCGTTCGTTCCGGGCTACGATCAGATCGGCATCTGGGGCGCGGTCATTCTGACTCTGCTGCGCATGCTGCAAGGCATCGGCGTTGGCGGCGAGTGGGGTGGCTCGGTGCTAATCGCGATGGAATGGTCGCGTGGCCAGCACAGCCGCGGATTGGTGGCCTCCTGGCCGCAATTCGGCGTGCCGTCGGGCCTGTTCCTGTCGAACCTCGCCATTCTTGGGTTCAGCACCTGGATGGGTGCCGATTTCGCGACCTGGGGTTGGCGCATTCCGTTCTTCCTCAGCTTCATTCTGATTGGCATCGGCCTGTGGATCAGGCTTGGAATCCTGGAAACTCCGGTGTTTCAGCAATTGCTCGACGACAAGAAGATCGAAAAAGCACCAATGCTTGAGGTGATCAAGCGGCAGCCGCGTGAAATCCTTCTGTCCGCCCTGGTGCGCATGGCCGAGCAGGCGCCGTTCTACATTTTCACCGCGTTTGTGTTCGCCTACGGCACCGGCACACTGCATATGTCGCGCGATCTGATCCTGACCGCGGTGCTGGTGGCCTCGTGCGTGTCGTTCGTCACCATACCCCTGTCGGGCCATATCTCCGACAAAATCGGCCGGCGGAAGATGTATCTGATCGGAGCGGCAGCCACCGGACTGTTTGGGTTCTTGTATTTCGGCATGCTGGACACTGCGCTGCCGTCCGCGGTGTTCCTCGCGATCGTGCTTTCGCTGATCCCGCACGACATGATGTACGGCCCGCAGGCCGCGCTGATCGCCGAGGCTTTCACGCCGCGGTTGCGTTACAGTGGCGCATCAATGGGCTATCAGCTCGCCTCGCTTATCGCCGGAGGCCCGGCGCCGTTGATCGCCACGGCTCTGTTCGCCGCGTATCATACCGGCTACGCGATCTCCATCTACATCGCCGGTTGCGCGGTGATCAGTTTGGTCTCGGCGGCCATGATGCCGGACTACACCGGCAAGGACATTTCAGCGGAGTACGACGCGGTGCTGGAGGAGTAACGCTTCGCCGCCGGCGGGGGAGTGACTTTCCCTGTCATCGCGAGCACAGCGAAGCAATCTCCATCAGGCGGAAACGGGAGATTGCTTCGTCGCTATCGCTCCTCGCAATGACTGTGGGTTTCGCTCCTCGCAGGGGAAGTCACTCCATCGCCTGCGTCTCGACGGGCGCCACGCCCTTGCGTGGCATGCGCATCAGCAACAGCAGCAGCAACGCCGGCAATGTCGTCATGATCAGCAGCACGTAATCGTCGACATACGCGACGATCTGTGCCTGCTGATTGACCATCCGATCCAGCAGCGCCGCACCTCCGCGGGTTCCGGGATCGAGCCACTGATGCACCGGCCCCAACGCTCCCAACGCGCGGTTGAACGGAGTCAGCGACGCGCCGATCATCTCATGCATCGCCTGCGAGTTATGCGCCAGCAGCGAGGACGTCACCGACACACCGATCGCCGCGCCGATATTGCGCAGCAGGCTGAACAACGACGCGCCTTCGGTCCGCATCGGCGCCGGCAGAGTGCCAAATGCCAGCACCTGAAGCGGCGAGAACACCAGCCCCATGCCGCCACCCTGGATGACGATCGCGATGATGAGTTCTCGCTCCGACACGTCAGGCGTCCAACCGGTCATCAGCCAGAACGAATAGCAGATCATCAGCAGTCCGGTGCCGACCATCAACCGCCCATCGATCTTCGTCGAAAACCGCCCGCTCAGCATGATCGTGACCAGATTTCCGATGCCGCGCGGCGCCATGACCAGACCCGCCGTCTCCACCGGATAATTGCTGAGTGTCTGCAGCCAGGGCGTCATCAGCGCGAGACTGGACACCAGCAAGGTGCCAACGGCGAACATCAAAGCGAGGCCGGCGGAAAAATTTACATCTTTAAACAGTTCCGGCCGGATCAGTGGCTGCCGCGCGTACACCATGTGGACCAGAAACAGGTAAATACCGAGGCCGGCGAGCACCGCCTCGGTCATGATCTCGCTGGAGCTGAACCAGTCCTGATCCTGGCCGCGGTCGAGCATCAATTGCAGAGCGCCGATCCCCATCGTCAGCACGCCGAAGCCCACCCAATCGAAGCGGAAGCGGCCCTGGCGGCGGCCTCCGGGGAGGAAAATCATCAGGCCGGCGGTGGCGGCGAGGCCGAACGGCAGGTTGATGTAAAATACCCAGCGCCAGTTGTACATCTCGGTCAGATAGCCGCCGAGAGTCGGGCCCATGATGGGGCCCAGCATGACGCCCATGCCCCAGATGGCCATGGCGAAACCGCGGCGCTCGTGCGGGTAGATGTCGAGCAAGGTGGCCTGCGACAGCGGCACCAGAGCGGCGCTGAACATGCCTTGCAGCAGGCGGAACATGACAATTTGACTGATCGACTGCGCCGCGCCGCACAGCATGGAGCTGACGGTGAAACCGACGATGGCGATCAGGAACAGCCGCTTGCGACCGAAGCGGCCCGCCAACCAGCCGACAGGGGCGGTCATGATCGCGGCGGCGGTGATGTAGGAGGTCAGAACCCAGGTGATCTCGTCATAGCTCGCGGAGAAACTGCCCTGCATGTAGGGCAGCGCCACATTGGCGATCGTCTGGTCGAGCGACTGCAACACGGTCGCGCCGATGACGCACGCCGTGATCATGGCGCGATGGCGGACAACTTCCTCCGGCATAGGGCGATCTTGTCAGTCGCTGTTCGGGGCCGGAGGATGCGGTCAGGGGGACGGTTGCGTCAAACGTTATGCGGCCATCCCGCCATGGCCGGCGTCATCGACTTACGGCTTCTTCCCCTGCATCCACGACGGCATTCCACCCACCGCCCCACCGCCAAACATCCCGCCCTGGGCGAACGCCCCTTGCGCCTTCGTTCCCAGGTCGCGGAATTTGTCCGACACCATCGCCAACTTCGCGTCCCACTCCGGATTGATCGGCTGGTTCTCGATCAATGCGTGGAACCGCACCATCATCATGATCAGGAACAGCGGCTTCAGAAACGCCGCCCGAAGCGGACCGGCGAGAATGGCGGCCACCAGGATCGTCACGATGCCCGCCTGTTCGTGCACCGAGCGCGGCAGCATCCAGGTGATCGTCGCGGCGGGCGCCAGCAGCAGCAGCCACAGCACGAACGTCAATGCTCGTTCAAGGATGACGATCCAGACCGCGGTCTTCAAAATCGGCACCGCGTTCTGCGCGTAGTAGACCATGCCCTCACGCGCGCCGGTCCACGGGTCCTCATCGCCGCGCGCCAGGTTGTAGGACAGGATGACCTTGTCGAGGTAACGCGTCGCGGCACGCAGAATCATGTTCACGACGTTCGACAGACCCTCCAGCCCGGGAATCGGCAGGATTTGACCGATCCAGTCGAGGGTGCGGTGGAAGGCGTTGATGATGCCGCGCACCATCAGGTTCAAACCGTAAAGCGCGTTCACCTGGCCGAAACGCTCGGTCACCACGCGCTTGCCGTAAGCGAGCATTGGCTCCGACCCGTTGCCGACCTGACCTTTGGTGATCAGTTCGGTCAGCACCGCGACATGGCCGCATGACAGCAGATGCAGCGCGTAACGCAGGATCGCACCCCAGAAGAAGCCGGCGCCCCCGATGCAAATCAGCAGCCAGACGAGGCCGAACACGCTGGCGATGTGGTTGCCAAGCCACGCGGCGCCACCGAAGGTGACAACGATCCAGATGATGCAGACAACCGAGCAGGCGAGCAGAATGCCAAACCTGGCCAGTGCGTATGGCAGGCTTTGCATGAGCAACGAAAACGCCGAGCCGAGACCGTAATCACGCACCGCCAGGGGATAAGAATGCCGCACCGGCGCCGCGGCGGTCCATGCGCTGGTGCTCGTGGCGCCGGAACCATCGGTGCCCAGGGGACCCGCGCCAGGCGCACCGCCACCTGGAGGAATTCGAATTGTATTGTCGTCTGACATTGGCCCTCCCGCGTGAAACCGCGAAATTTAACCGGCCTGTCCCGTTCCGCCGATTTTTCTCCCCCGACCCTGACCATGTCGAAGCGGATTCACAAGTCTCCGCTCGCGCCCGAGCTCAGGCGGGGATGCTGTCCCGAGCCTCGCGCCGCCTGACCGCCTCACCGCCATAGGCGACAATGGTGGCAATCAGGCCACAGGCTCCGGCGAAGCCAAGCCAGAGACCGGGCGCCGCTTTGTTGTTCGTGGCCTCAATCAGCCAGGTCGACATCGCCGGGGTGAACCCGCCGAACAGCGCGGTCGCCAGCGCGTAAGCCAGCGAGAACCCGGCGGTGCGTACCGGGGCCGGAATGATCTCGGTCAGCGCGACCACCATGGCGCCGTTATAACTGCCATACAGAAACGACAACCACAGCAGCACCGCCAGCATGTTCACGAAACTGGGCGTTGCCACCAGCCACGCCAGCGCCGGGTAGGAGGTCAGCAGCGTCAGGCCGGAAAACACCAGCAGGATCGGCTTGCGGCCAATGCGATCGGACAGCGCTCCCATCACCGGTAGCCAAATAAAGTTCGACAGGCCGACGCAGAATGTCACGACCAGGCTGTCGGTTGTCGACAAATGCAGCACGCTTTTACCAAAAGTCGGCGTGTAAACGGTGACGGCGTAGAACGACACCGTCGTCATCACCACCAGCATCATGCCGACCAGCACGATGGCCCAATCGCGGCCGACCGAGGCGAAGATTTCCGCCGTGGAGAGGCGTTGCTTGCGCTGCAAAAAGGCCTGCGTTTCTTCCAGCGACCGCCGGATGTACCAAAGGAACGGCACGATCAGACAGCCAATCACGAACGGAATGCGCCAGCCCCAGGCGCCGATCTGCGGCGGCGTGAGTTGCGTGCTCAACAGCCAACCGAGGATCGCGGCGACCATGATCGCCACCTGCTGGCTGGCGGATTGCCACGCGACGTAGAAGCCCTTGTGACCTGGTGTCGCCATCTCGGAGAGGTAGACCGACACGCCGCCCAGTTCGACGCCGGCCGAGAAGCCCTGCAGCAGACGGCCGACGAGGACCAGAAGTGGTGCCAGCAGGCCGATCGTTCCATAGTCCGGAACAAAGGCGATCAGGATGGTGCCGCTCGCCATGATGGTCAGCGTGACGATCAGTCCTTTGCGCCGGCCGATCTGGTCCACGTAGGCGCCGAGAATCATGGCGCCGAGCGGACGCATCAGGAATCCCGCGCCAAACGTCATGAATGTCAGCATGAGGCTGGCGAAATCGCTGCCGGCCGGGAAGAACGCCTTCGAAATGTAAGTGGCGTAGAAGCCAAACAGGAAGAAGTCGAACATCTCCAGGAAATTGCCGCTCGTCACCCGCAGCACCGTCATGACGCGGGAATCCCGGGTGTGGGTTTGGGCTGTCGCAGACATGCTCATGGTCCTCCATCACGCGGCGGCATGGGCCGCCCTGCCAGCGTAAGCAGGGTTTCGCCCGCCTCGCCAGACCAGTGAGGGCAAACCTGATGCGCGATCGTCTGGCGTCGCCGGGTTGAGTCAGGCGGCCCGGCCGCGCACATTGCACCGCCTATGTCCTCTCAGCCCCGCCCGGACGGCACCGTCCGCCTGATGCTGTTCTTCGCCATCGTCTACGCGGTAGAGGGCGTCGGCCAGGCAAAATCTGGCATCATCTGGCAACCGCTGACCCATTTCCTGAAGGAAGCGCACGGCTGGAGCGCGGTACAAATCAGCGTGTCATTGGCGGTGCTGGATGTGCCATGGGTGATCAAGCCGCTGTATGGCCTCGTTTCGGATTTTCTGCCGTTGGCCGGGTACCGGCGGCGGCCTTATTTGTTGCTGGCCAGCGTCGCGGCCTGCGCGGCATTCGCCTGGGTTGGCACGTTGACGGCGCCGGCCGAGATCGTTCCAGCGTTGGTGGTCACTTCGGTGGCGATGGCGGCCGCGAGCACGGTCTGCGGCGGTTTACTGGTGGAGAACGGTCAGCGACTCAATGCCAGCGACGCGTTCGTCAATCAGCAATGGCTGTGGTTCAACGTCGCCACCGTTCTCGCGTCACTGTTGGGCGGTTTTCTCATCGAGGCTTTCTCGGCTCAGAACGCGCTGCGGGCCGCGGCCTGGATCGCGGCGGCGGCGCCTCCGGCGGTGACCGCGTCACTGCTTCTGGTGCACGAGGAACGGGCCACGATCGACCGCGCCGGCTTCGCGCGCGGATTGAGGGCACTGCTGGCGGCATTCCGGTCGCGCGATTTGTGGCTGATCGGCGCATTCTTGTTTCTGTATTATTTCAGCCCAGGTTTCGGTACGCCGCTTTACTTCGAGTTGACGGATACGTTGAAATTCTCCCAGGGTTTCATTGGCATATTGTCCGCCGTCAGCGCTGTCGGCTGGATCGCCGGCGGGATGCTGTATCGCTTTCAGTTGTGGCGCCTGCCCAGACGGCATTTGCTGAATCTGTCGTTGGTGCTTGGGGTGGTTGGTACGCTGGCTTATCTTGGACTGGTGGGCCCGGTCAGCGCGGTGCTAATTTATCTCTTCATGGGCATTGCCTCGATGGTAGCGAATGTCGCGACCTTAAGTCTCGCCGCCGAGGTCTGCCCGAAGGGCGCTGAGGGGTTTACGTTCGCCGCGTTGATGTCGGTCATCAATCTCGCGACCCCGCTGTCGGATACGATCGGCGCGGTGTTGTACGAGCATGTCTTCGCCAGCCATCTCGGGCCGTTGATCGTGGTCTCGGCGGGATGCACCGCGCTCGTGCTGATACTGGTTCCGTTCGTCGACCGCGGGCGTTGATCAGAGCTTCCCTAACCAGGACGTGACACAATCGATGACCGCGGCTTCGCATCCATTATAGAAGTGATCGCAATCCGGAATGATCCGCACCTCGCATCTTCCTCCGGCGCGAGTGTGAAACGCCTCCGCCGGATAATTCTCCCGGCTTTCCTGATCGCCGCGCAGATAGAGCACCGGACACCGCACCTTCGGCGCAAGCTCCAGAATATCAGGCATCTCGGACATTCTGTCGAGGAAACTTTCCGCCGAAATCGCATACCACCAGCCCGGCATCAGCATCAACTCCCGCGCGCGCCCGGCCGCCACCATCGCGCGGGCCTGGGCCGTGATTTCGTCCAGACGGTCGCCGGCCATCATCCCGGCCCGGCTCGACCGAAGCACGCCGTCCTTGCCGCCGCCATGTGCGGACAGCAGGATCATCGCCGGAGTCTCCGGATGCGCAACGACGTGCGGCACGGCCAGCATACCACCGTTGCTGTGGCCAATTACGACGGGCGGCGGCAATCCGCGTTCCGCCATCCAATGCGCCGCGGTTCGGTTGTCCTCGATCCCCTCGCGGGTCAGTTGAAACGCCGCGCCCTCGGCGGCACGGCTGTTTCGAATGCTCAGGATGTCGTGCCCGCGCCGGTTGAATGCCAGGCACGCATATCCCATCGCCGTCAAAGCTGGTGGCAAAAATCTGGGAGCGCCGACATAGAAGTTCATCGTATTGCCGTGGAACAGCAGCACCGCGCCGCTGACCGGACCGTCCGGCCAATGCAACGCACCGTCGAGCGGGGTGGTCTCGGTCGATATGGAGATCAATTCGGTGCGCATTCTGGCCTCCTTGCGTCAATCAGACACCCTGGCACAGGCGCGAATGCCGTCACCAGAGTGACGCGATATCCGCGATCCTGAAATCTGACACGCGTTGAGGTTCGCATGGTAGATGGAACTTGTTGACATACGACTTTCCGCGCGGCGCGTGACGCCTGAACAACGGGGGAATCTGAAATGAGGGTCGACCGGCGCGATTTCGTTCGTACAGCGGCCGCCGCGGGCCTGGTGGCGGCACCGCGCGCCGAGGCCGCGACAGCCTCCCAACTGTCGGATATCGACCATATCATCATCCTCATGAAGGAGAATCGCTCCTTCGACCACTATTTCGGAACGTTGCGCGGCGTGCGTGGTTTTTCCGATGCGCAGGCGATGCGATTGCCGGATGGACGGTCCGTGTTCCATCAGCCAGATCCCGAACATCCTGAAGGCTTCGTGCTGCCATTCCGCCTGGATACAACGCGAACCTCCGCGCAAAGATTGCGCGCCCTGAGCCATGCCTGGGGAGCGCTCCACGCCAGCCTGAACCATGGCGCCATGGACCAATGGATCCCGGCGCATCGAGTCACCGACAAGGCGTTCGCGCCGCTGACCATGGGCTATCACACACGTGAGGATATTCCGTTCTATCACGCGCTGGCCGACGCTTTCACGATCTGCGACGGCTACCATTGCTCGATCCTTGGGCCCACCCATCCGAACCGGTTTTATTCGATGACCGGAACGGTCGATCCTGGCGGGCTCGACGGCGGCCCGGCGCTGGACAACACCGGCAGGCGTTATCGCTGGGAGACCTATCCCGAGCGCTTGCAGCGAGCCGGTATCACCTGGCGTATCTATCACGATACCGACGATTATTACTGCAACGTCTGCCGTTACTTCGACCAGTATCAGACGGCCGCGCCAGGCTCACCGCTGCATGACGGTGCGATGCGCGATCAGTCGCTTCCGTCATTGCTGAACGACCTGCGGCGCGGCGATATTCCCCAGGTCAGTTGGATCGTCCCGCCCTCCACGGTCACCGAGCATCCGGACTACCTGCCGGCCGCCGGCGAAGATCATACCAGTCAGGTGCTGCGAGCGCTGTGGGACAATCCAAAGCTATGGGCGCGCACCGCCGTCATCCTCAACTATGACGAGAACGACGGTCTGTTCGATCATGTCGTGCCACCGGCCCCACCACCAGACACGCCTGGTGAGTTTGTCGGAGGATTGCCAATCGGCCTTGGGTTCCGGGTGCCATGCCTGGTGATTTCGCCATTCAGCCGGGGCGGATTTGTGTGCGGACAAATCTTCGATCACACGTCGACGCTGCGCCTGATTGAGGCCCGGTTCGGGGTAGAAATCCCAAATCTGAGCCGTTGGCGGCGAGAGACCTGCGGCGATCTGACCGCCGCGTTCGGCTTCGGCGAACCGGTGGACTTCAGCGTGCCGGCACTGCCGGAAACCGCCATGGCATTGGCTCGCGCCGAAGCGAACGCGAAGCTGCTGCCTCGACCGGAGGGACCGATTCGCCAGGTCATGCCGGTGCAAGAGCCGGGCATAAGGCCACGCCGGCCGACTGTCTGAGCTTGACCAGGCCTTAAGCGTCCGCGCCTCCGAACCGGGACAAGCGGATCGGGCCCGCCAGGAAGCGCCCCCCGCATTGGCACCGCATTGGCGGGGGCATGCCTGGATTTCCAACAAAGACCGACGCGGCGAGCCCTGTGGCGCCGACTCGTGAATTCGGTTTAGAAGCGCGCTCGCCGACCTTCGCCACTCCAGCTCAAACGGCAGCGCCCATGAAAATTGTCGCGTGCAACAGCAATCGCCCGCTCGCTGAGGCGGTCGCGGCCAACCTCGGCATGAAGCTCACCCAGGCCCAGATCCGCCGCTTCGCCGACATGGAAGTGTTCGTCGAGATTCTGGAGAACGTCCGCGGTCAGGACGTGTTCGTGATCCAGTCCACGTCGTTCCCTGCCAATGATAATCTGATGGAGCTGTTGATCACGCTGGACGCTCTGCGGCGGTCCTCGGCTCGGCGGATCACGGCGGTCATCCCGTATTTTGGCTACGCGCGGCAGGATCGGAAGACCGCATCGCGCTCGCCGATCAGCGCCAAGCTGGTAGCGAACCTGATCACCGAGGCGGGCGCCAACCGCGTACTGACGATGGACCTCCACGCCGCGCAAATTCAGGGGTTCTTCGATATTCCAGTGGACAATCTCTACGCCGCGCCGTTGTTCGCCCGCGACATCCAGGAGCAATACGCCGGCCGCGACATCATGATCGTCTCCCCCGACGTCGGCGGCGTGGTGCGCGCCCGGGCCATCGCCAGCCGGCTGAACTGCGACCTGGCGATCATCGACAAGCGCCGCGAGCGCGCCGGCCACTCCGAGGTCATGAACGTGATCGGCGACGTCGATGGTCGCGACTGCATCATGATCGACGACATTGTCGATTCCGGCGGCACCCATTGTAACGCCGCCGTCGCGCTGATGAAGCACCACGCGCGCTCCGCCAGCGCCTATGTCACCCATGGCGTGCTGTCGGGCGGCGCGGTCGCCCGTGTCGCGAGCACTCCCCTGGAAATGATGACGATCACCGACTCGATCCAGGCGACCAAGGAGGTCGAGGAGGCCCGGAACATCCGGCAACTGACGATCGCGCCGCTGCTCGCCGAGGCGATGCGACGGATCAGCGACGAGTCGTCGGTCAGTTCGCTGTTCGACTGACAGCCGGACGGCGGTCAGGCTACGGGCGGAATTTGCCGGGCAACATTGTATTGAGCCATGGTCGCGTGATACCAGCCGTCCCCGACAGTGTTGTCAGGCAAATGGGGCTACCGTGTTCAAACGCCGAAAACCCGAAGAGCCGCAGCCGCCCCCGTCGCGAGGCCACGTCATCGCCTCCGGGCTGGAGTTGCCTGGCCAGACACGGCTGGAGCCGCGCGGCATCTTTGACCCGCCCGTGACCGACCAGGTCGTCATCAGCGAGCCAGAACCCGCGATGGACATTCCCGCGATGCCGGAAGCGCCGCTCCCTCAACCATCGCTGGTGGCTCTCACGCCGCCGCAGATCAAGGAACCGATTCTCATGTCTCGTCCTCCGATGCAGCCGACCCCTGTCGCGCCCACCATGCCCACCATGCCCACCGGCCTGTCGCGTCCACCTTTGGCCCCGGCTCGGATGCCACCCCAGCCGGGCGAACGCCGGACCCTGGTCGTGGGCCGCGGCATCAGCGTGCAGGGCACTATCTCCGACGCGGAGCGGCTGGTGGTCGAGGGCACGGTTGAGGCGTCCTCGTTGAACGCCCAGGAGTTGCAGATCGCGCAGGGTGGGGTGCTGAAAGGCCAGGTGGAGGTCGAGGACGCCGAGATCTCCGGCCTGATGGACGGCATGCTGACGGTGAAGGGCAGCCTCGTGCTGCGCGGCACCGGCCAGGTGATTGGCGAGGCCCGCTGCCGGCGGCTGCAGGTCGAGGATGGTGGCCAACTCAGCGGCAAAATTAGCATGATCAGCGAGGCCGCGCCAGCGACCGCCGCGACGTCCACGCCATACATGCCGGTCGAGCACGACGCGGGTTAAATCACGCACCGCGTCGCGATGCCAGCCGGCCTGGGCAAGCTTCGGCGTCGATCAATCGGCGTGCGCTTCCTCGCGGTGGAATTGCCGTAACAATTCCGGAATTTCGGCGGCTGGTGTGGCATGGCTGAAGAAGAAACCTTGTACCTCGGTGCAGCCTTCAGCTCGCAATCGCATGTACTGATCGTGCGTCTCTACGCCTTCGGCCGTGGTGGCCATTCCGAGCGCGCTACCCAGGCTGGTCACCGCTCGCACGATGGCGGCGGCGTCGTCATCGTGTGCGAGGTCGCGAATGAAAGACTGGTCGATCTTGATCTTGTCGAACGGGAAACTGCGTAGATAGCTCAACGAAGAATAGCCGGTGCCAAAATCGTCCATCGATATGCTGGCGCCAAGATCGCGCAGTTCATGCAGAACACGCAGCACTTGCTGGGTGCCACGCAATAGCACCGACTCGGTGATTTCAAGGTTGAGCCGGTGCGCCGGCAATCCGGAACTGGACAGAGCGTCGACCACCGTCCGCACCAGATCGCGGTCGCCGAATTGTACCGCTGACAAGTTGACCGCGACTGTGATGCCGCCTGGCCACGTCGCCGCCTCGCGACACGCCTCCCGCAGCGCCCAACGCCCCAGCGGTACGATCAGACCCATCTCCTCGGTCGTCGAAATGAATTGGTCCGGATCCAACAATCCGCGGGTTGGATGATTCCAGCGCATCAATGCCTCGAACCCGCAAATCCTGTGCGACGCCACGTTCACCAGCGGTTGGTAAAACAACTCAAACTCCTGGGCCTCGAGCGCCCGATGCAGGTCGAGCTCCAGAATGCGCCGCTGTTGCAAATGCGCGTCCATGGCGGGCTCGAACATACGATAGACGCCCCTTCCCTCCGCCTTCGCGCGATACAAGGCGATGTCGGCGTTCTTCAGCAACGTGTCCGGATCGGAGCCATCGGCCGGCACCATCGCGATTCCGATGCTGACGCCAATAAGGACATGGTGCCGGTCGACCTCGTATGGCGCGCTCAGGACGTCGCTGATCCGCCGCGCCAGCACGGCGACATCCTCGATCCGTTCCGGCCCGACCTGGATGACCGCGAATTCGTCGCCGCCAAAACGCGCGATCGTGTCGACCTGCCGCACGCAGGAGCCAAGCCGCTCGGCCACCACGCACAACAGCCGGTCACCCACCGGATGGCCAAGTGTGTCGTTGACCGCTTTGAAATGATCCAAATCCAGAAACAGCACCGCCGCGGTGATCGCGCGATCCGTCTGGGCGATCGCCAGTTCGATCCTTTCGCGGAACACGACACGATTTGGCAGCTGGGTCAGAGCGTCATGGCGGGCCATGAATACCACCTGTTGCTCGGCGCGCCGGCGAGCGGTGACATCCTGACAGGTGATGACCCAGCCGTCGCCGTCGGCGAGGGGGACGCATCCAACTTCAACGATCAGCCCGTTTGGCAATTCACATTGGTGACTTCGCGGCGAAGCGGGACCGTATCCGGAATGCGCGGAAATCGGGCCGCCGGCCCTGATCAGACCTAACTCGGTGGCGACCCGCCGCAAAGGGGCCACCACCTCAAGCGCGGGACGCGACGCCATGAGTGGCCCAGGGAGATCAAGCATTTCGATCGCGCGCCGATTGCACACCGTCACATGGCCATCCGCGTCGACCGTCATAAGCCCCTGGCCCATCGACGCCAGCGTGACCTCAAGCTCACGCGACGTCTCGGCCAGGTGGGCCTCGCTTGTTTGCAACGCGCTCGCGGCCCTGGTCAGTTCTTCGTTGCGTAGGGTCAGGATGGAGCGGGATTCCTCCAACCGGTGGAATTGCAGTCGCAGCCGGTAAAGCATCAGCAACATGCAACCCGCGGCGGCTACGGTGCCGAATGAGATTAAGGTCGCCTCGCGACGCCAGTTGGCCAGGATGGTGTCCTCGGTCAGCGCCACATCCATCACCAGGGGATAGTCCCGCAGCAGCCGTACAGCGACAAGCCGCACGGTCGAGTCGAAAACCCCGAACGATTCGTAATGGCCGCCACCCATCGTCACTTGAGAGAACCAAGGCGAGGAGCCCGGCATTTTCGTCCCGGCGCGATCCTCCGGGTCGGGATAGCGTGTCAGCACGGTGCCGTCGTGCCGCAGCAGCATGATCGATTCGCTGGTCGGAAGATTGATCGACTGATAAAGCGAACGAAGCACTTTGAGCGGAACCGCGGCCAACACCGCGCCGAGGAACTCATGATTCGGTCCGTTCACCCGTCGCACCAGGATCAGCGACCATTGGTTATTGGCCCGGCTGATCACCGGTTCACTGATAAACAGGTCGGGATCATTCACCGTGGCAAAGTGTCGGAAGTATTCCCTATCGGCCAGGTTGACAGGTTGCGATGGCCAACCGTCGGAGACGTTCACCCGAATGCCATCGGCGCCAATCAACGCCATGTCATCGACCTGCGGCAGGCGCTCCGTCCGGCTACGCAGGAACTGGTAAGTCTCCTCCGCCGCCAGGATACGGCGGAACTCCCCCGGTGTCGTGACACCAAGGTCCGCGATGTGTTCCTGAACGTCGCGCAGCACGATATCCACTGCCTGGACCGAGTGATTGGTCTGATCCGCCAGCACGATCGCCAGGTTCTCGGTGTTCGACATGGCCTCGGCCACGGCGATCTTTCGCAGATCCCACAGGGTAATGCCGATCGCGAGCACGACGGCGGCCAGCAGGCAGCCGCCCGCGAGGGTCAGCGCTCGGTGTCTGGGCCAGTGTCCCAGGTGGCGGACGAACCAGGGCGCGGCTGCGCCGATGATGGTCAGTGTCATCGGCACTGTATCCGCCGCCGAGGCTTAACAAGGTGTTAAGATGCCGAAGAAGGTTGAAATCAGGTGAATCCGGTCCGCATTCGAACCGGGTTCAACCTGCGATCGCCGCCGATGTCCGCGGCCGTCGATGAGCTTCAGGCGATCAGCGTGAAATTTCCTCCAGCGCGAGGCCGCGGCTGCGCGGGCCGAAGCCGCCGATGGTAACGACGACGATCGCCATGGCGACAGCGATGAAGGCGAACACCGCGTTGACGCCGCCAACGCCGAGGAAGAAGGCGATGGCGAGCCCGGAGAGGGCGGCGGAGAGTCGGCTCCAGGAATAAACGAAGCCGACCGCGCGGGAACGGATACGGGTTGGGAACAGCTCAGATTGGTAATTATGGAAGGCGAACGACAGCCAGTTGTTGCACAGCGTCACCATGACCCCGAAGACGATCAGCAGCACCACTTCCTGCTGGTGGGCGAACAGCAGACCGAAAACGCCGATGCCCGCGGCAGCCCAGGAGATTTGCCATTTCCGCTCCATCCGGTCGGCGATCAGCATGCCGAGCAGCGGCCCCACCGGATTGGCGATGGCGATGATGAACGAATATTGCAGGCTGGTGGTGACGGTGATGCCTTTGGAGATCAGCAGTGTCGGTACCCAGGCGGCGAACCCGTAATAGCCAAAGGTCTGGAAGAAGTTGAAAATCGACAGCAGGATTGCGCGCGCCGCATAGGGTTCCTGCCAGATCTCGGCGAAGGTGCCCTCGCCCTCTTCCGAAGGGAGTTCCGGGCCGGGTGGCGGCAATGGGCCGGTCTCGGCCGCGACTTTCTGTTCGATCGCGGCGGTGATCTGGTCGGCCTCGGCGAAGCGTCCGTGGCGGGCCAGCCAGCGCGGCGATTCCGGCAGCGGGCGGCGGATCCACCAGACAAAAATCGCGCCGATGGAGCCGAGCAATACGATCGTGCGCCAACCATCGTAGCCAAACGGCTTTTCCGGCACCAACAGCCAGGCCAGCAGGGCCAGGACCGGCACCATGATGAAGCCGACGAACTGGAAGAACGCGAAGGCTCGGCCTCGATCCCGGCGCGGCACCAGTTCGGAGATATAGGTATCGATCGTCACCAGCTCGATGCCGATGCCGATGCCGGCGAGGAATCGCCACAGATCAATGCCGAAACCGGTGGTCTGGAACGCCATGACGGCGGTGCAGGCGGAATACCATAGCAACGAGTAAGTGAAGATGGTGCGGCGGCCATAGCTGTCGGGCATGTGGCCGAAGATGATCGTGCCAACGAACAATCCGGCGAACAGCGCGAACACGAAGGTGCCGATGCCGGCGACGCCGATTGGGCCCAGGGCGTTGAACACACCGAGCGACTCCGGAGTGAACATGCCGGCTTTGGCGAGGCCGGGAGCGATATAGGCGGTAAGGAAAAGGTCGTAGACCTCGAAGCAGTGGCCAAGCGAGATCAGGAGTATGAGGTACCAGATGTGGCGTGCCGGTGGTAAACGGTCGAGGCGCGCGGCGATCGCCCCCGCGGAGTGTGTGGGCATGGAGGTTTCTCCCGGTCACGGCGGTCTGCTGACCGGCCTTGTTGCGACTATCGGTAGCGCCGGCCGAGCGGACGTCAAGTGCCAGCGAGGCGGCCGGTCTTGTGTCGCGGCGGGTCCGCCTCCATCTGTGCGCGTTATGCAGAACTTCACATCCGCCGCCGCCGACCCAACCGGGTGGCACGGCACCACCATCCTGTGCGTCAGGCGGGATGGACACGTCACCATGGCCGGAGATGGCCAGGTTTCCATGGGACAGACCATCGTCAAAGGCAACGCGCGCAAGGTCCGCCGGATCGGCAACGGCGGCGCCGTCGTCGCCGGGTTCGCGGGCGCCACGGCAGACGCCTTCACTTTGCTGGAGCGCCTGGAATCCAAGCTGGAGCGGTTTCCCAGCCAGCTTGAACGCGCCTGCGTGGAACTCGCCAAGGACTGGCGCACTGACCGGTACTTGCGCCGGCTGGAGGCGATGATGGCCGTCGCCGATAAGGATCGCAGCTTCACTCTCACCGGCACCGGCGACGTGCTGGAGCCGGACGACGGCGTCATCGGCATCGGCTCGGGCGGCAACTACGCCCTGGCGGCGGCTCGCGCGCTGATGGCGGTCGATGGCCTTAGCGCCGAGGAGATCGCGCGCCGCGCGATGAAGATCGCCGCCGAGATTTGCGTCTATACGAACGGCAACGTCATCGTGGAGTCGATCTGATGGAGGTGCCAACCTATTCCCCCCGGGAGATCGTCTCGGAACTCGATCGTTTCATCGTTGGCCAGAACGACGCCAAGCGCGCGGTGGCGATTGCCCTGCGCAATCGCTGGCGACGGCAGAACCTGCCCGAGGAGATGCGGGAAGAGGTCGTGCCGAAGAACATCCTGATGATCGGCCCCACCGGCTGCGGCAAAACCGAGATCGCACGGCGGCTGGCGAAACTGGCGCAGGCGCCGTTCCTGAAGGTGGAAGCGACGAAGTTCACCGAGGTCGGCTATGTCGGTCGCGACGTGGAAAGCATCGTGCGCGACCTTGTTGACGCGTCGTTGAACATGCTGCGGGAGACGTCGCGGCGCGAGGTGAAGGCGAAGGCGGAGGCCAATGCCGAGGAGCGGCTGATCGAGGCCATGGTTGGCGAGGACGCCACCGCCGATACGAAGTCGAAATGGCGGCGCCGGCTGCGCGACGGCGAATTCGAGCAGAACGAGATCGAGATCGAGGTCAACGACGCGGGAAGTTCTCCGATCGGGCAATTCGACGTGCCGGGTATGCCGCCGGGCCAGGTCATCAACCTCAGCGAGATGATGAAAGGCCTGATGGGCAACCGTCCGAAGCAAAAGCGCCGGATGACAGTCGAGGCGGCGCGGAAAATCCTGGAGGCGGAGGAGGCCGATCAGTTGCTGGACAACGAGCAACTGACGAAGGACGCGGTCTCGCACGCCGAGAACAACGGCATCGTGTTCATCGACGAGATCGACAAGATCTGCGCCCGGACGATGGAGGGCGGGTTCCGCGGCGGAGACGTTTCGCGCGAGGGTGTGCAACGCGATTTGCTGCCGCTGATCGAGGGCACCACGGTCAACACCAAGTACGGTCTGGTAAAGACGGATCACGTGCTGTTCATCGCCTCGGGTGCTTTCCATCAGGCGAAGCCGTCGGATTTGCTGCCCGAGTTGCAGGGGCGCTTGCCGATCCGGGTCGAACTTTCCGCGTTGACGCGCGACGACATGCGGCGGATTTTGGTGGAGCCGGAACACTCGTTGCTGAAGCAATACGCGGCGCTTCTGGGCACCGAAAACGTGACGCTGAGTTTTACTGACGACGCGGTGGACGCGCTTTCCGACCTCGCGGCGGATATCAACGAGCGGATCGAGAATATCGGCGCGCGGCGGTTGCATACGGTGCTTGAACGGTTGCTGGAGGATATCTCCTTCACCGCGACGGATCGGGGAGGCGAAACGATCGCCGTGGACGCGGCGTATGTGAACGAGAAGGTGGCGCCGCTGGCGCAGAAAGGGGATCTGAGCCGGTTCATTTTGTAAATAGAGCGGGCGGAATATGATGACCTGCCCGCCCGTCCTGTCATTACGCCCACAGTTGTCCGGCCTCGGCAAACCAGATAGACGTCGCCGCGCCCAGGCCGGCGATCGCGAAGCCAGGCAAGGGCCTGGCTGGATAACAACCCAAACGGAGGAATAACATGCAAAGGACGTCCCTACGCCCCGCACTCGCGGTGGTCGCACTGTCCGCCTTCCTGTTTACCGGAGCCGCCGCCTTCGCCGCGACGCAAGAATACGTCGCCGACCTGAAGGGTTCCTCCGAGGTTCCCCCGAACGATAGCAAGGGCACCGGGGCCGTGACCGCGAGCTACGACACCGTGTCCAAGAAGTTTACTTATACCGCCACCTACATGAACCTGACCGGCCCGGCCACGGCGGCGCACTTTCATGGGCCAGCCGCGGTAGGTGCCAACGCTCCGCCAGTGGTGCCAGTCGCGCCCACGAACCTCGCGAGCCCGATCAAAGGCGAGGCGACCTTGACCGACGCCCAGGCGGCGGATCTCGCGGCGGGCAAGTGGTATTTCAACGTGCATACCGCCGCGCATGGTCCCGGCGAAATCCGCGGCCAGGTGGTCAAGAAGTAAAGCATCGCGCTTACCGTTTCCGGGCCCGGCGCTAACAACGCCGGGCCCGAATTGTTTTGGCTTTGGTCAGACCGGCAGCTTGAGCAGCTGGTCCGCGTTGCCATGCGCGATCTTCAACCGATCGGCCGGCGAGACCGGGAGCGCGTCCAGGAAGGCTCGTGCACGCGCATTGGACGCGAAAGGATAGTCGACGGAAAACATGATCCGGTCCGCGCCGAAGGTCACCAGCGCCGCCATGAACGGGGCCATGGTGAAGAAGCCGCTGGTGGTGATCCACACCTGATCGACGATCGTTTGCTTCACTGAGCGCTTCAACCGCGCCTTGGCTTCGTTGGCGGTGGTTTCGTCGATGCGGTCCAGCATGAATGGCAATGCCTCGCCCATGTGGCCAATGACGACTTTCAGGCCGGGATGGCGATCGAATGCACCGCTCAACACCAGCCGCAGCGTGTGGATCGCGGTCTCGGCGTGCCAGCCCCAGGCGGACAGCGCCATCGTGAAACTGAAATTGCCTGGCAGCCCGTCGTAGTAAGCGTTCCGCACGGCCTCCACCGGGATGCCGGGATGGATGTAGATCGGCAGATCGAGTGCGGCGGCTCGCTCCAGGATCGGATCAAACCTTGGATCGTCGAGGAAGCGCCCGTCGGTGGCACCATTCACCAGCACACCATGGAACCCGAGCTCCTTAACCGTGCGTTCCAGTTCGACCGCCGCCGCTTCGGGCGAGAGCATCGGCAAATGGGCGAAGCCGCGATAACGGGTTGGGTGGCGGGAGACCGCCTCGGCCAAAGCGTCATTGTAAGCCCGTGCGATCCCAACACCCGCCGCACCCGGAACCAGGTCCGCCCCTGGGCCGGCAACCGATAGCACCTGGACCGTGATGCCGCTCGCGTCCATGTCCGCGAGGCGCGCGGCGCCCAGATCGCTCAGTTCGTTGCGCTTGATTGTTTGCGCCCAGGGGAAATCGGGGCCAGGAAATCCTCGGTGCTTTATCGCCACCGGGTCGATGCCGCTGACGATTCCGGGGACGGTGAAGTGTTCTTCCAGTGCAACGATGCGCATGCTTTCTCTCCCTTTCGGCGTGGCGACAGCGTCGCATGTTGTTACCGGGCGCGCCACCGCCTCTCGGATAACGGCGGGGGACCTGGACGGAACGGCACCGCTGCTGTCTGGTTATGGGTATGAGCACGCCAGCTTCTCACGATGACTCGATCCGGCCTGGTGAGGTTGCCGTTCCGTTGCCAGATCAAACCGATGCCGGGGTTTATTTCATCGGCCGTATTCGCACGCCCTGGCGCACGCGGCGCGAATGCCCTCGCCGTGGCGACCTGGATGGACCCATCTGCACGATCGAAGTCGATCAACGCTGGAGCGCGGCGCTGACCGGGATCGAGGCGCACCCGCGCATCCAGGTGCTGTACTGGATGCATGAGGCGCGCCGCGATCTGGTGCTGCAAAAGCCGGGATCGACGGGTCTGACTTACGCGACGTTCGCGTTACGCTCGCCGGTGCGGCCCAATCCGATCGCGTCGTCCGTCGTCGCCTTGGTCGAACGGTCCGGGACCGTGCTGAAGGTCCGCGGTCTGGATTGCCTGGACGGCACGCCACTTATTGACCTGAAGCCCGAACGCGGCGCGGCGGAAGTGGCGCACGGGTAAGGGCCGACGCCACGACTCTTCACGTCATCCCCGGGCTTGTCCCGGGGATGACGACGGTGGGGTCTGACAAACCTTACTGTTCAGGTCGAATAATCGGAGAACGAGGCTCCGGCATAGCGCGCGCGGTAATCCGTCCGCACATTCACCAGCGCCACCATCCCCTCATCAACTTTCTTCTGAGCGCGCTCCAGCGCCGGGGTGATATCTTCCGCCTTCGTGATGTACTCGCCGTAGCCACCCAACGCCTCGCAAATTTTGTCATAACGCATGTAACCGAGATCGCGGCCTGGCTTCTCCCGCTTCGGATCGCCGGTCCAGCCACCGTTCAGGCTGATGACGATCAGCAACGGAATCTTGTGCCGGATCGCGGTGTCCATCTCCATCGCGTTCATGCCCATGGAGCCATCGCCGTGCACCACGATCACCTGCTTGTCCGGACAGGCGACTTTGGCGCCGACCCCGAACGGCAGACCGACGCCCATCGTGCCGAACGGACCGGAGTTCAAACGATGACCCGGTGAGAACGTGGGTATCGTCTGGCGTCCAAAGTTCAACGTCTCCTGCCCATCCACGCACAGGATCGCGTCGCGTTTGGCGAAATCCCGAACGGCTTCGAGCATGCGGACCGGGTGGATGTCGCCATCCTCGGCGGGCCGGTTGGCACCGGCGGCGCTGCGTTTCTGCTGTTCCCCATCGTGCAATTTCTGCCGCCACGCTTTGAAATTGCCCGGCGCGACCTTGCCTTTGATCCCTTCCAGCAACTGACCGAGCACCGCCTTGCAATCGCCGACGATCGGAATGTCGACGTAACGGGCCGCCGTCGCGATTTCCGCTGAATCGATATCGATCCGGGCGATCGTCGCGTTGGGCCCAAATCGCGGCGGCGAGGCATGGCCGATGATGTAGTTCATCCGAGTGCCCAACACGATGATCAGGTCGGCGTCACGGAACGCCGAAGACCGCATCGCGAGATAGGAATATTCGTGATCGTCCGGCACCACGCCGCGGCCTTGTGGAGTGGTGTAAAACGGCACGCCCGCCGCCTCGACGAATTCTTGCATTTCTGTCCAGGCGCGCGACCAGATCACGCCGGACCCAGACACGATCAACGGCCGTTCGGCTTTCTGCAACGCCGAGACCAATGCCGCGACCTGACGAGGATCGCCGAGCGGACGCGAGTCCACCAGCGGCCGTCCGGCATAGCTCCAATCGATCGAATTCTCATCGATCTTTTGATAGAGCATGTCACCTGGGCAATCGATATAGACTGGTCCGGGCTTTCCGGTCATCGCCTTTTGCAGCGCGAAATTGATCTGTTGCGGAATGCGTTTCAGGTTGATCAGTCTGTCCACATATTTGCAGCAGCCACGCATGAGTTCGACCTGGTCGATCTCCTGGAATACCTGGCGGCCGAACTGACTCAACGGGCTCGATCCGCCAAACGCGACAACCGGGCAGCAATCGACCAGCGCGTTGGCCATGCCCGTGACAAGGTTGGTGACGCCAGGTCCGGACGCCGCCATGCAAACCGAAGGAGTTTGCTTCAACCGGCTATACGCCTGGCACGCGAAGGCCGCCGCCTGTTCGTGGCGGACGTCGATCATGCGGATGCCTTCTTTGATGCACGTGGCCTCGGCCAGCAACATCGGGCCGCCCATGATGTAGAAGAGATCCTTGACCCCTTCCTTCTGCAAACACCTGGCGATGATTTCTGAACCGGTAAGTTCGGACATCGTTACGTTCTCCTGAATGAGCGGTTTGTCGTCATGGCTGGGTCAGGCCCGGTCGTGACGAACAGAGGTGTCAGCCAATCACGCCGCCGGCCTTGAGCGTACCGACCTCGCCGGAGCCGAGACCAAGCCAACTTGTCAACACATCCTCATTGTTCTGGCCCAGCAACGGCGCCGGCGTCACCGGCGGCGGAGTACCGGAGAAACGCACCGGCCATGCGACCATCTTGAACCTGCCGTTCACCGGGTGGTCGATCATCGGCATGATGCCGCGATCCTCGAACGTTTGATCCTGGCTGAGTTCCATGGTGTCAAGCACGGCGCCCGCCGGAATGCCGGCCTTACCCACGATCTCCATCGCTTCGTGCTTGGTGTGCTTTCGGGTCCACTCGGAGATCATGCCATTGACCTCATCCGGGCGTTCGGCGCGCGACCAGGGTGTGTCATAGCGCGGATCGCCGATCAGCTCTTCACGGCCAATGACCTTCAGCAGGCGGTTCCAATGTTCGGGATTGGCGCGGCTGGTGAAAATATACACATAGTCGTTCAATCCTCCGCCTTTGCAGGGGAACGTCCCCATCGGGGGCGTCGTCTGCGAAACGGAACTATCGGCGGCGCGCAACGCGGCCTTGCCGGTGCGATACTGCGCGGCGAAAGCGATGCGAATATAATGCAACATCGCGTCTTGCATCGCGACCTGCAGATGATCGCCCTGGCCGGTTTCCTTGCGCCGGTACAGCGCGCCCAGAATGGAAATAGCGAGCAACATTCCGGTGCCGGTGTCACCGAGCGACGGGCCAGGTTTCAACGGACGGCCATCGCGCTCACCTGTGATGCTCATGGTGCCGCCGCATGCTTGCGCGATCATATCGAAAGCGAGATTTTTCTCGTATGGACTACCTTCGCCAAAGCCTTTCACCTGGCAGTAGATAAGCGACGGATTGATTTGCTTCATGACGTCGTAACCCAGACCCAGCCGCTCGATCGCGCCTGGCGCGAAATTTTCCACCATCACATCAGCCTGTTTTGCCATATCCTTGACCAGTTGCAGGCCTTTCGGATCCTTCAAGTTGACGGTGATGGATTTCTTGTTGGCGTTGAACAGCAGGAAATACGGATCGTCCATGCCGGGCTTACCGCCAAGCGCGCGGCCAGGATCGCCGCCGCCGGGATTTTCGACCTTGACCACCTCCGCCCCGAGCCATGCGAGCGCTTCGGTACAGGACGGACCTGCCTCGAACTGGGTCAGGTCCAAAATCCGCACACCGTTAAGGCAGGACTGGCCGCCGATTCTGGCGTCGCCGGTGTTGGCATCCATGCGTGGTTTCCTCCGTTCCAGGTCCGCCGTGGCGGGCGGTTTTCGTGGGTCGAACCACAAAACTAACCTGGATGACGGTTTCGTGTAAGCCCTGGGCGATGCTGTTCAGACGCCGTTCGCCCCGCGATGATGACGTACCCGATATGGCGGTACGAAACCCGAACCGCGGCAATTTTGTTGTGTTTTCAAATCAATAAGCCGAAGCCGGCGATCCCCGGATCACCGTGTGAAACGCCGAATCTCGGCGAAATCAGGCGGCACGCGACAGCGTCTGCTGTTGAAGCATCCGGGCGAAGCGATCGGCGTTCGCCACGTCGAGGTCGAAACTCAAATGCATCGTTTCATTTTCCGTCGCGCGAACGACGAATGGCAACGGCATTCCGAACCGGTCCACTTCCAACGTACCGCGCGTGCCGATGGGCAGCGGCGGAGACGCGGTGACCGCGGCGCCGTGCTCTGAAACGTCGACGACCATCGCGCCGCCACCTGGTCGCCCCGCTACCGAAATCCGGCCCTCGAAATGCACGGGATACCGTGCTTCGTGGCGGCGATTCACGTCTTCAGTCGACGTACGCACGACGCGAATGAGCGAATGCTTCAACTCGTCCACCATCGTGCTCATGGCGGCCGTGTCATCCCGAACCTGAGTACTGCGTTGGCCGGTACGGTCTGCCTCGGCAGACACTTCGGTGATGCGCCGGGTCATTTCGTGAGCAGCGGCGGCTGTTTCATTGACGTTGCGAGCGATCTCGGCGGTCGCCGCACCTTGTTCCTCCACTGAAGCGGCGATCGAACCGGCGATCGCGCTGATTTCGTTGATGGTCTGTTCAATGCGTCCAACGGCGGCCACCGACGCGCCAGTGGCCGTCCGCACGTCGGCGATGTGGCGCGTGATCTCATCGGTCGAACGCGCGGTCTGGGTGGCGAGTTGCTTCACCTCGCTTGCCACGACGGCAAATCCCTTACCGGCGTCACCCGCGCGGGCGGCTTCGATGGTGGCATTCAATGCAAGCAAGTTGGTCTTGGCGGCGATCTCACTGATCATGTCCGCGACCGCACCGATGCGTCCAACCTGCTCGTTCAGTGCTTCGATCGTGGCGCGCGTTTCGCTTCCGGCGGTGACCGCGCGGCCCACCACGGTGGTCGATTGGTTGACCTGACCGCCGATCTCGCGAATCGAGGCCGCGAGTTGTTCGGCGGCGCTTGCCACCGTCTCCGCGTTCGACAGAGCCTTGGCCGCGGCCGTCGCGGCGCCTTGCGCGGACTCGGAGGCGCGCCCGGCGGACGCGTTCATTTCCTCCGCGGCCTTCGCGATAGCGACGGTGTGGACGCCAACTGAATCCAGCGCCGAACCGGATGCGGTCTCGATCTTTTCAGCCATGCCCAGGAGCGCGGCGTGTTTTTCCCGCGACGCCCGCTCTTCGTGCTCCTTCTGCGCGGCCTCAAGCTGAGCCCGTGCGAGTGCGTTCTGCCTGAACACCTCGACCGCCTTGGCCATGGCGCCCATTTCGTCCGCGGCGTCGCGGGAGGGGATGTCGACCAGGGTTTCCCCTGTCGCCAGGCGGCTCATCGCCGCGGTCATTCCGGATATCGGCCCAATGATGCCGCGGCCGGCGAACCAGGCAATCAATACACCCAATAACGCGGCGGCGGTCGCGATCATCTTCTGTGTGGCGGCCGTGCTCGAGATCATGCTCGCCGTCGCGGACTGCGTGGCCGCGAAATCACGGCCGAGAGAACTCGCCGTGGTTTCGGCTGCCCCAGCCTGTTGTTGGATCAACGCCTGCATGCGGTGGTCGAAGAGTTCGTCGCTTTTCAACATGGCATTGGATACGATTTGGAAACTCTCCGAATAGCCTGTCAGAGCGGCCTCAATCGGCGCGGTCAGCCTGCGAATTTCATCAGAAATCGGCAGCTTCCCGAGCGCGGCGAGGGTAGAAGCGGCGGCTTCGGCGTTCTTTCGGAAGGTCGCCGGCCCGTTGGGGTCCCTGGTGGCGAGAAACCGCCAGTTCGCCACCCGCACCAGGAGTATCGCGGTTTCCACATCGCGAGCGGCGGTACGGATCTGAATGTCGCCAGATATCTGCACGGCGGGGACGAGCGCCGCCGTGGCCGCCGACATCTGATCGCCCCCACTGAACAGCCTGGCCCGGCTTTCCTGAATTTCTCGGGTCAGTGCGGTCAGATCGCCACGCAGTTTGTGGAATTCCGTGACGTTGTTCACCATCATCCCGTATGTGCGGCGCCGCTCGTCAGACAGGGTTGCACGGGCGGCCACCTCCAGCAGGCCGGTGGTTTGTGTATCCGCGGCGTCACCTTCCTCCAGCGCGGCAGGCGTGCCGGATGTCTTGTACTCCAGGGAAGCACGCCGCGCCGTTTCCAGGAGACCGCCGATCTTCAGTACGCGCGTGTTATTATCTGACAACGCACTCATTCGCATGACTTCATCGTCGATCGAGGTCAGTTGCCGGACGCCCTGGAAGGCCAGGGCCAGGCCGAGGATGACGAGGATCCCCATTCCTCCGTAGATCCGGGAACGGATGCCGAGCCGGGATAGTAACATTCTTCACCTGCCTCATGAAAGACGGAACAACCGAGCCTTCCGTGACGGTAGACATGAATGTCTTAACAAACCCTGTATTAGTGCGCGGTTCTTTGGCGTCCGGCCGCGGCGGTCAACGCAGCGCCCGCTTCCGCCCGTTCCGCGTAGCGCCGGGCAATCGCGGCGCAGGCCATCAGTTGGACCTGATGGAACAGCATCAACGGCAGCACGATCAGTCCGGCGGACTGACCCGCGAACAACACGGTCGCCATCGGCAGGCCGCTCGCGAGACTCTTCTTCGACCCACAGAACACCACGGCGATTTCGTCAGCCCGCGAGAAACCGAGTAACCGGCTCGCAAGGGTCGTCAGACCCAGTACCGATACCAACAGCGCGATGTCCACCAGCAAGAGTGTGCCCAGGGTGGCGAGATCCAATTGATGCCAGATGCCTTGTGTCACGCCCTCGCTGAACGCGACGTAAACCACGAGCAAGATCGAGCCGCGATCGACAATGTTCAGAAGCGAACGATTATTGGACATCCAATCGCCGATCCATGGCCGCGCGAGTTGGCCGGCGAGGAACGGCAGCAGCAACTGCATCGCGATTTCGCCGACGGCATGAACGGAAAACCCGCCATGGGTGTGCAGCAGCAAGCCGGCAAGCAACGGCGTCAGCACCATCCCGAGCAGGTTGGACGCGGTCGCCGCGCAAAGTGCCGCTGGCACGTTGCCTCGCGCGATGGAGGTGAACGCGATGGATGACTGCACGGTCGACGGCAGCACGCACAGCAGCAACAGCCCGGCCCATAACGGCGCCGGAAGCAGGCCTGGAGCCACGGCGCGCGCTGTCAGCCCCAATATTGGAAACAACACGAAGGTGGACAAAAGAACCACCACATGCAACCGCCAGTGCCGCGCGCCCGCGATCGCCGCGCGCGGCTCCAGTTTCGCGCCATGCAGGAAGAACAGCAGCGCGATCGCAAGCTGCGTCACATGTCCAGCCACTGTCGCACCAACCCCATACACGGGCACCAGCGTCGCCAGCCCGACCATGCCGGCGATCGCGGCGATATACGGATCGATGTTGAGTTTGGCGAGCAGTGTCATCGCGGCGAACCTTCTTGAAGATCTTCGCATCCGAGGCGTGCCGGCACTCCGCTGTCGTTGCGAGCGAAGCGAAGCAATCTCATTGTCCCCTCTGATGGAGATTGCTTCGCTTCGCTCGCGACGACAGGTGCGGTGACCGTCGGTTCCATGCGGAGAAGAATGCTCCCGCCAACGGTGATTGTGAACCTCGTTTATGAACGTTATTGTCATCACGAACCATGATGATGGGAGCCCGCATGCTCGACCCGGTGCAACTCGAATCCTTCCTCGCCGTGGCACAGACCCGGAACTTCACCGAGGCGGGCCGCCGCCTTGGCTTGCGCCAGTCCACCGTCAGCCAGCACATCAGCAAGCTGGAGCAGGCATCCGGCCGGCGCCTGTTCGTCCGCGACACCCATTCCGTCATCCCCACGGCGGACGGTGAGGCGATGACCGGGTTCGCCCAATCGATCCTCGACGCCAATGCCCGGGCGCGCGACTACTTCGCGCGCTCACAGGTGCGTGGGAGAGTCCGGTTCGGCACATCGGAGGACTTCGTCAGCTCCCGTCTGCCGGAACTGCTGCGCGACTTTGTCCACCGGCACGCTCTGGTCGATCTGGAACTGACGGTCGGGGTCAGCGCGATCCTGTATGAACGGCTGGATGCCGGGGAACTCGATCTGGTGCTGGCGAAGCGGCGAGCCGGCGATGAGCGCGGGCGTCTTGTCTGGCGGGATCGCCTGAGTTGGATCGGCGCGCCGGGAACAAGAGTGGATCCGGCGCAACCACTGCCGCTGATTCTGTTCCCACCACCCAGTATCACCCGCTCGGTCGCGCTGGAGGCGATGGAGCGCGAGGGCCGATCCTGGCGGATCGTCTGCACCAGCGGCAGCCTCAGCGGCCTACGCGCCGCGGCCCTCGCCGGACTGGGCGTGACGCTGCACGCGCGTGGTCTGATACCAGACGGG
>Ga0182018_10000514_pt1 | contig 50195 bp, 46 predicted proteins | sample 812P2MmetaG_FD_120490 | JGI IMG/M metagenome (GOLD analysis project Ga0182018, IMG submission 120490) | Permafrost microbial communities from Stordalen Mire, Sweden - 812P2M metaG | ecosystem: Environmental > Terrestrial > Soil > Wetlands > Permafrost | place: Sweden: Stordalen | collected... | reverse complement strand
TCGCCCTTCTTCAGGCGCTCGGCGTCCTCGTAGCTCAGGTCCAGTTCCTTTTGCAACGCGTCGGTGAATTGGTTGCCGCCGACGCTGACGTCGCGGGTGAACAAAGGTATGCCGCCGCGAACGATATTGATGTTCATTACGCTGGCGCCGATGTTCAACAACGCCACGGTCTGCCCCGCATCCGGTTCGTAGTTCATTTCGAAGCAGTTCTGCAATCCGAAGGCGTCGATATCCACGACCACGGGCGTCTTCCCGGCTTGCGCGAGCACGTTGGTATGGTTCAGAATCTTGTCTTTCTTGACGGCCACCAGCAGCACGTCCATCTGCGCGTCCATCGATTCCAGAAGCTGATAGCTCAGGTTCACGTCCGCGATGTCGAACGGAATGTGCTGACTGGCTTCTGACGGAATCCGCTCGTAAAGCTCTTCCTCGGTCATCAGCGGCAACGGCACCCGCTTCACGATCACCGAATGTCCGGAAACCGAGGTGGCTACGTTCTTGGTCTTGATCTTTTCCGCATCGAAAATCTTGCTGATGGCGTTGGCCACCTGGGGCGCATCCATGATCGCGCCGTCCACCACAGTGTCCTGCGCCAGCGGCTCCATGCCGAAACTCACCAGTTCATAGCCTGCTTTAGTGGACCGTAGCTCCACCGCCTTGATCGAGCTGGACCCGATATCCAGGCCCACCAGTTGCTTGTTTTTCCGCCCGCCCAATAACCACATATCGCGGCCTCTTTCCTGTCGCCCTGCGAGACTAGCGGCGCCTAACGTGCGCCTGACTCATCTTGCGTTCCATCCAGCGATCCAGGATGGTCTTTCGTAGTTTCCAACGATTGCCCAGCTTGAATGCGGGAATCTCGCCTTCGGTGATGTATCGGTACAGCGTATCCGGTGAGATACCCAGATACTGCGACGCTTGCCGCACATTCATCACTTCACGCGATTCATTCACGAGGAACGCTACCCCGGGCGCCCGATCACGCCCAAAACTTGATCCCACCCGGTGCACCCCTCCCGACACAGCGGAACCGCGAGGGCGCGCCCTGTGCTAGCGTTTATGACATCGCGTTACCGGGAGGGTCAAGGAATTCTCTGCCGCAGTTGTCCTAAGAATACGGGTAGTTTCAGGTAGTTGTTGGGTATTTATGGTATGACCCTCTATATATAGGGTAGCAAGTCTCTCAGTACCACAATAGGTTGAACTTTTGGCTGCCTTCGCCCTGCTCGTTGGGACGGTTATTACTTGAAGTCACGCGCTCCGCCGTGGAATCTGCGTGAACCGAGATTTCTTGTAGTTTTCTCCGATCCACACCTGCGCCGTACTTATTCTTTTTCTTTACAAACTCAAACCCCTACAAATTGCCCTGGTTTGTGCGGCACCTGCGCCGACACCTTGCCACCGGCCACGGGCTCCATTTGCACCACGTCTCCCACCCGCTGTAAACCGTTCCCGATCGCCGACATGCCTGCTTCGCTTGAGTTCGACGCTCCCTCCGGTACAGGATGAGCCTCCTTGGTGCCGAACGATGAGTGACCCGCTGCAGCGGTGGCGAGGACTGCGCCGCCTGTCTTGCCCGTTGGTCGCCGCCGCCGGCGTGCTCGGGGAATTGTTTCCACTGTTCATAAGCAGACCTCCCTCGGTATCGGCAGAATTCGAACTTTCCTTCACTGCCTGGGGCTTGCTGGGTTAGGACCCGGCAGAAGACCGGATCGGACTTTCGATTGGATCTGGTCCGTGCCAAACGGAGGTGCGGCGCTGCGCGTTGAAATGCAGGTGCTAGTCTGAGGAGGCCTGCGCTCGATTGCAGCCGCTTACAAGTTCAGGTTTTTCCAAAGGGCGTTCACGCGCGCCTTCGTCCGGTCGTCCATCAAAATCTCATCCGGCCACGGCCGCGTAAACCCTTCGGTCGTCCACTTGCGCGTGGCGTCGATTCCCATCTTCGATCCGTAGTCCTGCATGCGCTGCGCGTGGTCGAGGGTGTCCACCGGGCCCAGAACAAATTGCACGTCGCGCTCGGGATCGATGGCGCACAACGCCTTCCATACGACTTCCCGGTAGTTGTGCACGTCCACGTCGTGGTCTACAACTACGATCACTTTCGTGAACATCGCCTGCCCCAGCGACCAAATCGCGTTCATGATTTTTCGCGCGTGGCCCGGATAGGACTTCCGGATCGCGACGATCATCAAATTGTGGAAAATTCCTTCCGCCGGCATCGCTACGTCCGCGATCTCCGGATACTGCATCTTCATCACCGGCAGAAACACGCGTTCGACGGCGTGGCCCATAAAATAATCTTCCTGCGGCGGCGGCCCGACCACGGTCGTCAAATAAATCGGGTCCTCGCGGTGCGTGATGCACTCCACATGAAAAACCGGGAACTCCCCTTCCAGCGAATAAAATCCGGTGTGGTCGCCGAACGGCCCTTCCGTGCGCATTTCGTTCAGGTTTACATATCCTTCCAGGACGATCTCGGCATTGGCCGGGACGTCCAGATCATTCGTCTCGCACTTCACCATCTCCACGGGCTCGCGCCGCAAAAACCCCGCAAACATCATCTCGTCGAGGTCTGGCGGAATCGGCAGCATTCCTGCGAGCGCCGTCGCCGGATCGGCACCGATGGCCACCGAAACGGGGATGCGCCCGTCCGGATTCGCCGCGCGTGCCCGCCGGAAATGTTCCGCGCCATGCTTCTGCGTCTGCCAATGCAGTCCGGTGGTGCGCTGGTCGTACACCTGCATCCGATACATCCCCACATTGCGTTTCCCGGTTTCGGGATTTCGCGTAAATATCAGTGGGAAGGTGATGAACCGCCCGCCATCCTGCGGCCAGCACTTTAAAATCGGAAAATCGAGGAGGTTTACGTCCCTGCCCGTGCGCACCACTTCCTTGCAATCTCCATCCTTCACGGTCTTCGGGAAAAACGATCCCAGTTCCGCCAATTTCGGCAGCATCTTGATCTTGTCGAACAAGCCCTGCGGCGATTCCATCGCCAAGAATCCCTTGATGCGGTCCGCCACTTCCTCGAGCCGCTGTACCTCGAACGCCAATTCCATCCGCCGCACGCTGCCAAACGTGTTCACCAGCAGCGGTACCCGCGAACCCTTCGGCTTCTCAAACAACAGCGCCGGTCCAACGCCATTGGCCTTGCGATGGGGATCGCGAGCGATTCGCTGGGTAATCTCTGTAATCTCCAGAACCGGGTCCACCTCCGCTCGCACCCGCGTCAATTCCCCTTCCTTCTCCAACCTCCGCACAAACTCCCGCAAATCCCGATACGCCACTGTTTCCTCCAGAAACACGCACGGCGGGCAGCTAAACTCAAAACTGTAGCACGAACACCGAGGGAAGCCGTTTTCTCGCTGGTTCTTTCCCCATGGCTCGGTGTCTCTGTGGCTCATCCTTGTTTTGGTTTAACCACCCGCCGATGACCGGCATCCAACGGCCGTAATTCAAAAAATCCGAACTTCGCAAGGAAAGTAAAATGCCCAAAATGAAAATCGCCGTTGTCCCCAAACCCGGCGCCGATTTCGAAATCCAGGAACGCGACATCCCCACGCCCGGCACAGGCCAAGTCCGCATAAAAGTTCAAGCTTGTGGCGTTTGTTTCAGCGACCACATAGCAAAAGACGGCCTGATGCCCTGGATTCAATACCCGCGCTCACCAGGGCACGAAATCGCCGGTGTCGTCGACGAAGTCGGCCCCCAGGTCACGTCGTGGAAAAAAGGACAGCGCGTCGGAGTAGGCTGGCACGGCGGCCACGATTTCACCTGCCTGCAGTGCCGTCGCGGCGACTTCATCAATTGCGCGAACGAAAAGTGGACCGGGGTCAGCTACGACGGTGGCTACGCCGAGTACATGATCGCGCCGTGGGAAGCTGTCGCGTCCATGCCGGACTCGCTCGACCCGGTCGAAGCAGCGCCGCTGCTTTGCGCCGGCATCACTACCTTCAACGCGCTGCGTCACAGCGGCGCCGTGCCTGGCGACCTCGTGGCGGTCCTCGGAGTCGGCGGCCTTGGCCACCTGGGGATTCAATTCGCAAACAAATTTGGATATCAGGTCGTCGGGATCAGCCGCGGTAATGAAAGCGAAGCCCTCGCCAGGAAACTCGGAGCGCATTCGTATATCGATAGTTCCGCCACCGATGCCGCCGCCGAACTGAAAAAACTGGGCGGCGCCAGAGTCATTCTTTCCACGGCGCCCAGCGGCAAAGCCATGGCCTCACTGGTCAACGGCCTCGGCGCAAATGGCACCATGATGGTTATCGGCGCGGGCCCCGATCCCATCGACGTGCAAACCGGCACGCTGATCTTCGGCAACAAGGAATTAAAGGGCTGGGCTTCCGGCATTGCTCCCGACTCCGAAGACACCCTGCGCTTCGCCGCATACACCGGCGTCCGCCCCATGATCGAGAAATTTCCGCTGGATAAAGTCAACCAAGCCTATAACCGCATGACCAGCGGCAAGGCTCGGTTCCGCGTCGTTCTGACGATGTAACTCGGTCGGCAACGGGCCGACGTCGGGCTTTACTGACTTGCGGCGCGGGCTAGCTGGCGCCAGGTGATCAGCTTAATGTTTTGCTCTTGAAGCAACAAGCGGAACTCCTCACTGGTAAAGAAGTCGAAGTCACGTTGGCGCCAGGCAGCTCCCCAGGTGTCGCGCTCGCGTGTGGCGGCTTTCATTTCATCGTCCGCGAACGCGAGGTGAATGACGAATTCGGTGACGCCGGGCTGAAGATTTTTCAGCGCTGTCTTGTAAAATTCAGCCCACTTTTCCGGAGGGACCGAAGGAGCGATGGTAACCGTGTGATCGAGCACGATGTCGTCTCGAGTGAGGTTGGATTCCAGATAGGGGTTTTCCGCGAACCAATCGCGGGTGACAAAAAAGGGAAGCTTGTACCCGTGAGCGACGCGAAGAAAAACTTCAAAAAGTTCCTTACCATTATTGATGAGCCGGTATTGATGAGAGTCCAGATGGGTGGGGTGAATTCCCATCGCGTAAGCGCGCTCTATTTGCGCGCGCAGCTCCAGTTCCGCATCCTTCGGATCGATGCGGGTGTCTCGCGACCAATCGTGATGAAAATAGCCGTTTTCGTCCACCAAGCTTGGCACCTTGTCTCTTGGCGCTACCGGCCCCCAGCGGTAATAAACCCGCTCGCTGGTCAGCGTAAGGTGCAGACCAAAATCGACATCGGAATGGGCCTTAACGTAATCGGCTATCTCCGGAAACCACGAGCAGGGCACCATAATGCTGGCGGAGTTCACAAGACCAGTATCGAGAGCCTTGATCGTTGCGGCATTCACCGAATGCGTCATGCCTACGTCATCGGCGTGAACGATGAGCAGCTTGGCATCACGAGGGAAGCCAAGTTTCTCCACAAGAGACTTGCCAACGTCTTGTGCATGGGCATCCACGAGCGCACCCGCAAAACAAATGAGCAGCAACACCGCGATCCGTTTTAGATTGGTCAGCATTCTTCCTTCACACGGCGCGATCTCTCGGCCAACGCTGTGCCCTGCGCCGCGCCGTCTGTGCTAAAGCTTTTTCCTACCTTTGCCGATCCAATCGAAACGCTGCCGCCTGAAAATCACCGCGCAAATCGAACTGCACGCCGTGACGCATCCACCAATCGCCGGACGCGACCTCCGGCGTTCCCGGCAGTGCTTTGCCTTCGATCCAACCGAGCTTGTATTCCGCGTTCGGATCCAGCCCCTGCAATTCCAGCAAGGGGAAACCGCGCCCTTCCTCGGTAGCATTCGCAAACGCAAACACTACCGCCTGACTTTTGTCTCCGGCAACCGATTCGTTGGCGTAAAACTTGCTCCCCCCGCGCGGGCTGATCAATCTGTACAGATCGCCCTGCACGATCGTTTTCTGCACCGCATGGTACGCCGCAATCAGCCGTTTCGCTGTCGCAAAATCCTCGGGCGTCCACTTGTTCAAATTCGCGCCAATCCCCAGCGATGCGTCCATCGAGCTCAGCATCCGGTAAGTAAGCGAGGTGGTGCGGTGGTTGTTGAGCCAATGAGGCGAGTCCGTCACCCAAGCCATCATGATCTGCGGCGTGTACGCGTAGCTAAATCCATCCTGCATCGTGAGCCGGTCAAACGGGTCGGTGTTGTCCGAGGTCCACACCTCATCCGCATAATGCAAAATTCCCAGATCGACGCGCCCGCCTCCACCTGAGCAACTTTCGATCTCGATGTTGGGATGTTTCTTCCGCAGGTCCGCGAGAATCGCGTACAGATTCCGGATGAACTCCACGTACACTCGTTTCTGCTCGTCCACCGGCACCGCGTCCCAACCCGGCTCCGCCCAGTTGCGGTTGTAATCCCACTTCAGAAACGCTATGTCGTTTTCCGACAGCAGTTTGTCCAGAAATCCTTCCACGTAATCACGCACGTCCGGCCGCGCCAGGTTCAGCACCAGTTGGTTGCGCGATTCCGACCGAGGCCTCCCCGGAAAATTCAAAACCCAGTCCGGATGCTTGCGATACAAATCCGAATCCGGATTCACCATCTCCGGCTCGACCCACAAACCGAAATCCATGCCCAGCGAATGCACCTTGTCGATCAGCGGTTTCAAACCGTGCGGAAATTTCTCTGCATTGACATACCAATCGCCGAGTCCCGCGTGATCATCTTTGCGCTGTCCAAACCAGCCGTCGTCCATCACAAATCGATCCACGCCAATCGACGCCGCCTTTTCCGCGATGGCCATCTGTGCCGCTTCGTCCACACGAAATTCGGTCGCTTCCCACGAGTTGTAAATCACCGGCCGCGGTTTGGGATCGGGCGCGTGCGGCAGAATGTGCGCGATTTCAAATTTGTGCAGCAGCCGCGAAGCGCCGCCCAGGCCGTGATTCGAATATCCGCCATAGAAAATCGGCGTCTCCAAATGCTCCCCAGGTTTCAACTGGTATCCAAATTCAAACGGATTGAATCCGCCGGTAACCCGCACCGCATCGAGCTGCGTCTTTTCGATGGTAATCCGCCACGAACCCGACCATGCCAGCGCGCCAAACCAGACTTCACCATGCTCTTCTCCGGCCGAAAACGGGCCGGCACTGTCCTGGCTGTCGTCGCGCGAAATCGCAAACCATGGATTCGCCTGATGCCCGGTCGTGCCCCTCCGGCTCTCGATCACCCGCTCGCCACCCTGAATCGGTTCCTGATTCAAGGTCCACTCCCCTGCCCAGCGCCCCGTCAAATAACTCAACGTGTAGCGCGCCGCAGGCAAAGTCCACTGAGCGGCGGCAGCTTGCTCGATCACCACCGGCTCCTTCTCGCGATTCTCAATCACTGCGGACCGCGCCAGAATCCCACTCTCCCGATCGATCGAATAATGCAGGGTCACATAGATCTCGCGCGAAACATCTTTTAGCAAAATGTCGAACACCCCCGCACCGGCCGATTTGGCGCTGACGAAATGCAAAACTAAGTCGCGATTCCCATCCGCGAACGTCACCTTCAGCGCCGGCTCGGTAAACAACCCAGCCCCCCAACTGGCGTACTCCTGAGGCGTGGTCGTATACGGCGAATCGAACGATGCCACCTCCGGCATCGAATGCGGGGCAACAATCGTATCGTGCGCCCCGAGTCGCCCGCCCCAATAGATCGGCTGCAACTGGCCCCGATCATTCACCCCAAACGCATACGTAGAGTCCCCGCCGTCCAGCCGGAACACCTGCGAGGTTTGCCCGAAGCAAGCCCTGGCATCAAGCGCAACGAACGTAAATAGAGCGGAGAGAATGAAGCAAACGTGTACTGTGTGAGTTTTTTTCATGGCGCCGTATCCTAACATTCGGTAATCGCCCGTGTCTTGCGTAGTGTGCTTGTAGCGGCCGCTTTCCAAAGCGGTGCTTTGGACTTCGGCGGAGCCGCGGCTGTCGGCGCGTGCGGGCGGCGCCGTTTATCTCCTCCCCCCGTCCGGCTGCCGGTAGTATCCTGAATATGTCGCTATGAACCGCGTTTACCTCGATCACAACGCCACGACGCCCGTCGAACCCGAAGTCCTCGACGCCATGCTGCCCTATTTTTCCGGCGACTACGGTAACGCTTCGTCTATCCACACTTTTGGACAAAAAGCGCGCTCCGCCGTCGAAACTGCACGCGAACATGTTGCCGCCCTGATCGGCGCCCGTCCCCAGGAAATCGTCTTCACCAGCGGCGGTACGGAAGCCGATAACCACGCCATCATCGGCATTGTCGGAACCTCCATGGTTCCCGCACACATCATTACCACCGCGATCGAACACGAAGCGGTACTCAATACCTGCCAGGCCCTCGAAAAGCGCGGCGTCTCGGTAACTTATCTTCCTGTCAATTGCGAAGGACGGATCGATCCGTCCGCTCTGCTCGAAAATCTAAAGCTGCATCCCGAAACCGCGCTGATCACCGTCATGCACGCTAACAACGAACTCGGCAGTGTGCAGTCGCTCGAGGAAATCGGCCGCATCGCCAGCGAAGTCGATGTGTACTTCCACACCGACGCCGTTCAGTCGGCGGGCAAAGTCCCTATCGACGTAACCGCGACGAAGATCGACCTACTCTCGCTCTCGGGCCACAAGTTCTACGCGCCAAAAGGCATCGGCGCCTTGTACGTCCGCGGTGGAACGCGGTTGCGCCAGCTCCTTTACGGCGGCCATCACCAACGCGGCTTCCGCCCTGGCACGGAAAACGTCGCCGGTATCGTCGGCCTCGGCCGAGCCGCACAGATCGCGAGAGCTTTGCTGGCCGCGGATGCAAAGCGAATCTCGGCACTCCGCGACACGCTGGAGCAGTCTCTGCTGCAGCGCGTACCCGATTCTCGCGTCAACGGAGCCGGCGCGCGTCGCACCCCCAACACTACGAACATCACCTTTCACGGCATCGAAGGCGAAGCCCTCGTGATCGCGCTGGATCTGAAAGGTCTTGCCTGCTCCACCGGCGCGGCCTGCTCCTCCGGCGCCGTCGAACCCTCCCACGTGCTTACCGCCATCGGCCTGCCGGCGGAAGAAGCTCGGGCCAGCCTGCGCTTCAGCTTGGGCCGCCACACGTCCGCCGCCGACATCGATTTCGCCCTGCACGCCATCCCCGCAGCGGTAGCCCAGCTCCGCGAACTCTCCCCCACGTACCGCAAAGAAGCCAAAGCCGAGGCCCATTCATGACCATGCTCCTTTGTCCCGAGCCCGAGCGACTGGCGGATTTTCATTCCGAAGCCATCCGCAAGGATGGCCGAAGAACATCGACGTCACGATGCCGAGCGCGTTTCATTCGTCGTCATACGCTAAACTAGAGTGGGTATGACCACCGACGCCCAATTCGACACCCTGCCGGTTCGCGACGAAATCTCCACGGGCCTCGTCGCCGTTGCGATGTCCGGCGGCGTCGACAGCTCCACCGTCGCCGCCCTGCTCCAGGAACAATCACGCCCGGTGATTGGCTTGACCATGCAGCTTTGGAATCAGCGCCGCCTGCCCGAATTGCAAGGCGACGGCCCGGCGCAGCATCGTTGCTGCTCCCTCGACGATGTCTACGACGCCAAGCGCGTCGCACAGCAGTTGAACTTCCCGCACTACGTCGTCAACTTCGAACAGCAATTTGAAGCCCGCGTCATTCGCCCGTTCGTCGAGCAATATCTTTCCGGACGCACGCCCATCGCCTGCACCAACTGCAACACCGACGTAAAGTTCGAGCCGCTGTTACGGATGGCGTGTCAAATCGGAGCCGAGCGCCTCGCCACCGGCCACTACGCACGCATCCGCCGGAATGAAGCGATGCAGCGCTGGGAGCTTCTGCGCGCGCGGGACGACAGTAAAGACCAATCCTATTTTCTCTGGGGACTCACGCAGGAACAGCTCGCGCGTACCGAATTTCCTCTCGGCGAGCTCACCAAGGAAGAAGTTCGCGCGGCCGCCCGGCGGGTGAATCTTCCGGTGGCGGAAAAGCCCGAAAGCATGGAGCTATGCTTTGTGCCCAACGGCAACTACGTGCAATTCATCGAGGCTTATTCGCGCGAAAGCGGCGCTCCGCTCTCGAACACCGGCGGCGAAATCGTGAACCAAGAGGGCGCGGTGGTCGGCCGCCACAACGGCGTTCACAATTTCACCGTTGGCCAGCGCAAAGGGCTGGGGTTCGCCGCCGGAAAACCCTTCTATGTTCTTTCGATCGACCGCGAAAACAATCGCGTCGTGGTTGGCGACGACGAGTCGCTGCGCGCCACAACATGCGAAATCGAGCAAGTGAACTGGATCGCGCTCGAAAATCCTGGTGCTGCATTTCGCGCGGCCGTAAAAATTCGCCACAAGCACACACCTGCAAACGCCACGGTCGAGCCCCTCGGTGCCACGCGTGCACGCGTAACGTTTGACGCGCCCCAGCGCGCCATCACTTCGGGCCAAGGCGCCGTCTTTTACGACAGCGACCGCGTTCTGGGCGGCGGCTGGATCCGCTAGCCGAATCGTTTTGCATGCGCCCCAACTTTGGGTTGTGTCAGACCTCGACGCCATTGGCACACACAGGAGTGTCTGTGCTGCCTGAGAACGACGCGTCAAAACAAAACTTACAGTTTGAGCTTCTATCGCTGGAGAGGTTCGCGGCTTTCAGATGAACAGTTCTTCTTCGTGCTCAACCGAATCATCGGAGGAATGCCGACCGCGCGCGCGACGTGAACGCAGGAAGTCGAGGCCAACTTTGATTCCGGTCACTACTGCAGAGAACTTTTGTACTGGTTTCCAAACGCCGCGCTTGAATTGGGAACCGGCTTCTTCCACCGTCTCGAGAGCGCCGGTCAAAATACGGTCGGCCGCGACCAACTGGCCGCGCAAGCGGTCGGAAGCCTCGCTGACCACGCGATCCAGTTTTTGCGCTTGGCCGCGCGCGAGATAGACAACGTGAGCGGCGTCCGAAACCATTTCGGAGATCTTCGGTTGTGTGTCGTCGAGCAGGATTTGCACGCGCGTAATAATCGGACCGATGCGCGTTTCCATACTTTCGGTGAAGCGTTCCACGCGCTCTGCCGTCTTGCGCGTCTGTATAAACAGAGCGGTGAGCATGACAGCCTGGAAAAGAATGGCCAGGGCTGCAACCACAACCGATATTACTACCCAAGTTTCCATTCCTGCCTCACCCACGCCGAAGACGGATCAAACAATCACTTCGAGAACTTCGCACTTCGGGCACTGCCAGCTTCAGGCGATTCGACTTGGCACCCGCTCCAAGGGGAAATGCGCCAACTACGCTTTGGATTCCCGGAGATACGCTTCGCGTCCAGCTTCTACGGCGGCCGCAATCGAATCCTTCTTGCGGTTAGCTACGTCTTTGCTGCGCTCGACCAATTCGTCGGCGCGCTCGCGAAGTTCACGCGCTTTGCGCTGCGCGTAATCCTTGCCTTCATCAGCTTTCTTGCTCAGAAGTTCTCGCGTCTCTTCACCGGACTTGGGCGCGAACAGCACACCAACCAACGCGCCGACACCGAGGCCAACGAGGAAATAACTCACCTTGGAACCAACATTATCAGCCATGGCAACCTCCACAAAAACCGTAACATAGGGATTATCAGGGCGCAATACGGGCTAACCGGTATGAGCTATCTCGATAGGTTATCGGGCTGGACCGCCGATTCCAGGTAGGCCAGGATTTTTTCGGCGTTTTTCCGCGAAATGACCCTGCTAAGTCCATCAACGCCTGCACGTTGAATGTTGGCGACGCTCCCGAATTCGCGGAGCAGTTTTTGGGCGGTCAGCGGCCCGACGCCGGGAACTTCGCTGAGCGCGGTCTTGGTCTGACGCTTTCCCCGGCGGAGCCTGTGGAAGGTGACGGCAAAACGGTGGGTTTCGTCGCGAATCTGCTGAATGAGGTGCAATACCGGTGAGTGCCGGTCCAACTTGCAAGGCTCGCTTTCCTGGCCGTAGATGTAGAGGATTTCTTCTTTCTTGGCGATGGCCGCGAGCGGTTGATTGATGATTTGCAGCGATTCGAGGGCATCGGCGGCAGCGTGCAGCTGGCCGATTCCGCCATCGATCAAGATGAGGCTGGGTAGAGGCTTTTTCTCTTCGAGGACGCGGCGATAGCGGCGGGCGACGGCTTCCTTCATGCTGGCGAAGTCGTCGTTTTGCGAATACGGAGCGGGATCGGGGCTGGCGCCGACACCAACGACAGTGCCGTTGCCGGCGAATTCGCCGCGAATGATGAATTTGCGGTAATCGGATTTTTTCATGCGGCCGTTTTCCCAGACGACCATGGACGCGACTGTGTCGGTGCCTTGCGTGTGGGAAATGTCAAAACTTTCGATGCGGCGGGGTTCCTCGAGCAAGTTCAGGGCGTTCTGGACGGCTTCGCCAATCATTTTAGACGTTGGTTTCAGCACGCGGAAGCGCTGCTCGAACGCGTGCTTGGCATTGTTTTCGACCAAGTCCAGGAAGGCGCGCTTGGTGCCGCGCTGCGGCGTGAAGATTTCGACTTTGTGGCCGGCACGCTCTGTAAGCGTTTCTTCGAGCAAAGCGCGATCTTCAAAATCGACTGGAACATGAATGGCGCGCGGGAGATAGGCGGCATCAAGATATAACTGTTTGAGAAGTGAAGGCACGAATTCGTTGGGATCGAACTGTTCGAGTTCTTCCCAATAAAATTCCCGGCGATCGACGACGCGACCGCCTCGCAGATGGAACAAATTGGCAGCAACCAGCGGGGCTTCCGCGTAATAAGCGAGCACGTCGGTATCGTCGCCTTGGGCGGCGGCGATGCGCTGACGCTCTTCGATGTCTTCAAGAGTGCGAAGTAGGTCGCGATAGGCAGCGGCCTGTTCGAAGAGTTCTTTTTCGGCGGCAACGGCCATGCGTGCTTCGAGACTCTTGATCAGATCCTGGCGCTTACCTTCGAGAAAGAGGCGGGCGTCGCGAACGGCTTGCTCGTACTCTTCGTCGGTGGTAAGGCCCGCGACACACGGTCCATGGCAGCGTTTGATGTAGTACTGCAAGCAGGGGCGTGGATGATTACGAGTGAGATCGACGTTGCACGACGGAATCATGAAACGCTTGTGAACGAAGGTGAGGATGCGGCGGGCTAGATTGGCCGGGAAATAGGGGCCGAAATAGAGCGAGCCGTCTTTTTTCACTTTCCGCGTGAAATAGACGCGGGGATACTTTTCAGAGTGGGTCAGTTTAATGTACGGATAGGTTTTATCGTCGAGGAGACGGATGTTGAATTTGGGCTGGTATTGCTTGATGAGATTATTTTCAAGCGCCAGGGCTTCGCGGGCGTTGCCCAGGACGATGGTGTCGAAGTCGGCGATTTCGCGAGCCAGCGACCCAGTTTTTGCGTCCATCCACCGGGATTCGAGGAAATAGGAACGCACGCGACTGCGCAGGGATGTAGCTTTGCCTACGTAGAGCACCGTGCCTGCGGCATCTTTGAACAGGTAGACGCCGGGGCTATCGGGGAGGAGCGCGGCTTTTTGCCGAGGTTCCATTTTGCAGAAGTGAGTCGTGGGTGGTGGCTGGTGAGTGGTACGCCCGTTCCCACAACTCTTATGATACTTGAATTGGCCAATGTGCATTTGGGGGCGGGATGAAGAACGAAGCGGAACCGGAGGTGCGAAGGTGACGGAATCGGGGCGGGTGCGGATTCGGGCGGTAAAAACATTGTCCGACGACTGGTATGTATTGAAGAAGACTACCTTTGATTTCTTGCGCCGAGATGGAACCTGGCAGACGCAGAATCGGGAGACGTATGATCGGGGCAACGGGGCGGCGATCTTGCTCTATAACCGGGAGCGCGGAACCGTGGTGCTCACGCGGCAGTTTCGATTCCCCGCCTACGTGAATGGTTTGGCGGATGGGATGTTGACCGAAGTTTGTGCCGGCTTGCTGGACAAAGATGATCCGGAGGCGTGCATCAAGCGGGAGGCGGAAGAAGAGGCCGGGTTTGTGGTCCACAACCCGAGGAGGGTGTTTGAGGCTTACATGAGTCCGGGATCGGTGACCGAGAAAGTGTTCTTTTTTGTGGCCGAATATGACCACAAGCATCGGACTTCCGCGGGCGGCGGGGACGAGAAGGAGGGCGAGGATATTGAGGTGCTGGAGATTCCGCTGGAGCAGGCGATAGAGATGGTTAGGCACGGAGAAATTCTGGATGCGAAGACCATCATGCTACTGCAGTATGCGAAGTTGGCGCGGTTGCTGGACGGCCCGGGTGACGGACCGGTATGATTCGCAGTGATCTCGGTTGCAGGATCAACTGCACTTGCAGTTTCGCGAACTCGAAACGCCTAGATCGACTCCCTGATATCGGTCGAACCAGACGCATAGTTGACGGCGTTTTGAAGTCTGAAAAACGAAACCAGAAAGACTTGATTCGTTTTCCATCCGAGGTTAACGATGATGAGATGCCGGTCATTCAGGTCGAGATCCTGAATGTTTGCGATCTCCTCGTAGGGCCAAGGAATCGCTGCCCGCCTGTCAATCTTACTCAATAGCGTTGCGGTATTGTAGTCGTCGCCCGGCGAGATGACCTTGGGCCGTTCGGAGGAAACTGGAGTGACACAAATCGAACTTGTTGCAGGTTGAGCTGGGAGACGCGGCACGAAGGAGCGGATCAGGGAGTACGCCGTGAGGATTTTAACCGTAGCTCCATGCGGCGTAGATCGCAAACACCCTCGCGGTACCGTGCAACAAAAAGTATGTCATGCTCGTGTGGGCGAAAGAAATGCACTCGGTCAGTCTACGGGAGGAAGGTTCCGATGAAAAAGCACGAGGTTCTGGCACTCGCGGTGGCGATTACGATTGTCTGCTCAATCGTGCAGGCGCAGCAGACGCAGTGGAAGGTGCACGATATGAGCCGGCCAGCACCTACCGTTGTGGATCCGGGCTCGGCTAGCACGCAGGAGGTGGTGGGACGGGCACCTTCGGATGCGGTGGTGCTGTTTGATGGGAAGGACCTGTCGGCTTGGTCGCAGAAGGATGGAACGCCGGCTAAGTGGAAGGTGGGGAATGGATATTTCGAGACGGTACCGAAGTCGGGATACATCTATACGAAGAAGACTTTTGGCGATTGTCAGTTGCACGTGGAGTTTGCGACGCCTTCGCCAGCCGTGGGGCAGGGACAGGATCGCGGGAATAGTGGCGTGTTCCTGATGGGGCTGTACGAGATTCAGGTCTTGGATTCTTATGATAATCGGACGTATGCGGATGGTTCAGCGGCGGCGGTGTATGGGCAATATCCGCCCTTGGTGAATGCTTCCAGACCGCCTGGGCAGTGGCAAACGTACGACATTGTTTTTCACGAGCCAAAGTTTGGAGGCGATGGGAAGCTTTTGAACAAGGCGCGCGTAACCGTTTTGCATAACGGAGTATTGGTGCAGGACAACGTGGAGATTCAGGGGACGACTTCGACCGACAAGCCGGAGTATAACGCACAGCCGGACAAGCTGCCCTTGGCATTGCAAGACCACAATCATCCGGTAAGGTTTCGAAACATCTGGGTCCGGGAGTTGAAAGCGGAGTAAGAAACCAATACTCTTGCCGCGCCGCAAGCCGGAACCGGCTCGCGGGTGCTCGGTGGGACGCGCTGAAGCGCGTCCCGTACATTTGCCCTGCGCTTTTGGCGCGGAAAGCAGTTTCAATAAATCAGACAGGTCGGGAGCGAATATGGGACATCACGTGCACCATCCGGGCCACACGCATTCACATTCGAAGAAGGAACTAGCTATAGCTAGCCGGCGTGAATTTATTTCAGCGATGGTGGCCACGGCGGTGCTTGGCCCGATGGCATTCGGCCAAGAACAAACTCGCGCGGACATCGCCGAGAGATTTCGGCAGATGTCCGAGGAGTATGAGAAGGAAGGACTGGCTGCGCCTTTCCGCGGCATCACTAGCAACGGAGAGGTTGTACCCGGTCTTTTCGAGATTACTCCTACCGGCGTGCCCACCGAGCCAGTGCGGAATGCCGCGTCGAAATTCATTGAATCGCTCACGAGCGTGCAGCTCACAAGGGCGATGTATCCCGTGGACGACATCAAGTGGCGGAAGTGGATGAATCAGCATTTCTATGCACGCCAAGGAATCAGCTTCCAGGAGATGACTGAAGGGCAGCGCGATTTGGCGTTCGGGTTGATGCGCGCGTCATTGAGCGTGAAGGGCTTTGAGCTGACGCGGAACATCATGCGTCTGAACGAGACGTTAGCCGACCTCTCTGACGACCATGAGTTTCTAGGCGAGTGGCTGTACTTCATTACGATCATGGGCAAGCCTTCGGCGACGGAGCCATGGGGCTGGCAACTCGATGGACATCACGCGATCATCAACTTCTTCGTTCTAGGCGATCAGGTGGTGATGACACCGCACTTTTTTGGTTCGGAACCGGTGCGAGCGACCTCCGGCAAGTACAAAGGAGTGACGATCCTGCAGCAGGAGCAAAACGATGGCCTGGAGATGCTGCGGGCACTTCCGGATGCGCAGCGCCAGAAGGCGATTCTCAACTTTTCGAAGACCGGGAACAACAATCTGACGGAGGCTTTCAAGGACAACGTAATCCTTGATTATGCGGGAATACGAGCAGCCGATTTGGCTGCGCCTGCGCGACGCCGGCTCGTGGAGCTGGTTCATCTTTACGTGAGCAACATGCCGGACGGGCACGCTCGCGTAAAGATGGACGAGGTGACCAAGCACATTGAAGACACTTGTTTTGCGTGGATCGGCGGGAGCCAGGCCGACAGTGTCTTTTATTACCGCGTGCAGAGCCCGGTCGTGCTGATCGAATTCGACCACCAACGGCCCGCCAACCTGGCGAAGTTTGCGGCGGATTCCAAAAAGCCGACGCAGCAGCATATTCATTGTGTTGTCCGGACACCGAACGGAAACGACTACGGAAAAGACTTGCTGCGCCAGCACTACCTCGCGCACCCCCACAAAGAAGCGTGATCGGCGGGATTCGCTCTGAACGGTTGAAAGTCAATTGCTGAAGGCGCAGAGTGAAAGGGTGACTTTATTTCGCTCGTGCACCGCATTGCGTGTGCGCGGACGCAGGCGAAGGACAAGATGAGATCGAGGCGATGCCTTTGCGGATTTCTCGTGGTGCTTGGCGCTTTCGCGCTCGGAAATTGCAGATCCGCTTGGGCGCAAGCCCCGCAGCCGCAGGAACCTGAAAACCCAGCAGACGCGCCGCCACCAGCTTCGAAGAAAACGCCACCGAAAACAAACAAAGACAATGCCACGGAATCTGCGCCGGATCAGCCGACCTGGGATCCTTTGCGGGCGGAAAAGGATATGGAAGTTGGGCAGTATTACCTGCACAAGGGGGATGTGGATGCGGCGATCGACCGGTTTCAGGATGCGACGTTGGCGAAGCCGGGGTACGCGGCGCCTTTTCGTTTTTTGGGCGAGGCGCAGGAGAAGAAGGGGTTCAAGAAGCCGGCGATCAAATCATACCAGCGATATTTGGATCTGAATCCGAAGGCGGAGGATGCCGAGAAGATTCGGAAGAAGATAGAGAAGCTTTATAAGGAAGTGGAGAAAGAGAAAAAGGAGATCAAGTAGCGGGGTGGGAATGGAGATTTGCCGCGGAGGCAGAGAGAGAGAAAAAAAGAATGAATCAGGGATAACGCAGAGACGCTCAGGTTCCGCCTGCGTACGTTGGTTGCCTATCGTGACCGACCGAGCGAGGTTGGCGGGAACACAGACAGGAGTGTCTGTGATACTTAGCGGGCGAGGCGGTCCAGGGCTTTGCGGGCTTGCTGGAATTGGGGGAAGAGTTTTTCTTCGGCGCGGAATTCGGCGGAATGGGAGATCAATGAGCAGCCGGAGCGGCGAGTGGGATGCTTGACGTGGAGCATCTCGTGGTAGAGGACATATTCTACCGCGCATTGCGGGACGTTCGGGTGGTCCATGCGGCGGTTCAGCAGGATGTGGCCGGGACCGGGGTCGTAGCAGCCGAATTGGCGGCGCCAGCTTTTTGTGCTCCAGCCGATGTGGGGACGAGTTAGTTTTCCTTCGAAGTATTTCGCGTTTAATTCATCGAAGAGTTTCTGGAGATCGAAGTGGCGTCCTTGCGGGTGTGTGGCCGGCCGGATACGACGGTTGCGCATGCGGTTGATGCGGGTGCGCGTGCGATGGGAGCGGGCGTAGTCGAGATACGGTGCGGTGAGGGCCCCTGGGGCCTTGCGGCGGTAGACGCGCGAGAGCAGGAGGGCGGCGGCGGCCTCCAACACCGGGAGCGGGGCGCGATGGAGGAGATCGGAAAAGCGGACGTGGACCGCTTCTTCGCGGCGGCGGATGGTGAGCGTGAGGCTGCTGTAGGGATAGAACTCGACGCGGAAACGGGGTGGGCGGCCGTCGCAATTGAGGCGGGTGTACATGCGCTGGAAGAGCGCGTGGCCGCCGGGGACGATGGTCGGTAGAGTTGGCATTCGCTTGTTCTTGGATAGTTTACGACGCGAGGAGGGTGGGGGCCAAATTCGTGGGTGAAGTGCGCAAAAAAGAAATGGCGGGATTCACTACAAAGATGACGGAGTTCACAGAGGGAAAGAGAAAGGGAGGCCACAGAGGCACGGAGAGAAGGGGAAACGGACCAAAAGGACGGGCCGGGGAAAGAACATAAGCCAGATGGCCGGGGCGCTCGAGGCGCAGAAGCCCTGCGCTCCCACAACCAGCTGGTCAGAGAATCGCGCGTTGTTCGGTTGCTTCTAGTTTTTGCGACGGACTGGGGGCGGAGCCACAGCCTTTTTGGCTTTTTCGGCGTCGCTTATGGCGTCGTGGGTGCCTTCGATCGCGTCATCGAGGTTGTCTTTGTAGATGTCGATTTCGATTTTGTCGGCGGCTATCTTATTAAGGGCTTCCAGGAATTCCTTCCCTTTGGAAGCAATCAAGTCGACGCCCTGGCGGATATTTTCCTGCTTTTCGATGCCCAGCTGCATGAGGTCGGCGGCGTCATCGAGGCAGCCGACGTAGCCATTCATCAGAGCGTTCAGCAGCTCGCCGTGACGATTTGGCGAGGGATGCTGCAGCTCGTACTGAAATTTTTTGAGGCGGTCGTCGGCAAAGGTGACGAAGAGATTGATGCGCGCGTTGGTGGTTTCAGCGTCGCGGATTTTGTCGGCCTCCATGGGCGACAGGTAGTCTTTCTGGTCCACTTGTGCCCGGACCTGGGCGCAAGAAACGGCCAAGCCACAGGTGACGACGGCGGTGAGCAAGCAGTTTTGAATGTTCATTTCAAGCTTCTCCTCTGTATTTTCGACTGCGTTCTCGGCGGGTTGGTTGGCCTCGGCCTTATCTTCTGGTTTCTCCTCAGGTGTAGAGGTGGGCTGGTTCGCTGGTTTGTCCGGGCCGGCCGGTGCCGTTTCCGGAGTTGCCGTAGTAGGCGTGGCCAGCAGATCTTTTCCAGGACGCCGGGGAAACAACATGCCCAGGAGCTCGTCGTCCATCGAAGCGAGGTCGTTCTGCACAAGTTGCAACGGAGGCTTGTACTCGGCAGGGGCGATTATGACCATCTCCTTCAGCTCGCGGAGTGCCTTGCGAACGTGCATTTGCAGCTGCTTGTACCCGTTCAATTGGCGCTCAGCGTCGGGATGTTCTTTTTTCAGTGCGCTGAGGGCAATACGAGCATTGTCGCGATATTTCTCCATGACCTCGCCGACGGTCGCGAAATCGGCCGCTCGAGAGGCACGGCGGGTTTCGGCGAGCTGTTCGTCGCCCAGTTTTTCGAAGAGCTTGGCTTTGCGCACAGAATTCGGTTCGTGCTCGAAGCGGGCCTGCAGATCGTCGGGATTGCCGGCCTCCGAGGCGAGCACGGGCATGGTGGCGAGAACCAGCAAGACGAGCGCGCGGTGGTGCCAAGGACGCATCACTTCCCTCTTGCATCGAGCTGGTGCTTCAAGACGGCGCTGCGTTGTTGCGCTTGCCACACTTGGTCAGGGTTCTTGTTTTCATCCATGGTGAGAAATTTCTGATAGGCCTCGAGAGCCGGCTTGATCTGGTGCAATTTATCGTAGCAGAGGGCGCGAATAAACCAGCCACCCGCGGCGGGAGGTTCGACTTTGGCGATGACGTCGAGGCTCGCGAGGGTGGAGACGCAATCGCCGGAGAGATAGTACGAGGAGCTGAGATCCTTCCAGTAGGCGATGTTCTTGGGGTCGAGATGGATCGCGATTTTCAGTTGTTTTTCCGCGGAGGCGTAATCGTGTTTTTGCATGTAAATGCGGCCCAGACCGCCGATCAATTGAGGGTCGTTCGGCGTGAGGACCAGCGCGCGCTGAAGGGTGCCGATGGCGTCGTCGTATTTGTTCTGGGCGATCTGGAGGTCGGCGCGAAGACGGAGCGAGTCGGAGGTGGGAGGCTTTCCAGCGTCAGCGCGGTCGAGTTCGGCGAGGGCTTCGTCGTTATTGTTTTGCTCGACCAGAAAGTGAACCAGCCGGGCGCGGGCGGAGGAGTCAGAAGGCTCGAGGAGCAGATATTTGCGGTAGGCGTCGGCGGCTTCCGGTTTCCTTTGGACATCGAGAGTTTGCGCCAGGCCTAGCGCGGCGGCGGTGGAAGTTGGTTGAACGTCGAGGACGCCGCGAAATTTCGCTTCGGCGTCGGCGGGACGCTTCAGGGCGAGATACAGCTTGGCGAGGTGGAGCGCGGCTTCGGTGTCGCGCGAATCGAGATGCACAGCTCCTTCGAAGGAATCGGCCGCGCCGGAGAGATCACCGGAACGCTCTTGAGCAACGCCCAGAAGGATGCGCGGGCGGCTCTGGGCGGGCGATAACTCGACGACTTTGCGCAACGGCGCGAGTGCGGCGGCGGGATCCTGGCCCGTTAGCAAAATTCCAAGGTTGAGATAGGCTTCCGTCATTTTTGGATCGAGGGCGATAGCGCGCTCGTATTCGGCGCGGGCTTCGGAGACGCGCTTGAGTGCCGTGTGGCAATAGGCGAGTTGGAAGTGCGCGTAGGCGACGTCGGGTTTTTCGGAGAGGAACTTCTGGAGCGGCGGGATGGCGGCTTCGAAATCGTTTTTATCGATGTCGCGCTGGGCTTCGTCGAGGAGGTCATTTAGCGGATTGGCAAGTTTTTGCTTTTGGGATTGGACGGGCGAACCGGATTGCGCTTCGGCTTCGGCTACGCCTTGGTCGCTGAAATGAGGCGCAATATGTTGCGCCCCTATAAGGAGAGTTAGGATTGCTGCGCGAACTAGCGACGGTGCGAACGAACGCAGGCGGACGGGCTTCATGGCTCGGCGGAGGGGGGATGCACTCCGTTTGCGATTGTAGCCGAAGGGCCTGTTGTTTTGGATGCGCCATTGGCTAGGCGTTTTGCTTGGCCGTTGGCATTGAGAGCACGGGCGAGGAAGCGGCCGGTGTGAGACTGCGTGTTGCGGGCGACTTGCTCGGGCGTGCCGGTGGCAATGATTTTGCCGCCTTGGTCGCCGCCTTCGGGGCCCAAGTCGATCAACCAGTCGGCGGATTTGATGACGTCGAGATTGTGTTCGATCACCACCAGCGATGCGCCGGATTCGAGGAGCTTGCGGAAGGCGGCGAGGAGTTTGGCAATGTCGTCGAAGTGCAAGCCGGTGGTGGGCTCGTCGAGGATGTAGAGAATTTCTTTGTTTTCGCTGCGGGTGAGGTGGGAGGCGAGCTTTAAGCGCTGGGCTTCGCCGCCGGAAAGCGTGGTTGCGGATTGGCCTAGGCGCAAGTAGCCGAGACCGATTTCGTTGAGGACGCGGAGTTTCGAAATTACTTTAGGCACGTTGATGAAAAAGGTGAGTGCTTCGCGAACGGTCAGTTGCAGAACTTCGTGAACGTTCTTGCCATGGTAGCGGACGTCGAGGACGGAACTCTTGAAGCGCGTGCCGCGACATTCCTCGCAGATGAGTTCTACATCGGCGAGAAATTGCATCTCGACGGTGACGGTGCCGTCGCCCTGGCAGGTTTCGCAGCGGCCGCCAGGCACGTTGAAGGAAAAGTGGCCTGCCGCGTAGCCGCGGCGCTTGGCGTCTGGCGTGTCGGCGAAGACTTCACGGATGGCGTCGAACGCTTTGAGGTAGGTCGCCGGGTTCGAACGCGGCGTGCGGCCGATGGGCGATTGATCGACGATGACGACTTCGCGGATTTCGGCATCACCCTCGATGCGATCACAATATTCTTTGATGCTGGAACCGTTGCGCTTGGCGGCGAGCGCCTTGTAAAGGACGTCGTGGACGATCGTGGATTTGCCCGAACCGCTCACGCCGGTGACCACGGTGAACGTGCCGAGCGGAACCATGAGGTCCACATTCTGCAAATTGTGGACGTGCGCGCCGTAGAGGCGGAGAAATTTTCCGTTGGGCTTGTGCCGGCTGTTGGGAACGGGGATGCGGAGCTCGCCACTCAGATAGCGGCCGGTAATGGATTTCGGTTCGCGCAACATAGCCTCATAGGTGCCGGAGAAAAGGAGCTTGCCGCCGAGCTCACCGGCCCCAGGACCGAGATCGATGACGGAATCGGCCGCTTCGATCGTATCGGGGTCGTGTTCGACCACGAGAACCGTGTTGCCGAGGTCGCGGAGAGATTTGAGGATGTCGATCAGACACTGGGTGTCGCGCGGGTGCAGGCCGATGGAGGGCTCGTCAAGAACGTAAAGCGCGCCGACCAGATGGGAGCCCAGCGACGTGGCGAGTTGGATGCGCTGGGATTCGCCGCCGGAGAGCGTAGAGGTGAGGCGGTCGAGCGTGAGATAGTCGAGGCCGACCTCGTCAAGGAATTGGAGGCGCGAGCGGACTTCGTCGAGAATCTTGTCGGCGATTTTGGTTTGCGCGGGCGTCAACTCGAGCGTGGCGAAAAAGGCGCGGGCTTCCTTTACCGTGAACTTGCAGACTTCGGTGATGGATTTGCCGGCAACGCGAACGGCGCGTGCTTCGGGGCGCAAGCGCGTGCCGCCGCACTCGGGGCACAGAGCGTAGCCGCGATAACGGCTCAGGAAAACCCGAACGTGGAGCTTATATTTCTTGCGCTCGAGGTATGTAAAAAAACCTTTGACACCGCTGAAATCGCTGGCCGCGTCGCCTTCGAGAAGCAGACGGCGCTGCTCGGCGGTGAGGTGGCGCCAGGCGACGTTGGTAGGAATGCCTTGGGCACGAGCAAATTTCTTGGCGTCTTGGAGCAAAACGCGATAGCGCGGCTTAGTCCAAGGTTCGATGGCGCCGTCGTCGAGAGATTTGCTGGAATCCGGGACGACCAGGTTGAGGTCGAAGTCGATAGTGTTGCCGAAGCCCTGGCAACGCGGGCACGCGCCGTAGGGATTGTTGAAGGAGAAGAGGCGCGGCTCGGGCTCTTGATAGATGGTGCCGTCGTTCTTGCATTCAAAGCGGTCGTTGAAGACGAGACGCTGGGCGGGATTTCCCGCTGCGTCGGGAACGAACTCCAGAATCGCTTCACCATTCCCTTCCCGATAGCAGATCTCGATGGAATCGACAAGACGTGAGCGAGATTCCGCGTTGACGGCGAGGCGATCGACAACAACCCAGACGGGCTTCGCGAAATCGATCTCGAGCAGCGTCTCTGGCGAAGAAAATTCGTGGAGGCGGCCGTCTTGATAGAGACGATTGAAGCCGCGCTTCTGGATGTCGCTCAAGGCATTGCGCAAGACATCTTGATTCGGAGGGGCGTTTTTTTTCTTCAAAAACCGCCGGCTCGCTGCGGGTTGCGCTGCGGGGTTGATCCGAAGCTGATAGACGACATAGAAGCGGCGGCCGGGCGCGAGCGAAAGAACCTGCGTCGCAATCTCCTCGGGGTTGTCTCGACGCACCAAGACACCGCACTTGATGCAGAAGGTTTGGCCACAGCGCGCGAAAAGCAGCCGCAAATAGTCGTAAATCTCGGTGGCCGTTGCGACCGTCGATCGCGGGTTGCGCGTAGAGTTTTTCTGACGGATGGCAACGGCGGGAGCGATGCCGGAGATTTCGTCAACGTCAGGCTTCTCCATACGCTCCAGAAATTGGCGGGCATAGGCGGAGAGGGACTCAACGTAGCGGCGTTGCCCTTCGGCATACACGGTGTCGAATGCGAGTGAGGACTTGCCGGAACCGCTGACGCCGGTGACCACGGTGATGGCGTTATGCGGAATATCCACGCTGACGTTCTTGAGATTGTGAACCCGAGCGCCGCGGACGGAGATTACCTCCTGGCTCGTGCTCGTGTTGGCCGGGATGAGTTCGTTGGTCGCCAAGGGAGGTCCAGACAGTGCGCGCAGACAGTGTGATTGCTGGCGACTGCCTAAACTTTAAATTATACGGCTGGCTTGATCCTGGGGCAAATGAGGCTTGGGAGGCCGTTTAAGGCTCCGGAATGAGGTCGATTTCGCCGACGCCACCTTCCACTTTCAAATGGATCGTTGCGGGGGTCTTGCCATAGGCGTCGTTGGTGTATTCGTCGTCTTCGTGTTTCAGTCCGTGGGCGTTGATCGCCCCTATACCTCCCGATGCGTGCACGACGACGCCGACTTTGGTGGGCAGGTGAATCGTCGCCTGACCCACGCCGCCCTCGATATCGGCGTCGAGATCCTTCTTGCGATCACCGGTAAGATCCACGTCAACCTGGCCGGCGCCGATGTTCACCATGAGCCGGGTTAACGGCACATCGCGAAGACGCAAACGCCCTTCTCCCGCGCCCATATCCACTTTCAATTCCAGTGGAACGTCGTTGCTGAAATGCAGGTTCCAATCATTGTGTGATAAACCGAAGTCGGAGTTGCGGTCATCCTGAGAAATCGTAAGCTGTCCGACGCCGGAAGCAACATGGTAGTCGACCCGTGGAACGTCATAGGAAGCGCTGAAGCTGAAATCGGCATCGAGCAAATGGCTGGAACCGCCACCAATCGTCAATTTACCGGCAGAGGCCTGCACGGAGGCATTGGCCGATTTGGCGTCTTGCAGTTCGACCGTCCGGCTTTCGTGATGCAGGTAAGAAGAATCGTGGCGTCCCCCGGAGAACGCGCGGCCGTGCCAGAGCAACACCCCGAGGACGCAAGCAAAAGCCACCACCGCAACGGTCGCACCGATCGACGAATTAGACGAACCACCCGGATTCTGGCGTGCGCGCATCGAGTCCAGCATTTGACCGACGCCTACGAAGATGAGAATCAGCGGCCAATACGTGCGGAGAACGAGCCAAGGATCGAACGTTGGTCGATAGTTCGCATAGAGAAAAAGCGCGCCCAGGACGATGAGGATGATCGGAACGGCCAGCGGCGGAGGCGGCCTGTAGGGTCGGACGTTTTCAGGCATTGCGGGACCTCGTTGTCTGTTAGTACGCACCGTTCGACGGAAAAGTTTCTCCGTGGACCCTGCGGGAAGAACTACCGCTAGCGGCAGCATACCTTTGAAGACGCCAGCGAACAATACAGGCAGCAAGGCTCCCATGGACAGCTGTGCTAGAGTTCCGGTGAGAGCCGCAGAGGTGATGCGATGGGAGCTTTCGAAAGAGTCGTTTGGATTGTACTGGACAGTGTGGGCATCGGAGCGCTGCCGGACGCTGGCGACTATGGGGACGTGGGACGCAACACGCTTGGCCATATCGCGGAATCGCGGCCGCTCGAGATACCGAATCTGGTGCGAATGGGATTGGCGAACATCGCACCGCTGAAGCATCTTTCGCCCGCGATCTTGCCAACCGGGGCGTTTGGAAAAGGCGTGACGCGATCACCGGGTAAAGACACCACGACAGGTCATTGGGAAATGGCGGGCGTGTGGCTTGATCAAGCCTTCCCGGTTTATCCGCATGGCTTCCCGCGCGAAATAATCGAAGCGTTCGAGAAGCAGATCGGTCGCGGAACGATCGGTAACAAGCCTGCGTCGGGCACTGAGATCATCAAAGAGCTGGGCGAAGAACATGTGCGCACCGGCAAGCCCATCGTATACACCTCGGGCGACAGTGTTTTTCAGATTGCGACGCACGAAGAGGTGATTCCCATCGCGGAGTTGTATCGCATGTGCGAGATCGCGCGAAAGCTACTCGATGGGCCGCACCGCGTTGGGCGAGTGATTGCGCGGCCGTTCACGGGCAAACCAGGCAGCTTCGTGCGCACGCCGCGGCGCCACGATTATGCCGTCGATCCTCCAAAGCCGATACTGACGGACGTACTGCAGGAACGGTCCGTGCCGGTGTTCGGCATCGGCAAAATTCACGACATCTATAACGGGCGCGGCGTCAACGAGTACGTCACCACAAAAAATAACGCCGACGGGATGGAGAAAATAACTGCCGCGATTCGTGAGCGAAAACGCGGGCTTATTTTCTGCAACCTGGTGGATTTCGACATGCTGTACGGACACCGCAAAGACGTAGAAGGATTTGCAAAATCGCTCGAGGAATTCGACGGCCTGCTGCAAGAATTTCTGCCGCTGCTGACGTCAGGGGACTTGTTGATGATCACGGCCGACCACGGTTGCGATCCGGATTTACGCTGGGAGACAACAGATCATTCGCGAGAATACGTGCCTATCCTCACCTATTCGCCGGCGGGTGGCGCGGGTGTCAGTCTCGGCATACGCGACACGCTGGCGGATATGGGGCAGAGCGTCGCCGAGAATTTTGGCGGCACGATTCCACACGGTAAGAGCTTTTTGGAAGAACTGAGCCAGCGCTCGGCGCGATCGGCACGATGATCGATATGGCTCGCGTGCAGCCGCCCTTTTTGAGAGGACAGGGTCTAGATGCGGCGACGCCCATGGGCTGTCACTGCACGCCGCAGGTTGTGCAGAATCAATTGCCCGAGGTGGCGCCCGCGGGGCCGCCGGGGGCGTAGTAGCCGTTACGGGTGCGGGCGGTCAGCTTGCCGCGGCCGCGGGGGGGGATGACTTCGACTTGCACGGTGCGGAAGGTGCCGTCACGCTTCGTATTTGTTGGATAGTACGCGAGCGTGTATTGATTGCGGATGTCGTGGGCCACGTTTTCGCAAATGTCCTTCACGTCAGAAACGTTTTCAGGGAAGAAGGCCAATCCGCCGGAAGCCTTGGCGATATCCTCCAATGCCCTTTTGGCACGTTTGGCGTTTTTCTTGCTCTCTTCGCTGAGCAAGCCGATTGTGTAAATCACCGTGTCAGTTTTCTGAATCTCGCGGATTGTTTTCTCAAGTGAATTGTGACTGGTGTTGTCTTCGCCGTCGGTCACCACCAGCAGAACCTTCTTGTCCTTGGAACCCTTCTTTACGTGGTCGAGTGAGCCGATGATCGCATCATAAAGCGCGGTGCTGCCGCGCGAGTCAATGCGTTCGAGTGCTTCCTTCAGTTCAGGAATGCTACTGCTGAAATCCTTGTCAAGGTCCAGGTAGAAATCGTCGTTGAAATTGACCACGAAGGCTTCGTCCTGCGGATTGCTGGCTTCCACCAGAGTTAAGGCGGCAGCATTCACACGGGGACGCTTGTCGCGCATGCTTCCGCTGTTGTCGATCACCAAGCCCATGCTGACGGGGATGTCTTCGCGCTTGAAGACAGAGAGTTTCTGCTCCGCCTTGTCCTCTAGAACGCGGAAATTTTCTTCCTTGAGCCCGTCGGCGAAGCGCCCGCGATCATCCAGCACCGTGGTGTGCAGCACCACCAGGTTGACATCCACGCGAATCCTGGGGTCTTGCGAACCCGAGTTAGTGCTCTGGCCCGGCGGGGGAGGCTGCAAGTTGGGAGGCGGAATCTGCGAAGACGCCGGTAAGGCGCTAATAAGCAACGCGCACAAAACAACAATCGACACAGTTACGAGCGAAAGGCGCTGGGAGGCCGATCTAGTGACTCGGGGCGTAATAGCCGGTCTTGGAGTAGACGTTGAGCGGAGGAAGACCCTTTGGCGCGCGCAGCTTGATCTTGATCTTCCTCCAGCGCGCGTCATGTGCCTTGTTGCTTGGCCGATATCCGAGGACATATTGATTGCGCAACTCCATGCCGATCTTTGAAGCGATATCCGGCAAATCATTCAGGTTCTCGACGGCGAAGACGCGGCCGCCCGTCATTTCCGTGACTTCACTCAATAGGGACGGGCCATTGAGCTCTTCTGGAGTACGGTTGCGAAAGCCAAGCGGATCAAAAATGCCAATGGCGTAGAGCTGAGTGTCCGCTTCCTTGACAAGCCTTTTGATGTCGCTTTCGTTGTACCTACTATGATTATCTCCCCCGTCGGAGAGGATGAGCAAGGCGCGCTTGCCGTTCTTTGCACCCCTCATCTGGCTGAGACCCAGATAAATGGCATCGAGCAGCGCGGTCCGACCCTTGGGCGCTGTCAGCATCATGCGGCTCTGCAGGTCTTCGACGCTGTTGGTGAAAGCGCTGGTGAGTTCGGCGCGCTCGTTAAAACTCACGAGGAAAAACTCGTCCTGTGGATTGGCGGTCTTGAAGAATTGTACGGCGGCTTCGCGAGCTTTGCCGATTTTATTGGCCATGCTGCCGCTGAAGTCGAAGATCACGCCGATGGATATGGGCACGTCCTCGGAAGAGAAGGTTACGACTTCCTGCTCGATATTGTCTTCGTACACGCGAAAATTGTCGGGATCCAGGCCGGTAACCAGGCGATTATAAGGATCGGTGACGGTGACATTGACCAGCGCGAGATCGACGTCGAGATGCAACCCTTGTAACGGCTTGAGGGCAGCCCCGCGAGTATTCTTTTTTACGTCGTCTTTTGCCGCCGCGGGCTTTGCGGCATCAGCAGGCTTCGCATCGTCTTTGGCTTTAGGATTCGCATCGTCGGAAGCGGAGCCGGTGGACTGAGCTGCGGCGGGAACGGAAAAAACCGGCAAGGCGACAAAAACGAGCGAAAAGATAACCAGCAAACAAGGCAAAACGCGAAAAGTATGTACCTCGCGCTTCACGGCTCTCTCCCAAAAGATTCCTGGCCTGCCGGGAACGGCCGCGCGGTTCAGGACTGAAATGGATTGTAGCACCGCAGTTGAAGAAGACAAGTCCAATTGCGTTCTTCCCCCGGCGACGCTTGTCAAACCTTTGTCAACGCCGATCTGCAATGTCTGTGCAACTCGGTCGCCACGGTTATCAGATGACGAAACCCACTGTGATAGCATTCGGCAAATACGGCAGGACGCCTGATCAAAGCTCGGGAGTCTATGCCAACATTGTACTTGGAAGAAAGGTCGGGCCATGAGTTCCGGTAAAGTCGTAGTGGTAATACCAGCGCGTTACGGCTCAACGCGCCTGCCCGGCAAGCCGCTAGTGTCGCTGAACGGGCAGCCTATGATTCAAAGAGTGTACGCGCGTGCCAAATCGGCACGCCGCGTCGATCGGGTGATCGTGGCCACCGACGACGACCGCATCGTCAAGGCGGTAAACTCATTCGGCGGAGAGGCTCGCATGACCCGGGCGGACCATCGCACCGGCACCGAGCGGGTGGCGGAGGTGGCCGCTCACGTCGAGGGCGATGTCTTCGTCAATGTGCAAGGCGACGAACCGCTTCTCGACCCCGCCGCCGTCGATACTGCTGTGGCGGCGCTGCTGGAAGACCCGGGGGCCGCGGTGGCGACGGTCGCCACACCCATCAAAATCCCTGGCGATATCATGGACCCCAACGTAGTCAAAGTTGTCTTGGACTTCGACGACAATGCGCTCTATTTCTCCCGGGCGCCCATTCCCTGGGTACGAGACACCGGCAACACCATTCAGGTGCGCCACCTAAAGCATTTGGGTCTCTACGTGTTCCAGCGAGAGGCTTTGTTGGAATACCCCACGTTGCCGCAGGGCGAACTGGAGCGGATTGAACAGCTCGAACAGCTGCGCTGGATGGAAAATGGCACGAAGATTCGCGTAGCGGAAGTCGAGCACGACGCCATCAGCGTGGATGTGCCCGAAGACGTCGCCCGCGTCGAAAAGCTCTTACAAAGGTGAAACCACCGCAGATACAGCCGTTCCAATTGCTCCGATTCGTAATCCAAAATGCGGCCCTGAACCCAAGCCTGCTACCATTCCGATGTGGCGACGTTAGGCAAATGGTATCGCAATTGGACGAGGTGAAGTCGTGCAAGCATCACGACGGCGCGTAGAGGAACTGCTTTGGGCCCTGGGACTAAACAAGACTACCAGGCCGATATGGGAACGCTTACGCGGCGGCCGCGCGATCCAACAATCTCGCCTCATGCGGGGGTTCTACTCTTCACTTCTGCCCAAGGGCGCATCCGTTTTTGACATAGGCGCCAATGTTGGCACCATGACCACGATTTTCGCTTCCTTGGGTGCCAAGGTTGTAGCTGTCGAGCCCAATCCTGACTGTGCTAGACACATTGAACTCGCCACATCGCGGGACGCCGTGAACGTCTTGCAAGCCGCCGTCGGCGAAAGGAATGGACTTGCCGAATTGAAAGTGTCGGATCGCAAGGACAAGCTGAGCTCTCTCTCCACGGAGTGGTGTGAGGCCCTTTCCCAGGGCAATCGAGACTATGTCGGGATGTGGAACCGGACACTGACCGTCCCGATGATCACTCTGGATTCTCTAGTCCAGCGCTACGAACTCCCTTTTTATATAAAGATCGATGTCGAAGGATATGAAGAGCAGGTCCTTAAGGCACTGTCGAGGTGCCCGCCATTGCTGTCGTTCGAATTCAATAGGATGTTCCTCGATCCCGCTCTGCGAGCTCTCGATAACAGCATTTTTAACGAGGCGACTTTCAACTACACACTGGTCGACCCAGTCAAATTCGAGCTTCAAAACTGGGTGGATCGAGATGAACTAAAGAAAAGAATACTTGGCTCAAAATACGCTCCCGGATTGGGGGATATTTTTGTGGGCAATCCGAATCGGAAGTGACGCGCCGCAGGGTGATCGCCAGAAGTGACACATGACATCGAAGCTCTCCAGGTTGCGCTTTGACCGTCGAAGCCTTCTGGAATGACTGAAGGTCACAGGCTCCGCCGATGTGTCCTACACATCGGCGGAGTTCTTTCTTTGTTTTGGCGGGCGGAACACACTAATACTCATTCAGCATTTGTTTTTGATTGGCGGGCAATGCCATATTCTGCGCATGGCGGCGAAATATCGAGAGCCGGTGGAAGCTCGCCAAAACGGCGGGCCTTTTCATCTGGCTTTCTCGCGGTTCCCGACTATCATTTTCGACTGCCTCGCGACCATTATGGTTTAATCGAGAGACTCGCAGTGGCATCGAAAAACTCTTCCAAAAATGAGATCGCCGGCCTGTTTTGGCCGGGCGGTCTCATTCCACAGACAAAATCAAGGGCTAGTAGTTACGCAGAATCGATCCCGTGATCGTTCTATGCGTGTCGACGCCCACAACGAAGATGGTGTTGGCATCCACCAGGTAGGCGGCAAAGTTGAGCGTCGCCGCTGGAGATGTCGCCAACGTAATAGAATAAGTGTTGCGTAAGGTCCCGTCTCCGGCGACGGTCATCGTTCCGCTGAAGGCTCCCCCGGTGACCACGCTATTCGCCGACAACTCCGTGAAGTCCACGCCTCCGGAAATACTCCCGGCGCTGGTCTGCGTGTACTGCCCGACGAAATCCTCCTCGCCGAACGACCCGGTGCTATTATTGACGCTCTCTCCACTCCAGTTGAAGCCCCAATTGCCGGCTTCTCCGGTAGTCGCGAAGGGATTCCCCGTCTGCATTTGCATCGAGCCGTCCGAGGTGACAATCGGCCCGGTCGTATTGCCCGTACTGACGTCTTGAATTACGGCTTGGGTAGGAGAGATCAGATAAAAGATGAACGAGAAAACTCCAGCGCTGGAATCGGTAAAGGTTAGAGTTCCGCGTCCGTCGCCGCTGGGATCGATGGTGTAGCTTGCGGCGCTGATTGTACCTTCTGGAATCGCGGAATGATTGCTGTTACCAGAGCCGCTGGCACTGTCATTGTCGTCGTCTAGCTCCACATTACTTGCGGTGCCGCCGCTCAAGCTCACTCGGCCGGCACGAACATCTTCGCCAACCAAGTTGGAACCAGCCAGGATAAACACAAAGCCGCCACTCAAGCCGCTCGTAGCGGTCGGAATCGTCCCCGTCTGGGCGACCGCATCGCCGAGGCTGGTGGCGGGGTAATTGGTCCTCAACATCCGGATGCGCCCGACGCCAACCGTATAGAAACTGAAATTGACCGTAGTTCCGTTAATGATAAAGGCTGCTGTCCCCCGGCCGTACGACGGACCGTATGTTGTGTCTGCCGTAAAGGTTCCTGTCACCGGTAGCTGACCCGAGGCGGTGAAATCGTCATTGACGTCCACCACGCCTGCAGTAACGCCGCCTGCTCCATTTGCCGTGAATTGGCCGACGAGCGATTCCGCGGCTCCGTTCGGATCCAAACCCGAGATATCAAAAACATATGGGCCGGTCAAATTGTTGGGTAGACCAGCAAAGGTAGTCGTGTCCTGCACAGTGAAATTGCCGCTGGCCGTGGCGTTGCCGTCAGTTTCCGTGATCAGGCCGGCGGTGGTTGAGGTCATGACAATGCTGAGGCCGACGGTTTCACCTGCCGAATCGATTAAGCTTACCGTTCCCAATCCATTGGTTCCGATGCTGTAGGTTCCGCTGGTGATCGTTACGGTCGCAACGCCGGGAACAATGCCGCTGCTGAGATCCAGGACACCGCCGGTGATCCCACCCGCGCCGTTCGCCGCAAAGCTCCCAATGCGCCCAAAAAATCCGCCCCCATCTTGGCCACTCATCACAAAAGCATAGGTACCATTCAGGGTCGACGCCGAGTAAGGCCCGGACGTGGGCGTTGGCGCCGGAGCAGAGCTGATCGTCCCTCCGCCTCCGCCACATGCGCTCGTGAAGCAAGCAAGCACGATCGCCGCGAATAGGGTCATGTACTTCATGATCGAGCCGCTCACAGGGCACCTCCCTGCGATCGGGTCGTTGTGGCCGATTGCAGGCGCGTTCCGTTGTGCCAAAGCGGCATACCCTTCGCCGAGCGTACCGCCACCGCGGTAGTACCTTTTTGCACGATGCGCGCCAGAAAGACAGTGTTCGGACCCGAGGTGAAGTTCTCACCAATGATGCGAACGCTGTCCCCCGCCGCCAATTCAAGGTGATTCAATTTCAGGTAACTTGCGCTGCCAACGTGAACGTCAACCAGACCAGAACCTGTTTGCACCATTACGTTGGTTCCCAGTGGTCCGGTTTTCGAGTCCTCGACAATGTTCGAAACCGTTCCAACCAGATTTACTTCGCGCGCCAAGCTGTATCCCGAGCGAATCGAGGGTGCTTGCTGCGCGCTGGCGGACATCGTCAATAGAAAGGCCCCACCGAGGCAGGCAGCGCCGATGCTCATTCGAATGATTCGTCTCATTTTCTTCTTCCCCAGATGGAAAGCTCGCTAGTCGAGCCTTTCGAGTACGCGGACCGAATCGGCTCCCCAGAAACCGCACCCCGCGCTACTACTTACCTATTCCCTAGTTTGATGAACTTAGTGCCCGCAGCGTTTCCCTAGTCCTCAATGTATTTGCTTAAAGACAAACTATTTACACGAGCGGCAAAATCACACCAAACTTCCTACATCGTTACCAACACCGCTTGTGGAAAAAGGTTTCGGCTTACGAGCAAGATGGCGATGGAATGAAGAAAATTTTTGACTGCAGTAACGTGGTGAGTCGCATTGACAGTTTCCCGACTTCCGACCATAATTGTGCGTACGTCACTCCTGTGGAGGGGTTAACAAGCCCGGTCAGCTGGACGACCAAGCGAACTAAGGGCTGCAAGGATGGCGCCAAAATATATATTTGTAACCGGCGGTGTTGTCTCCTCACTCGGAAAAGGCGTAGCTGCCTCCTCCATCGGATGTCTCCTCGAAAGTCGCGGATTTAAAGTCACCCTGCAAAAGTGCGATCCGTATCTCAACGTTGATCCAGGCACGATGAGCCCGTTTCAACACGGCGAAGTCTTCGTCACGGAAGACGGCGCGGAGACCGATCTCGATCTCGGCCACTACGAGCGCTTCACGCACGCCAAGCTCAGCCGCGACAACAATTGGACGACCGGCCGCATCTACGAAACCATTCTCGGCAAAGAGCGCCGCGGCGATTATCTAGGCAAGACCGTGCAGGTAATTCCGCACGTCACCGACGAGATCAAAGCCACCATCAGAAAAGTTTCCGAAGGCGTGGATGTTGTCATCGTCGAGATCGGTGGAACCGTCGGCGACATCGAGTCGCTTCCTTTTCTCGAAGCCATCCGCCAGATGCGCCTCGAACTCGGCAGCGAGAACACCCTGTTCGTCCACGTAACCCTGGTTCCGTACATCGCCGCCGCGGGCGAACTAAAGACCAAGCCTACTCAGCACAGCGTGAAAGAATTGTTGGGCATCGGAATTCAACCGGACATCCTTCTCTGCCGCAGCGATCACCACATTCCGTCCGACCTGAAGAAAAAAATCGCTCTGTTCTGCAACGTCGCGGATTCCTGCGTGATCTCCATGGAAGATGTGGACACCATTTACGCCGTTCCGGTCGAACTCGGTCGCGAAGGTTTGGACGCCCAGATTTTGCGATTGCTGAAGCTCGAACATCATCCGCAGGATCTGAAGCCCTGGATCGACCTAGTTCACCGCCTGCATCATCCCGCTGGCGAAATCCGGATCGCCATCGTCGGCAAATACGTGCAACTCGAAGACGCCTACAAGAGCCTGCGCGAAGCCCTGCTCCACGGGGGCCTGGCGCACAATCACAAAACCGTCCTCGAATGGATCGAAGCCGAAGATATCGACTCCGTCGAAACGGCTGCGGCGCGGCTACGCGGCTACGATGGCATCCTCGTTCCCGGCGGCTTCGGTAAGCGTGGCGTTCAGGGCATGATCTACACCATTCAGTATGCGCGCGAAAATAAGGTGCCCTTCTTTGGAATTTGCCTTGGCATGCAGTGCGCCACGGTTGAATACGCTCGCGATGTCGCCGGACTGGAACGCGCCGACACCACGGAGTGCGACCCGCAATCTCCGCACCGGGTGATCTACAAACTCCGCGAACTTCTCGGCGTGGACGAAATGGGCGGCACCATGCGCCTCGGTGCCTGGCCCTGCAAACTCGAACCCGGCTCTTTCGCGAACCGTGCGTATGGCAAGCTGGAAATCAGCGAACGCCATCGCCACCGCTACGAATTCAATCGCGACTACGAAAAAATCCTGACCAACGCGGGCTTGCGCATCACCGGCCGCACCCCCGACGAAAACTACGTCGAAATCGTCGAAGCCCCCGACCATCCCTGGTTCCTCGGCTGCCAGTTCCATCCGGAATTTAAGTCCAAGCCACTCGAGCCGCACCCACTTTTCGCGGCCTTCATAGGCGCAGCCCTCGAACATAAAAAAAACAAATCGCGCCCGGCGGCTGAAGCGCACCACGCTCAGGCCGTTGCTGTAGCGCCACACCTCACCGCGTGACCCAATTTCCTTGTAGGGGGCGGGCCTTGCTCCGCTCGGCGTCACCCTGGCACGGTTTACGGTAAAGGCGAGTAAGGACGCCCAATCCTGTAATATCAGTTAAGCCGAAAATGACCTTTCCACGCGAAATCGTACTCGGCTCTCTCCGCCTGGGTGGCAACAATCCGCTTTTCTTGATCGCCGGGCCCTGCGTGATCGAAAGCGAAGCCCACGCCCGAAAAATGGCGGAGCAAATTGCGCGAATAGCCGCAGATGCCGGCGTCCCCTACATCTTCAAAGCGTCCTACGACAAAGCCAACCGCTCCTCCGTGAAATCCTTCCGCGGCCCGGGCCTGAAAGAAGGCCTCCGCATCCTCAGCAAAATCAAGCACGACCTCGACCTGCCCATCCTCTCTGATATTCATGAGACGTCCCAAGCCGCTCCCGCAGCCGTAGTCTGCGACATCTTGCAAGTCCCGGCTTTCCTTTCGCGCCAAACCGATCTCCTCGAAGCCGCCGCAAAAACCAACCGCGTCGTCAACGTGAAGAAAGCTCAGTTCCTCTCCCCGTGGGACATGACCAACGTGGTCGAGAAAATCGCCGCCTCCGGCAACGAGAAAATTATCCTGACCGAGCGCGGCGTCTCCTTCGGCTACCAGAACCTGGTCGTCGACATGCGCTCCTTCCCCATTCTGCAAAAACTAGGCTACCCGGTAGTCTTCGACGTGACCCACTCCGTGCAACTCCCCGGCGGCCAAGGCCACGCCAGCGGCGGCCAGCCCGAATTCATCGAGCCGCTAGCCCGCGCCGCAGTAGCCTCAGGTGTAGACGGCATCTTCCTCGAAACCCACGACAATCCCGAAGCCGCCCTCTCCGACGGTCCCAATGCCCTTCCTCTTTCGCAACTCCCCGGCTTGTTAGCCCGCCTCAAAGAACTTTCCACCATGGTTCGAAGCTGGAGCCGGTCATGACCCAGCTCCTCTTCTCGGCGAAATCTCAGCCTCGACAACCTGTAGCCGCCCTCTTACGAGGGCGGGGTTTAGATGGAAGCGTCACTCGAGCCCTTCCACAGCCGCCGCCTCTTGTAGGGGCGCAGCAAGCTGCGGCCCAGTTCGGTTACCAACCCGCGATTCGCGGGGAGCATCGCTTTTCGCCAATCATGAGTCACCGGTCACGGGTCACGAGCCAATGAGTCTCAACACCGCCCGCCGCGTCCTACAAATCGAAGCCCAAGCAATCCAGGACGTCCTGGCTCGTCTCGACGCCACCTTCGAAAAAGCCGTTGACCTTCTCTTCGCCTGCAAAGGCCGCGTGGTCGTCACCGGTATGGGCAAATCCGGCCTGGTGGCCCGAAAAATCTCCGCGACATTCTCGAGCACCGGCACGCCATCCTTTTTCCTGCATCCCGCCGAAGCGTTGCACGGCGATCTCGGCATGCTGGCTCGCGGCGACGCGCTGGTAGCCGTCTCCTACGGCGGCGAAACCGAAGAAATCATCCGCCTCCTCGAAGCCCTGAAACGCCTGGAGATTCCTCTGGTAACGCTCACCGGCAAAATCCATTCCACGCTAGCGGGAGCCAGCGACACGACCCTCGACGTCAGCGTGCAAGAAGAAGCCTGCTCCCTGAATCTCGCGCCCACCGCCAGCACCACCGTGGCCATGGCGGTCGGTGACGCGCTGGCCGTTTCATTGTTGGATCATCGCGGCTTTCGTCCCGACGATTTCGCCGCGCTTCATCCGGCCGGCCGCCTCGGCAGAAAGCTTCTTCGCGTCGAACACAAAATGCACGCCGGCAACGCACTGCCGCGCGTCTCACCTGACACGCTCATGCCCGAGGTCATCCACGAGATGAGCCGCAAAGGCCTGGGAATGACCACGGTCCTGTACCCCGACGGCCGCCTCGCCGGAATTATCACCGACGGCGATCTCCGCCGTCTGATGGAAAAACAAGGCGGCGCCACGCTGGAAATGACCGCAGGCGCCAGCATGACCCGCAATGCGCAAACCATCGGCCCGCGCTTGCTGGCCAGTGAAGCCCTGAATTTAATGGAGAAACGCAAAATCACATCGATCGTGGTAGTTGACGAAGCCCAAGGGGTTCTAGGCGTGGTGCATCTCCACGATCTCTGGACCCTGGAATTAATCTAAGTTGTGGGTGTGACGTGCTTTTGACTTTGTAGCGGCGAGTTTCGCTCGCCATCCTTTGCAGCGGCACTTGGCCGTGGGTGGCGCTTTTGTTCGCCGAAAAACGCGGCATGACGAGTCGCCGAAATCAGGAGCATCCTTTGCCAAAGCCATCATCGAAAATCCCATTCGCGGTAGCCAATCGCGCCAAACAAATCAAAGTCTTCCTGATGGACGTAGACGGCACCTTAACCACCGGCACCGTAACCCTGGCTTCGCAACCCGACGGCTCCGCTCTCGAAATCAAAACCTTCGACGCCCACGATGGCCAAGGCCTGTCGCTCGCCCACACCGCCGGCCTCCGCACTGGCGTAATCACCGGCCGCGAGAGCGCCGCAATGCGCCGCCGCGCCCGCGAACTCAACATTGAATTCGTTTACGAAAAGCAGCCACACAAAATCGCCGCGTACGAAGAAATCTTGAAAAAAACTGGCGCAGCCGAATCCGAAGTAGCCTACTTAGGTGACGACCTGCCGGACCTGACCGTGATGCGCCGCGTTGGTCTGGCAGTCGCCGTAGGCGACGCCGCCATCGAAGTAAAACGCGCGGCCCACTACATTACAAAAGCCATCGGCGGCAAAGGGGCAGCCCGCGAAATAGTCGAAGTCATCCTCAAGAGCAAAGGCATCTGGGAACAAATGATCGACAAAGCCCGCGCCTAAACGATTTCGACCGTAGTGGCACGGCACGCCGTGCCCGTCTCAACGAACCTTCTAGCCGCCCGTCCATCATTCAAACCGCAAAGCCAAAACCGGATCCACCCGCATCGCTCGCCGCACCGCCACAACATGCCAACAACGCCACCGCCGCCTTTAGGCCTCTCCCTAATCCTTAGACCGGTCACTTTGCGTTGCGAGCACGCTGAGGCGATAATGGCGAGCCACCTTTTACACACTGTGAGGATCGCGAAATGATGCATGCATGGCACGACGTCTCTCCCGGCAACGACCTGCCCCGAGACTTTCAGGCGGTCATTGAAATCCCCCTGGGTTCCAACGTCAAATACGAGCTTGACAAACCCACCGGTCTGCTCAAAGTCGACCGTATCATCCACTCGGCCGTGTTCTACCCGGCCAACTACGGGTTCATCCCGCAAACCTACGCCGAAGACAACGACCCTCTCGACGTCCTGGTCCTCTGCCAGGAGCCGGTCCAACCGCTGGCCCTGATCAAAGCCCGCGCCATCGGCCTGATGACCATGATCGATTCCGGCGCCAGCGACGACAAAGTGATCGCCGTAGCCACCAACGACCCCGAGTTCAGCGATTACGTCGAAGCCCGCGACCTGCCGCCACACCGCCTGCTGGTCCTGAAGCGTTTCTTCTCCGACTACAAACAACTGGAAGGCAAAAAGGTGGAAGTCGAAGACATCCGCCCAGCCTATGCCGCGCTTACCGTAATCGAGCGCGCCCTCGCCCGCTACCAGCAGGACCGCGAAAAGCTGCTTAACAAAGTCGGCCGAACATGACCGGCGGCTTCCTAAGGACATTCTCCCAAGTGATCTTTCCGTGGACGACAGATTTCGCCTTTTTACGGCGAAGCGAAAATTCAGCCTCCTACCCGCCACGCCCTAGTGCTTCCCTACTATTTTCGAGTCGCTCCGACTGTGATATCTTGCGAACTTAGAAATTCCCGCGAAGGTAACTAAATGAAAACAATTGGTTTATGGCTGGGCGGAACCCTCACCGTCCTGCTCATCGCGGGATTCGTGATGTTGTCGCTCATGGCGGGCGGACCGAAGGACGCACTCTACATGCTCCGCTACGCCCTGCCACACATGCACCGCGGCAAGCTGCGTCCCGGCGACAGCCCCCCCGACGCGCGGCTGCTGGCGCTAAATGGTAAAGAATACTTCCATTTGCGGGAGCGCACCGGTAGCGGACGTCCGCTGATGGTCGTCTTCGGCAGTTACACGTGACCGCCGTTTCGTCGCCAGGTCGGCGACATCGTCAAAATCTACCAGGACTATAAGGATCACGCCGACTTCCTGACCGTCTACGTCCGCGAAGCGCACCCCACTGACGAGTGGCAGATGAAATCGAACGTGAAGGAAGATGTGTGCTACGCGCAGCCGAAAACTCTGGTGCAGCGCGTCGCCATTGCCAACGATTTCGTTCAGCGCCTGAAGTACCCGATTCCCTTTGGAATCGACGACATGAGCAATGCCGCCAACGACGCCTATTCCGCGTGGCCGGAGCGCATTTACATCATCGACGAGAGCGGACGCATCGCCTACGTCGGTGGTATGGGTCCCTTCAATTACCATCCTGAAGAAGCGCGCGCCTGGCTCGCGGCGAAATTCGGTGAAGTGGCGCCGCCGGCTCCCGTAACACCAAGCTATCGGCAAAACGACGGCTAAGTCGCCGCTACGACCCATGTTATGGTTTCGTCGGCGCTCGACAATCGGCGTCAGAGAGCCCTCAGAAAGCGACGTCCCGCACTGTCATCAACTTCAGCGACGGCTGATTCGTATTCCGGGTGGGCGAGCTGACGGCTAGGCCGAACCAGGCAGGTTGAGCCGGCGGCAGATCTCATCGACGATTTGCGCGGGCGCTCCGCTAATGTCTACGGTTACGGCGTCCGACGGTTCCTGCAGGTCCGCAAACTGCGCGGCCAAAATCTTGTCGTCAGCGAAGTGCCCTTTGCGATCGTGCAGCCGGTGATCGATCTGTTCGTAGCTGCCCTTCAAATAAACCAGGTGCACTTGCAGATCGCGAAAAAGTTGGTCGCGGTAACTCTGCTTCAGCGCCGAGCATCCCAGCACCAAGCTGCGATGTTCCGCATCGGTCCGGGCCAGTTTTTCGTGAATCGCCGCGAGCCATGGCATGCGGTCTGCGTCGGTCAGCGGAATCCCACGATGCATCTTGTCCTTGTTTGCAGCGGAATGAAAATCGTCGGCGTCGGCAAATTCCCAACCCAGCCGCTTTGCAAGGAGCGAGCCCACCGTGGTCTTCCCGGAACCAGTCACCCCCATCACCGCAACGAACATGGGTTATGCGGCCTCACTTGTTCCCGCGCAACAACAGAATCACATCCAGGAAAACCAGAACCGCGACTACTAGTTCGAGCACAAACATGCGCCGCTCGTTGAACTGGGTCACCATGAATTCATACAGTTCGCCGGCCGTCTTCAGCTTTTCCGCGACCAGCGTTTTGTAATCATCGACGCCGATTCTCGCCGAGCTCACGCGATAGACCCGCGCGTAGTATGTATCGCTGATGAATTTCACGGCGTACTCGGTTCGCTCGGCGAGATCCATGATGTCCAATCGCAGTCCATTCAAGCGTCCCGCGCGCCGCGGCAGCCGCCACAACGAGCGTAAACTTTCGTGCCCTTCCAGCGAGCTGTACACGTTCGACAGCAAATTCGTCAGCACTTCGTCGTAGTAGCGGAATTCCAGCAACTGCGTGTTGGCGTATTCCAGAAGATCGATCACCGCCGACGTGGCGTCCGGCTTGTCGTAGACGAGCGCCGCAGCCCAGCCCACCACCACAAGATCATTCGGATAGTACGAGAGAGCGGCCCGCACGACTTCATCGCGCTCCGCAGCGGAAAGTGAAACAAGCTCGCCACGAACGACTCGCGTGATCTGGTCGCCGCACGATTGCAGCATCTCCGACGCCAGCGCCGAGCGGCCGTCGCCATGTTTCGCGGACTGCACATCGATAATCAGATAGTCTTCGTCGAGCCACCTTTGCGAAGGCTTGATCATTGCCGGACGAAAGTGTTGCAGGCGCGTCCGCAGCAAATCTTCCGCGGCTTTCTCTACTTCTGGCGCGTTCATCCAGCGGTAGGATTGTTGCGGCAAGGAATCGAGCATGCACTCGAAGCCGGTGATCAGCTCGACGCAGGCTACCCCGAACCAGTAATACTTGATCCGGCTGTCCAGCTTCTCACCGGTGGGGAGCACGATCGACCCCGTTGCTTCCACGATCGGCACGGTCTGCGCTTGTGCGTATTCCGGGGTGCGCCGAACAAAGCCAGGCGAACGCGGCCCGGCCTCCGGACCCAGCAGCGCGTTCAGGCGTTCCAATTCAAACGCTTCGCTAACATCGAAGAAACTGAGGATGCGGAAGTAGCCTTGAACATTCATGGGGGGCGAAAGCACGGATCCTCTCGTGAGGTGCGACGAAGAAGCGCTACTTCTTTGTGGCCGGCGCGGTCTTGCCAGTCGCAGCGGGCGTCGGCTCGGGAGCGGGCTTTACGTCCGCAGCCGACTTCTGGAGTTCTTCGACGGGCTTGCCATCAAGCTGATAGAGCGACGGTTCGTTCTCGCGTTTCGCGATGTAATTGTCGCCGCTCTTTGAGATTAGCACTTTCTCAGTGCGCTTGCCGTCGTTCGAGGATACGGTCAAATCGATGACCGGTGTGGTGAAACCGGAATCGACGAATTTGGTGCCGGAGAGGTCGCGAACCTTGTCGATGAATGCCTGTACGCTGGTGTCGTCCAGCTTCTTTCCATTTGACCACCAATCCTGCCCACCCTTGGTCAGGAAATAGGCTTTCGATCCGTCGTGCAACTCAACCTTATTGGGTTCATCGAACCCGAAATCGAACAGCTTCTTGTTGCGGAAGTCGTCCAGACTTTTATCGAGCCCAGTACCGAGATCGTTGGCTACCTTATAGATGCCAGAGACCGCGCTCGATTTGGCGTAGTAGGCGTCTTTGTCTTTGCGCACCTGCAGTTCTTGCGTTCCAGCGGCGTCGGTGACCTTGGCGGTGGCAATGGGAGTTCCCGAAGCGAACGCCGCCGTTAACTTTTTCGCGTCCGTGTCGCTTGCAGCGGTCAAATCCATCTTGGCGTCTTTCAGCCTGCGCACCAGATCTTCCACGGTGAAGTTGTCCGCGCGGAGCGGCCTGGGTTTGAGAATTTGCCAGGCATCTTTGTTGCGGCCGAATTCGATCGATTGTTTTTTGGCGGTGAGTTCGACCTGGCTGATCTTGTCGAAGTCAGCGGTCATCAAGCGTTTGTCGCGAAGATCGTTGGGACTTTTGTCGACGCTCGTTTTCGTATAGCTGGCAATCGTAAACACTCGCGGATCACCTGAGGTCGCAGCAAATACAGCGTTGCCCGCCGGAGTGTCGTCGCCAAGCAGAAGTTTTTGAGATTTTCCATCCTTCAACGCAATGTCTACTTCGAGTGCTGGATCGGTGAGACCGTATTGCTTCAAGTCCGACGCTTTGTCTTCGACGACGCGCTCGGAATTAACGGACGATAGCGTTGAGACCATACTGGCGACGGCGTCTTGATCCGCGGCCAGCGGCGCGGGACCAGTGATCTGCCACTTCCCTGCGTCATTCTTCGCTAGCGCGATTTCCTCAGCGCCCTTTTTCCTAATTTCAATTTTGGAAAGGTCGGAATCTTTCAGCGTGAGAATCTTAGGAGCGGCGTCAACCGGCGTGGCGGTTGTGTCCGCGGCTTTGTGATGATCCGACCAATACAAAATTCCCGTGAGGGCGGCCAAGACGGCGGCCGCAATCAGCAGTCCGGTGCTTTTCATGGATATTGTCCTGACATGACCAAAACCGGCGAAGTTCGCTCTACCGGCGTTTCCACCAAACCGACACACCGGCAAAAACAACGATCAGCGGCAGAACGAATTGGCTGGTGATGCGCACCCAGCTGAGTTGCGACTGGGTCATGGTGATGCGGCGGTCTTCCTGTTCCTTGGGGCGGATCGAAATCAGGTCTTCATCGGAAGAGAGCCAGTTCATGGTATTCAACGCGAGGTCGCGGTTGCCGTTGAAATTCAGGAACGAATTGGCGGCCCAGGCAGAGCTTCCGAAAACCACAAAGCGTCCCTGCGAATTTTCCTTGCCGGTGTTGTACATTCCGGCCGCAGCCAACACCAAAGGCCCCTTCTTATTCTTGGGATCGTTCGGATCGATATCGGGAGAATTGAGTTTGGACGTCGCCAGGCTGGAATCGGAGGAACTGAATAGCTTTTGTACCGTCGATTTGCCTTCGTTCTTGACTTCGAGCGAACGCGACAGCGGGAAGCCGGTCGCCGTCCCTTTCATCTCACTCACAATAGGCTGAGAGTCGTACGTTGTGACGAGCGCCACCTGCGGACCGAGGCCAGCAAGCTGCCCAATGGGATTCAAATCCAGAATCAGGTCTTTTTGCGGCGTGACACCCCAACCCGTAAGCAGCCCGGTCAGCGCATCATTGTCGGCGATCTCCGACCGTCCGATCTTGAGCGGCGGATCGAGCATGAACAGAGCGCGCCCGCCATCTTCAACAAACTTTTTCAGTGCATCGACTTCCGGCTGCTGATAGTCGCCGCTGGGTCCGGCGACGACCACCACCGTGCACTCGCTCGGAACCTCGGCTTTTTGCAGTAAGTTGATGGCTTTCGCTTCGTAGTCGTCCTTGCCGAGCAGGTCCTTGAATCTTGAGTAGCCGCTACGCTCGGAATCGTCGATCTGATGCTCACCGCTGCCGGTCACGAAACACACAGTGCGCGTATTGTTTTTAAGATCGCGAATCAGCGCGCCAGTGATGCCCTCTTCGGTCAGGCTCTTGGCTTCTTCCTTTTTCATCCCGACTTGGACGATGGCCGTGCCATAGTTCTTGATGCCGGCCTCGCGCGCGAGCTGGGGCTTCTTGTCGGGATCAACGTACTCGACGTGAATTTTCGGAGAGAGGTTCGCATACTGGTCGAGCTGATCCTTGGCTTGCGCGAAATGCGTGGATTGATCGTAATAGGTGATCGTAGCGCCGTTCTTGAGGCCCTTGACGATCTTGGCGGTCTGGTCGGACAGGCTGTAGCGTTTGTTGGACGTCGCGTCGTAGGACTTGTTGTAGCGGTCCGCGAGGACGTTGGCGGTCGCGATGACCGCGACGATCACCACGATGTAGAGCGTGGCATACGCGGCGTACTTTGTTTGCCTCGCCTTGAGAAACTGATTAGCCAATTAGGACCTCCACCGCAGGGATTCCATCGAGCGAGCCGTAAGGAAAAGTCCTAGGAAAATCACGCTTACGTAGAAAATAGCGTCCTTGGTTGCGAGAAGGCCTTTCGCGAACGACTCAAAATGGGTGATCACCGACATGTACGAGAGCACCTTCGCCCAAGTGGAAGTTTCGTATCCGCTCACCCATTCCAAGACCCAGAGCAACAAACAAACACCAAAGGTGGCGCCGCCGGCAACGATCTGATTCTTCGTCAGCGTGGAAATAAAAGTGCCGATGGCCAGCAACGCGCCAGCTTGGAGCAGCAAGCCGAGATAGCCGATGACGAGCGGCTTCCAATCGGGATGTCCATACTTGAAGATGAACGCAAAATTTATGGCCGTCAGCAGCAACATGCCGGAATACAAAACCACGGCAGCGAACCATTTGCCGAGAATCACTTCCATATCGGTAATCGGGGAAGTCGCCAGCAACTCGATGGTCCCGGTCCGCTTCTCTTCCGCGAAAAGCCGCATGGTAATCATCGGAATCAGAAACAAGCCGACCACGCTGATGTTGGATAGCAATGGACGAATCAGCTCTTCGTTCACGTTCATCGGGAAACTCTGTCCGCGCATCTGTGATTGGATACCCATATAGACGAAGTATCCGAGCGAATTCCAGAAGAAGAATCCAAAGATGATCGCGAACATCGCCAGCAACAGGTACGCCACCGGCGAAACGAAATAACTGCGCAGCTCTTTTCGGAAAATGACCCAGATATTTCGCATCTACTTGGCCTCCGCAACGACAGCTTCTTGTGGGGCAACAGCCGCGGGTTCCCCGGTAAGCTGCAAAAAGATCTCTTCCAGGCTGACCGCCGTAGGTCGCAGCTCGTTCAAGTCCCACCCGGATTCCACGACGGCGCGCGCCAGGTCCCCACGGACAAACCCGTCCTTGTGGCTCTCGATTTCAAAGGCCGCCCGGTTCTGCTGCTTTTCCTTGAACACCACGCGGGTCACGCCGGAAATCTGCTCGAGCCGCCGCTGCACGGTCGCGGAATCCACGTCGCCGTTGCGCCCGGAAACTTCGACGAGAAGCGACTCCGCACCGCGCGCACGATTCTGCAGGTTGTTCACCGAGTCCTTGGCCACCAATCTGCCCTTATTAATGATCAGCACGTATTGGCACGTCTGCTCGACTTCGGGCAGGATGTGCGTACTTAGAATAATGGTGTGGTCTCCCGCCAGGCTCTTGATTAGGTCGCGAGTCTCGTTAATCTGCTTGGGGTCCAGGCCGGAGGTCGGCTCGTCCAGAATCAGCACATCGGGATTGTGAATGATGGCTTGCGCCAAGCCGACGCGCTGCCGGTACCCTTTTGAAAGTTTTCCGAGCAGCTTGTCGCGTACGTCAGCAACCGCACAGCGATCCAGCACGTACTCGACGCGCTTATTGAGTTCCGCGCCGGACAACCCTTTGAGGCTGCCGACGAACGCCAAATATTCGGCGGTGCGCATTTCAGGATAAAGCGGCGGCGTTTCCGGCAAATACCCAATCCGCTTTTTGACCTCGAAGGGCTGCTCCAGAACGTCAAAGCCGGCGACGGTCGCAACGCCCGACGTCGGCGGAAGAAAGCACGTCAGCATCCGCATCGTTGTGGTTTTGCCAGCGCCGTTCGGGCCGAGAAAGCCCACAATCTGGCCTTTTTGGACTTCAAACGACACATGGTCGACGGCCGTGTGCCGCGCATACCTCTTCGTTAGCTCGGTAACTGTAATCATAAAAATTTAGTTTTGGAAATCAGGTGCACAGCGTTCGAACTAGCCCCGCAAAAATTTCCACAGCAATCGCATTCCACAGCAAGCAGTTGAACTTCTATCCTAGAAGTCAAACGGCCCCCCTGTCAATCCCTGGCGGGAATGAAGGGGAGCCTCGCGAGTTCGCTGACGCTGAAGGGCGAAGATTTTACGTCTTCGCCGAGATGGGGCGCAGCACATTGCGCCCCTACATACGTTCATTGCGGCTGTTTGATTTCGGGTCCCGCCTGCTCGATGCTGCCCTTCACCAATTCGGTTTTCACTTCCGATTTCTGATTGACCAGCAGGTTTACTTCAGTCTCGAACGTCCGGTACCCCGGCAGCTCTACCTTAATCCGGTGTTTGCCCGGGCTGATCAACATAGAGTGCCCGACTCCGCCAAACTCGCTGGCGTGCCCGACAAACTTGCCATCCAAAAATACCGCTGCGCGGCCCGGTTGTACATCCAGCTTCAGCGTGGATGTCACGTCGGGAGTCACGGCACGCGGGCTAAGGTTCAGCTTTACGGCCACTTCGCGCACCTGACCCGGTTCGACCACCACCTGTTCCTGGAAATCGTCGTAGCCGGACTGGCGTACGGCGATCTGATGCTCGCCGGGGAGCAAGAGCAACTTTTTGTCGCCCTTGAGTTCCTTGAGATAGCCCACGTAGTTGCCGTCAACCCACACGCCGGATTCCTTTTCCACCTTCGACGCGCCTTCGAGCTTGACTTCGCCCAATACCTTGCTTCCGCTGGTTGGAGGCGGCGCCGGTGGAGCGTTCTGCGCCACGCAAAACGCGGTAGTCATAGATAAGCACAACGCAACCAGTGAGATAGCTCTTCCAAAAACCGGGATTCTTGAGTTTTCCTTCATTCTTTTTCCATCCTCCAAAACTAGACTTGGGCCTTTTCTCAATAAGCGACTCGCCTTCAGGTCTCGCCTAATTGGATTCCACCTTGGTCAGCTGGGTTTCGGCCAATGTACTCTAATTCGACTAAACAACTGATTTAATTCGCCCACTGTTCGCCTTTGAGTAACCCGCCGGCTCTCCCACCAGACGTCAGTGGCAGGCAGGCTCTGCGCCAGTAACATGTGCTCACGCACGCAAAGCCCAGCCGTCTATGCCGACAGAAGGGTTGGTCCGAGAAGTATCGGTTAACGGCGGTCGACCGCGAATCCGCAAAAAACAGGAGGGGTGTGCATGCGTACGATGTGTAGATGGCTTCTGATCGCGTTGATGGGGTTCGGTTGTTTTGCTAGCAGCGCCAGTGCTCAGTTTAAGAATGGATCGCAGGCCACGGAGCTGAAGCTTCCCACGCTCAGCCAGCGCTCCATTATCACGCAGCAGATTGGACTCACGGACATCACCATCAACTATTGCCGGCCGCTCGTGAATGGCCGGACTCTGTTCGGCAAGGAAATTCCATATGGGCAGGTTTGGCGCGCGGGCGCGAACGAAAACACGGTCGTCACATTCGCGGATGACGTTTCGGTGGAAGGCCATGCGCTGCCTGCCGGCACTTACGGGCTGCATATGATCCCGGCTGCCGAGGAGTGGACGATCATCTTTTCGAAGAATTCCACGTCGTGGGGCAGCTTCAGCTATGACCAGAAGGAAGACGCGTTGCGGGTGACCACGAAGCCGCAACCCGCTGAATTTGAGGAGACACTCGCGTACACCTTCGAGGATGTGAAGCCCGACTCGACCTCGGTCACCCTGCGTTGGGCGAAGGTGGCGGTTCCCTTTCACGTTTCCGTGGATGTGAACGCTGTCGTGTTGCGCAGCATAAAGAATCAGTTGCGCAGCGTCGGGGGTTTTACCTGGGCAGGATACGATGAAGCCGCCATGTGGTTGCTCGACACCAACACCAACCTGGATCAAGCCATGAAGTGGGAGGACCAGTCAATTCAGGCGGAAGAGCGGTTCGACAATCTCATTACGAAATCGCAGATTCTGGAGGCCCAGGGCAAGAAGCAGGAAGCTGAAGCGACCAAGGCAAGAGCACTCCAAGTAGCGTCGGGCTTGCAGATTCATTTGTATGGCCGGGGATTGCAACGTCAAAACAAACAAACGGAGGGCTTCGAAGTCTTCCAAATTAACATCAAAAAACGTCCAGATCAGTGGTACACGCACGGCGAGTTGGGACGCATCGCCTCGGCAAAAGGCGACTTTCCTACCGCGATCAAGGAGTTGAATTTGGCGCTGGAGGGAGCGCCCGACGCCACGAAATCTCAAATTCACGGCCTCATCAGCCAACTCGAGAAAAAACAAGACATCAACCCGTAACCGCAGCAAAAGCAGCATCGACGGAACTTCGCGTTTCTTCTGACCTTGCCCTTGGCGTAAGCCTAAGGGCAGGGTCTTTTTTCTGCCCGGTCAATTCCTGCCTGGTCAACGAGACAGGATACCGGAACTAATCTCTTGTCGTTCGCGCCGCCAAACGGATATTGTTCAGGGCACTGAAGCGGTCCCCGGTCGAATCCGGCCGTCCAAGAGGTGTGTCTGGCAGCCGGGTTACTTTTTCTTTGAGGCGATCTCCAGCAGGAGGGCTGGGCTATGAAATTTGGCATTCGAAGGACCGGCGTTGGTATTCGAAAGCGGTTCCAAGTGCTCGCGCCGGGCTCCTCCCTCCGACGGCGTGTGGGTTACAGCCTGGCGATCGTCCGCCTCATCCTGGTGCCGGTGATTTTCCTGTCTGTTTACTATTTGCTGGAAATTGGGTGGATCGTGGATCGCATCGTCAGCTTTGACGCTCCGGCTGCCACGCTAGCTCAGCAGGCTTCGATACAAATGCTGGAAGCGCGGCACAATGAACGGAACTACCTGCTGCTTTACGATCCGGCGTCGCTCCAAGCGAGCCGCGACTCGCTGCAAAACATTGAACGGATTCTGACTGCGATCCGGGACCTGCAACCAACCGATGAACTCCTGACCCAACAAACCCTGGCTGCGTTGCACCAATACGAACAGCGCTTTGAGGCCGCGGTTACCGCCATCGGACAGCCGGGTCAAGCGCCCGCTGATCGCATTGACGCGGTATTGATGACTTATGAAAAAGATCTCGACAGCCTGCTGAAAAGCGAGCGCTACAAGACTCGGGCCCAACTGGTCGATGAATTGCGAAGCCGGGTGGGATCCTTCGACGCGCAAATTACCAAGACAGTGCAAGAAGGAAATCCCGCTCTGCGGCACATCACCATCGACCTGCAAAATTCCGGGCAAGAGGTTCTCGGGTTGACCGGCAAGATCGAAGCGCGCAGTTGGGACCGCGTCGAGCACGACCACCGGAAAGCGCGGAGGCTCATCTCCGCCGCCGAATGGTCTCTCACTGTGGTCAGCGCGATCACCCTGCTGGTCAGCGTGTGGATCAGTTTCATCCTACCGAAACAAGTGGTTAAGCCGCTGGTCAGTCTGAAAGAAGCGGTGGATCACGCGGCCGCCGGCAATTATGAAATCGAATTCGATATCCAGGGACAAGGCGAAGTCGTGGAGCTTGCCAACAGCATCCGGTTGTTAATCGCGCACCTTCGCGAAGCGACGAGGATCTCCTAAAGCCCGCCAGGAACGTAGCCTCGGGTGAGGTACGCTTGACACCGACGTTTCGGCGCCGTATCGTCTGCGCAAAAGTAGGTCACTGTCGAGAGTCCGCGTTCATCGCGAGACCCGACTTGGAGGTGTTCGATGCCATTGGACCTCATGACCCTGTCGTTAGTATCCCAGCCGGTAACCGTGGAAGAAGGCGTGCGCATCCTGGATCGCGACCTATATCGTTGTCAGTACTGCGGTCTGGACGGCATGGCCAGCTTCGATAACGCGCTCAACATGTCCGTCGATTTCGTGGTGCCGCGCGCGCGAAAAGGCAAGAAAGATCCAAAGAACCTGGTGGCTTGCTGTCGCGCCTGCAACATGATCAAAGGGCGCCGCGTCTACGCCAACTTCGACGAGGCCAAGGACTACGTCCTCAAGAGCCGCGAAGAACTGCGCAAGACGTGGGAGGCGAAGGCTGCTAAAGTCCTCGCTAAAGCGGCGAAGACCTAAGACTGT
>Ga0182018_10000513_pt1 | contig 50210 bp, 50 predicted proteins | sample 812P2MmetaG_FD_120490 | JGI IMG/M metagenome (GOLD analysis project Ga0182018, IMG submission 120490) | Permafrost microbial communities from Stordalen Mire, Sweden - 812P2M metaG | ecosystem: Environmental > Terrestrial > Soil > Wetlands > Permafrost | place: Sweden: Stordalen | collected... | reverse complement strand
GTGCCGAGGTAGGCGCCCACGACCTCGGCACGGATCTCGGCCGGCGTCCCGCGTTTGACCAGTTCACCGTTGACCATGACCACGGCCTGGTCAGCGATGTAGAGCGCGGTCTGGACGAATTGCTCAACCATGACGATGGTCAGCTGCTCGGACCTCACCAGCTGCCCAACAATTTCGTAGAGCTCCTCGACGATGAGGGGCGCCAGGCCCATCGAGAGCTCATCGAGCAACAGGATCTCGGGATCGGTGGTGAGGGCCCGGGCCATGGAGAGCATGCGTTGCTCACCACCCGACAGCGTGCCCGCCAGCTGCTTGCGGCGGGTGGCCAGGGCGGGGAAGCGCGTCAAGGCTCGCTCCTCCACCGCGGACCGGTGCAGCCCGGGGCGTCGGAACGTGTACATCAGCAGGTTCTCCGAAACGGTCAGGTTGGGAAAGATGGAGCGGCCCTCCGGGATCATGCAGACGCCCGAACGGGCGAGTCGCTCGGTGGCGTTGCGCCCCAGCCGGCGCCCTTCCACCTCCACGGTGCCGGCAGTGGGCGCCAGCTGGCCCGAGATGACTTTGAGCAGGGTGGACTTGCCGGCACCGTTGGGACCGAGCAGCGCCAGGGCCGAGCCCTTGGCCACCTTGAGGGAGATGCCGTGTAGTACCTCGATGCGGCCGTAACTCGCTCGGACGTCGTTGATCGACAGTGCGATGCGGGGCGCTTCGGCCGGACTCGCTTCTCCCCCGGGCACCGACGGAACGGCATGTGCCGGCGCCCGGGAATCGCCCATTTCGGTCTCGGTCCCGAGGTACGCCGCCTGCACCCGTGCATCGCCGCGCACCGAGAGCGGGTCGCCGCGCGCTATCACCTGCCCGTGGTCGAGGACGACCACGCGGTTGCAGATGCCCATCACCAGCGCCATGTCGTGCTCCACCAAGAGGACCCCCATGCCCTCGGCGGCCAAGTGCTGCAGCACCGCACCGAGCGCAGCGGTCTCCTCGGCGTTGAGGCCCGAGCTGGGCTCGTCGAGGAGCAGGACGCTCGGCGAGGTCGCCAATGCGCGCGCCAACTCGACCAACCGGGCCAGGCCAGTGGGCAGCGAATCGGTGGGCTGGTCGGCAACGTGGAGGAGGCCGACGCGCCCGAGCTGGTACTCCGCTTCCTGGCTGGCCGTCCGACCACCTGCGAGCTTTCCCCGTTGGACCTCGGCCGCCATCTGGACGTTTTCCCGCGCCGTCAATGTGCCGAACAGCTCGAGGCGTTGGAACGTCCGGCCCAGACCGAGGCGGGAACGGGTATGGGGACGCTTGCGCGTCACCTCGCGGGAGCCGATGTGGACCGTCCCTTGTGTGGGCCGTTGCAGGCCGGTGATCACGTTGAAAAGGGTGGTCTTTCCGGCACCGTTGGGACCGATCAGGCCGTGGACCTCGCCGACCGCTACCTCGAGGTCCACCGAGTCCAGCGCGAGCAGGCCGCCGAAGCGCACCGAGACGTCGCCCACGGCGAGCGCATTGTCGGGTCCGGACGAGATCGTCGCCATGTCAGCCAACGGACGGCACCGCCCGGGGCAGCGAGGTCCCGTCGAGGCTCGCCGGTGGGCTTCCAGACATCTGGCCACCGGCTCGGGACCGGGCCCGACGTGTCGCCCGCCACGCGTCGAGGTAGGTGTAGAGAAGGCCGATGCCGTAGGGATTGCGGCCGACGGCCACGATGCCGGCACCGAAAAGGATGTACGTGAAGCCCGAGACCGAAGGGATGTGCTGGGCGATCAGCGGGACGAAGCTCAGCCCGACGCCCGCCTGGACGGCCCCACTCAGCACGGTGATGCCCGCCAGGGTCACGCCGACGAAGAGGACGAGGCTCTGCACGAAGCTGAACTGGGAGAAGGAAACGTTCCGTGACATGCCGCCGTACAGGGCACCCGCCAGACCGGCGAGGCCGCCGCCCAGCACGAATACGGCCAGCTTGGTCATGGTGAGGCTCATCCCCACCGTGGCGCAGGCAGCCTGGCTGTCGCTCATGGCCACCAGGCGCCGTCCGAACGGTCCCCGGCGCAGGGCGCCGACGCCGATCAGGCACAGGGCGAAGACGATGGCGATCAACACGACGAAGGCGCGGTCGGTCACGAAGCGCATGCCGAAGATGTCGGGTCGGCCGACGGCCATGGAGCCGTTGGGGATGACGGACGGGTTGGTGAAGAAGAGGCTGTCCATCAACGCGGCGAAGGCCAGCGTGGCCAGCGCCATGTAGAGGCCCCGTAGCCGGAGGGCGGGAAGGGCGAGCACCCCGCCGGCCGCCGCGCACAGGCCGATGGCCGCCAGCACGCCGAGGATGGAGCTGCCGCCGTCGACCTTGGTCATGGCCCACGACCCGAGGCCCAGGAACGTGAACTGGCAGAGCCATACCTGCCCGCCGTAGCCCGAGAGCAACACCAGCGAGAGGGCAGCCAGTCCGATCGAGAGCGCCAGTCCCAGCGAGTAGAGGTTGATGCCGGTGATCAGTGCAGCCAGCAGCACCGTGCCCCCGACGAGTACCGCTCCGCCGACCAGCGTCATCTTGAAGCTGGCGACCCTGGGGGGCCTGAGCCGGACGATCCGGCCGGCGGCCAGCTTGCCCTGGGGCAGCAGGAGCAGGGCCACGATGAGCAGGCCCATGGGAAGTATGGCCGTCACGTCGTTGAGGTAGCTGGCTGGGACGTAACCGACGGCGACCGATTCGGACACCCCCAGGATCATGGCTCCGAGGAAGGTCAGGGGCAGGCTGCGCAAGCGCCCGACGATGGCGGCGGCATAGCCGAAGATCACCAGTTCGGAGAGGATCTGGATGCTCATCCCGGTACCGGGGGCCAAGAGGATTCCGGCCAGGCCGGCCAGGAGGAAGCCGATCATCCAGGCGAAGCCCGAGATCCGGTTGGTGCGGGCGCCGGTCAGCGAAGCCAGGGATGGGTCGTCCACCACGGCCCGCATCGCCACACCCATCCGGGTCCGTTTGAACAGCAACCACAGGGCTACCGCCACCGCCGCCGCGCATCCAGCGGTGATCAGCTCCTCGTAGGTGAGATTGACCCCCAGGACATCGACCTGGTCGCTGGCGAACCAGTTGGGGAGGTTCCGCGAGGTGGTCTGGTCCCAGATCGTGCTCGTGGCCCCGTAGAGCACCAGGAACAGCCCGAGGGTGACCACGATCATGGTGTTGAGCGACGAGCCGTACAGCGGGCGCATGAGGACACGCTCGACCACCACGGCGAAGACCGGCGCAACCACGAGGAGGACCAGGGCCAGGGAAAGGACGGGATTCCATCCCCATCCCTGCCAGAACTGCCAGTAGATGTAAGCCAGGAACATGCCGACCGAGCCGTGGGCGAAGTTGAAGACCCCGGTGGCGTTGTACGTCACCACCAGCCCGCTGGCGGTGACCGCGTAGATGGACCCGGTCACGATCCCCACCACCAAAAAGCTGACGAACTCGTTCACGGATGCTCGCCCCTAGCCAGATAGCCGGCGTCGCTTAACGGGAGATGCCCTTGTAGCTGCTCGGATAGAAGCCGTTGGGGTTGCAGATGAATCCAGACTTGGGGTCCGGCGCGATGCGGTGCCAGTTCCCGTTCTCGTACTGGGCAACGAGCCAGCACTGACCCGGGATCTTCTGGGCGGGATTCTGGGGGGAGATCAGGCCGCTGGCGTCGAACGACGTGATCTTGTCGAGCTGGGCGTCGAGGCTGGCCCGGGTGGGGTTCGCTCCTGCACCTTTCAAAGCCTGCACGAAGAGCTGCGCGTTGATCCAGCCGTACAGGGTGTACAGGTCGAGCTCCGTCTGGGGGTCCACCTTCTTGGCCCATTTGTCGAACGTGGCGACTGCGGGCACCGCCTTGGCGTCCTGGCCCTCGTAGAGGGCGGTGACTCCGGTGACCAGGGTGCCGTTCCCCGAAGATCCCGGATCGAAATTCTCCTCGTAGGTGTTGCCGCCACTGACGAGCAGCGCATTGAGGCCCTCCTGCTGCATCTCCTGGGCCATGGTGGAGATGTAGGCACCCTGTTGGGTGGGCTCGAAGACCATCTTCACCCCGGCATTCTTCATCTTGATGATGTCGGGCAGGAAGGTGGTGGTCGCGAACCCCTCGTCGTGGGCGAACAGCCACTTGTAGCCGAGGCTGTAGGTCAGGGTGCGGAAGGTCTTCTCGGCCGTGATGGCGGTGGCGGCGGAGTTCGAGCCGATGAGCCCGACGGCCTTTACGGCCTGGGGGTACTTGCTCTTGAGCCACTTGAACGGGCCGGTGGCTTCGCCGCCGTTGACCAACGGGATCGCGGCGTACAGGTTGGGGTCCTTGTAGAGCGCGGGGGCGAGTACCTGGGTGATGACCGGGAGCTTGGCCGCGTCGATGGCCGGCTGCTCGGAGCCATCGAGCAGCGAGAAACCCCCGACGATGGCGAAGTCGTTCTTGGCGATGCTCTGGGCCTCGTTGGCCACCGTCCCCGCGGAGAACGCGCTGTCCATGCCGTTGAGGATCAGCGTGCGCCCGTTGACCCCGCCCTGGCTGTTGATGTAGGCGAAGTAGGCCTCCGTGCCGATCTTGGCCCCCTCGAAGAGGCCGGGGATGGGCAGCGAGATATCACTGATGGAGCCGACGGTGATCGTCTTCGCCGTGACTCCCGGGGTCGACGTGGCGCCGGCAGCAGCTGGTGCCCCCACGCCCGCCGAGAGCACACCGGCCCCGATGACCAAGCTGAATGCACTCGCCGTGAGCATGCCATTGCGAAAGCTCACCGTCTCCCCCCTTCTGACTCGCCTCAGCGCGGAAGCGAATCCGTCGCGATCACGCTTGTATACCCGGTTGGCGTCAATTACGCACCAATGCCAGAGCGACATCTAACCATAGGATCGATTTGACCGGGGGACGTCGCGGCCGCGTGAAGGGTCGGTACGGCGCATCGTACGAAAAGGCTCGTTTTCCGAGGCTGCTCGGCAGCGGCGAGCCGAGCGCGCCACCTCGCTCCGGACTACCTCAGAGGTCGAGCTCTCTCCTCATTTGTTCCGTCCGAAAGGGACCCGCGGTCCGCATATTCGCCATCATTGCGATTGCTGGAATGCCAGCGCGAGTGACGCGAGTGAATGGTGGGGTTCGCAATTCCCTACGCCCATCCCTCGACGCGTGCCGAAGGACGACCGTGACGAATCAGGACTGGGAGTGGGACTCCCTCGAACTGGTAGCCGGCGAATCCATGGAGTCCTCGCCCCGCTGCCCATCCGAAGCCGGGCCCGGGGCACCGGCGAATGAGAATTCCTCGGCGGGCGGCGCACTCGGCGACTTCGGCGCGTTGTTGAGGAGGAACAGGTAGTGATCCGATGCCTCTTTTGAGATGCGGGAGGTCGTGCCGCACATCGTGCACGACGTGAAGTGCTTTGCCCCCATGGGGATGATCGGAACGAAGAACAGGGTGAAGTACCGCCGCCTCCGGGTCAGCGCGTGCGCCGAAGGGGTCCGGCAGTACCCGCACATCGCAAAGATGGTGGCCAATCTCGACGACCTGCGCCGGAATCCAAAAAGGACCATCACTCACGCACCCCGTTCTCAAATCGTGTCCCTGCCGGACAGGGATCAATGGTGCGCAACGGTAGACACGGCCGTCACTACGCCACCTCAACGCCAGCCCAATTCTCCGATGCGGAGCAGCCGGTGCTACTGGCGTTGCGCGGTACTGCCGTCAACCCACTCCAGATAGCGCGCCGATCCACCGGCGACATCGAGCACCAGGACCTCGGGGATTTCGTAGGGGTGGCGTTCCACGATCGCCTCGACGACAGCGGCCGCGAGGTCGGCCCTCGTCTTCAGGAGCACGAGCCACTCCTCGGACCGCTCGAGCGCCCCCTCCCACCAGTAATGGCTGGAAATCGGGCCGGTGCGCTGGCCGCACGCCACGAGATGCCCCCGGAGGAGGCCTTCGACGATGGCGTCGGCCGTCGCCGCGTCGTCGATCGCGAACTGAATCTGTACATGGCGCACGCTGACTCCTCCCGGTCTCGCTTCCATCCATCTGTGCTTGCTAAAGTTTAGCTAACCACAGATAATAGTTAGCATGCCGCAAGCCGCGAGCCACCTGATCGTGGGGTTCGTCAATCTCTTCTTCGCGGGGATCCTCGCCGGGACGGAGTTCGTCGTCCGCTATGGAGTGCGGGCCCCGCTCTCGTCGCTCGAGGAACGGCCGCAGATCGAGCTTCGCCAGGCCTTGATCTACCAGATGAGAGTCCGCGTGGCGGCTGTCTTTCTCCTCAGCGCGATCTCCGCGCTCGTCGTCATCGTTGTGGATGGCGCCGGACCCGGGCTTGCCTGGCGCGGTGCGGGAATCGCGGCCATCGCCGCGTGGGCTCTCGCCACATTCTGGGGGACGGTGCCGATCAACAGCGCCGTCCTCGCCTGGCAGCCCGGAGCGCCCCCCGAACATTGGAGAACACTGCTCAAGCGGTGGGAGCGGCTCGACACGGTGCGGACCTGGGCGGCGGCAATCGCATTCGCGTCATTTCTGGCGGCCATGGCCGTGGCCTGAGCGGCCATTGTCCGGACCGTTCCGAGCCCTACACCTGGCCGCGGCGCCGGGCGCGGAACACGGTGTCGTGCACGGTGATGGCGCATCCTTCGGGGTCGGTAGCGGAGCGCCCGACGGCGGCGTTGGTCATGATGTCCCAGGCTTCGGGGTCCAGGGAGGTGGCGATCTCCTCAGCGCTGTAGAACAGCTCGGGCATGTGCGGCCGACCGGCGGTGGTGTGAAGGTCCGAGGAATGGTGCGCCACGATGAGGAGAGTGCCGCCCGGGACGACCGAGTGCGCGAGACCCTCGAACAAGGACAGCCGCTGGGACGGGGGGAGGTGCATGTACTGCGCACTGACCAGGTCGTACTCCCCCGGCGGCGGTTCCCATGCGGTGATGTCTCGCTCGACCCACGCGATGCGCCCGGCGATGTCGTCGCCTGCCTCCGTGGCGTTCGCGCCGCCCGCTCGAGGGCCACACCCGATATGTCGACCGCCGTGGCTCGCCAGCCCCGGCCGGCGAGCCAGATGGCGTCGGCCCCTTCTCCGGCACCGACGTCGAGCGCGGTGCCCGGCACCAGGTCCTCGGCCTCGGCCATCAAGTGGCGGTTGGGGCTCCCACTCCAGAGCGCCGATCTCGAACGGTAGCGGTCGTCCCAGAATGCGCGGTCGAACCGCTCGGCCATCGTGGTCTCCTTCCAGTGACTTGAGCGTACCGGCGCGCCCGCTCAGCTCGATTCCGGGCTCGAAGATTTGTCAGGGACACCGACATTCCATGCGAAAATTCGACGGTGCCAAAAAAAGAGCGCATGGCTCGCATCGACGACGTTCACGACGTGGCTCTGGGCATGCCCAACGTCACCGTCTCCACCGGGTCCGGTGACAACCCGGTTTATCAGGTGGGCGGAAAATCCTTCGTGTTCTTCCGCAATCCGAGACCCGATGCGACCGATCCAGCCAGCGGCGAGCGCTACCCCGATGTCATCGTGTTCTGGGTGCCCTCCGAAGCAGACAAAGAGGCGTTGGTCCGCGACGAGTCGTCGCCGTTCTTCACAACGCCGCATTTTGACGGCCACCCATCGGTGCTGTTGCGGGCCAGCCAGGTCGGCCGTTTGGCGCGCCAGGAGCTCGCCGAGGTCATTCAGGACGCATGGCTCGCTCGCGCGTCGACGTCTCGAGCGAACGCCTGGCTCCGCACCCATATGCCCGAGCAGAAATAGTCACCGGAGCCGGACGCGCTCATGAGGCCGATTGTGCCTCCACCCTGGCCAACTTGGTCAAGAGGTCGCTGAGCACCTGGTCCTGCGCCGCCAAGTGGTCTTGGATCTTCACAGCCTCGTGAAGGACCGCGTCGGCATCGTTGTAGGTCGCCTCGGATCGTTTGTCTGCGGCGGCCGCCAGTACGTTTTGGCCGACGATGATCACAGACAGCAGCACCAACTGGAGAAAGGTCTGAGAGATCCAGGACACGAGAGTGACCGCGCTGTGACTCTTGATGGCCTCGGGAAGGCTGATCAAGGCCAGCGCGGCGAAGGCGTAGGCACACCACATGGTTCCCACCCCCCTGGTCACCTTGACGGCAAACCATGCATTGAACCGGGCCATGGTGTTGCCCGTCGGAAGCTGGGCAGCAACCGTGACGGGTTTGTCGCTCCCGGCGAGCTTCTCTTGCGTCCGGCGGTGGGGGACATAATCGTAGATGTCATCGTCTGGCATGGGGTGGCTCCTTTTTCTGCGAACGGTTCGTATTCGAATGACTGGCCGGACACATGATGACCGGAGTTCCGGAGAGGGAGAAGTTCTAGAGCAAGCCCACCCCGACGGCCACCCCGACGGCCACGAGTACGACCCCACCTAGGAGCTCGCTGCGCCGCCCGAGACGAGCTCCGAGGCGCCCCCCGATCTCCAATCCAAGCAAGGAGAGCGCCACGCTGACCGCTGCGATGACGAGCGCGGCGACGAGAAAGTTGACGTGATAGGCGCCAAGGGCGAAACCGATGACGAGGTTGTCGACACTCAGCGCCGCGCCGATCACGATGAGCCGTCGCGTGGTGAGCTCCCGGGTCTGATGAGATCCTCGATCCGGGAGCATGGCGGTCACGAGTGCGTACGCACCAGCGACTCCGAGCAGCCCGCCCGCCGCGGGTTTCGCGGTGCCGCCCAAAGCATGGGCCACGGAGCGTCCGAGCAAGAGGCCGAGGACCGGCATGACGCCTTCGAACATCCCGAAGACCAGGGCGACCCGAAGGCGCAATCTGCCGTCGACCCCGGAGATGCCGAGAGCCGTGGCAGCAGCGAAGTTGTCCAGGCCCACCGACAACGCGACCAGGAGCAACGCGATCACTGTGGCACCGTAACGCGCCTGTCGCCGAGAGGTCCTGTGTCAGGCCATCACCATGGACGGGTCGATAGGCGCGTCACCTTCGCGACCACGCTTGCGAACGGTACGCGACCGTCTCCCCGCGGCCCACACCCGTCCAACCCCGTAGTCAAAGGCTCCGAATGCGCCGACGAAGAACCCGATGGGCCAGTTGGTTTGATACGAGCTGGCGATAGCGACCCACACCGTCACGAGCGCGATGCAGACGGACAGCACGATGGCGAGAGGGGGGCGATCCGTAAGGGCGCGGGCGGCGGCCGGCGGGCCGATCATGAGCGAGAAGATCAAGAGTGCGCCCACCACCGGCACGGTCATCGCCGTAGCTGCCGCCAGCACCAGCAGGAACGCAAGCTCCATGCCGTAGCGCGACACGCCCCTGGCTTCTGCGACGTCGGGCACGGTCGAGGCCAACAAGAGCGGTCGGTAGAGGAAGAGCGTGGCCACGATGCAGCCCAACGCGAGCCCGGCCACGGGCCAAAGCTCCGTTGTCGAGACCCCGAGGACCTCGCCGAAGAGCAGCGAATAGAGCTGTGGCTCGTACTCGCTCGAACTGCTGAGAAAAACTGCTCCGATCGCGAGCCCGAGAACCAGGATCAGGGCGGTGACGGCGTCGTTGCGACCCCGTCGACCGAGTGTGGCGATGCCGAATGCGGCCGCCGCCGCAAAGGCCCCCAGGCCGAGCAGCGCGCTGAAGCCGAAGACATTGGCGGCTGCCGCCCCGGCGAAGGCGCTGTTGGGGATGGCATGGGCTGGGAAGGCGGCACCGCGCAACACCACGAAGAACCCAACCACGCCGGCAACCGGTGCCACGATCGTGGCCACGATCCAGGCGTTGGTCATGAAACTAGAGAACACGCCGGCTCCTGGGACTATCGCCGTCCGATCGGACCGCTGCTCGAGACGAGACGCGCTGCCCCCTCAACCGCGCCTCCTCGGCTTCGGTGACGACCATCACAGTTCGGCGGCCGGTGAGCCGCCGGATGGCGGGCAGGCCGGAGAGGAGGTAGGCGACGAAGACGAGGCCGACGATGAGAGAGCTCACCGGGACGGCGTTCTGGTCGGAGACCCAGTAGTAGCTGTCGTAGGACAGGAGGACCCCGAGCCAGGTGACACCGACGCCGATGACCACGGCAGCGACCAAGGCGGCGCCGATTCGGTTCGTCAGACGCAACGCGGTGGCGGCGGGGCCGATCAACAGTGCCGTCGAGAGAATCGCCCCGATGGCCAGCGCTGAGAGGCCAACGGCGACGGCCAGCGCGGCCATGAATCCCAGCGCAACGAGTCGAACGGGGACCCCGCGGGCGGCGGCCAAGTCGGTGTCGGTCGAGGCCAGCAGCAGGGGACGGTACAGCGCGGCGATCATGCCGACGGCCACGATGCTGAACACGACGACGATGGGGATCTCTGAGGGATCGAGAGTGAAGATCGATCCGAACAGGATCTGTTGAGTGGCCCCCGTGGTGGCTCCCGAGGTCGTGTCGAGGAAGAGAAACAACGCGGCGAGACCGGTGGCCGCGCCGAGGACGATCCCGGTGGCCAGGTCCCGGCCCCTGACCCGCTGTACACCAATGGCGTCCATGGCCCCGGCGCCGAGGAGCCCGAATCCGACGAACCCAAGGAGCGGGCTGATCCCGACCAAGAGGGCCCCCGACCCGCCGGCCGTCGACACGTCTGTGAGCGCGTGGCCGGCGAAGGACTGTCCGCGCAGCACAGTGAACACACCGACGACGGCGGAGACCACGGCCGCGATCCCTCCGATGACCAACGCCACGTGGACCGGTTCGCTGGAGAAGAACCCCGGCTCGAAGACCCAGTGCACAATCAGCTCACGTGAATGATGGGATCATGACCATCCGGCTCGGAGGCGTCATCTGATTCGAACTGGGGGCCGGCAACGACGATGACGCGCCCATGCACACGGAGCACGTCGACATGATGGCCGTAGAGCCCGGTCAGGACATCGGAGCGGACCACCTCATCGGTCGTCCCGGCCGCCGCTCGTCCTCCGGCGAGGTACACGACGCGGTTCATGACCGGCAGAAGAGCATTCATCTCGTGGGCGGATAGCAGGATGGCGATACGATGTTCGACCGCGATGCCATGGAGCAGCGCGATGATCTCCTGGCCTGAGCGAAGGTCCAGATTGGCCAATGGCTCGTCGAGGAGCAGCAGCCGGGGTCGGGCGATCAGGGCATGGGCGATCAGGACGCGCTGCTGCTCGCCGCCCGAGAGGTTCCCGATCCTGGCGTCGGCGAAGCGCTCGGCGTCGACCGCCTTCAACATCTCGTCCACCTTCGCTCGGCGCGTGGCGGAAGGAAGTGGCATTCCGAATCGCTGACCGTCAAGACCCAGGCCGACGAGGTCACGGGCGCGCATCGGAGTGTCGGGGTCGAGCAGCACCTTCTGGGGGACGTAGCCAACCGACGCTGTCCGCCGCCGGCGCGCCCGACCGGAGAGAAGGACTCGCCCTGCACCGGGATGCTGCAGGCCGAGGATGACCCGCAGCAAGGTCGTCTTGCCGGCTCCGTTCGAACCGATCAAGCCGGTGAACTCCCCCGCACCCACCGTAAAGCTGACGTTGTCGAGGATCTGGCGGCCCCCCAACGACACGCTCACATGGTCGACCTCGAGGACCTCTGCGGTGTCGGCGTGATCGCGGGGCGTTCGGGCCGCTGAGGTACGAGGCATCGTCGTGGTCACAGCTTCTGGGTGGAAGCGCCCGTGGTGATCGCCTTCTTGATGGCGTTCACCTCGGCGAGCATCCAGGTCTGGAAATCGTAGCCCGGCGTGGGCATTGTCTCGTACACGCCCACCACGGGCACCCCGGCCTTGAGAGCCGTCTCACGGATGGAGGTGGTCAGGGTATCGATGACCTGCTGGTTGTAGCAGAACACCTTTACCTGATGTTTGGTGAAGAACCCGCTTTCCAAGGTGATGTCCTGCGGAGCCGGGTCGACGCCGTTCATGATGTCGGCCTGGAACCGGAATGGCGTGAGGTTGTTCATCCCCATGGCCGTGAGCAGGTAGTCGGCGACCGGCTCGGTCGTTGCCACGGTCGTCCCTGCGTACTTGGCCTTGAAGGCGGCGATGGCATTGTGCAGTGGTGTCAGGGAGGCATTGAACTTGGCCAGGTTGCTTCGGAAGTACGACGCGTGACCCGGCTGAAGCGCGGAGAGGTCAGACGCCATCACTGCAGCGACCGCCGGCATTGTCTTCGGGTCGTACCACAAATGCGGGTTCGGCGTGTTCGTCGGCAGGCCGAGCACGTTTTGGGCCACGATCACCTTGCGGTGCGAGTTGGGTGACGCCGACTCGATCTTGTTCATGAACGTGTCGTAGCCCACCCCGTTCTGCACGATCAGCTCGGCGGCGCTTACCTCAGCGGCCACGCTCGGGCTGGATTCAAACGTGTGGGGATCGGTGTTGGGGTTATTGAGGATCGACGAGACGTGCACATACTGCCCACCGATCTGCCCGAGCACGTTGGCGTACTCGTTCTCCGCGCCGATGCCGTTGATCACCTTCGATGTGCTGGCTCCGGCCGTGCTGACCCCCGTACACCCGGCTGCCGCCAGCGCCGCGGTGGCGAATGCCACCATGGCTGATCGTGCCCGAAGGCTCACGCGCTCTCTGGTTCGGCTGTCTCGCGTGTCCGTACTCTCCGTTGGGCTCATGCAGAAAACCTATCCTCAGACTGAGTCTCAACACAAGTTCGGGACCATCGGCCGGCGGGCACGTTACATAAGTACATCTAAATGTGTTTATATGAACGCGGTGTCCGTGACGACGCAGGGCTACGAGGCTGCCGGAGAATTGCTCCGGGCGCTGGCCGCGCCGGCCAGGTTGGCCATCGTGGTACGGCTCGCCGAGCGGCCCTGTTACGTCCACGAACTGGTCGATCAGCTGGAGATGAGCCAGCCACTGGTATCCCAGCATCTTCGGGTGCTCCGAGGCGCCAGGCTCGTCGGAGTCGAGCGCCAGGGACGAGAGGCCGTGTACTCGTTGATCGATCATCACGTCGCGCACATCGTCGCTGACGCCGTCAACCATGCAAGGGAGGCCCCATGACCACGAACGACCACACCGTCCATGATGATCACCGCCATGCGCACGGCCCCGACTGCGGGCACGCGGCGGTCGACCACGATGGTCACATCGACTACATCCACGATGGGCACGCCCACAGCGAGCACGATGGACACTACGACGAGCACCCCTTCCCCCACGCTGAACACGCCGCCCACAGCCACCAACACGGTGCCGATTGCGGTCATGAGGCTGTGGAGCACGAGGGGCACTTCGATTACGTCCACGACGGACATCGCCACGCCGCCCACGAAGGTCACTACGACGAGCACTGAACTGGCGCACCGGTCCATCGCCCCTAAATTGGCGGGTCCTCGATAGGAAGGGAACTTACGATGACGGCCCCTGACGCCGCCGGCGATCTCCACGACGTTGTCGAGGACCGGCTTCGGCGCGCCGACCAGCGTTACACGACCGGCCGGCGCGCCATCATCGAACTACTTGTCGACGCCGGACACCCGGTCAGCATCGGCGACATTGCCAACCGGCTCCCCGACCTCCCCCGGAGCTCCGCCTACCGGCACCTCGTCGACCTCCAAGTCGCGGGTGTGGTGCGACGCGTCGCCGCCAACGACGAGTTCGCTCGCTACGAGCTCTCCGAGGAGTTCAGCGAGCACCACCACCATCTCCTTTGCACCGACTGCGGCAAGGTCATCGACGTCACCCCCTCATCGGCATTCGAACGAAACGTGGCCACCACCGTTGACCGTCTCGCCGCGGCGGAAGGGTTCGAACCTCACAGCCACCGGCTCGACATCCTCGGGCTTTGCACTGACTGTCGCTAGGAGCCATGCATCAGGTCCGCCCGGGGGCAAGATTCACCCCGTCGAGGGCAGTGGTTTCCAGTTCTGCTCGACGACCCAACAAACCCCTGCCGGTGGCCCCGGGCCACGCTTGCACAGGGTGGTCGGCGGGTGGTTGTCATGGACCTCGACGACCCGGTACTCCGTCGGGCCATAGAACTTGTGGGGTCCGTAACTAAGGACGGGAGAGTATCCGCCGGGGAAGTTGGTGATGCGCGACATCGCTTCGACAAATGTCCGTCGGTTGAGGTTTCTGCCCGCCATTGTGGCGGCCTGGGCAAAGAGGCGAATCTCCTGACACCAGCCCTGAACCGGCCCCTGCTCCTCAATGTCGTCATTGATGTTGCCTTTGGGAATCTGTGGGTAAGTCTTGTGCCAGAGATCCCAGCAACTGCGGACCCCCGGGTCGTATCCGCCTTCTGACTCCGGGCGCGGAAGATCGATCCCCCCAAGCGTCTCTGCCGTCACGCCCTCCTGTCCGTTGAGCGCCTTGTCGTAAGGGATGGGAATGAGACCGAGCGCAACTTCGATCTCGGACTGATAGTCACTCAGAAGAAGCTTCGGGAAGTACTTCTGCGCAGTCTCCGCGCTGATGTAGGGGGTGAACGCGTTCTCGGGCAATAAGGGGATAACCGATTGAATCCCCGACTCCTTGAGCCGTTCAACCGCCAGCGTGGCATCCGAGTCTGTGCTGGCAGTCTCACCCAGGTCGGCCGAGATCGTTTCCACCTGGGGGTCAACACCGATTTTCTTCAGGTCTGGCAGAAGGTAGGACGTGAGGGCGCTCTGGTCGCTGGCCTGGTCCGAAACCACCACACCGACCTTCTGGCCGTGGCCGAGGCGACCCGAGCTGAGACCCCAGCTGACGGTGGCCGCGAGGATGGGCGCGTCGTCTGCCCCCGTCCACCACAAGTACGGCGAGCCCAGATCCGTCCAGTTGGTGGTCGTCGTCCATTGGGAGAGCATGGGCGTATGCCCTTCTTGGGTGATGCAGAGCTCGTTGTCCCCTTCCCACGTTCCAAGCCCATCAAGGACGGCGAACACGGGGGGAGAGCCCTCGGTCCACTGCTTGCAGAGCGACCGCTCCTCGTCCGCGTTCGTCGGGTCAAAGCTCACGATCATCGGAATGATCTTTCGACCGTGTATCCCCCCGGCATCGTTGATCTGGTTCACGAAGAGGTGAATGGCCTTCACCTGCTCGCCGTACTCGGCGTCTGACTCGATTTCGAACTCCCCCTCGATACTGGTGAACGAGATAATCGGGAAGACCACCCTGATGGCGTTTGTCGAGACACCCCGGGAGCTGGTGCTGGCCTGATTGACCGGAGTCGGCGCGCCGGTGGCACCTGACGCCGGGACGATGCCCAACGCCACCACGCTCCCGAGAACAGCGATGGCTCCAGCCACTCTCATCGGAGTTCGCCCTACTCGCTCTTTTCCCCACCGTCGCATCGCAATCCCCCCTGGAACGGCCGTACCCGGCAAAGGCTACGCCAGTGAGACGAGGTTGACATGAATACGTCCAATGGATGGACGGATTACACTTCGCGGCAGCTGTGACCATGCGCTCCTTTCGTACGCGGATTCACGAGCGTGAACTGAGCCGTCATGCCCAGTAGCCGGTGGCCAGTAGCTCATGCTGGCGCCAGAAGGCGACCGGACCCCGCATGGCCCGGGCCCTCGACCGCGGCGAGGGCCTATGACGCCACCCTCATGAGCGACGGACGCACAGCACTATGACCTGCTGGCGAGTTCGATCGCTGCTGCGTTCGTCGAGGCGTTCGTGGATGCGGACGGACGTGTCGGCTCGGACACCCAGACGGCGTATGTGCTCGCGCTCCACATGAACCTGCTGCCCTCGGATGTGAGAGCCCGTGCCGCGACGCACCTCGTCGAGGCGATCCGCCTCCGTCAGGGCGAATCTCACCTCGTCGGCGAGTACGCCTTCCCGACGCCGATCGAGGACGTACTTTGAGGGTCAATCCTGAGCGTGGCGATCCCGAACGGTCGCAGTTCGAACGATCCCTCAAAACGCTGCATGGGGTACCCACGCAGATCGACCAGCCAACCGGACTGACCGTCGATGGTGACGATGCTGGCGTCCGGATGAGGATTGAACAGCCGCAGCTCCCGTACTCCCCCCTCCCGCCGAACCGCACTGACCTCAGCCCCGCTGATGCTCAGTTCGGAGCCAGTGGTTGGGCGGCTGCCACCGCCCGGGCTGTCGACAATCTCGAGCGGGAGGAGGATGTCGTCGGCCAGGGCATACGGGTCCTCGACGCCGATCGCCAGCGCGTAGCGCAGTAGGACGCGACGACCGGTCAACTGCAACCCCTCGACGGGGGTCAATGGGCCGGCGGGGAAGGGCCGATAGGTCATGCCCAGCCGCGACAACATGCCGGTGGAACGCAGGACTGTCAACGCGAGCGTCGAGGCGCCGTCACCGAGTGGCGTGGGCGCGATGTCGATGAGCTCGTACTCGCAGACTCCGTCATGGACGACGGTCAGTCCTCCGGCAGAGACGAAGCGGCGCGCTGGTGCCGTCGGGAGTCCGAATTCGTCGGTTCGCCCCTCCGCGGTCAGTCCCCGCTCCACCACGGCGAAGGCACACTCGGCCGACGACGTTCGGGCCGGCTCGGGCAACGGGAGAAGCACCCGGAGGCGGTGGTCGCGACTCGGGTTCACGAACGACGTCGTGACGCGCACCGCGGCCTCGTTCGCCCTGAGCTCGAGCGTGGTTTCGACCTGCACCGACTGCTCCCCGATACGGGTCTGCGAACCCTCGTCGATGTGGTCGGGCCACGTGTACGTGGCGGTGATGACCACCCGGGCGCGCACGGGCCCTTTCTCGCTCACGCGCACCGAGACTGCGCTGGGCGCATCGACGAAGGAGTCCGAGCGTGGCGGCGAGTAATTGTACGAATCGCCGAGGTCCCCGCCATCGATCAGCTGGCCGTAGCCCGCTTTTCCGTTGACGGAAAACGTGCCGAGAGTCTGATCCACCTCAAGGGAGACCAGTCCGTTGGAGAGGGATACCGCCTCCCCGGATTCGTCGCTGACCACGGCATGGGTCAGAGGTACGGGCGTGAACGTCTGCCATCCGTAGCCGGGCACGTCGCCCACGTGCGCGACGATGCGCCGTGTCGGTGGCCGGCGCAATCCGATGCGGACGACTGCGTCGGGCCGTCCGTCGAGGCGCGCGAAAACCTGCTGCTTTATCTGGGCGATGGGCACGTCATGACGCTCTTCGGATCCCACAGAAAGGATGATGTCGATGCTCTCGTCGTCCTCTTCAACATCAATGCAGTGCAACCAGGTGTCGTGCTCTATCTGCGGACCCCGCAGCTCCGCCAGAATGGTACGGACCTGGTCGGCACCGAGCGGCATCGCCCTCGGCTCCCCTGTTCGCTCCGAGAGCACCTGGACATCCGCAGAAGGCGGATCAACCGCCTCGACCACCAGCTCGACGATGCCCGAACGGGTGCGCTGAGCCGGATTGAGCACGTACGCGCCGGGCTGGGACAGCGATCGCGCCATCGAAGTGATGGCCCGATCGGCCAGTCCACTGGCGATAGAGCGTGCCTCGGCATAGCGGTGCAGGACGGCATCGACGACCTCGTCCACCGAACAGGCGCAGATGGAGTCGTGGGCCGAGTTGCGCACGATCTCCTTCCAGGCCACCTCGAGCGCCCGTTGAGGCCACTCCTCTGCCGATTGAAAGAGAGCGGCCAAAGGCTCGGCTCTCCGCTCCAGCTCGCGCTCGGCCAACGCGCCCATGCGCTTGACGTCGACCCGGTTGGAAGTGACGCCCATCAACATATCGGCGCGGAACCCCGAGCGGAGCTCTCCTCTCCATCGCTCCAACCCTTCGGTCGGTGCCGTGGCAAGGTACTCCGGGAGCGACGTGACCTCGAAGGAGAGGTCGTCCTGCAGATCGTTTGCCTCGGCGACCACCCGACCGAGCCAGGCCTGGGGCACGAGGTGGTCAGAGCCATTCATGTAGAGCAGGTCACCCAACAGGAAGTTCCCGATCTCATCGAGATGGTCAGAGGTGCGGTGGATGAGAGCTTTGGCATCATCGGGCAGTGCGGCACCATTGCCATAACCGACAGGTAGATACTCAGCCCGCACAATTGAGCCGTCGGGTGCTTCCCAGAAGAATCCTGACCTCGAGACCGAGGACGGAACCCCCCGCCACACGACGGCATCGCTGAATCCGGCGAGCACCAGAATCTGCGGCATTTGGGCGATGTGCCCGAACATATCGGGCAGGTAGCCCACGTTCATAGCGCCGCCAAATGCGGCGGCACGGCGGATCCCCATCTGGAGGTTGCGGATGATCGTCTCGCCCGAGGCCAGGAACTCGTCCATCAAGACGTACCAGGGCCCCATGCCGACCCGTCCTGCCGCAGCCAGAGCACGCAGGCGTTCCTCCGCTTCCGGGCGCATCTCGAGGTAGTCATCTATCACGGCCATCTGCCCATCGAGCATGAAGTACGGGTAGCCGTCGTCCGACTCGAGCAATGGGAGAAGCGTGTCGATGAGGTCGACCAGATTGAGACGGAAGTCCTGGTACGACCTGTACCATTCGCGGTCCCAGTGGGTGTGCGGAACGATGGCGACGCGGCGGGCTGACATGCCCGTCAGACTATGACGTCATCAGGTACCGCGTGAAGGCCTGGGCGGGACACAACCGATCAAGCCTCCCACCAGTTGACTCTTCCCTATGGGAAGGGTTCATGCTCTATGCGTGGATGAACTGTTGAACATCGGCGTTTTCTCCGCTCGATGCGGCCTTTCGGCCAAGATGCTTCGCTCGTACGCCGCCGCCGGCCTCCTGGTTCCAACTGCTGTCGACGAATCATCGGGCTACCGCTATTACTCACCCGGTCAGCTGCTCCAAGCCCGGATTGTCGCTCTGCTGCGCCAAGCCCAGATCGGGATCGATGAAATCGCCGGGTTCTTCGACAATCCCGATGCATTCCAACTTGATCGATGGGACCGACAGATCGTGAGCGAGTCGACGGCCCGACGCCAAGCGTTGGCGCAGGCTCGAGCCGCCTTGGCGATAGGTCGAGCGGCCCCTCCAACTCAATCCGAGAATTCGAGGAAAGGATCAGCAGTGACGCATACTTTTGTTACCGGAACGGCCACCCACATTGGGGGGCGTGACAGCAACCAAGACGCCTGGCTGGTCAGCGACGGGTTGTTCGCGGTGGCGGACGGATTGGGGGGCCTCCAAGACGGTGAGGTCGCCAGCCGCCTCACCCTGGACACATTCGATGCCGCCTTCACGGCGGACCGCACCGTGTCAGGACTGCTCGGCGCGTGTCGAGAGGCCAATCGGGCGGTGTGGCGGCAGGCCAATGGCCAGGACGCAACCATGGGCAGCACGCTGGCGGTCCTCGCGATGACGTCGGACGCGGCGGCGATTGTCCTCCACGTCGGAGACTCACGGCTGTACCGCCTTCGGAACGGGCGCCTGGAACAGCTGACGCACGACCACACCGTCATCGCCGATTTGATGCGCGCCGGCGAACTCAGCGAAAGCGACGCCCAGACCCATCCGTACCGCAACGTCCTCACTCGAGCGATCGGCGTGGCTCCAGAGGTCGACATCGACCACTCCGGAGCGTCATGCGAACCTGGCGACCGATTCGTGCTCTGCAGCGACGGACTCTTCAAGGTCCTGTCCACTGACGAGCTCAAAGTCATGTTGGCGTCTGAAGTTGAACCACAGCGTTCCGCCGACCAACTCGTCGCCAATGCAGTCAAGCGCGAGGCAGAAGACAACGTCACGGCCGTGATCATCGACGTTCACTGAGACCTGGCAACGGGAACCGCGCCGATCCGAAGAGGTCAATGCTCGATCGCACTCCCACTGCGCAAATCCGAGCCCTTACTTCGTGGAGGCGGAGAACGTGATGAGAAGACTCTTCGTCCCCGAGGGATCCAGCGAGCTGGCGTTGTTGACGGCGATGTAGCAGTGGTGGGTCGAATCGCAGAGCCCATTGCCAATCTTTCCCGTGAGAATGCGCATGGTGAACTGTCCGCGGCCCGTGGGGTCGGGGTGGAGCAAGCCGGCATTGGCGAAGTCACAGCCGGCTGAGCTCCCGGATGCGATGTCGACGTGAGAGCACTCGAGAATGTTGATGACCTTGCCTGCGGTGTAGCCGCTCCAACGAATCACCACCGGCTCGCCGCTGGTGAGGTCATGGTCTGGTGAGATGCTCGCCCGCAGGTGGACGACCGGAACCGGCGGCACGGGAATGGCCGGCCCGGCCGAACCCGGGGTGAGATCAAGTGTGATTCTTGTGTTCGGGGTGTGGCCATCTGACGCCAGACGAGATCGAGCTTGGCTATCCCCTTTGAGATAGGCCTCAAAGAAATCAGTGGTCGTGCGGATCACGGTCGAAGCCGTTTGCGGATCCTGGCCGGCCGCTCCCCCATGGGAGCCGCCAACCAACGTCAGCAGACCCTTGGGCCCGTGTGCCTCGTTGTAGACGAGCGGCGCGCTGCGATATGGAATCAGTTGGTCCGCCGTCCCGTGAACGAGGAGTAGCGGCGGCGTCTCCGAGAAGTCATAGTGACCGGGCGGGAAGCCTTCGGTGGTGCCCGCCATCACGATTGCCGCTTTCACTCGGGAGTCGTAGCAGCAAGTGTTGGCCACCAGCCCCAGCGTGGTCACGGCACCGTTGGAGTGGCCGGCGGCACCGATCTCCTTGGGATCAACGAGACCGGACAGGGTCCCGCTGGGCAAGAGCGAATCGGACAGCACCGAGTCAATGACGTAACTCATGTCCTTGGGCTGGTTCACCACGTCGCCGGCGTCGGGACCGCCCGGGACCTCGGAGTTGGACAAGGGAAAGAGCGGAGCGGCGACGACGAAGCCCTCCGAGGCCCAATCTGTCAGCAAGGTGATGTAGTCCTGCGGCGTGGCGCCAAGGCCGTGTGCAAAGACGATCAGCGGAAAGGGCCCCGCGCTCTTGTCCGGAGGTGCCCCAGCACTGACCCCTCCACCAGTCGGACCGGTCGCGGGATAGAGGATCGTCGTCACGAGCGTTCGACTAGGCAATTGCGGGCTCGTGTTCCAGGCCGGCGTCGTTCGGTGCGGATCGACGAAGGTGTCCGTCACCATACCGACGGCGTACTTGGGAGTCACGGCTGGGGAAACTCCTGCTGCCGTCGCACCCTTTGACAACACAGGGACGGTAAGCAATCCGAGGAGCACAAGCGCTGCCGGCAAGAGGCGTCTCACGGTACCCGCACCGTGCATGAGGGAACGTCACCGCTTACGCCCATTGACGGATTCTATGCCGATCCTTTCTGGGGCTTAGTTCCCTTGTCCCGTAACCGACGAGTCGCAAGAGCAGCGGTGCCAGGCTCATTGTGTCGCCGGCAATCCCCGATGGCCCGAATTCCAGTCTGTTGCCGCACGGGGTCTTACGCCCTGTGGGCCGACGCATACGTGCGGAAGGACGTGCTCGCCGCTCAGCCTTCAATCTCACCAATAGCGAGTTCCGGACAATTGGCGATAGCCAGCGCCGCTCTCTCCTCGTCGCCCGGCGAGATGACGCCGTCACCCACGACCGACGACTGGCCATACTCGTCGATCTCGAAAAGTTGGGGTGCCAAGGCGTAGCAACGCGCGTGGCCCTGACATTTCTCGGCATCCAAGGCGATCTTCATGGGAAGACCATGGGAATCGAGCGGGGACCACGCACCTGGCCGCCGGCCCACGTGACCACTGCGTCTTCCGCAAGTCGGAACGTCGGTATTCGGGCTAACCACTCCTCGACGGCCACTCTGAGCTCCATCCGGGCCAGATTTGATCCGGCACAACGGTGTATGCCCGTCCCGAATGCGATATGTCGGTTGTGAGCCCGATCGAGCACCACCTCATCAGCACGGTCGAAGGCGGACGGGTCGCGGTTGGCGGCGGGAAAGTTCATCAGGAGCTTGTCCCCGGCAGCCATTGGGCATCCCTCGAATTCGGAGTCGGCAGTGACGATTCGGGCCATTGTCACTGGCGAATACGCCCGGAGGAACTCCTCCACGGCCGAGTCCATGAGGTCGGGTTGGGCGACCAGACGGGCGGTGTCATCGGGGTGCTGCGCGAGGTGCCACAGAGCCGACCCGATCGCGCTCCACGTCGTATCGATGCCGGCAATGAGAACCAGGCCGGCGATCCCGAGCACCAGGCTGTCCTCGAGCGGCTCGCCTTCATGGTTGGTGTGGGCCAATTGGCTGATCAGATCATCCCGGGGATCGTCCTTACGGAGCTGGAGGTGCTCGATCAGGAACCCTAGGATCCCGTCCCCACCCCTCCTCACCCTGTCCGGCTCGTCGGCAAACTCAAGGACGTCGCGCACCCAACCAGTGAAGACGTCAGCAAGGTCTTCCGGCACACCAAGGATCTTGGCGATGACCCGAACAGGAATCTGTTGCGCGTAGTCAGCGGCTGCGTCCACATGATCGCCAGTCATGAAGCCGTCGATCAACCGGCGACAAAGATCGCGTGTCATCTCTTCATAGGACTGCACTCGTCCATGCGAGAACCAGGGCAGGAGCAGCCGCCTGGTCCAAGTATGCAGCGGTGGGTCCGCCGAAATGGGCGGCCGCCCGTAGGGAAGCAGCCCGTCGTCCGGTTCCTCATCGGAAGCGATAACCCCGATCTCGAGGGAGCTGAACCGTTCGATGTCGTGCGCCGCGGCGGTGACGTCGGCGTAAGTGGTCAGCAGCCAAGCGCCGCCGCGGCGATCCGTGTGGGCGATCGGGCACGTCTTGCGCAGGTCATCCCAAATCGAGAAAGGGTCCTCGACGTAGGCTGGATCCATCACGTCAAAGTCTGTGGCCCAATCAACAACGGGCGGTCGTAGCGTCATCGCCTTATCTCCACTTCGTTCGTCGATCAACCATACTTCTCACGCGTCTCGGGTCCTCAGTCGTGCCTCGCGGCCATGTTGCCCATGTACGTTGACCATTTGACAGCAATCCCTTAGTGTCGTGCCGCAGCTGCTCAGGGCTAGGGTCGGGCGGGTACTTGAGTGGTGGACGGCCGCCGGAGAAGGGGGGATCTGGGTGCACGACGAGCCGGTCCGAGACTTCATGTTGAGCCGTCGCCATTTCATGCAATGGGGGGCGAGCATCATCGCGGTGCCTGCCCTCGGCGAGGCGTTCGCCGCGCCGGCGCAGGGGGCGACCGACACGCTGGCGGCGAGCAGAGGCGGTTCCGGAACGCCCGACCGGACCGCCATTTTGCAGTTCGGCGAAATGCAAGGGGTGGACTACGACCCTATTCACCTCGCCGAGACCGAGTTCTTCCAGCTGTACGCCATTTTTGACACGCTCGTCAGCTACGAGCCCGACGGCACCATCATCCCCCGGCTCGCCACCAGCTGGCAGGCGGCGACGAACAGCTTGCGCATGACCCTCCATCCGGGGGTGAAGTTCCAGGACGGGACAGTCATGGATGCCAAGGCGGTGGCCTACAGCCTCAACAGGGCCCTCACCGACCCTTCTTCGACTATCAAGTCCGAGATACCGATGCTCGGAAGCGTGAATGTCATCGACTCCGGCACGGTCGACCTACTCCTCACGCAAGACGCCGTCCTGCCTCTCCTCTTCCAGCTGGCGAACCAGGCCGGCATGATCGTGTCGCCCACCGCCGTGGCGAAGGCCGGCAGCAGTGCTGCTTTCAGCCAGGCGCCTGTGGGTGCAGGGCCCTACGCCATTGACGGCGCCTGGTTCCCAACCGAGAAGATGTCAGTCAGAGCCTGGTCAGGTTACTGGGACAGGTCGGCCCAGACCCTCGGCGGCGTCGACTTCGTGAACGTCACCGAATCGGCCCGGGTGAACGCTCTCCGATCGGGGTCGATGGATATTTGCTGCGGGCTACAGGGCACTGACGCCCAGGCCCTCAAGGGCGACTCCTCTGTACACGTGGTCACCGGACCCGGGAACTTCATCTACGGGCTCAACATCAACATCACGAAGCCACCGCTCAATGACCTGAGGGTACGCCAGGCCATCGCCTACGCCATCAACCGGCCAGCCGTGAATGATGCGCTGGCAGCCAACCTGGGCACGCCGGCCTTCCAGTTCGCCACGGTGAATTCCCCGGCTTATGACGCCTCGCTCAACAAGCTCTACCCCTATGACCCGGCGAAGGCCAAGCGGCTGCTGAAAGAGGCCGGCCACTCGCAGGGTGTGTCGTTCACGTCGGTCATCGGTGCCACCGCGGCCGCGTACGTCCAGTTCGGCGAACTGATCCAGTCCCAACTGAAGGAAGTCGGCATTGACATGAGCCTCCAGGAGGTCGAGCTGGCCCAGGCGCCGGTCGGCATCTGGGGTGGCCCGGGACAGGGACACGGCACGTACGACTCCGCTCCGATCGGCGGTGGCCTTACCAACCCGGCCACCACCGACACTGTCTTGCGTGCCTACGCGCTGTCATCGGGCTACGAGAACGCCGGCGGTGTCAACGTGCCGGGGGTGGCGGCCCTGCTGACCCAGGCCGACGCCGCCAAGACCAGTGCAGAGGCGGCCGTCGCCTACAAGCAGATCAACCGGATCATCACCGAGGGCGTCTACGTCGCGGTGCCGGTGTACGCCGGACCGGCCATCACCGGATACCAGGACTACGTGGGCGGCAAGCCCACTCCCGAGTTCGACACCCCGCTCACCCCGGACTTCTTACGGGGGCTGTACATCACCAAGGGCAAGAATCCGGTCTGAGGGTGCCAATCAGCTCCGGACGGAGGGTCCGGAGAGCATCAGCGTTGACGTACCTTGAAGGTCACCTTGACTCTCTTGGACCACGCATGGAACGATCGATGCTCGCGCGCTGCAACGGGCAAAACGAGCCGCCGGGGCGCGGCCGGGGGGTGATCCGGTGAGATCTCGACGTATCTCGGTCTTCGCCCGCTCCCGTCACGGTGCCCACCCGCTCCAGCCGCGGGTGATCGTGGCCATCGCACCCGAGGATGCACGCGCCGTCGTGGCGGCAGGCTGAGCATGCTCGAGGTCTTCGTCCGGCGTCTGCTCAGCCTGGCGCCCATGCTCTTCGTCGTGTCGCTGGTCGCCTTCTTCCTCCAGGTGCTGATGGGTGGCAATGCCGCCTATGCCCTGGCCGGCATGAGTGCCACCCCCGAGGAGATCCGCTACATAGAGCACCAAGAGCACCTCAACGAGCCCGCCTTCATCCGCTACTGGTACTGGCTCGACGGCGTGCTCCACGGCAACCTCGGCATTTCGTACGCCACCCAGCGGCCAGTGGCCAGTGAGATCGCCCACTACTTCCCGGTGACGGCCTCGCTCACCATCGCCGCGCTGGTGCTCATCGTCATAATCGGCGTGCCGATCGGCATCCTCCAGGGCATGCGAGCTGGCAGCACCGTCGACAAGGGCCTTCTCGGGTTCGTGTCGGTCGCCATCTCGGCGCCCGGTTTCTGGGTGGCGACCATGCTCGTCTTCTTGCTGGCGGTGAAGGTGAAGATGTTTCCGGCCCTGGGGTACGTGCCCATCCAACAGTCACCGGTCCAATGGGCAAGCCATATCTTCTTACCGGCCCTCACACTGTCCCTAGGGGGATTCGGCATCATCGCCCGCTTCCTCCGGACCGGCATCGTGGGGGTGTCGCAGGAGGACTTCGTCCGGGCTTTGCATGCCCGCGGGCTCTCCCCACGGCGCATCGCCTACAAGCACGTCCTCAAGAACGCGTCGCTCTCGACCATCACCATCCTCGGGCTGAACATCGGTTATTTGCTGTCAGGGGCGGTCATCGTCGAGCAGATCTTCACCCTCCCCGGCATGGGCACCTACGCCCTCACTTCGATCCAGAGCCGTGACTCACCCGCCGTCCAGGGTGTGATCCTGGTGACCGCCCTCGTCATCATGCTCGTGAACGTATTCACCGACATGACCTACAGCTACCTCAACCCGAAGGTGCGCCTGGCATGAGCCCGGTCCTCCCTGACACATTCACGGTCGCCGTCCTCGCTGAGGAGGGTTCCGACGACCTTGCCGCCACGCAGGTCTACGGGTTGCGCCGGATCCTGGGTAACTTCCGGCACCGGAAACTGGCCATGGCGGCCACCGCCGTGGTGATCGTCGGCATCGTCCTCGCCATTATCGGCCCCTACATCGCTCCGTACGGCCTTGAGCAGACGTTCCCCATCTTCAACGGCCCACCTTCACTTCACCACCTGCTCGGGACCGACGAGATCGGCCACGACGAGCTGAGCCAGGTCCTCTACGCCATGCGCACCTCGATCTCTGCCGCCGGCTTCGCCGCCCTTGCCGGGGCCGCCATAGGCACCGTCATCGGCGTCGTCAGCGGCTACGTCGGCGGCGCGCTCGACTGGGCGGTCATGCGCTGCATCGACGCACTCATGTCGTTTCCCGGCCTCCTGCTCATCATCGCCCTCATCGGCGTCATGGGGCCGGGACTGTTTCACGCCACGATCGCCCTCGCCGTCTCCTTCGTCCCCGGCTTCACCAGGCTCCTCCGGGGCGAGGTGCTCGGCGCCCGCGAGCGAGGATTCGTGGCAGCGGCCAAGGTCACAGGGGTCTCGTCGCTGCGGATCGTCCGCAAGCACATCATGCCGACGGTGCTGCCCTCATTGATCGTCCAGCTGTGTCTCACCCTCGGACTGGCGCTCATTGCCGAGGGCGCCCTCGGCTATCTGGGTCTGGGGGCCCAGCCCCCTCAGGCAAGCTTGGGTGCCATGCTCCAGACCGGCTTCACCGAAATCAACTCGACCGTCCGCCTGGTGCTCGTCCCCGGCCTGGTCATCACCATCCTGGCCACCTGCCTCAATGTCATTGCCGACGCGCTGCGCGACGCCTTGGGCCGGGGCAGCGAGGTGGTCGGATTCCTCGCCGCCCCGAAGGCGTGAGCGACATGACCGATCTGACCGGAGCAGCGGGAGCCACCCTTCCCCGACTGGTGGACGGACCGGCCGATTTGCTGCTCGAGGTCCGCGGCCTGACCGTGCAGGCGGGCCCGGCGGTTCAGCCGCTCACGCTCGTGGAGGACTTGTCGCTGCAGGTGCGCCGGGGCGAGACACTGGGCATTGTGGGGGAGACCGGCTCGGGCAAGAGCATCACCGCCATGTCGATCTGCAGCCTGCTCCCCGCCGGCGTGCGAGTGACGGCCGGCTCGGTGCACTTCGACGGGCGCGACCTCCTCGACGCCGATCAGGCCGAGCTGCGCTCGGTCCGGGGCTCGCAGATCGGTTTCGTGTTCCAGGATCCCCAGAACAGTCTCGACCCCGTGTTCACCGTGGGAGACCAGGTCACCGAGGCCATCCGGGCCCACCGGCCTATGGCCCGCAAGGACGCCCGGCGCCGGGGCGCCGAGCTGCTCAACCGGGTAGGCATCGCCAGGGCCGAGGAACGCATGGCTGACTACCCGCACCAGTTCTCGGGTGGGATGGCCCAAAGGGTCATGCTCGCCATTGCCCTGTGTTGCGACCCCAAGCTGCTCATCGCCGACGAGCCGACGACCGCTCTCGACGTCACCACCCAGGCGCAGGTGCTCGAGCTGATTGAGTCAGTGAAGGAGGAGCGGGCGCTCAGCGTCCTCATTGTCTCTCACGACCTCAGTGTCATCGCCGAAATGGCCGACCGGGTGAGCGTCATGTACGCCGGCCAGATCGTGGAGGAGGGCCCCACCACCGACCTGTTCACCGGGCCCCATCACCCTTACCTCGACGCGCTGATAGGCGCCCAGCCCGAGCTGAGCGGGGGCGCCGAGCGCTTGCCCACCATTGCGGGACGGGTCCCACCGGTCGCCCGACGACCGAGCGGGTGCCGCTTCCACCCGCGCTGTCAGTTCGCCGACGACCGCTGCCGGGCTGGTGACGTTCCGCTGATCCCCGCCCCGGCGGCCGCCCGCTCCGCCCGCTGTGTGCGGGTTGCCGAGCTGCACCTACGAGGGATCAGCGGCCAGGCCGGGGAGCCGACTGGCACCGCGGGCCAACCCGCCCCGGAGGAGGGATCGACGGCCACCGGGCAACGCGGGCACCCCGACGGTGAAAGCGACCGGGCCCAGGCGCCGCTGCTCGAGATCCGCGGCCTGAACAAGATCTTCACATCCCGGCGGCTCTTGCGCCGCGGGCGCCGGTCGGTAGTGGCGGTCGACGACGTCTCTTTCGACCTCGCCCCCGGCGAGACGCTCGGCCTGGTCGGAGAGACGGGGGCCGGGAAGTCGACCATCGGTCGCCTGGTGCTCGGCCTCGAGCACCCGACGGCCGGCACCATCCGTTTCCGCGGAGCAGAGCTCGGCAGCGTCAACCGGCGGCCCAAGGATGTCCACCGCGACATGCAGGTCATTTTCCAGAACCCCTATTCCTCGCTCAATCCGACCCTGACCGTCCTCGACCTCGTGGCCGAGCCGATCGACGTACACGGACGCCTGCCCCGGGCGCAGCGAGCCGAAGCGGTGAGGGTCCTCCTCATGAGCGTGGGTCTCGACCCCGCCTACGGACGCCGGTATATCCACGAGCTCTCCGGCGGCCAGCTGCAGCGCATCGCCATCGCGCGTGCCCTCTCCGTGAATCCGAAGTTGATCATCCTCGACGAGCCGATCAGCTCGTTGGATGTGTCGACCCAGGCCCAGGTGGTCAACCTGCTCCAGGACCTCCAGGCTGCCCACGAGCTCTCCTACCTCTTCATCGGGCACAACCTGGCCGTGGTCAGCCACATCAGCGACCGGCTGGCCATCCTTTTCGCGGGTCAGGTGGTGGAAACAGGCCCGAGCGACGTCGTGTACCGCAACCCCCAGCACCCTTACACCCAGGCCCTCATTGCCGCCGTGTTGTCGCCCGACCCGCGCCGCCGGCGCATCGGCGGCAGGGAGGGAAGAGGCGCGCGGGTCCCCGTGGCGATCGGCGCGTCGTCAGCTGTGGGGGCGCCCAGCGGTGAGGCCACCGAGCGGTGCGTGTACGCGGCCCGCTGCCCGATCGCCCAGTCAATCTGCTGGCGCGAGGCACCGGCTGACACTCGGGCGGGGAGCACCACGGTTCGCTGTCACTTCGCCGGATCAGCTGACGATGACCACCGGCTCGGGGGTATGGGGACCGGCCAGTATGAGAAGGACAGTCCAGACCAGACCGGCACCGGAACCCGCCGGTCCGGCGGCTGAGCCGGCTCAGGGGCGCCATGCGCTCACTTCGGCGCGACCTTCTGGCGTGATAGGGAAGGTGGTGATGAACGTGCCCTCATCCGAACCACCCGTATTGGTCGAGGAGTTCCATCTTGGCCCCGAGGACGGGGGGGCGGACGCCTCGGCTATGGCCGTGCTGGTCACGCTGTCCCGTCCGACCTCCCTGAACGCCATCGACTGGGAGATGCTGAGGCAGCTCCATTCGGTCATCGACGGATTAGCCCGTCGGGACGATCTGTGTTGTGTCCTCCTCACCGGGGCCGGTCGGGCCTTCAGCGCCGGCGGCGATCTCAAGAGCTACGTGGCACTCCAGCGCGACCCGATCGCCTTCCCCCGCTTCGTGGCTGACGTCCACCGGGTGTTCGGGAGTCTTCGTGACCTGCCATTCCCGGTGGTGGCCCTGGTCAACGGGGTGACGGCAGCCGGGGGTCTGGAGCTGCTGCTCAACTGCGATTTCGCGCTGGTGGCCCGCAGCGCGCGCATTTCCGACGGGCATCTCAACTTCGGCCAGATGGGTGGAGGTGGCGTGCTCACCCTGCTCCCACGCGTCATCGGCCTGCAACGCGCTTCCGAGCTGATCTTCTCGGGTCGGTCCCTCTCGGCCGAGGAGGCCGTCGAATGGGGACTGGCTGTCCGCTGCGTGGACGACGAGGCACTGCTGGAGAGCGGGTTGACATTCGCCCGCCAGGTTGCGGCCAAGAGCCCCCTCGCCGTGGCCAACGCCAAAGCGGTCCTCCAAGGCCTGTGGGCGACGAACGGGGATGTCTCGAGTGGGTTGCGCTTCGAAAGCGAGCGGAACGCCTATTACTGCCTCACATCGGAAGACGCACCTGAGGGTTTGGCGGCCTTCCTCGAGAAGCGCCGGCCCCGCTTCCGGGGCCGGTGACCACGATCGACCCACCCGAGCGCGTGGACGCGATCGCTCCCCGACCGGACCCCGACAGCGCGGCCTGGTGGCAAGGTCTGCGGAACCATCGCATCCTTCTTCAGCGCTGCGGAGGGTGTGGCCGGCCGCGACACCCGCCAATGCCGCGCTGTCCCTGGTGCGCGACCCGCACCTTCGAGCAGGTCGAATCGGCCGGTCGAGGTGTCGTCTACTCATTCGTGACGGCCCACCTCGCCGTGTCACCCGGTTTCGGGGCCGACCTCCCCTATACCGTGGCCACCGTGGAACTGGACGAAGGCCCACGAGTCCTGGGCCGTGTCGAATCGCCGCTGCCTCTGGCCATCGGGACCGGGGTGGTGGCCCAGTTCAGGGACCATCCCTCGTGGACCGAGCTGTACTTCGCCACGGATCCTCACCGGACGTGACGGCCACGGTGCGCGGCCCCGATCGGTCGGCTGCGGTGGCCGGGGTCGGCTTCACGCCTTTCAGCCGCGCCTCTCGTTGCAGCGTCCTGTCGCTGGCCGCCGAAGCGGTGGCCGGCGCGGTCGAGGATGCCGGGCTCCGCCTCCAAGACGTCGACGCCATGGGCAGCTTCATGGTCTCGGACGACTCGGTGCCCTGCGTCGCCGTCTCCACCACGCTGGGGACGGGAGCACTGCGGAGCGTCCTCGATCTCCAGCTGGGTGGCCAGGCCCCCTGCCATCTGGTGTGGCAGGCGGCCCAGACCGTGACCAGGGGCGACGCTGAGGTTGTGGTGGTCTACCGGGCGCTCAACGGCCGCTCGGGCGCGCGGGTCGGATCAATGCAGTTCGCCGGGATGGGCGGGCAGTACCGCTACCCGATCGGGTACGGGGCCTACCTGATGTACGTGGGCATGTGGGCGCAGCGCTTCCTCTACGAGACAGGACAGGGCCCCGAGGATCTGGGGGCGGTGGCCGTCAGCCAGCGCACCTACGCCCAGGCCAATGAGCGGGCGGTGCGCCGTCAGCCACTCGAGTTGGCCGAGTACTTATCGGAGCCCTACGTGGTTGATCCGTTCCGCCGCTCTGATTGCACCGTCGAAGTCGATGGGGCCTGTGCGGTGGTCGTGACGTCGTTGGAGCGGGCCCGCGACCTGCCCCACCCACCTGCGGTGGTGGCTTCGGGTTGCTACCGGGCCGGTCCCCGTCCGGGGCTGGACATCGGCGACCATCTGCTGTGGGAGGACTACACGCGCAACTACACCAGCTGGCTGCGGGACGAGCTGTTCGGACGGGCCGGCGTGAGCCAGGAGGACGTGGACGTGGCCGAGATCTACGACTGCTTCACCAGTACTGTCTTGATGGGCTTGGAGGGATTGGGACTGTGCGAGCGGGGAGAGTCCGGAGCATTCGTGCGCTCGGGCGGGTGTGCACTCGACGGGCGGCTGCCGACCAATACCGGTGGCGGTTTGCTGTCCGAAGGCTACCTGCACGGCATGAACACGGTGGCCGAGGCGGTGCTCCAGGTACAGGGACGGGGCGGTCCGCGCCAGGCGCCGCGGCACGACGTGGTCGTCGTGACGTCGGGGGCGCTCATGGATGGTTCGGCACTGATCCTGACCACCGACCGCTAACCGCCGGGCTCACGCGGTCAGCACAACAAGCTCGGCGAGCTTCTCTGACGGTTTCACACATCGGAGGATCTTGCGGTGTCGGTGTCGGTTGTTGAGCAGTGCGTGCTGAAGTCGGCTCGGTCAGAACAGTCCATGAAGAGCTCGCGTTAGACGGCCGACAAGCGGTGGGTACGCAGGCCCTGGACAGCTCGCTCTACATGTACAACCATCATCGACACGACGCAGATCTGTACACGAGGAGGGAGCGGTCGATGTTCCGCGACATGGTGACCGAGCCCGAGCGTGCCGTCTCCTACCGCCGGGATGGGCGGTGGGACTCCACGACCCTTTCGGGCCGCCTCGAAGCGGCGGCCGCGGCAGGCCCGGCGCGTCAAGCCGTCATCGACCGTGACGGGAAGGCTGTCCATACCTATGCCGAGCTCGAGCGCGACGTCTCCCTGTTCGCCCTCTGGCTGGGTGACCGGGGGGTCGGCCGGGGCGACGTCGTGTCGATCCAGCTGCCCAACTGGTACGAGTTCGTGGTGATCGCACTGGCGACCCAACGTGTGGGTGGGATCATCAACCCCCTCCTCCCCATCTACCGGCGCCGGGAGCTGGTCCACGCCCTCACGGTCGCAGAGTCGAAGGTGCTGTGCACTCCGGCCCTCTACCGCGACCACGACCATCTCGCTGAGTCGCGGGCGGTCATTGCAGGCTCGGGCCGGTCCACGGTGCACGTGGTGGTCGACGAGGGGCGTCCCGCCACGGCGGGGGCGATCGACGCCCCCACTGTATGGTTCGCCGACACGCTGGCCCGTGACAGAAGAGGCAGGGCCGCCGCGGCGGGCGCCGCAGATCGCGAGGACGAACGGCCCGACGCGGTCTCCGAGTTGATCTTTACCTCGGGGACCGAAGCGGCCCCCAAGGCGATCATGCACACCGAGGAGACGGCCAACTTCAGCGTCCGGGTGGCGCGGCGGGATCTCGGGCTCGGCGACCGCGATGTCGTGTGGATGCCGTCGCCCATCGGACACTCGACTGGCTTCAACTACGGGGTCCGACTGGCCATCTATCACGGGTTGACGCTGGTGCTCCAGGACCGCTGGGACGCTGCGGTGGCCTGCGACCTGATCGCGACCCACCGGGCCAGCTACACCCTCGCCTCCACGACCTTCCTCCAGGACGTGGTCGCCGAGGCCGAGCGCCGGGGAGGTGATCACCTCAGGTCCATGACCAGGTTCGGCTGCGGCGGCGCGCCGGTCCCACCTGAGCTCGTGCGGCGTGCCGCGGCGTGCGGGATCGGGGTTCTTCGCCTGTACGGGTCGACCGAAGTGTTGGTGGCCACCTGGAACCGGCCCTCCAGCCCCGTCGACAAAACCACCGGCACCGACGGAGTGGCGCTCACCGGCGTCGAGATCGAGCTGCGTGACGACGGTGGGTGCGCCTGCCCGCCCGGCGTGGCCGGGGAGATTCTCGTACGGGGGCCCAATACCTGTGTCGGCTTCTACCGCGACCCCGAGCGAACGGCCGCCACCTTCGCACCGGGCGGGTGGGTTCGATCCGGTGATCTGGGCACGATGGACGGGGACGGGTATCTGACGGTGGTCGGCCGCAAGAAGGAGATCATCATCCGGGGCGGACTGAACATCACGCCGCGGGAGATCGAGGATCTCCTCTTGGACTTCCCCGAGGTGGATCGGGCGGCGGTTGTCGGACTCCCCCACGAGAGGCTGGGCGAGCGCGTGTGCGCGTGTGTGGTGCTGGTGCCCGGAACGGAGTTGGCTTTCGCCACCATGGTCGAGCGCCTCCGTGCCATCGGGGTCGCTACGTACAAGTTGCCCGAGCAGCTCGAGATCCTCGACTCCCTTCCCCTGACCGCATCGGGCAAGACCAAGAAGTTCGAGATCGTCGACTGCCTCATGGGGAGCGACTGACGATGTTCGACCAGTCGGACGTTGAGGCGTACGTGGACGCGGGCTGGTGGGGCACCCGCACCCTGGCCCTCGTCGTGGCCGGCCATGCGGCGTCCCGTCCGGACGAACCGGCGTACATCGTGGCCGGCCCGTCGGGGGACCGGGCGCTGACGTGGGCCCAGTACGACCGGCGCTCGTCGGAGCTGGCCGCCGTCCTGGCGCGCGCCGGGCTCGACTCCGGTACCAAGGTGGGGGTGATCCTGCCGGACGGGGCGACGGTGCACACGGCCTTCCTGGCCGCCGAGAAGGCAGGACTGGTGGTGGTCGGGGTGGGGTCGCGCGCCGGACGGGCCGAGATTCGTCATCTCCTGCGCCGGACCGGCGCGGCGGCACTCATCACCCACGAGCACCACGAGGAGCGCCCGGCCGGCGAGTTGGTGGCGTCGTTGCGGGCGCACGACATGCCGGGGCTGCGGCACATCGTGGTGCCCGATGTGCTGTCAACCGGAGCGGAGGTGGTGGTCGACGGGATCCCCGTCCCGCCACCCGACGAAGGTGAGATGGCCCGGCTCCTGACCGCCCGGGCCCTCGGACCTGATGACCTGTTCATGCTCAACTCCACTTCGGGCACCACCGGGTTGCCCAAATGCGTGATGCACACGGCGAACCGCTGGTTCTACTTCCACCAGTTGGCCTTGCAGGCGGGCCAACTCACGCCCGACGACATCTTTTTGAGCGCCGTGCCGGCCCCCTTCGGGTTCGGGTTGTGGACGGCGCACTTCTCGCCGAGCGTGCTCGGCTGTCCAACCGTCGTCACCCCCAGATTCCAGGTCGAGCAGGTGCTCCTCGCCATGGCCACCCACCGGGTATCGGTACTGGCCTGCGTGAGTACCCAGTTCATCATGATGCTGAACTCCCCCCGCCTGGACGGGCTGGACCTGACGTCGCTGCGCGTCCTGTTTACCGGAGGCGAAGCCGTCCCCTTTTCCCGGGCGGCGGCGTTCGAGGACCGGACGGGGGCCAAGGTCCTCCAATTCTACGGCTCCAACGAAACGGGTGCGCTCAGCGGGACCACGCTCACCGATTCGCGTGAACAGCGCCTCGGCACGGCGGGCCGGATCATCGACGCGATGCAAGTGCGGGTCCTCGGCGATCGAGGCGCTCCCGTGACGTCATCACCGCGGGTGGGCGTACCGGCGTGCAAGGGACCGGCGACCTGCATCGCCTACTACGACGACGACGCGGCCAACGCCGAGTTGTTCACCGAAGACGGCTGGATGCGCATGGGCGACGTCGTCGAAATCGACGACTCCGGCTACGTGCGGGTCGTCGGCCGCACCTCGGACATCATCATCCGGGGTGGGAAGAACATCAGTGCGCCGGCGCTCGAGGCGGAGATCTCCGAGCATCCCGATGTGGCCCTGGTCGCCGCCGTCTCCATGCCCGATGAGATCTTCGGGGAGAGGGTCTGCGTCTACGTGTCGACGCGGGGCGGCGTCCCTCTCACCCTGTCCGACATCACCACGTTCCTGGCCACCCGCGGGGTGAGCCGTGAGTGGTATCCCGAGCGGCTGGTCCAGCTCGGTGACCTGCCCCGCTCATCGGGGGACAAGGTGGCCAAGGGCGAGCTCCGGGCCGACATCAGACGACGCCTGGAGGCTGAGCTGGCCGGCCGGTAACGCCGCAGGCGATGGTCAGGCCTCCGTCGACCACCACCGTGGCGCCGGTCATGAAGCTGGCGGCATCCGAAAGCAGGAAAACGACCACCGAGGCGATCTCCTCCGGACGGCCGATCCGCCCCAGAGGTGTCCGGGCAGCGAGTGACTCCAGATACCCGGGGCGGCACAGGTCGGTCATCTCTGAGGCAAAGAACCCCGGTGCGAGCGCGTTGACGCGGATGGACCTGCGTCCCGACCACTGGGCGGCCAGGTCCCGAGTCAGGCCGAGCAGTCCGGCCTTGGACGCGGCGTAGGCGGCCTGCGGTAGCTCGGCGCTGGTGAGCCCGATGATGCTCGACACGTTCACTATGGAACCGCCAGCGGTCATGGCGGCAGCGGCGGCCTGGGCCATCCAGTAGGCGCCCATCAAGTTGAGGTCGACGACGGCGCGGAAGGCATCGGGTGCCTCCTGCGATGCCGGGACAGCTGTCGCCAATCCGGCGTTGTTGACGAGCCCGTCGACACGCCCGAAGACGTCCGACGCCTGCTGCACCAGCCGCTGGCACTCCTCGACCAGGGTGATGTCAACCGGCACAACGAGGGCTTTGCGGCCGGCCTCGTCGACGGCCGCCGCCGTCGATTCGAGCATCTCGAGACGTCGGGCGCCGAGCACGACGTCGGCGCCAGCCTGAGCAGCCGCCACGGCCACGGCGGCGCCCAGTCCAGACGAGGCGCCGGTAATGACCACAACCCGGTCATCGAGTCGGAAGGCGTCTCCACTCCCGGACAACGGTTACTCCCAGCCCTCGATAGCCCCGATACCCAGTCGCTCGATGGTGTCGAGTAGGGGTGGGACGCTTGCGTCGGGCACCGGCAGCTGAGGTAGGCGGGGAAAGCCGCCGGGCAGCCCGAGCGCATTGAGGGCGGCCTTGGTGGCCCGTATCCCGCCAGCGGCATAGAAGGTGCCCGACAGCCGGAGCAGTTTTCCGTAGAAGTCCACCATGCGCCACGCGTCGTTTTCCTTATAGGCGTTGATCACCCCGACGCAGAGCGCAGGCGCCAGGTTGCCCTCGGAGCTCAGGTACCCGGTGCCGCCGAGCGAGAGCGCTGTCAGCGCCAGATGGGGCCCGCCGACATGGATCTCCAGCCGGTCCCCCAGCGCATCGATAACGGCGCTGAGATAGCCCAAATCCTGGTGGCTGAGGTTGACCCCGATCAGGTGGTCGAACCGATCGGCGAATTCGATCAGCATGGGTACCGGAACTTGATAGCCGACCGATTGATGGGTGGAGAGCACGGCGGGGAAATCGATCGCCCGCAACACGTCATCGAAGTACCGATGGATCTCGTCCCGAGTCGGCCGGTGACCGTGCCCCTGATCGAGGGAGTAGACCTGGGCGGCGTCGACTCCGATGCCGCTGACCATCTCGAAATACTCGATCATGTCGAGCGACGTGCGCGGTTCGACGCCCATGGCGCGGACCGGCACCTTCCCTTGCAGTTCTTCCACGCCGATCTGCAGCAACCGCCTCGTTTCGTCCGGCGAGAGAACGTAGCCTTCACCGCTGCCACCGCCCCCCAGGTAGACGCCGATGCCGGCAGAGGCCATGCGCCTGAGGTGCCCCCGCAGGGCGACCTCGTCCAAGGCACCGTCTTCGGTGAACGGCGTGATGCTGATGACAAAAGTGCTGGCACGGGACCGGCCGACCGGTTCCGTGCTTCTCGCCGTCAAGGGTCAGGCGCTCCCGACCTGGTCGAACTTGAAAAGCCTGAGGGAATTGCCACACAGGATGGCGTGCTTCTCATTGGGAGGAACGTCGGCGAACGTAGCGTTGATGGTCTTCCACGACAGCGGCCAGTCCGTCGTGATGTGGGGGTAGTCGCTCGACCAGAGCATCCGGTGCACACCGATGCGGGCGCGATTGTCGACGGCGAAGGGATCCGTGATGAACGAGGCGGGAAAGAACTCCTGCATGTACTCGCTGGGTAGACGGGTCAGCTTGGAGTCGCGCAGGGACGCCTTGCGGTGGCGCAGGAAGTTGTCGTCGCACTGGCTCTCGAAGTATGGGATCCACCCGCAATCGACCTCAATGAACGGGATGCGAAGCTTGGGAAACCGGTCAAGTACCCCGGCGAAGATGAACTGCAGCATCCGTTTCGGCGCGTCATAGAAGTGGCCGGTGCCGGGGAGGTTCGTGGCTACCGTGCGCCGGCCCTGGCCCATCTTCCCCTCTACCAGACCCACGTGGATGGTCAACGGCTTGCCGCTGGCCTCGATCGCCTCCCAAACCGCATCGTCCTCCGACGTGATGGACGGCTCCCCGCTCGGGTAGCGCTGCATGAGGAAGGCCACGAACCCGGGCATCCTCGAGAGCCTCTCAATCTCCTTGAGGCATCCCTCGACGCCACGATTCGGGAGCAGTGCAGTACCGCCGAGCCGATCAGGGGCGGTCGAGCAGAACTCGGACATGAAGTCGTTGTATGCCCGGATCATCTCATGGTGGAGATCGGCATCCTCATGGCCGGCCACGAACGTGCGCGGGTTGTTGGACCCGAAGATCAGCTCGGCATCGACCCCGTCCTCCTGCATCTCCTTGACCCGGGCGACAGGGTCGTAACTGCCGGGATTGATGTCATCGTAGGTACACCATTGACCCATGTCCTCGGGGTGGCGCCCCGCCGTCGCCCCCCAGCTGAATGGGAGCGTGGTGTCGTAGCCGGGAAACACCCACCCGTCTCCGTCAGGCAGCCTGTCCACCCGCGGCACCCGGTCCTTGTCCTTCTTGGCCACCCGCGAGGTCCACACGTCCCGAGGCTCGTTGAGATGCCCATCGGCCGAGATGAGCGTGTACTTCGTCTGTGATTCTGCCATGGCAGTTCCCTCCCTCTGGGTGGTCGCACGGCAGCGTCCTGACCCCACCTCTACAACTCCACGCAAAGCTAGAGGTGCCCTCAGCTGGGGTCAAGGCGACCTCACCCATTCGCACCCGGGTGTGGGCGGCGCTTGGGGGCGACCCGGTTGGTCCTCCACCATGAGGGCAACGAGGACCGCTCGGTGTCGTCGCCGCCCCCGGACTTCCAGATCGCCGAGTAAGAGGTTTAGCCGAGCGCTCCTATGTCGATGAAGCCACGGCGCAGGGCAAAGCGCCAGCGGCCATCCTCGCGGACGAGTTCGTCGACGTGCCGACCCACGAGGATGGACGGCTCGGCGCCATCTGTGCGCCTCCCGATGGCAGCCCACACGCACTCCCCCGAGGCGGTGTCGCCGGACAACTCGATGCGGGGCGTGTCGATGAGGTGTACCGAGCGCTTCTCCTCACCGGCAGCAAGGTTGCCGAGCATCTTGTTGGCGGCTCGCTCGATCTCCTCGCGGCCGTCCGCCCGCAATACCGGTCCGAGCCGAATTTTGGCATCGCGGGCGAAGAGGGAGGTGTAGGCGACCGGATCACAATCGTCGAGGTGGCGCCCGTAGTCGACGTACAGCCGGCGAATCTCCTCAAGGTCCTCTAGCCGCTGGAGCCTCCCGCTCAGCTCGGTCAAAGTTTCAGCAGTTCGCATCTCTTGCCCTCCCTTCCACTATTACGACACATCGCCGGCCGGCATGTTGAGCAGGGCCGATTCTTCCCGAAACGTCTGCCACATCGATTGCTCCCATGCGGCGTTCAGCTGGCCTTTGATGTGCCCCAGGCGGGCACTCACGTCACGACTCTCTCCAGACGCAGCCGGACCCTTCGAAGGGGCCTCCAGCGTCGCCAGCTTCCGGGCCACACCAGCAGCCACCTTCTCGAGCTGCTCAGCGGGTACGCACCCATTGATCAGCCGCCACTCGAACGCCTGCTTGGCGCTCAAAGGCTCACTCAACAGGGCCATCTCCTTGGCCAGCGGAAGGCTGAGGGACCTGGTCAACAGCCATGCCGCCCCGCCCTCGAGCGGAAGGCCGATACGGGCGAAGATCTCCCAGAACGTGGCCTGCTCGGATGCGTAGATCAGATCGCACGCCAAGGCGAGCTGGCATCCCGCCCCGATGGCCGGCCCGTTGACCGCGGCGATGAACGGCGTTTCACTGCGCCAGATCGACTCGAGCAGGCGGTACCAGCCGTAGAGAAGCCCGTCGTCGCGGGCGAGCGTCGGAGATCGCCTGCGCTCCGGTGGGATCTCCAGCGCCTCGGTCTTGAGGTCTGCGCCAGCTGAGAACGCCGAACCATTGCCGGTGATCACCGCGACCTTCACCGCTTTGTCCTCGGTCGCGTCGCGGATGGCTTCCAAGAGCGCGTCGCGCAAACCCATTCCGTGAGGGCCCTGACCGCCCGGATAGTGGTCCATGGCATTCCGCCGTTCGGGCCGGTTCAGGCGCAGCCACGCCACGCCCTCCGACAGTTCGTAGATCAGACCAGCCCGGGCCCAAGCGTCCATCTCGGTGGCCATGTGACCTTCCTCTCCTTGTGGCCGGGACAGTACTCCCCAGGTGCGTGACCGGGCGAGGGGGCGGATCGGCCCCTATCACGTTTCCCTCGCCTACCATCTCGATAAGGTCACGTAGGGTTACGTTCCTCACTTCGAATGCACGCAGATTCGCGCACATCGGTCTTCCATAGACGGGCGAATCAAGCTGCCGAGTACCGGCTCCGCGATGGTGGCCGGCAGGTCAGATCGGGCATTTTCGACCGAAGGATCTTGTTGCTTTTACTTTGTTCTCGGGGCCGATCGCATATGAGCTCTGAATTCGCTCACTGGGAAACCCGTCACGACGGTTGGTCCGGCCGCACGCGCCATCGCTGACCGCGGCAGGCCGAACATCGGAGCGAGCTCGCCAAAGTACGCTCCCGCGGCGACCTCGTTGATGACCTCTTCGGCACCGTCGTCTCGCACCCGAACCAGTTGAATAAGCCCCGACTCGACAGTGTAGACAAGCGCCCCTGGATCACCTTGCTGAAAGAGAACATCCCCGTCCTGCAGATTCCGGTGTTCCTCGGCTGTGGCCACACGCGCAACTCGGGGACTTAACTCGACGATGCGATCGGCGAGCGGGAGTAATCGCTCATCGTGCGTCGCGATGATGACTGTGCGGTCAGCGTCAGCGAGATCCCGAAGTGTCCTGAGCACGCCCTCCACCTGGATGTAGTCGAGATGCGCGGTGGGTTCATCGGCGAGGATGACCGGGGGATCGAGAGCCAAAGCGCGTGCGATGGCGATCCGCTGTTGCTGTCCTCCGGACATCGATCCAGGTCGGTGGTTCATTCGGTCTCCTAGGTCCATCATCTCTAGAAGGTGCTCGGCGCGCTCGCGCCCTCTGGCTCGGGATTGGCCCGCAGTGCGACAAATGAGTTCGATGTTCTCACGGGCATTCAGCGAGGGGATGAGGTTGAAGGCCTGGAATACGATGCCGACGGAGGTTTGACGATAGCGGGTGAGCGCTCTGTTCCCTAGCCCAACGACTTCGGCACCGCCGACGCGGATCGATCCGGACAACGGTCGCAGAAGCCCTGCGATCGCAGACAATAGTGTCGACTTCCCACAACCGCTCGCACCGAGAAGCACGGTGAGCTCCCTTTTGTCCACATGAAGAGTGAAATCGTTCAGCGGTCTCACCTTGTAACCACCACTGGAGTACTCGACGGTGAGGTCGGTGACCTCGAGTAAGGTCATTTCCCACCTCCGAATGCCAGCGCAGGATCAACGCGGGCTGCCCTTCGGGCAGGCGGGACGCTGGCGACAACCCCAACAATCACTGCGACGACAGGGACGGCGAGGTAATTCGATTGCGCGAGCCGGACAGCCATCTGTGAAGTGCCCGACATTGGTATCTCGACGAGGATTCCGACGATGGCTGCGCCAAGCGCTATGAGAACGGCTTGGATCACAAGCCCGAAAAATAGATGCGAACTCGGCGTACCGACGGCCTTGAGGACCGCAAAGTCTCCACGCCTCTCGAGCGCCGACAGATAGACAATCGCACCAATGATCCCGGCGGCTACCAGCCACAAAAGGTACTCAATCAGCTTGATTGTCTCGGCTGCCTGCGCCGTCGGGCGTGCGAGGTCCGCTCGGACCTGCGCATCGGTCAGCGCCGTGAAGCCGCTAGTCGAACGAAGCGGCATGCCTCTCGCGAGCACAGCGGTGGCCAGCGCCTTACCGTCGGCTGTCAATGCATCAGCCGCTCGTAGGGTGACGAAAACAACGGGTTGCCCGGCGAAGTAGGTGACGCCGCGGACAAGACCGTTCACCTTGAACCTTACGCCGTTGAGACCGATCTCCTGTCCCACTTTCACACCGAGGCTCTCATCTACGACGGCAGTATCCCGCTGCCGCAAAGGTTTACCCTCGGCAACTCGGGGTGAGCCTACGCCTCCGGGAACGACGCCGATCAGGTTGACCGCCTGCTCGGAAGATACGGAAGCACTTGTGGAATCGGAGGTCGTGATCGCCCCATCAGTGAGCGCTCTACTTACGAGGATCGGATTCGCTGCCGTCACTCCCGGGATCCTCTGGATCGCAGCAGCTTCACTGGCGGGAAATGGTGCAGCAACGGTGAAGGGTCCAAGACTGCCAGTTGGCACAAACCAGAATCGGGCACTGATCGCTCCGACCGTGTTTCTCACTTCGACATTAAAACTGTTGGCGACGCCGCTGATCATCAAAGCCAGGCCGAACACCAGACCAGTGGCGAAAACCGCCAAGAGGAAACGCCGCGACCGCCATTGGAGATCCCTGATGCTGGCCAGCCACACTGGCCCCATGGCGCGGGTCGAGGGGTAGCCATGTGATCTTCGACCCAAGAATTCCGAGTCATTCATAAGGCATTCAGTTGGGACGTTCGCAGGAGATCTCCCGGCCTGGACCTTGTCGCCGCCAGCGCGGGCGAGAGAAGATAGACGGGAGTGGTCCCGGAAGGGAACTCATACTCCGTCGCTTCAATGCCGACAACGTGGAAAGCGACCGTCGGACCCTCGGGATTCGGTAAACCAACGTTGGGATTGTTATATGCCGAGCCCTGCGACGGTGCTTCGAAGGGGACGTGGATTACTGTCCCGATCTGCACTCCGTAGTCCTGTTGCAACGTGAACGATGCCAGCACCTCGTCTGGGACGGACGGATCTGGCATTCGGCCCGAGGCCAATGTGAAAGGCGATCTGGCCTTCGGCGCTACAACTTCCACGCCCAAGTTCACCTGGCTGATCGAATGAGAGCAGTTGCAGGTCGGCTGACCATCATCGGGGATGACGACCTCTGTCACTGAGCTGACTCCGGGGAGCTTGGCAACCTTGGGCACAGGCCGGGTCGCGTACACCACAGCGTCGAATCCGTGGGCGGCAACAAATCGTGGGAATGCCGATTCAGTACGCCGCCCTCCTGCTGTGGCGGCAAGCACGAACCCAGCGACGACGCTTATCAGGATGGCAATGGCCAGCCATGATCGCCACCGTTGGCGCAACTCGGCGTGGAACACCAACCTGACCGCCCCCAAGGGACCCTCCTCACGCCAACGCCGTCCCCACAGTCTTGCGTGGCCGATAGGAGGTGCCAAGGTGGTTAGCCCACAATGAGCGTAGGTGGTAGCACCACTTTCAGTCTGACCCTCGACTCCTGAGTCGAGCCGCGCATGTCTGCGAGCCTTCCTGCTGTATCAAGGTCCGAAATTCCGCGCAATGCGGACGGCAGCGCGGCGGGGTCGACAGTCACTCCCGATAGCCTCGTGCTCGTGGCGCGCACGCTTGCAAGGTACGACGAATTCGCCGAGTGGTACGAGCAGTGGACCAGCGGTTTTGGACCTCCCCTCATCTCCGCGCACCCAGAGTTGATGCCTCCGCTGGCGGGGCTGCGGCTACTCGACCTTGCCTGCGGCCACGGCCGGCTGTCCCGGGACCTGGCCCGCGCCGGCGCCACTGTCGTTGGCGTGGACTTCTCCGGAGCCCTTCTCGACAAGGCCCGGACCAGAGACTCCGCTGACATCGACTACGTCCAAGCCGATGTCACCCGAGCCCCCCACTGGTGGGACGGACACCCCTTCGACGGCTGCACGTGCGAGTTGGCCCTGATGGACATCGACGATCTCTCAGGAACGCTGGCCACGGTGGCAACCGTGTTGCGCCCGGGAGGATGGTTCGTCGCGTCGATCGTGCACCCGTGCTTTCCAGGCAACGACAATGGCCTCAGTAGCTGGCCGTCCGATCGCGGCTACGACGCCGAGGTTTGGTGGATCTCGCCGGACCACAATCCCAACGGTGCTCGCATCCGGGTCGGGGCGACCCACCGCAAGCTGGCCACGTACCTCAATGGTTTGCTCGATGCTGGCTTGGAACTGGAACGCATCATCGAACCGGCGGCGCCTATCCCCACGTTCCTCCTGTGGCGGTGCCGGCGCCGGTGGGATGATAACGCTTGACGTTAATAACGTTATCCGTTACTATTACTCAGTGCTCACGGAGCAGTCGTTCCGGGACACCGAAACGTTGAGAGTCTGGCAACGAAAGTCTGTTCGGAAGTTCAGTGCAGAGGTCCAACGCATGGCGTGGCGCAGATTGGCCTACGTCAACGCGGCAGAGCGGATCGGTGACTTGGCCGTCCCACCCGGGAACCAGCTCGAAAAGCTCAAGGGAAATCGGGCGGGTTACTACAGCATTCGAGTGAATGATCAATACCGGATCTGCTTTCGGTGGAGCGCCACCGGCCCTCACGACGTTGAGCTCGTCGATTGCCACTAGGGAGGAAATATGACCGCCACCGACAATCCAATCATGGCCCCCGTCCACCCCGGCGAGATGTTGATGGAGGATTTTCTCGAGCCACTGGGAATCAGCCAGTACAGGCTGGCCCAGGCGATCGGCGTTCCTGCCCGCCGGATCAATGAGATCGTTCATGGGAGTCGACGGATCAGTGCTGACACGGCGTTGCGTCTTTCCCGGTACTTCGGGATGAGCGACGGCTTTTGGTTGAACCTTCAGGCCCACTATGACCTCGAGGTAGAAAAAGATCGGCTCGGCGAAACGCTCAAGGGCATAGAGCCTCTCGCTACCGCCAGCTGATCAAGTCGGCGAGCCGGTTTACGGCGACCTTGGCGGCCTGCCGCCGATTTTGCTGCTCGTAGGCACATTGGACGTATTGCTGGAGGACAATCTTGCTATGGCAGCCCGACTGTCAGCTGCTGGCAACGAGGTCGATCTCCGGGTATTTCCGGAGTCGATGCACGGCTTCAACTCACACCGGACATCCATGGCCACGGCTGCTCTGGGTGGAGTTGAGACGTGGCTTGCGAGCCGACTGGACGAGCACTAGTGCCAGCCGGGGCTTGTTGTCCGAGGGCCGCAGTCCGGCCCCGAGACGGGCGAAAGTTGCCCGACTCGGCACTGGATCGACGCATCGTTGCGGGGCCGAATCAAGTTGTTGTCGACAGAAGAGCTTGGACTGCCAGCGGTGTCCTTGGCCCGGCTCGGCGCATCGGGCGCAGGTCAGTCGGGGCATGCCGCTGCGGGCGGAGTGTCACATCGAGGGCGGCCTGACCCGCGACGACGACCTGGCCCAGGACTACTGGCGACAGCTCCTTGGCCGCTTGACACCGATAGCGTCGAGGCCGCAGATCAGCACAAACCCTCCCCCGCCAGCGCGACCGATCGCCCTCTGCACCGCGCGACGTACGATAATTCTCGTCACGATCTCAGCGGAATGTGTCGGATCGAGGCGACGGCGTTCGTAGTAGGGGTGAGAGGCATGATGGCGCAGTATCTGATTTCCGTGCTTACCGACACGACCGACACCGCAACCGCAGACGAGATGGCCGCGATCGATGTCTTCAATGAGCAACTCCTGGCCGATGGCCACTGGGTCTTCGCCGGTGGCCTCGCGTCGCCTAGCACGGCCACCGTCATCGACGGCCGGGAGGAGGATGCGGTGTTTACCGACGGGCCCTACGTGGAGACGAAGGAGTACGTCGCGGGCTTCTGGATCATCCAGGCCCCCCACCTCGACGTCGCGCTCCGGCTCGCCACCTTGGGGTCGAAGCACTGCAACCGGAGGGTCGAGCTCCGGCCGCTCTTGGACGGATGACCGATGTCGACGATGTGATCGCGCGGGCCCACCACGAGGAGTGGGCCCGAGTGGGCGCGACTTTGGCCAGGCGCTTCGGGGACCTCGACATCGCCGAGGATGGCCGGCGAGGCATTCGCGATCGCTGTCGAGCGTTGGCCGGTCGACAGCGTTCCTCCCAGTCCCGGCGCGTGGCTCACCACCACCGCCCACCGCAAGGCCATCGACCGGGTTCGCCGTGAGGCCAGGCGCGGGGCAAAACACATGGAGGCCCTGGTGCTGTCCGACACCCCCGAGCCTATCGGCGCCATCGGCGACGACCGGCTCCGCCTCGTCTTCACCTGCTGCCACCCCACCCTGGCCATTGAGGCGCGAGTTGCGCTGACCTTGCGGATAGTCGGCGGGCTCACCGTGCCCGAGATCGCCCGCGCGTTCCTGGTCCAGGAGGCCGCCATGGGCCAGCGGATCACCCGAGCGAAGGCGAAGATCAAGGCGACAAAGATCCCCTATCACGTGCCGTCACGTGAGGACCTCCCGATCCGAGTCACGGGGGTGCTCGCGGTCCTCTACCTGATCTTCAACGAGGGCTACCTGGCCTCGGACCCGAGAAGGAGGAGGTCCGCAGCGACCTGACCGCCGAGGCGATCCGGCTCACCCGGCTGGTCCGTGACCTGATGCCGGCCGACGGCGAGGTCGCCGGACTTCTGGCGCTGATGCTCCTGACTGAGGCCCGCCGGACCGCGCGCGTGTCGGCGAGCGGTGAGGTCGTCGCCCTCGACAAGCAGGACCGCGGTGCCTGGGACCGCGAGCTGATCGCCGAGGGCCACGCCCTGGTCCGCGCGCGCCTCGCCTCGGGCCAGGCGCCGGGGCGCTACCAAATCCTCGCCGCGATCAACGCCGTCCACACTGACTCCCGCGAGGTCCGCGACACCGACTGGTCGCAGGTCATCGCGCTCTACGATGCATCAACCCTGCTCACCGAACATACACACATCACTGCTCACGGCACTTCTGCCATTCCGGGGCCTGACTGACGCTTGACCGACTCGACTGAGCGGGAAAAGAAGCCGTCAGGACTGGATGAACGCCAGCAGATCGGCGTTGATCGTCTCGGCTTGTGTGGTCGGCATGCCGTGGGGGAATCCGGGGTAGCTCTTGAGTGTCCCGTTCTGCACGAGCTGCGCGGACAATGGGCCGGAGTCGGCGTAGGGGACGATCTGGTCGTCCTCCCCGTGCATCACCAACACGGGCACCTTGATCTTCTTGAGATCTTCGGTGAAATCCGTCTGAGAGAAGGCGACGATGCCGTCGTAGTGTGCCTTCGCTCCTCCCATCATCCCCTGCCGCCACCAGTTCTCGATGATCGCTTCCGAGGGTTCAACGCCGGGCCGGTTGAAGCCGTAGAAGGGTCCCGACGGAAGAGCCCGATAGAACACGGAGCGGTTGGCGGCCAGCTGAGCCTGCAGGTCGTCGAACGCGCTCTTCGGCAGGCCGCCGGGGTTGGCTTCGGTCTGAACCATGAGCGGCGGTACTGAACTGATGAGCACTGCTTTCGCCACGCGGCTCTCGCCGTGCCGGGCGACGTAGCGGACCACCTCACCACCACCAGTCGAGTGGCCGACGTGAACGGCGTCGTGGAGGTCCAGATGTGCGGTCAGCGCGGCCAGGTCGTCGGCGTAGTGGTCCATGTCGTGACCACCATCGGTTTGCGAGGAGCGGCCGTGCCCACGCCGGTCGGCGGCGATGACCCGGTAGCCATGGTGTAGGAAGAAGAGCATCTGGGTGTCCCAGTCGTCAGCCGAAAGCGGCCAGCCGTGACTGAACACGATCGCTTCGCCCGACCCCCAGTCCTTGTAGAAGATCTCCGTGCCATCGGTAGTGGTGATCGTGCCCATTCTCATGGTCCTCCTATCTGGAAGTGATGCCTGGAAACGGCTATCGCTGTAACGGCTATCGCTGTAGGTTGATTGGAGTCTGCGGCACGCCTCCAGCGGTTGCAAATGGACGTGGGAGAGGTCAGGCCGAGATGTCCGACTCGCCGACCCTCAAGTCCGGTTCTCGGTCACCATGCAATTCTCTGGCCCACGCCGCAGCCGTGTGTCTGGCGAAGTCGGTGAAGTTCGTACTCGGCGCTCCGGTCACCTTCGCTATGACCTCGAGGTAGAGAAGGATCGGCTCAGCGAAACACTCAAAGAAATAGAGCCTCTCGCTGCCGCCAGCTGATCAACCCTGCCGCATCGGGAATGCCCGACGTATGGCGCCTCCAGCGAAGCGCGCGTAACAGGTCGGCGACCTGCCCCCTACAGCTGCGCGCAGACCGACTTCACCTCCGTGTAGGACTCGAGCACCTGGTGACCCATCTCACGACCCCACCCGGACTGCTTATACCCCCCGAAGGGAAGCGCGGCATCAAAGATGTTGTAGCAGTTGATCCATACGGTGCCAGCCCTGATCTTCTTGGCCAACAAATGAGCCTTCGAGATATCCTTGGTCCAGATCCCGGCCCCGAGCCCATAGGGCGTGTCGTTGGCCACCTGGGCGATATCGTCCAGTGTCTGGAATGGGGCCGCAACCACCACCGGACCGAAGATCTCCTCGCGCACGACCCGCATGTCCGGACGGGTGTTGGTCAGCACGGTGGGCTCGACAAAGTAACCACGGTCGCCCCGTCGCCCGCCACCGGTCAATGCAGTCGCCCCGTCGCTCTTACCCGATTCGAGGAAACCCGTTACACGTTGGAGCTGCTCGTCCGAGACGAGTGGACCCATCTGGGTCTCCGGATCCATGCCGTCACCCAGCTTGATGGACTTGGCAATCTCGGTCACGCCAGCCACAACATCCTCGAATCGATCCTCCTGCACGAAGAGCCGAGACCCGGCAACGCAGCACTGCCCGTGGTTGAAGAAGATGGCATTGGCAGCACCCGCTATCGCGCCCTCGGGGTCGGCATCAGAGAAGACGATGTTCGGGCTCTTTCCTCCAAGCTCAAGTGTCAGCTTCTTCAGGTTTCCCGCGGCAGCCTGGACAATGAGCTTGCCGACTTCCGTCGATCCTGTAAATGCGACCTTGTCGACGCCGTCGTGTGCGGCCAGCGCCGCACCGGCGGTCTCACCAAAACCGGTGACTACATTGACGACCCCGTCAGGCACTCCGGCTTCGGCGATGAGCTCTGCCAGTCGTAGTGCGGAGAGGGGCGTTTGCTCCGCCGGCTTGAGCACGACGCAGTTCCCGGCAGCGAGAGCGGGACCCAGCTTCCACGCCGCCATGAGGAGGGGGAAGTTCCACGGGATGATCTGACCAACCACGCCTACCGGTTCGCGCAGCGTGTAGGCGTGGAAGTTCGCCCCGGGGGCGTAGGGCACCGAAATATTGATCGAATTGCCTTCGATCTTGGTGGCCCAACCTGCCATGTAGTGGAACAAATCCGCCGCCAGCGGCACGTCGGCCACCTGGGCCACACCGTACGGCTTGCCGTTGTCCAGAGTTTCGAGCTGTGCCAACTCATCAACGTGCTCAAGGATGAGATCACCGATCTTCCAGATGAGCCGCCCCCGATCGGACGGGGTCATGCGAGCCCACGGGCCCACCTCGAAGGCACGACGCGCCGCCTGCACCGCCCGGTCAATGTCATGTGCGTCGCCCTCGGCCACAGTGGCGAGTGCTTCGCCCGTAGCTGGATTGGGCGTGATGAACGTTCGTCCGGACGCTGCGTCGACCCAGTCGCCGTCGATGAAGAGCTTACGATCGGTGGCGATGAAATCTTCGACCCGCTTGTCGAGTGTGGTGGTCATGACGCTCCCTCCTCGGCCGGCCACGACGACGGGGCACGGCCCTGTCAGACATCTAAGGCTGGCGCCACTCTGGCGTCGATAACAGTTCGGACACTACCGGGAAGGAGATAACAAGCCAAGTGGTTTTTCACGGACCGCCCTTATTGATGCCGTCTACGGCAGGGTCAACCGACGCCCTCTTAGATAGCGTCCGCCGCCCTCTTTCGTGTTTCATTGGGGAGCTTCCACCCTCAGCCCGTCAAATAGCCTTGGTGGAGGTGATGGGACGTTACTCCAACCAGGGAGAAATGGCCTCTCAGCTGGGAGAATTAGTCCAGATGACCCCTGAACCAGGGCCAGTAGTTCACCGTCGTGCAAAACAGGTCCACCACCGGCTGCGTCCATCGGAAATCGAACAGCTGATAACCGATTATCAGTCTGGAGTGTTGGTCAGGCAACTGGCAGTTCGCTACGGAATCAACCGAGATACGGTCATCGAGCACGTCAGGCGTAATGGTGGAGTCCGGCACCGTTATCCCGCTTTGCTACCTAAAGAGATAGTTGAGGCAGCCCAGTTCTACCGGTCTGGGCAGTCTCTGGCCACAGTTGGGAAACACTTTGGGATCAATGCCAGCACTGTCAGGTCGGCGCTGTTGAGAGCTGGGGTACAAATGAGGGATTGTCAGGGATGAGACCACCAGCCGCGGAGATAGCCACAAGGCGATCCGTGACTGACACACGTCTCAGAGGTCCGGCTGAAGCTCACGCTGTCCCCGCGAGGGGATCCCGCTGCGGGATCTGAAAGGCGCTGTCCGAGTAGGCCGCAGACCCACCGGCAGCACGTTCGGTGGAGCATCAGCACGGTCCGTCGTGGACAGCGCCCCCGAAGGGCTTCAAGGTGCTGACTTGGGGATGCGATCTCACGGTCGTCACCGTTGGTCGTCGATATTACAACCGAACCCGCTTTGGCGACCGCCTTGGGTGACGCCGTCCCATCTCGCCCCGGGCGTCGTTGATGCGCGTTGGTACGCTCCATCTCGGAAGTGCCCTTCTCTCGGGGGTTCTTGTGTGCTTCGCAACTCCAAGTTTCCCAGAGAGGAAGGGCTTTCCGCGGCTTTCAGGCTGTGTTCACGCCTACTTTATGAAACGTGTGGGTTAGTACCAATGGCTGCGGCCGGCGAGTTGGTGGCCGCTGCGTCCGCTGATGGCCAGCACAGCGCCGATGACTAGGGCAATGACGCCGAACAGCCAGATGATCGGTAGCCCGGCTATGAAGCCGATGATTAACAATACGATCCCGAGAACAATCATGGTTTATTCCTCCCTTCTTTTGTTGTGGTTGATTGGTGGATAGATCGATGCGCAGCAGTCGATCGGGCCAGGTGACCGGTGCAGCGCCCGCTCTGCGTACTCCTGGCTTACGCCCGACTGTCTGCGGGCTCTC